>Ga0207646_10000401_pt1 | contig 58046 bp, 52 predicted proteins | sample KBSK5502metaG_FD_184343 | JGI IMG/M metagenome (GOLD analysis project Ga0207646, IMG submission 184343) | Corn, switchgrass and miscanthus rhizosphere microbial communities from Kellogg Biological Station, Michigan, USA - KBS K5-50-2 metaG... | ecosystem: Host-associated > Plants > Roots >... | reverse complement strand
GACGCAAGAAGTCGCTTCTGTGGTGATGGAGGCTGACATCAAGGTGAAACCACAGGAGAACAAGCTGAACACCGCAGCATTCATTGGGAAATCCGATGCCGACTTTTTAGACATCTTTACCAGGCTCCTGAAGCTTCTCGACACACCCAAAGAAGCTCGCTTTCTGTCCGCACTCATCAAGCGTGAAATGCTTTTTCATCTCCTGTCAGGAGACTCTGGGCACTTATTTTTCCAACCGGTGCTCTTTGACCAGCAAGCTGACGGCATTGGCAAAGCCATCGCCTGGATCAGAGAACATTATGCTCGTTCCTTTACTGTTGAGGAGCTCGCAACATCCAACAACATGAGCGTCTCGGGACTCCATCATAAGTTCAAGGCCATCACGACCATGGGTCCCTTACAGTATCAGAAGCAACTCCGCCTTCAGGAAGCAAGACGCCTCATGCTGAGTGGTTCTATGGATGCAACGACTGCCGCTTTGGAAGTTGGCTATGAAAGTCCATCACAATTTAGCCGAGAATATCGGCGGCTTTTTGGCCTGCCGCCTCTTAAAGATATCAAAGCGGTGCGAAAAAGTTCTGCGGCAGGCGCATTCGAGAATAGTTAGGCGCCACTTTTTGCCACGGTAATTTATTGTCAGATTGCTGAAAGGGACAAACTGGCCACGCGCTATCATTCTAATTGGCAGGAGGGGTTCGTGAAGGTGGCTCAAACAGTGCTTCCTGGTATTCGTCAGTCGTGGGAGGTTGGAAGCGTCTCCGGCCAAGATTACCGCCGAGAGCGCCTCCGGCCAATCCGATCAGGAGTGCAAGCACAAGATTGATCACAATATTAACGATAATATAGTTGGTTACGTACGATGGGGTGATGGTATTGGGATCTAGCTTCGCCTGTACCGCAGACGTTTTAAAGGATTGCACTATCGCATCGAAATTCGTAACAACAGAGACTACGCTGAGCGCGCTGGTAATAAAAGCACTCACGAATCCCGTTAACAGACCGGCCAGAACGCCTGTGACAAGTTTTCCTGTTCGCTGAGACGCCCGCCGGCCCGCCAGGAGCGCAAACACAAAATAAAGCGCCAGGGCAATGAGGAGACCAATGAGGCCCAGGGAACCAGCGATAAAATTGAAAAGTATCTCGACAATCCCAAGGATAATACCGAAAATGAGTCCTTCTCCTACAATAGGATTCATCCTATTCGTTAAGTTATTTAGCATGATATCCCCTCTTCCTGAGAAATATTTGCGATTGCTGTCCCTTTCGCTATAAACTTCTCCTCGCATCATACTCTAATCGAGGTAAATAAACAAGCATATCTCTTCTATTCTTCTATTTCTTCTTTGGACTCTGCGGACGTTGCAGACCCGCCTCCAATTGCTCGGCATATCGACGCCACTCGTCATGCTGCGTTCGTACTGTATCTCTTTCCTCCGTAATTTCCTCGAGCCTTTTCTTTAACGTCTGCCTCTCCTGCAGCGACCGCTGAAAATTGTCTTGAAAAGCTCGCATCTCCTGTGTTGTACTGCCCAGCGCCTGTTCGAGTTCCTTGATCCTTTCGTTAGCCAGGTCCAGTTCCTCACCTCGCACACCATGTTCAACGTTCAACTGTTCCAACTGGTGTTCCAGTCCACTCATGTGCGTTTGCATATCCAGGATTTGTTGCGATAATTGCAGGATGTTCCTTTTATGTTCTTCCTGCTCGGTTTGCAACTCATTCTCGAGCATGGTTATGTATGGACTGTAGCGCCAACCAAGTAAGACATCATACAACTCACGCTCAGCGCTGCGTTCCTTGCTGTTGAGCCGCAGGTTTTGCAGTTCAATCGTATCCCAATGACCCCCAACCAGCAAGCCGCCTAACGCACGCAGCGAGATCGCTAACCAATCGGGATGCAACACACTACCCCTGCCTGCCGATTGACCGGCCCACAGGCCGTATTCACCAAGCATCCTGGCATACTCGCGAATATCCACATTAGGTGCACCTATGCCCAGCAAACTGGCAGCCTCTGCGCGCAGTATCGCCGGTGCATCCGGGTCATGCAGCATCTCCAGAAGCACCTCTTCCGCTTCTTCACCCAGCAGCAGTAATGCGTGAAAGATGCGTTCGTGGTGATTCGGATGGTCATAGAGCACCTGCGCCACGTGATCGATAACCGCGTGCCCATCGAGTAAGACCAAAAGGCCGGTAATACGTAAACTGGCTCGCTCGTCACCGTGGGCCTGCACATATTCCAGTAGGGATGGTATCATCTCGCGGTCATGATGTGCTAGTAGAGCCTCTTCATGGATACGTTCTAACAGCAAGGTCATAGCCATCGTAATATCGTCTGGTTCATCGCTCTGTAAAAGCTGAACCAATTCATCCTTAATAACCACGGTGGGCATTTTGCGGAAAATGCTGCGAGCCGCTTCCCGCCTGGCACGATTACTCGTATCGCTTGTGCGCAGCCCAGATAATGCGAAGGCGGGCACACCCATTTCGCTCAGGATATTCTGCGCAGCCTGCGCTACCGCCGGGTCACGGTCAGTGATCAGATTACCAACCCCTGGCACAGCCTTTGCACCAACCTCGATCAATGTAATTCCCGCGCCATGCCGCCTCTCCTCAACTCTTAACGCCTCCAGAAGCTCGTTCAGAACCACTTCACTGCGCGCATTATCCTTGCTCACCAGGCATACCAGCGCTTCAGATACATCACCTACCAGGTGCGCATCTTCCAGTCCCCTTAACAGAGCCGGTACGCTCAAGTCAACCAGTTCGTTCGTAAGTAGATTCAACAGTGCCTCACGCGCACGCTGCGGGGGAGAGAGACTGAAGAGCTGCACAACATCATAGATCAGTTCCGGCATTTGTTGCACTAATGTCACGACGATGCGTTGCGAACGTTCCTGCGCCATGTTGTTCAAAGCATCCAAACCAGGCACCAGGTAAGGCAGTCTCTCAGGTCCAAAAGCTAAGAGAATCTTCTCAGCGCTATTGCCCCGTTCAAAGTCGTCCAGGAGACTTACCAGCGGCGGTATGGCCTCGCGAGGATATCGCAGGAGAAATTCGGCAATTATGGCGCGCCAACCTGGTTCAGGATGGTCCAACGCCTCCAGTAACGCCGGCACAATTACCTGCCCGCTCATCTCCCCGGCAATTGAACGCACACAGCGTTGTATACGCTCATCAGGATGGAAGAGATTTGCCACTACTACCTGCGCCGCCTCGGTTCCCTTTGCCAGAAACACCTCGATGACTTGCTTGACCTGCGCATCACTCCCCACACCTGCTACTTCGAGCAACCGTTCCCCTGGGAAATGGGGCATCCCCAGCAAGGCACGCTGTACGCGGGTCGCGAGGATGCCCTTCTGTCCAATTTCACGCCTTTCCTCTTCGCGCACAGCATCCTCTGGAGGTTCCACATCCAGCGCAGCAATCAGCTCATCCAGCGCCACATCTTCAAGATAACTCAGCGCGTTGATCGCTCCCTCGTAGATCAGTGCATTCGAGCTTGCCAGCATGTCGAGCAAGGGAGACACAACCCGCTCGTCAGGAAACTGTCCCAGCGCATGCACTACGGCCACCTGCAGCGTCTGTTCTGTAGGGGCAGGCGTGGAGTCGCGCAGCAGCGCTATGAGCGCCGGTATCGCCCGCGGATCGCGTATACGCTCGAGCACGCGCACCAGCAGGTGTGTGCGTCCAGGTACTACAGGAGAAAGCGCCTGAATTACGGGCGTGACGGCTGCCTCTCCAATTCCGCCCAATACCTGCTCGGCTCGCGTAGCAACAAGCTCACTGGCGCTATGCAGCACGCGATCAATCAAGCCGGGAATACTCTCCGGTGCGAAGGTCTGCAGAGCAGACGCGACTTGCTGTTGAACCACTAATGCTGGATCATCCAGCGAGAGCAGCAGGTAAGGCAAAGCACGCTGGTCGCGCACATATCCCAGCACTTCGACAATGTGCATACGCATCATCTCAGGCGTTTGTGGCTTCAACCGGTCAAGCAGGCAGGGAGTAGCCGCAGAGCCAATTTCTTTCAACGTCCTGAGCGCTGAGCGCACAATTGTATCATCGGTGGACGAGAGGTACTGTACCAGTAGCTCTACTGCTTTTTCCCCGGCAACATTCACCTCAGCCGTACGCCCCTGCTGCACCAGCATTTCCCGCGCCTTCTTCTGCTCCTCTGGCGCATAATGAGAGGTCAGTACATACAAAAGCACGTCCACAAGGCGCGCGTGCTGTGAGGGAGTCAACTGGCGTGCAGCATTCGACTCTTTGAGAAAGCGTTCCAGGATATGCAAAACAGTCCAGTGTACTTCTTGCCCGGCGGGGTCTTCCAGTTCCTGAATGAGAGGTGTAAAGCAATGCTCTGGGCCAAGGCGGATCAAGGCATTGGCAGCCCGTCCAACAATGAATTGATTCACATCGTGCAAACAGGTAATTAATGGCTCTACCGCGCCCTGTTCATCAGTTCCACCCAGAATATTAATAGCGGCAGACCGCAAACGCTCACTTCTCCCCTGCATCGCCAGGCTCAATTCCGAGGCGTGCGGGACAGCGACGGCACCAAAGCGCCCTAATACACGTACCAGCCGTTTGACCATCGTTTCATATGCCGCATCGTCAACCACGTCACACAACCGTGCAAAGAGGAGTTCGGGAACAATCTCAGACCGATCTGCGAACCGTTCGATAAGCCGCGTAGGGGCGGGGGCGGTGTGGAGTGGAGTGGGGATGCTTGCATCGCCCCTTGCTGGTAAACGTTGTAGCTGCATATTCGTATCAGCATTCAGCCGGGTTACAAACTCCTCAATACCATCAACCGGCAGCAACGAGTAGAGAGACTGATAGATCTCTTGCGCGCCCTCTTCGGCATAGTGCGTAAAGAGCTGAGCCAGGGCGTTGCAGGCTTGCGCGTCACGCACGACTCTAGCCAGCGCTTCCTTAAGGTTTGTTGGCAGTACTGGCTGGTGTGCATTTTCGGCCTGCGGGGGAGTATTTGCAACACCCATACAGACCAGGCTCAATGCCAGGGCCTCCAAATTGAAAGCAGGTTTCTGCCTCCCAAGCGCCGCAAACCGTTGCGCATATTCCGCCGGATCATCCAGCAGCCCGGCCCACAGAGCCACAGGCGTTATGAATCTGGTCTTCACACTTGTGTGATTTATCGCATTCTCCGCATCACCCGCACTGTGCCCCGCTCTCACCGCCATACAATACTCTGCAACGAAGTATGCCGCAATCAGCTCATGCCGGAAACTCAAAATACCACCCGGGCTAATCTCGATCAGCCCCGCTCCCTGTGCAATTTGCACCAACCTGCCCAGCTCCTCCCGGCTATAGGGCTCATGTAACTCACGACGTATCGCGCCCTGCACATCGCTGGACTCAACCGCGTCCAGCGCCCACAAACTCTGTGCAGGATGTTCATTCAGCCAGGTCAGCAGCCCGTCCGCCAGGTCTTCAACGCGGATTTCCCTGCTCCCTCCTGCAAGCGGCAGTTGGACCGCACTGGCATCATTCGTCCACCTGGCAGCACAGGCTAACTCACTCAGCATGAGCAATACATCATCTTCTGCCGGAGCTGCATTGCCCCAGCGTGCTTGCGCCCTCTCACGCTGTATGAGGTGCCCGACATACGCTCGCAAGAGTTGACCGCGCGTGTCAAGTTGTTTTCCGCGGTCAACCCCTATCTCATCGACGATCTCCATCAAGCAAAACAACATCAGCGGGTTGGTGCAGTAGTCGCGCAAGCGGCTGCGGTCGATCGCCTCCATCACCTGCCCTGCCGTATGCCGCCACTTATTATCTGGGTCCTGCTCTTTGATGAAGCGCTCGACAAAGCTGCGTACCTGGTGACCATCGAGGGGAACGATTTGCACGCGGGCTACCAGGTTTTCTGCGACTGTTTGCGCCAGTTGCGGCAGCTCTCGATACTCGACTTCCCGGCAGGTCAACACCAGCTGGTTCTGATTCTGTCCCATCACCTCGGCCAGCTCCATCGTGACAGCAGCACGGCACGCCTCGTCAACCTCATCCAAACCATCGCACAGGAACAACACACGTCCCCGCGCTCGCAACGATTTTAGAAAAGGTCTCAGGTGACGCAGGCCCGGCAGGTCACTCGCGTAAAGAAAATCGAGCAGCGACTGTGTACCCACAAGGCTCTCCATCCCTGCAAGGGCATGGCTCCGTAGGGGCGAGGGTGGTGAGGAGCGGCGGGGAGGGCCTTTATGGTCGCCCGCGTCGCCCTCCTGCGGGGATGCAGCATTGCCGGTTTCCAGGTAAAGACTATAATTCCTCAACGGAACAAAGATGGGTATTTTAGCGCGTCCAGCAATAAGCCCCCTACCTTGTTGCAAGGCCACGTACTGGTACAACCGGAGCAGCACCGTCTTGCCCGCTCCTGGCGCTCCCAGGATCAACTGGTGCGCCTGGCCGGCTGCGCTGGTAGGCGCTAGATGTTGTGCCAGCTCAAACATTGACATGCTTTGCACCTGGCCAGGGACAGAAGGATCAGGCGAGTCCTGAACATACATGACCGTTGTTTCATAGACTGCTGGCCAGGAGTTGACCGGCGTATAGAACGCGCGGTACTGTTCCTGCGCTCTTTGCACCTCCCTGATGTACCTTAGCAACGCCAGTGGTCTATCGGTGACCTGCACCAGTATACAAGCCGCTATCAACTGCAAAAGCAGCACGAACAAGAAGAGTGGAGTATGTGCGGCACTAGATAGAAACATAGAGATGTTGTGAGTTCCACCGCCGCTGAATGCAAGTAGCCAGACTGCACCTTCAATTAAGGCAAGTATCAAAGCTATGCCAACCCCGATCGCAATGTTACGGGGAACGCGAGATGAAGCGCTACGATGATTCGAGCGACGTGCCATCACATTTCTACCAGTTTCTGTGGAAGCTACGGGGTGCCGATCTTCTACCATATCCCTTTACTACATTCTTTCATTGAATATGCAGTGCTACGGTATGAACAGTATATCGCACGTTGCCCACTTAAACAAGAAGCACCCGCTAGCAGGACAGAGTTTGTGAACGTTACCGAAAACTACCATATTGTTCCTGATGCCCGCAAGGGGCATCACTACATTTCAGGCGCAGCGCCGCCAAAAATGTAGTGACAGGGCTCGCCCCTGTCAGGCTCTCCTCCTGAATGTATCGTATTTGCTTGTAACGGATGCATGTGATACATCCGTTACAAGCGTTACAAATGTTACAAGTGATGCAAATGTTACATCGTGTTCCGTGAAGCCCGAACATTGATGTTGACCAGCATCCCAGGATGGATGTCACAGTAGAACTGGAAAGTGCCAGCCTGTTCGAACGTGACCGCGTAGACATTCCCAACTGCCTGGCTAATCCAAAGTTATAATGACCTCCCAAAATCCCTAACAGTCCTAAAGTTGTGCGCTAATTCATACTTTTTCGATGCCTTTTGCGTTACTATTATATGGGGTATTGTTAGCCTGTTCTGGTTTACCGGCCAGCCTGTGAGGGATTACAAGCTGAGCGTCCACTCGTTGCATAACAGGTCGCCCCGCGTTTCTATCATCAGATCGCCCTCTATTCTAAAAACAATCATATGTATCGAAAGAGGTATAGTATGGAGTCAGATGGGCCTCGATCTTCTGAAAAGCAGCAGGGCGAGGAAGAACAGAATACGCTAAAATTATTCGTAGTAAAGTCTCTCCGCAAAACAGGCACGATTGAGCAAAAGGCGATCGATTCGCTCAACGCCGCTATTGCCACGAAGGGTAGTCCTGAAGCTACCGGTGAGTCGCAAGGTGATTCGATAGAGGCAATCGATACCCGCAAGACCTCTGCTCTCCCCGAGATGGACACAATGCCAGCTACTCCAATCATGCCGGTGAAAACGACCCGGCAAACAAGCATTACAAGAGGGAAAGCATTACTGGGTATGGGGTTGCTTTTGATTGTAGTCTTGAGCGCCATCAATACTGGTTATGTGCAATTCATCGGTCCGCAGGGCTGGGCTTTTGTGATTGGAGGGCCTGCCAGTGCGGGTAATAATAATCTGCTCACTAACATCAACAATGAACTCAAACATAATCACGGCCTTACCCCAGGAGCAACAGCCCAGCCAACAGCCGCACTAACCCCCCAGCAATACATCAACCTGGTTGTGCAAAATATGACCCTCGATCAAAAGCTCGGCCAGATGATGATTGTCCAGTTTCTTGGTCCAACCTATTCTCTAGATATCAGCGCAATGATCAGCCAGTACCACGTAGGGGCCGTCCTGCTCTTCACAGCGAACAATAATATCGTTGATAAGCAGCAACTCAAAGGGCTTATCCAGCAAATGCAGAACAATAGCTCCATTCCCCTGGCGGTAGCCATCGACCAGGAGGGCGGAACGGTAGACCGCTTGCAAAGCCTGGATGGACCACGGCCGGCCGCCGCCGATATCGGCGCGACCAACGATCCCAGCAAGGCAAAGGCGCAAGGCATCCAGGACGCGCAAGACCTCGCATCTTACGGGTTCAATCTCAACCTCGCCCCTGTGGTAGATGTCACCAATGTCTACAACCCGCAGCTCTACGGGCGCACCTATGGCACTACTCCCGCGCTGGTCACCAAAATGGCGGAGGCCTACCTGCAAGGGCTGCAACAGAGCGGCAAAGTACTCGGCACGCTCAAACACTTTCCAGGCCTGGGCGACGTAGGCGTCGATCCGCACAGCGGTGTGCCCAACCTGTACCGCTCAAAGAGCGACCTGGAGGCTATTGACTGGGCACCATACCGCGCGCTTATCCAACAGGGCAATGTGCATGCAGTTCTGGTGACACACGAAATTGTGCATGCCATCGACGACAGCAAACCCTCTTCGCTTTCCTATAAGGTCGTGACCGGCATCCTGCGCGACGAGCTAGGCTTTCAGGGTGTAGTGATCACGGATAGCTTGACTATGGAAGGCATTACCGCTTACTATACAGAGGGACAAGCTGCGGCACTGGCAGTCGAGGCCGGTTCAGATATTATCATGGGACCCTCAACACCCGCCGGTGTTGCCACTATGCTCGAAGGAATCAAGCAGGCGATTGCTTCAGGCACAATCAGCCAGCAACGAATTGATGACTCGGTGCGCCGCATCTTAATGTTAAAATACCAGATGGGATTGCTTACTATACCGGCAAGCTAAAGGGTAATACATAAAGCCCCTACAAAGGATTTGTTTATGCTGCATTCAAGCACACAAAATACAGAGCGAGAGAAACGCCTGTCCATGCTTGCGATTGGTCTGGTGATCTTCGAGACGATCCTGGTAACACTGGCATTGGTACCCGCGCAGGAGTGGACACGCCTGCTGCCGGGTTCCACGAGCGCGGCGCTGGATGGCCCATTCCCTCCAATCCTCGCGCCAATCATCCCGGCACTGCTCTATCTCGTCCCCACCGCGATCGGCTTCCTGTGTCGCAGTTGGCAGCGAGCGCTCCTATACGCTACCATACCCGCCTGGATTGGCCTGGGACTCTTCGTAATTGCCGCCGCCTCCAAGGTCGGCGCATTCTACCTGGTCTCGCCCACCCAGGTAACATCGAATGTCAGCGTACTGGAACTATTCGCCGCGTTAGGTGGAATTGGCTGGCTTGGGCGGCATATCTTCAAACTGCAATAAACTATTTTTAGGTATAAAGAAACCAATGCTGCGACCAAATAGACTGGTGCGCTTTGATGACGGGCGACTTGAAGCCCCCGAAGCGCGGGTGGAGGGCGATGAACTGAGGGATATGCAAACTGGTGATAAAGCCAAAAATACAGGGGGCTTCATCGAAACGCAAGGCCATGTCCCTGGCGAAACACCCGCGATGATGATCAACGTTACACAGCCGGAGATCCCGCGTGGAGAGACAGGCGCGCGCTACCTGCTGAAGCGCACACCCTCCAATTACTTGCTCAACCAGGCGTATGGCCTGTGGGTTTTTTTCTCGCTGTTCATCCTCACGCTGATTATGACGCGCAAGGTATCCGTGGCAGGGTATGGCATTTACGCTATAGCCTCGGCAGCATTCAATACCATCGCCTATATCGTCGCGTTCGGATTAGAAGATGCTACCACCACATTCGTGCCGCGCGTCCTTGCAGAGCATGGCCGGGCAGCGGCAGCGCTGCTTGTACGGCGCTTGCTGGCGCTGCGCCTGGCAGTTCTTGTTCTCAGCCTTGCAGCCATATTATTTGCGCTTCCAGTGCTGGCAGTGCTTATCGCCGCCATTCCAATCCCCAATTCAGCCCAGGTAGCCGCCGGGCTGCGCAATCCGACCCTGCTTGGTCATATCACACCCATCGCCTTCTGGGTACTGGGAAACGGCATCGCCAGCCTGCTCACCGCCGTTTACGCATCTCAGATGCGCATGCGCACTGTGTTTATCGTTGGCAGCGTAACGCAATTGCTCCTCCTGGGGCTTAGCTTTCTCACGCTGCAGCTCGGCTGGGGCATCGATAGCGTGCTCTGGCTGCAAGCCATCTGCTCGCTGCTGAACGCCGGGGCTTTCACGCTCTGGCTGGCTCCACTCCTGTTCACGCGGGGGGCGACATACAAACAACCCATGCAGCCGGTGGTGAGACTTGGCCTCTCGGCCTGGCTGACAAATCTTGTCTCAGGAGCGCTGCTCAAACAAGTATCGATCATCCTGCTCGGCTACTTTGCAGTCTCGGTGGAACAGATCGCCTATTTCAATCTCTCCTTCCAACTGGCTGACGCCGCCAATCTCTTACTGGTGTCAGGATTTGGTGGAGTCGCGGGATCAGCGCTCGCCGCAGCTTTCATCGGCAAGAACTACGAGCGGCTGGCACGCTCCTGGCAGACGTTCATCAAGATTGAGACGCTGCTGTCAGGGCCAGTGCTGGTATTCTCCCTGTTCAACGCCCAAACCATCGCGCATACACTCTATGGCAGCAACTATGATGCCGTCGGGCCGCTGCTAGCCATTTTCCTCCTCTTTAACATGGTCACGCGTATTCTCGGCACGACCATTCATCAATCCACGCTCTATGTGATGGGCAAGCCGAGACTGGTTGTGGTGGGACAGTTTGCAGGATTAATAATTGCCATAGCGCTTGGCATCCTGCTCATCCCGCGCTGGGGACCCTCAGGAGCACTGGTAGCCGACGGCATCTCAAGGATTGCGACGGGTGGCCTGCTGCTCGCATTCCTCTGGCAAGACCTGCCCGAGAAGTACCCCCTGGGCTTCACCTTGCGCATGCTCCTGGCCCTGACCATAGCAGCTTTGCCAGGAATAGTCTGGCATCCTACAGGTCGTGTGATGTTCGTAGCATCCGGCATAGTCTTCCTGGCGCTGGCAGCCGGCCTACTACTGCTGATTAAGCCCCTGAACGCAAAAGACCTGGAGATGATAGGCGAGTCCAATAAGCGGGCGGTGAAGTACCTGAAGTGGTTTGGAAGAGATAGATAATTGCAGAATTCTTCCCTGGAGAAATTCTGTAGAGAAGCGTCTATTGACTAGCATTTCCCCTATCGAATAGTGTATACTCCTGTTATGGAACATACAACTGAGTCCGACGAGAAAAAACGCCCCTATCACTCACGCGTGCGCCAACGTCAGGCCGAGGAAACACACCAGCGCATGCTGGAAGCAGCGCGTTCACTGTTCGAGAGCCAGGGCTATGTGGCGACGACGCTGGAAGCCATCGCCGAGCTCGCTGAAGTCTCGCCCAAAACGCTTGGAGCCGTGTTTGGCTCCAAGCGCGCTCTGCTGGCTGAAGTGATCAATCCTGAGGCGTTCAGCACCCACGTCCGGCAGCTCATCGAAGAGCTGCGCGCTACTGCGGACCCGTCACGACGACTCTCGCTGGTGGCTCAGATTACCCGTCAGGCTTATGAGCCGATGGCAAGCTCACTGGAATTGCTGCGGACTGCCGGAGCCGTGGCACCCGAACTGGCGGATGTGGCACGACAGATCGAGGCGAGACGGCGTCAGAACCAGGCCCGGCTGATCGCCTCCCTGAGCGAACAGGGAGCGCTGCGTCCTGGCCTGTCGTTTGAGGAAGCGACTGACGTGCTGTGGGCGCTGACCAGCTATGATCTCTATCGCATGCTGGTTGTGGAACGTGGCTGGAAGCCTGCGCGCTATGAAACCTGGCTGGCGCAACTGCTCATCCAGCATCTTCTTCAGCCCGGCGGTGAATGAAAGGACACTTTGCTTCAAGGAAGGAGAGCCAGATGAGTCCTGTAGAACATCGGTTACCCCTGGAAAAATCAGTTCCACTTATCTATCGCTTGCAGCGCTGGTTTTTCGCTTCCTGCATCGTCCTGGGAGCAGCAGCTACGCTTGTCATGGTTGCCACAAATCCGGGGTATTACAATTCACAGACCGGAGAAGCCGGACTCCTGGCTGGGTACGCGAGTGCAAATGTCGTCATGGTTCAGATCCATCTCATCTCTGCGGTGATCACTTTTTATCTGCTGCCTGTGGGCTTGCTGGTCATGGCGTGGCTCGCCATGCGTCGCGCTCCCTGGTTGGCGAGTATTGGTGCGTTTCTCTTGCTGCTCGGCATGTTGCCTCTGCCAGCCCTGGCTGCAGCCGTCGAGTCTCTCACCTATGACATCGTGCGCATGGGAAGCAATCCTTTGCTCATTACCATGGTCAAGCAGTTCAATAACGATGGGGTCATGAGCTTTTATAACATTGTGGATATTCCCGGCGTCGTCCTTGGTCCGGCACTGATTGGGTTGGCGCTTTGGCGGGCACGGGCAGTTCCTATCTGGTCCGCTGTGCTCATCACGCTCAGTCGCCTGGTTGTGTTTCTCTTCCCGTTCTTCCCGTCTCTCCCTGGGGTCTATATCCAGTTTCCGAGCTGCCTGCTGCTGTTCATCGGCAGTATTCCCGCCGCTCTGGCGGTGCTGAGAATGCCGCACAGTGAGGGCCTGAAGACAGTGGACAAACAGGCGCCAGCATCCTCACTCAAAGCATGATCCTGAAGATGAGGCGGACCTGCCCTGAGATCTATGCAATGCTCAAGTTGTCCGGCAAAAGGATCAGATGAAAACTATAGGTGTTCCGAATTCTTTATAGTGAATATGTATGGGTCAAATGACATGAAAGGAAAGGAAAGTATTATGCGAGCAGAGAACAGTCAGATGCAAGCCTATCCTTTGCCAATCAGACTTTTGATCGCGTGTGGTGCAATTGGCCCAATCCTCTTCATCCTGGTGTTCCTGGTCGAGGGTGCGACACGTCCCGGCTACAGCGCGTGGCACAATTTTGTCAGCGATCTCAGCCTGAGCAATCAAGGCTGGATGCAGATCGCGAATTTCCTCATCTGTGGGGTGCTCATGCTCTGCTTCGCTCTCGGACTCCGGCAGGTGCTTCGATCGCGCAAAGGCGCGGTCTGGGGACCACTGCTGCTGGGCATCTTTGGGCTGTCCCTCCTCATCGCTGGCTTTTTTGTCACCGATCCGAGCCTGGGCTATTACCCACCGGGTACCTCAAGTAGCACCCATACCCTGCATGGAACGATCCATGGTGCCAATGCACCTCTCGCTTTCGGTTCTTTGACGATTGCCATTTTCGTGTTGGCGCGACGCTTCGCAAGTGACCCCGCCTGGCGCGGCTGGGCCCTTTCCTCCCTGATCACAGGGATTCTCTTTGTGGGCTTCTTCATCGCGTGCCTCGTCGTGGCGGTCCTTGATCAAAACGGCATTCTTCCTAACTCACCGGCTGGCCTGCTCGAACGCATCGCCATCATCATCGGTTGGGGGTGGATCGTGCTCCTGGCTCTTCGGCTCCTTCGCCAAATGGGTTCGTCAGTCTCGAAAGCCGCGTTCCACAGAAGGAACTGACGTGAAGACCAGCTCTTAGTCGATCACTCGAAGCAGCGTCGCCAGCTATCGAGTCGAGAAAGGGATTTTCAGAATGGCGCTCTCTCACCAGTCCAAACAACAACGAGTTGCTGACCCCGTTTATCGTCGGCTTCGCCGCGCCTTCTTTGCGCTGTGCCTGCTCCTGGCGCCGCTCGCCGTCTCCCTGTCGTTCGCCACCTGTCCCGTCTATGGCAATCCCAATTGTCCAGGGTCCGGGGCGGCAAGCGCAACTACCGTTGCGCCTGCTTTCCGAGACGCAAATCCGCTGCTGCTTCAGCTCTTCTTTGTCGTAACCGTCATCGCAGTATATATCTATCCTTTGAGTTACCTCTATCTGGGTCGCCTGGCGATGAAGCGTTCTCCCTGGCTTGCCACCATCGGGATCGCTTGCGGGTTCGTCGGAAGTGTCGTCTGGGGCTTCCTGACAGACGAGGTTTTCTGGATCAACATGCTGGTGCAGTTAGGTTTCGACGCGCAGTTCCCGAGGTTTCAGAACGCATATCTCGCAAACCAGTGGGTTTACCTTATGCATGGCGGCTGGGTCATAGGACACCTGCTCGGCTATGTGCTCCTGGGGATTGCCCTGCTGCGAGCGCGAGCGATTCCCCGCTGGGCCGCGTGGCTCATCATTGTAAGCCCTCTCGTGATGGGGCCACTCTCCTACGGGACAGGTCTGGGGCTGTTCCAGGTCCTCGGCTATGTGCTGGTTTTCGTTGGCTGCATTCCCGCTGCCCTTGCGACGCTGAAGAGAAGAGACGAAGAGCCACCGCTTCCTGCGCACAAGGAACAGGCAGCCACTCCTTGACGTCAAGAAGTCTTTCCCCTTCGGCACTCCCCACCAAATCGTCATTTTTACTGAACCTTATATCATAATGTCATAGTAACGCTTTTGGGATGGACATATGGTAATATCAATCATAGGCGACAGAGATATGCAGGTGGTCCAGGAGATGATGCAACCGGCACATGTCTCGCTATGGCTGCGCAAGCCCCAGGAGGAGGAAACGTCCCCGGCCAAAGCCTGGCGCTCCGCTCCTTCCGCTACCCAATTATAGCAAATGCACTGGAAACGAAGCGAACAGACTATTATTATGAATGGGGTATTGTTTTTACACAGCATCACTTTGGAGAACCGTTTGATGGACAATCATCCCAGAGGAACGAACCCTTATAGGGTAACAGCCGCGAAGAAGGCTTCTTCTAGCGTAGCTCCTTTCACCTTTGCTTTCCACAGCATCGCCCATGAAGGGCATCCAGAACGCAACGAAGATACTATCTTGGTCGATAGAGGAAGAGGCCTCGCGTCGGTTTTCGACGGTGTGGGAGGAGTAAGTGCTGGAGAAATTGCCTCACAACTAGCAGCGCGAGTGATTAGTCAGGCTTGGAGCCATACCCTGCAACACCAGCAGCCTCAGAACAGCTCAGATTTGCTCGTGCTCCACGACGACCTCGATATCCAGGTGCTCGTGCACCAACTCCTTGAGGAGGCACAGTCAGCCATCAGCGACGAAGGAGACCGGAGAGTAAAGGCGGCAGCAACCACGCCAGAGCAGGTCACCTACCCAGCAACGACTGCCATCGTTGCTGTGCTCTGTCAACACCCTGGGAAAAAGGGCTATGTCATGGGATATGCCCATGCCGGGGACAGCCGTATCTATCTCCTACGACGGGATGAGCCATTACAACGCTTAACACGTGATGATGGGTACTTCCTGCTAAAAATGCAGGATCAGACGCTCAGCGAAGACGACGCTTTCCGCATTGATCAGGCAACACACATCGACCAACTCTCTGAGACAGAACGCGCGATCTTTGGGAAACGCAACGGCATCACGCAACGGCTCGGTCATTTTACTCCAAAGGCTCCATCGCTCACGATCCACACGGCTCAAACAGTAATTGCTCCCGGTGACCGCATACTCCTTTGCAGCGATGGCATCCACGATAATCTGACAGACGCTGAAATAGAGACGATTGTCCGGTGCGGAGCACACACAGTCGTTGCGCGTCACCTCGTCCAGCGTGCGCTGGACCGCTCACGAGAAGAGTGTCTGCGCGCCAAAAAGGATGATATGACCGCCATCGTCATTACCTGTAACTATTAAGGAAGAAGTTCATCACTCGAACCCCTCCCAGGTATGAGCGAGTCCCTGTTCCCATAAGGTTTTTTATATTGCCTCCTCATTTCTGTCCAACAGTGGCAAGCCATCTGCGCCAGGCGAGTGTTTGCTGCGTCTGGACACGTAATCCCGCTTGGATGAAGAGCGTTCGCAGTTGAGCGGGGCTATGAAAGCGCTTCAGACGAAAAACTCGCACCAACCAGTCTGGGAAAGAGGCATCCACAAGGATAAAGTATCCCCCAGGACGGAGCACGCGTGCTATCTCGCGTATGCCTGCTGCCTGGTCCTGCCAGTGGTGGAAAGAGCTGGTGCTCAGTGCCAGGTCAACCGAGGCATCCTGTAGCGGCAATGCTTCCGCCATGCCTGTAAAGAATGTGGCGTTGGGAGTCAAGCGTTTCGCCATCTCTATCATGCCATTTGCCGGGTCTACGCCGATCAATTGCGCCTCCGGCCAATAGGTAGTGGCTCGACGCAACAGTTTTCCTGTTCCACAGCCGACATCAAGGACGCTCACAGGCTGATGGACGATACCTGCTGCCAGGGCAAGCGTCGCTTGATGTGCCCGATCAAAAAAGGCTCGTTGCAGCCAGGAATTTTCATAGGTGCTTGCCCACTGCTCGAAGCGCTCTACGTCTTTTTCGCGATGTTTTGTTGTCATACATGTATCTCCTTTCCCAACTATCTACGTTTTGCACCCTCCTCCAGTTGTTGGCGATTTTCTCATCGATGTAGACCCACCTCCCCGCTTTTGGTTGTAAAATAAGAGAAAACTAAGAGCAGAGGAGCAACCATCATGACAGAACATCAGCTTTCGCTGGCCCCTTTCTACGCGGGCTGGGATGTCTATCAGCAGCATCTTATCGCGGCCATCGCACCACTTACGTCAGAGCAGCTTGCCTTGCGCAGTTCGCCGCAAAACTGGTCGGTTGGCATGATCGCGACGCATATTGTAGCTACACGCGTCTGGTGGTTCCACATGTGGATGGGCGTGGGCAATGCAGAACTCGCGGCCCTGGAAGCATGGGAAGAGGACGGACAGCCAACGCGCTCCGCCGCCGAACTGGTGACCGGGCTTGAGATGAGTTGGCAGATGATTCAGAACGCCCTGGCGAACTTCACACCCGCCGATCTCGCGCACACCTTTCAGTATCCCCTCCCTGGGAAGGAAAATCGGCCCCAGCGCTCGCGCCAGTGGATTATCTGGCATGTGCTCGAACACGACATTCATCACGGCGGCGAACTCTCCTCCATCCTCGGCGCGCACGGCCTGGCAGCAGTCGATTTAGATTAAGAGCATGCAATTACTCAGTTCCCCTCCCCCACGGGTGTAAATATGGACAATGCAAAAACAGGAGAGAGAGATGTTAACTCTTTTCTATTCCCCCCATATGACCAGCGTCGATAACGAGGCAGGACGCGCTTCTGGTCACACAGATGTGCCACTCTCTGTGCTTGGGCGACAGCTCGCGCAGGAGCTTGGGCAGCGCTACGCGACAGAAGCCCTGGATGCGATCTTCTGCTCGGACCTTCAGCGTGCGTCTACCACTGCTCAGATCGCCTTCTCAGGACGTAATCTGCCTCTTATGCCAGATGCTCGGCTCCGTGAGTACGATTATGGTGCCTTGACACATTATCCAACCGCTCAGGTAGAGGAAGAGTTCCCGCTGCGCATCACGGAGCCATTCCCTAACGGGGAGAGCCTCCTTCTGGTCGTCCAACGTGTGGGCGCTTTTTTGCGCGATGTTTTGCATGAGTATGATGGGAAAACGATTGTGGTGATCGGACATCGGGCGACCAGATATGGGCTTGAGTACTGGTGTGGCGATGTTTCGCTTGAGGAAATTGTACGCACGCCCTGGCAATGGCGGGAGATTCCTATCTGGCGCTATGAACTGCATGCACATGATCTTGAGCGGCGCTCCGTTGCCGGGTAGGAAATCTCTGGAGAGAGTGGCATCATCACCACGTATCCGCGAAGCGCTTGCAGCACGTTTCGCACTCCATCCGATCTTTTGATTATTTTTCTGCGGTAAGGTGGGAAAGCTCGTTTTGCCGGATCAACTCCTTGGAGGCTTTCCACAGACGTTGGCGTACTGCAGCATCATAGGAGAGCCTGGAAGACGGTGTCTCCTTGCAGTCGGAGAAGTACTTTCCACTCACACCCTCAACTTCGGGCGAGGTTGCCAGGTAGAGCGTCGTCTGTGCTCCCTTCTCAACATTTACTCCTACGAAGGTGTAGATCACTGCGCCGATGAAATGCGCAAGGCCTTGCATGCCGTCGTTAAAGTTGGAGGCAACCACTCCGGGATGGAGTGCATTGACCGTAACACCTGTACCCTTGAGCTGATCAGCCAGTTCGTAGGTAAAGTAGATCAGCGCCAGCTTGGACTGGCCATAGGCTTTCGTGAAGCTATACCTGTGTGTCCCTTGCAAATCAGCGAAATCAATCTTCCCTCTGGTATGGGCGACTGAACTCACATTCACGATGCGCGCTGGCGCACTAGCCTTCAGCACATCCAGCAGCAGGTGGGTGAGCAGGAACGGAGCCAGGTAATTGGTCGCGAAGGTGAACTCTAGCCCATCAGAGGTGACTTTAAGTTCGCTGTTAATTCCCCCGGCGTTGTTGACTAGCACGTGAAGCTGGGTATAGCTCTGTTTGAACTTACTGGCCACGCGTCGTACCTCGGAAAGCTCGGAGAGGTCCGCGACGATCAGATCCACCTGAGTGTTCCCACTGACTTCTTTGATCTCCGCTTGCGCTGCTTCTCCTTTCGCGCGATTGCGGCAGACCATCACCACGGTCGCACCCATTTTGGCCAGTTCTCTCGCCGTCACCTTGCCAATCCCTGAACTACTGCCCGTCACCAGGCACACCTTTCCTTGCATGCTGCTCATTGTCATGATATGTATCTCCTATCTGATCTACGCAAAAGTGTGGGAAATCAAATCTCTGGTTCACGAACAAGTAGTGGCATCAAAGAAAGGAAACCCAGTACAGAACGCCTGGGTTCCATCCTCGCGGCCCGCCCTCTGTCATTTCCCTCTTGACAAGGCATTGCTTGATGTTTAGAGTGTAAACTATAAAGTATACTTGAAGGTCAAGCCCTTTGTGAGGAGATTTCCCATGAAAATCAATGAACTTGCAAAAAAGACCGGTTTGACGGCTCCCACCATTCGCTTTTATGAGCAGGAAGGGCTGCTTGATGAACGCCATGTACAACGTGGGGAAAATAACTATCGCGACTACTCTGAGGAGGCAGTTGAGCATTTACTGATGATCAAAGAGGTCCAGGCCGCAGGTTTCACCTTAGCCGAGTTCAAAGAGCTTGACGAAGCCTGTCATGCAGCAGATGGGCTGATCACCCAGAAGGCTGCGACGTTTCTTCGACGAAAGATTGCTGAGGTTTCCGAGAAAAGAGCAGAATTGAAGCGCGTTCAAACCTATCTCACCAGCAAATTGGCAGAGATGCTGCAGGAAGAAAATGCATCTGCTTAGTTATGGCAACTGCACCAATTCTTGCGCATTGACAGGCTCTCTTTATCTGAGAGGAGCCTGCGCGATCTCTCTTTCAAAGGGAGACCAGATCATTATGAGTGCTCCCTACCAGCGAAGGTGCCGGTTTTCGGATAAGCTCTAAATAGCTGTCCAGGGCAATGTGGCCACCTGACCAATCAAAAATGTCGGCTGATGGGCACTTCTGCTTTATCAAAAAGGTACAGTAGACCCGGCGCTAGTCCTTGTTCCCATGTTGCCCAGTTATGCCCGCCTGGTCGCTCCTGATAGCAATGTGGATACGCCTTATCCGCCAGCATCGCTGCAAATCGACGGTTAGGAGCTAACAGCCACTCAATCTGCCCAGTTTCAATGTACAGGCGCAGCGGCCTGCGAGCTGTTTCAGCCAATTGTACGGTGAGCCACTCGGGATCATGATATTCGTCTCCACCTTCAGGATGAACCGTAAAGCACCCGGACTGACTTCCTACTTTTGAGAAGATTTGGGATTCTTCCAACAAGCACCCCACTTTCCCTATTTGACCAACAGCAGAAGACTACGGTACATTAAAGGGATAGTATGCAAAGGAGAGATGATATGGACTTAGGCCTCAAGGGAAAAGTTGCCCTGGTGTTAGCCGCCAGTAAAGGACTTGGCCGTGCGAGCGCTGCGGCACTTGCCGCAGAAGGAACAGTAATAACGATCGGCGCACGGAATAGACAGGCGTTAGAGCAGGCTGCCCGCGAGATACAACGCGAAAGTGGCAGCCGTATCCTGGCTGTACCGACCGATGTCACTAAAGTAGAAGAGCTCGAAGCAATTGTGGCAACGACGGTCCATGAATTTGGCCGCATTGATATTCTTGTCAATAATGCAGGAGGGCCACCAGCAGGAACTTTCGAGACGCTGGATGATGGACAATGGCAGGCAGCCTTTGAACTGACCCTGCTCAGTACGGTGCGGCTGATACGGTTGGTTCTGCCATACATGCACCAGGTAGGGGAGGGACGTATCATCAATATTGTCAGCACTTCAGTGAAAGAGCCAATCGCTGACCTTCTGCTCTCTAATGCCATTCGTCCGGGAGTGGTTGGATTAGCCAAGACATTGTCTATTGAACTCGCCTCCCACAACATAACGGTCAACAATATCTGTCCTGGCCGCATCCTCACCGATCGACTGCGCAAGGGGCCTATGATAAAGGAAAAGATCGCCCAGGGCATGAGCGAGACAGAGGCACTCAGTACCATTGCGCAAAATATTCCGATGAAACGATTAGGGAAACCGGAGGAGGTGGGAGCACTCGTCGCCTTTCTCGCATCACAGCAAGCGGGCTATATTACTGGGACGACTCTCCAGATAGACGGTGGTCTGGTCCGAGCAATATATTAGGGCGTAGCTATGTATTTAAAGGAAGTAGTGGCATCAGGTGGCCGTTTTGCACTTTGACACATTCCTCCGATCAGCAGTAGGTGCCGATTTATCGGCCTTTTTGCCGGCTGTTCCGCTATCCCAATTACAAAGTTAAAAAGCTTTATCAAAAAGGTATAGTGCCGTTATATCACATCCACGGCAAGCGGTCTATTTTTTGTGCTAAATAAATCCGTCTCTGTACATTTCATACCCCCTTGCCATACCAAGTACAAAATGCCACCTGTTGATCTGTTGTTGCCAGGGCGTCATATCAATAATTTCGTTCGCCTTTTGCATCACAACCTGCTCATTTAGAAAGGTGTCAACCCGGGCCAAACCAACCCCCGATAAAAAACCTAGTTCATAATCCATCATATTCTGAACAATCAAAACGAGTGGGTTTCTACCTATGCCGTTCTCTTGACCCATTTCAAGCTCTCCTTAGCTTCAGTTTGGTAGACTATCCTTGTAAGGCATATCTAATGAGCATGCTCTGAAAGCATACCCAACAAGTTCTTTCCTGTCAAGCTTGAAGCCATTAAAATAAGGAAAATGTAAAGTTGAGTGTGACGGTGTACCATTTTGTGATCAAAGAGCTTGCGACTTCCCGGGGCCTCAACATTGCCAGCTTAAGCCGTGTTAGCAACGTGCCAATTAAAACAATCAGGAATGTATGGCATAATCCGCGTTACCCCTTACCAATGGACGCACAAGAGCGCATAGCAAAGGCCCTGAATGTCTCCATTCGTGATCTTTACGAAGAGACTAACGAATAAGTAAAACATCCCCCAAACGGCTTGCAATTTAATCCCGATCAGTGTGTACCTTAATCAATCTTTAAGTTTTCTTTAAACGAGAAAGGAGCGGCAAAATGGAAGACATACGCAAGGAATACCAGGGCAAGAAATTAAGGGCCAAACGAGAAGCATTTTTCATGACACAACCAGAACTTGCAGAAAAGATCGGGGTATCAGTTACAACCGTTAATCTATGGGAGAATAACAACGCTCGAGCGTCATTGAAGCATCTTAAGGCGCTAAAAGAATTTTTTGAGGGTGTGAGCCAATCGGCAAAGTAAAAAGCGTAACCTACCCCAAATAGGTTACGCTCCGTTTTGTGAAACCAACCCAAGGAAGTGACATAGCGCGACTCAGGCAACGAATCGCATTGGAGTATGAAGCGGCAATGCGCGGGCTGACCGGCCTGGCGATTACCGCTCCCCACGAGTTCATCACCGCACGCATGGAGCGCATCGCCGACTGTCACCAGGAGTTGCAAGCGCTGGTCGGAGAGCCAACAGCAATTCAGGTGGTCGCCGAAGCGCTGGAGCAGGCGGGAGGCGAGGGTGAAGCGTGAGCAAATTGCAGTGGAGCGCCAGCGCTCAGGGGCCGGAGGTGAAGCTGTTGCCTGTTGTTAGTTTTGCAGCACACCGTCCAGGCGAAACACGGGACAGCGCGGAGCCGCCTCCGCGAGTGCTTCTGGATCACCCGGTATGTTGAGGAGTTTTTCGAAGAATGGGACGCCGTGCGGCACCTGGCGTGGAAATTCGCGGAGGATAGGCGGACGCTCTTCGACCGGTAGCTCTACCAGAACCACTTGCTCTTGCTTCCGCCCGCGTGCAAGCATGCCCCTGCCAACTTTCCGTGCGTTCTTGACCCACTGCGTCTCAAAGCCAGTGACCACATAACGCTGACCATTCACGTGCAGCACGGATACCGGAGTACTACGCATCTTACCGGTCTTGCGGCCCGGTATGGAAAGGATATACCAGGTGCCAAAACTCACGCCCAGGCGGTTGAGGGCAATGATCGCTCGATTGGCAAACTTGAGCCATTTAGGAAGGGTAGGATGAGTGGACATATTCGTTCCTTTCACTCAGTTGTTTCCGTCTTCTGAAGCGCCTGGGCGACGACCCGTTCGCGCAGCCGCTGCGCCCAGGCGAGTTCGAGTCGCCACTGCTGGCTGACCAGCTCCATCAAATCCAGTGCGGCAGCGCTATAGAAACTGCTGACAGACCCCTGTTTGATCGGATTGGTGGCAAAATCCTGCGCCTCGGCTTGCTGGTAGCGCAAACCCATCTGGCAATAGCTCAGGTAATGATCCACCAGAGGGAGTTGATCCTCTGGCGAGACGTACTCCAGGTGCAGCGCCTTGATGCGAAAGAGTCGTTGGTAGGTTCCCTGATTCGAGGTGGTATCCATCATGAGCTGGTAAAAACGCTCTCGTCCTGCCGTAGTGAGCGCAAACACGCGCGAGGGACGGTCGGTGGAAAATGGCACCAGTGTGGGATCGGCTGGGGCAATCAATCCCGCCTGCTCTAATTTGGTCAACAGAGACGAGAGTGTTCCCCGGCTGATACGCTCCCAGGGACCGAGGATGTGATTGGCGATCTCAGCGATCAGGTAGGCATGCAGCGGCCAATGCATCAGCAAGGCAAGTACGAGCAGTTCGTACATAGCATCTTCCCCTTTGCTACAAGTATTCATATGATTTTATCAAAACGTTTTAGTAAAACCATATAAATAACTATACAAGCAAAAAGCGGGAATGTCAATCGGGCAGATCCTGACATTCACTCATAACTCGCCGCCGCAGGCGGCAAGAGAAAAAAAGACATGAGCCTCTACCTTTTGCCCCGCGGTATGGTAGAATATCTGTACCAACGCCTCATATGGCTTATCATCCATCTCTGCGCTAACTCAACGAAGGGAGTTCCCTTGCTCAAACGCGAATTCACTGTGGCCGGCGAATATCGTTTTAACCAGGCCAGTCCCGTACGCTGGGTCGCCTCTCACCTCGCTCGCTATCGCCATCTTATTCTCACCTACGTGGTGCTTGTTTTGATCGTTAACATTCTGGTGTCTCTTATGCCGGTGCTGACGGGCCAGGCTTTTAACGCGGTCCTGCAAGGTGACAGAGGCCAGTTAGTGCGCCTGTCGCTCATCCTGCTGGGCGTCGTGGTAGTTTCGGGATGTTGTGATTTGAGTGCGCGTCTGTTTCCCGAACTGGTTGGGAAGCGGGTAGCGCGTGATGCGCGCGCCGAGTTGTATGCCAACCTGCTCGGCAAAAGCCAGACTTTCCATAACCGGCAGCGCGTGGGCGACATCATGGCTCGCGCCGCCAATGATATGGCCCAGTTAAGCACGATGATCGTGCCCGCTTTCGATCTCATTTTCGACTCGTTTACCAGCCTGGCGATAAATCTTCTCTTAATCGGGCTGTTGAACTGGCAACTGCTGCTGACACCTGTACTCTTCACGGCGGCGTTTCTGCTCGCGCTGGGCTACTATTCGCGCAAACTCGACCCTATCTCGGATAGTATGCGCGAGCAGTTTGGCAACCTCAACGCTGGATTGAACGAAGCGGTGAGAGGCATCGAAGTCGTCAAGGCCACCGCTCAGGAGCGACAGGAGAGGCACAAGTTCGAGCGCAACGCCAGCCGTTATCGCGATTTCTTCATTCAAAACGGGCTGGTGCAGGCGTGGTATCTCCCGCCTCTGCTGCTCTCGCTGGCCCTGGTGGCGGCTTTCTTGCACGGCCTGCTCTTGGTCCTGCATCACCAGCTTTCGGTGGGCAGCCTGGTAGCGTATATGGGGCTGATGATCTTATTGCACTACCCGGCATTCAACGCCAACTGGTCCTTTAGCCTGGTGCAACTCGGCATGTCGGGCGCGGAACGCATCCTGGTGATCCTGAAAGAAGAGACCGAGCTGGACGAGAACGAGGGCGGCTATAGCGAGCAGATACGCGGCGACATCGTCTTCGAGAACGTCAGCTTCAGCTATGGCGATACACCCGTCCTGAAAAACATCTCGTTCCACGCGCCTGCGGGGCAAACGATCGCTATCGTTGGTCAGACCGGCGCTGGCAAAAGCACCCTCACCAAGCTGGTCAACCGCATCTATGATGTCGATGAAGGACGCATCCTGGTCGATAGCGTGGACGTGCGACAATGGAGCCTCGACGCCCTGCGCTCGCAGGTATCCAGCATCGAGCAGGATATCTTCCTTTTCTCGCGCACCATCTCCGAGAATATTGCGTATGGCCTGGGCCAGCATGCCGACCAGCAAGCCATCGAGCAGGCCGCGCGTGATGCCCAGGCCAGCGGCTTCATCGAAAGCTTCAAAGACGGCTACGCTACCCTGATTGGCGAACGTGGCATCACGCTTTCGGGCGGTCAACGCCAGCGCATCGCCATCGCCCGCGCCCTGCTGACCGACCCGCGCATCTTGATGCTCGACGACTCGACCAGCGCTATCGACAGCGCCACTGAAGACGAAATCCAGAAGGCCATTCACCGCCTCTTGCAGGGCCGCACCACGCTGCTGATTACCCATCGCCTGTCGCAAATCCGCTGGGCCGACAAAATTCTCGTCTTGAAACGCGGCGAACTGATCGACCAGGGAAGCCATAACGAATTGTTGCAGCGCTGTGACACCTACCGCCGCATGTTCGTGCATTATGAAACAGCCTTACCCGCCGCCTCCGAGATGCGGCACCTCGCAGGATAAAAGGAGATGGATACTAGGTCTAGACAAAGTGTGCAAGAGTGTGTTAGCATTATTACATGTACTCAGTTGCCCAGTTTGCTAAGCAGGTGGGAGTCAGCGTGAAAACGTTACAGCGTTGGGATCGGGAAGGCAGGCTCAAAGCGAAGCGGACCGTTTCTGGACGGCGCTACTACGATGAGACCGATCTGGCTATCGCGCTGAACCTACCACAGAGGCCAGGAGCGCGCCGCACCATTGCCTACTGCCGCGTTTCCAGCCCTGCCCAACGACCCGCTTTGTACAATCAGAGGGTGGCACTGGAGCGTTATACTCAGGACAAGCAGATCGTGGTGGATGAGTGGGTCATGGAAATTGGCGGAGGTCTCAATTTCGAGCGCCAGCGCTTTCTCAAGCTGGTGGATGCCATTTTGGCAGGAGAAGTCGAGCGGGTGGTCATTGCTCATCAGGATCGACTGGTCCGCTTTGGGTTCGCCCTGCTCAAGCATGTCTGTGAGACGCATCAAACTGAACTACTGGTCATGAATACGGAAACGCTCTCCCCAGAGGCCGAACTGGTGCAAGACCTCATCACGATTACGCATTGTTTTAGCTCACGATTGTACGGATTGCGCACCTACCGCAAAGCATTAGAGAAGGCGCTCAAAGATGAAAACCGCGCACAGGATCAGAATGAACCCCACACCTGAACAGGTGGAGTATTTGAAGCGTGCCTGTGGCACCAGGCGCTTTATCTACAATTGGGGGCGGGAGCAATGGGAGAAGCAGCATCAGGCGTACAAGCTGGAACAAGAAACGGTCCCCGAAGCCGAGCGCATGCTCAGGCCTCCCAATGCCAATGCGTTGAAAGCGCAGTTCCATGCCATTCGCGAACAGGAGTACCCTTGGACCTACGATGTCACCAAGTGCGTGGTGGAGGGGGCTTTTTCCGACCTGGGGCAGGCATATGCCAACTTCTTTGCCGGGCGGGGCAACTACCCGAACTATAAGAAGAAAGGCAAATCGCACGAGTCGTTTTATCTCTCCACTGACAAATTTACCGTGGGCAGCCACTGGATCGCTATTCCTGGCTTAGGGCGCTTCATCCTGGATGGCCGCAAGCAAGAGAAGGATCGAGGCAAACTGAGGCGCAAACTGGGAACAGTCAATCTGGCAGAAAAGCTGCGCTTTGTCGAGGAGGGGCATGCGACAGTGCCGAGCAAGAAGCGGAATCGACGCAAGAAGGTGGTGTGTGAAGAGGTCAAGATTCTGGGTGCGACCGTGTCTTGTGAGGCAGGTCACTGGTATGTGAGCATTCAAGTCGAGATCAAACGGGAGCGCCCGAGCACTCCCGAACGAGTGGTGGGGGTAGACGTGGGCTTGAAGCAAGCTGCCGTGGTCTCGGATGGGCGAAGGCTTGAGAACCAAAAGCCATTAGCACTCCATCTCAAAAAACTCGGCAAGCTGCAACGCAAGCTCAGCAAGAAACAGAAAACCAAAGACCCAGAAACCAAACGAACGGTGTTTAGCAACAACTATCACAAGCAGAGGCTGAAGGTCGCGCGGAAGCATCAGCAGATCGCCAACATGCGTCGGGATGTCCAACACAAGTTCACCACCGAACTGGCACGGACCTGCGGGGCGATCGGCATCGAAGACCTCAACATCCTGGGGATGATGGCCAATCGGAATCTGGCGCGAGCCATAGCCGATGCCGCGATGGGGCAATTGTTGCAGTTCCTCAAGAACAAAGTGGCAAGTGCAGGGGGAAATCTCTTCATTGCCTCGCGCTGGTTTCCCTCGACCAAACGCTGTTCGTGCTGCGGGCATGTCAAGAAACGCATGCCCCTCAAACACCGCACCTATCAGTGCCATGCCTGTGGGCTGGTGATCGACCGGGATTTGAATGCCGCTTTAAACTTGGCATGGGTTGCCAACGAAATGCTTCGCCAACTTCATGCCTAAAGTTGGCCGTCCTGGGCAGTGGCTACGACCGTGACGTTAAATGCCTGTGGAGCCGGTGTGAGACCGAAACGAGAGGGCTGATCCAAAGGTTCCCGTGCGATGGCTGTCGGCTAGGAAGCAGGAACGACTGACCGCTCGAGGTGTGTAAACACTTTCGAGTATGAGAAAGGTAGCAGCAACCTATGGGATTCATCATGGATGGGCTGGATGCCGAGGCGTATGATCGCAACTATAGCGACCGCCAGTTGATCGCGCGCATCATTGGCTACTTCCGCCCCAAACTGCGTATCATGCTGATCGTTGCCGCCCTCATCGTCCTCACCTCGCTGCTTGATACGGTCTTTCCCATTCTTATCTCCTATGGCATCAACCTCGTGGTTGCCTCACCTACAGGACAGGTGATCCTGCTGCTGATCGGCGCGATCCTGCTCTCAGGCGTCTTCTCGTGGGTGAGCAACTTCTTCCGTCAATGGCTGACAGCGCAAGCGGTGGGCGATGTTGTCTTGAATCTGCGTAAGGACGCTTTCAACGCAGTCGTCGCCCGCGACATGTCCTTCTACGACGAGTTCCCATCGGGAAAGATTGTCAGCAGGGTCACATCTGACACGGAGGAGTTCGCTACCGTTGTGACGCTGACACTCAACCTGGTCAGCCAGGTGTTGCTCTTCGGACTGATCGCGGTCGTCTTGCTGCTAAGAAGTTTCGAACTGGCGCTGCTGACGTTTATCATCGTGCCGTTCATCGCGGCTATCGCGCTGCTCTTCCGGCGCATCGCGCGGCGCACCACCCGGCGCTCGCAACGTTCAATGGCGAACGTCAACGCCAACGTGCAGGAAGCAATCAGTGGCATCGCGGTCGCCAAGAACTTCCGCCAGGAACAGCACATGTACGACGAGTTCAAGCGGGTCAATGACCAGTCGTACCAGGTGAATGTCCGTTCGGGCTTTGTCTATAATGGCGTATTTCCCGTGCTGGTACTGGTCGCCAGCATCGGTATGGTCATCGTCGTCTACTTCGGTGGGCTGGACGCGCTGAATCACAGCATCACAGCGGGTGACTGGTTTCTTTTCTTGCAGGGCATTCGCATCCTGTGGTTTCCCATTACCAGCATCGCGGCCTTCTGGAGCCAGTTCCAGCTTGGGCTGGCGGCCAGCGAACGTGTCTTCGCCCTCATCGACGCGGAACCGCGTGTACAGCAGGAAGATCAGCAGCCCGTAGGCCGCTTGCAGGGAGCAATTGACTTCAAAAAGGTGTTTTTCAGCTACGATGATCGTCAAACGGTGCTGGCAAACTTCAACTTGAAGATTGCTCCTAAGGAAACGGTCGCTCTCGTGGGCCACACCGGCGCGGGTAAAACCAGCATCGCCCGCCTGGTGTCGCGCTTCTACGAATTTCAGGGTGGTCAGCTTTTGATCGATGGACGCGCTATTCGCTCGTTTGACCTGCACGAGTATCACCAGCGCCTGGGCATTGTGCCGCAAATCCCTTTCCTCTTTTCGGGAACGGTGGCCGACAATATCCGCTATGCCCGCCCCAGCGCCAGCGATGAAGAGGTCGCCTATGTTGCGCAGCATATCGGCAACGGCGACTGGCTGGACGCGCTGCCCGAAAGGCTGGATACGCTGGTAGGGGAAGCTGGCCGATCGCTTTCTTTAGGCCAGCGCCAACTGGTTGCCCTGGCGCGCGTCCTGCTGCAAGACCCCTCTATCATCATTCTCGATGAAGCCACCGCCAGTGTTGACCCGCTCACCGAGGCACAGATTCAGGAGGGGCTTGATTTGATCTTACAAGAGCGCACCGCTATCCTCATCGCGCACCGCCTCTCCACCATCCGCCGCGCCGACCGCATCATCGTACTCGACTTCGGCAAAATTGTGGAGGAGGGCAATCACGCCACCTTAATGCAGCAAGGCGGTCACTACGCGCAGCTCTACAACACCTACTTCCGCCACCAATCGCCCGATTACAAGCCAGGCGAGGGCATGGTGCCTGTTGTCCAGGCACAAAATCAGGTCCGGTAGTTCTCAAAAGAGGCTGGCAATAATTCACAAGCCCTGGGCCTGGTCACGGCTTTCGTGTCCCGATACCACATAAGAGCGCGTCGACCGCCGCTTCCGGTTCGTAGGGCTGTGCATCGGGATCGATCAACTCGGTGAAAATGTTGCCATACACCAGGGAGATGAAGATCAGATAGAGAATGAACGCCACATCCAGGTCCGGGCGCAATTCTCCACGCTCCTGGGCGCGTTCGACAATCTGGCGAAACTGCTGTATCCGTGGGGCGACCACTTTGTCGTAAAACGCGCGATAGATCTCCGGCTTCGTCTTGAACTCCGCAAGTAGCTTGGTCGTCAGCTTCCCCATCAAAGGATTGCTGTTGAAGAGTTCTCGTGATTCCTTCACAATGTACAGCAAGATATCGCGGATATTGCCCGTGTCGGGGACAGGGTTGCCGGTGTGAAGCAGGTCGAGGGCATCTTTGATCACGTCTTCTTTCGAGGACCAGCGGCGATAGATGGTCGTTTTGCCAACTCCAGCACGCTCGGCGATCGCTTCGATGCTCAAGCCCTGGAAGCCCACTTCGGCGAACAGTTCGAGCGTCGCCTCCACAATGGCTTGGTGAGACTGGGCGCTCCGTTGGCGCCCGGCCTTGCGGATCGTTTGCTCAGGTTCAGGTTCATTCATTGTGCTTCAGCAATCTCCTTTCCTTGAAAGCGATTTCCCACATTTTCATCGAGCAGTGCGGCGTCCATAGGCCCAGACTGCCAGCGGGATAAAGACGACGAGCAGGCCCACACACCAGGCGATCGCCTGCCAGGTAGCCGTGGCATCGGGCTGGTTGAGCACCAGCCCGCGGATCGCGTTGATGAGCAGCGAAACCGGTTGGTGCTCCACGAAAGGGCGCAGCCAGTCAGGCATGGTGCTGGTCGGCACTAACGCGCTGCTGGCGAACATCAAAGGAAGAGCCCAGATCACGAAAGATTGTTGGACTGCCTCCACACTGCTTAACAGCAATCCGAGGAGTGCCGAGAACCACGAGAACATCAAGCTGCTCAGCAGGAGCAGGCCCAGGGCCGCTAACCAGTTCAGGATCGTCCCCTCTGGCCGGAAGCCGACCAGCAGACCAACCGCCCAGACGATGAGGAGGATAAAGGTGCTGCGCATGAGGTCAGCAAGGGTGCGGCCTGTCAGGACCGCCGATTTTGCCATGGGTAAGGAGCGAAAGCGATCGACCAGGCCTCGTTGCAGGTCAGTTGCCACACCGATGCCGCTGAAGGCTGAACCGAGGATGACTGACTGCACAAGAATGCCGGCTATCAGGTAATTGACATAGCTAGTGCCAGGAACGGCAATAGCTCCGCCAAAGATGTAGCGGAAAAGCACGACGAACAGGACCGGTTGCAGCGACGAAGTGACCAGTTCATCAGGAGTACGCAGCACATGCATGAGCTGGCGTTTGGTCAGGACGAGCGTATCGACCAGGGTCCAGTAGAAGGCGGGACGGGCCTGCGGCATGACTTTTTCCGTGGAAGAGAGGGTACTGCTATTCATCGTGAACTCCTTTCTTGGGATTGGGCAACCAGTGCCCCTGCGAGCTGATCGGCTTCGGTCGCAGCGCGCCCGGTGAGCGAGAGAAAGACATCATCCAGGGTTGGGCGACGCAGGCCCAGATCGTCCAGGGCAATCCCTGCCGTGTCGAGATCGCGCACGATCGCGGCAAGTTGATGCGCCCCGCGCGTCACCGGCACGATGAGGTGACGGCGCTCGCGGTCGATCTGCATCTCGCCCGAACTGTGCGGGCGCAGCGCTTCGAGCGCGGCATGCAGATCGCTGCCGGGGGCTAGAGTGAGCTCCAGCCGCTCCCCGCCGATCTGCGTTTTCAGTTCGTCGGCTGTGCCCCTGGCGATCACGCGCCCATGGTCGGTGACAACAATGTGATGGGCAAGCTGATCGGCTTCGTCGAGATACTGCGTTGTGAGGAAGACCGTCGTCCCCTCGGCCACCAGCTCCCTGATCACCTCCCACATCGCGAGTCGCCCGCGCGGATCAAGGCCGGTCGTTGGCTCATCGAGGAAAATGATTGGGGGCGACACGATCAGGCTGGCCGCCAGGTCGAGACGCCGGCGCATGCCTCCCGAGTACGTCTTGACGAGGCGTCCGGCAGCTTCTACGAGATCAAAGCGTTCGAGCAGGGCACTCGCCCGCCGCTTTGCTTCTGCGCCTGGCAGGTGGTAGAGTTGCCCGACCATCTTCAAGTTTTCGTAGCCGGTCAGGGTTTCATCGACGGCGGCGTATTGACCCGCCAGACCAATGCGCTTGCGCACCATCTGGGCGTGTTTCACGACATCCAGCCCGGCCACTTCCGCGCGCCCGCTATCGGGCAAGAGCAGCGTGGTCAGGATGCGCACGGCGGTCGTTTTGCCCGCGCCATTGGGGCCGAGAACGCCCAGGACACTCCCTTCCTCGGCAACCAGGTCAAGCCCGTCCAGGGCATGGATCTTGCCGTACGATTTGTGGAGTCCTTCGGCCAGAATAGCCGGTGTGTTTGCCATAGGACACCTTCTCCTTCGTAATCTCATTCTGATGCGTGCTAAAAATTCCGATACGAAACGGTATCGTTTCAATCACTGGAAAGAGTATAGCAGATATTTTCATGAAACGCAACAGTATCGTATCGAATTTTTGTGAAAATGGGAAAGCATGACGTGGCGCGACTCAGGCAACGAATACTGCACACAAGCGCCTACCAGGGGGGCCACTCCTCATCTGAATAATAATGCCACCAGTGTACGTGTCCGAACTGTTCAAGATGCCTGCGTCGCTGTGGGGTGGGCTGGGCATCGCACTCTCACCGCTGACCGCCCAAAGGAGGCTGGGGGCATGGGATTAGGCTTCAATGGAGGTGAACTCCTGTTGCTTGCCATCGGCGGGTGTTACTGCAATGATCTCTTTCGCGAGGCGGCGAAGCTGGGCATGGTGATCAAAAGCGTACAAGTGGATGTGCAAGCTGACTGGGGAGGTGACCCCGTTCGTGCGCAAAATGTCACCTACTCTACTCGGATTGAAGCAGAGGCCAGCGTAACAGCTATTCTCGCCCTGATCGAGCAGACGGATCGAGTCGCCGAGATTCCCAATTCGTTGAGGTTGGGGACGCCAGTGATGCTCGCAGAGGCCCAAGCCATCTCGGTTGAAAAGTGAAGGCAGAAGTAGAGCTGGGAAAACGAGGGTGGCGGAGTACAGGTGTAGCTCCTTTGGCTCTGCTTGCCACACTCACCTGGCTCTTCCAGAACAGGTGGGCTGGTGCCTCATATCTTAGCAGAAATGCATACACATGTATAGTTTATTTGAGAGAACCTGTGGAAATATGAACGCGCAGGCTTGACGAGGAATTCTCTCCTGGTCTACAATGGCAGTGTTTAGAAACTACATGCCCACTGTCGCATCGTTACTGAAAGGATGCACCATGAGAAAAAGAATCCTGCTCAGCGGGTTGGCCCTGCTCATCATTGGCGTGAGCCTCAGCGTCATCTTACCCCGAGTATTCTCTAGCAACGAGAAATGGTCCTTCCAGACGGGAAGCGGAAGCCTCAACGCTTGTTCGCCAACGATCGCTAATGGCAGTATCTATGTTGGCTCAAACAGATATCTCTATGCGCTTGATGCATCGGGCCACCAACAATGGTCCTTCGATATGGCAGGCATCATCTCTTCTTCGCCGGTGGTGGCCAATGGCACGGTCTATGTGAGCGCTAACGATGCCTTCGGCCATCTCTTTGCCCTGGACGCGCGCTCAGGCCGTCAAAAATGGTCCTTCCAGGTGAGAGACTATATTGCATCCTCACCGGTGGTAGTCAGTGGCCTCGTTTATGTTGGCGCTCGTGGTGCCTCTAACAATGGCAATCTCTATGCTCTAAATGCAGTATCAGGCAGCCAGAAATGGTCCTTCCATACGGGCAGCCGTATCGAGGGGGGCGGTATCTCTTCCTCGCTGGCAGTAGCCAATGGTATCATTTATGTCCGCTCGGATGATGGCAATCTGTATGCTCTGGATGCGCTCTCCGGCAGCAAAAAGTGGCAATGGGCCTACCCCACAAATCCAACGGACCCCTTTGGAGACAGCGATGTCTCCTCGCCTGTCGTAGTCAATGGTATCGTCTATATCGGCTCTGATGAGGGCAAGTTGTACGCTCTGGATGCGCTCTCGGGCCATCAGAAATGGCAATGGGCCTACCCCGTAGACTCCTATCCCACAAACCCTGCGGGAAGCTATATTACTGCTACACCAGCGGTGGTCAATGGCACCATCTATGTGGGTTCGAACAATGGCAATCTCTATGCGCTGGATGCTCTCTCCGGTAACAAGAAGTGGTCTTTCCAAACGGAAGGTCCGATCGAGTCCACGCCGATGGTGGCCAATGGCGTCGTCTATGTGAACTCTTACGATGCGAAGCTTTATGCCATTCAGATCCCTTGATAAAAGAGCTCTACCATCTCGCTTGAGAAAACGTTGGCAAATACCATTTCACCCTCCCAGAAGCCGTTGCCCAGGGTCACCGAATAGGCATCACCCTACCCTTGCTCTTGCCACCCTCGCGGTCGCCTTGCTAGCGCCCATTCTCTTCGCTCAATGCGGCGAATAGAGCATATCTTGTAGTTGTGCCTGCGCGAGGCGCCTTGCTAGCGCCCATTCTCCTCGCTCAACGCTCCCTCCACTATTTGAAACGCCTGAGGTTCAACCCTCGCTAATAAGCGAGCAAACTCCTCATCCCCAACCGCCTTGCGCAGGGTTTTGATACCACGCTGTGACTCCTCGTAGTAGGAACTCTGCACCTCACTCATGATATTTCTGGCGAGCAGTAAAGAAGCGAGTGCCTCCTCGTAACGCTGCTGATCGAGATAGAGCTTGCCCATGTTGCGCAGGGCCTTACCCTGGCCCTCGCGATCTTCCACCTCCCTGGCAATCCCCAGTGCCTGCCTATAGTATTCCATGGCCTGCTGCTTCTGCCCAAGATTTTCATAGACACACCCCAGATTCTTGAGCGTTCTGCCTTCTCCCTTTCGATCTATCTCGCGTCGTATGCTCAACGCCTGCTCAAGATATTCCAGGGAATGTTCATTCTGCCCCAGCTTCCTGTATACCTTGCCAAGGTTGTTCAGCGACCAGGCCTCCCCCGTGCGATCCCGCTCGTCTCTGAAAATGCTCAACGCCTGCTCGTAATACTCTTGCGCTCGCGCTCGCTGCCCCAGGTCCTCGTAAACGCGACCCAAATTGTTGAGTGTCGCGCCTTCTCCCACCCGATCTCCCTGTTCCCTGAAGATACTCAACGCCTGCTCATAGTATTGCTGAGCCTGCTTATTCTGTCCCATAGCGATGTAGACCCACCCCAGGTTTTTAAGCGCAGAACCTTCTCCCAGCGTGTCTCCCTGCTCCTGGTAGATGCGCAGCGCCTCCTCGTAGTCACCACACGCCTGCTCCTTGTTCCCTAGATCGGCGAAAACCCGGCCCAGGTCATTGAGCACCTTGCCTTCCCCACTATGGTTTCCATCCTGCCTGTAGATCTGTAACGCCTTCTCAAGATACTCTCGCGCCTGGTCCATCCGCCCTAACACCCTGTACGCCACCCCCAGGTTGTTGTAAATGTGCGCTTCCTGCGCACGTTCAGGCTGCCATTTATTCAATGGAAACAGCAATAGATAGAGTTCCAGCAGGATGGCATTCCCACCAGAACGCTTGAGCGTGGCGAAGATCCCTTCCCGCTCCATCAATGTGTAGGCTTCGCGCCATTGCTCGGCCTGGCACAACTGCCACGTGGCCTCTACCAGTGGTTCAATATCGTCAGTCTGTCGTCGTTTCCCTCGTGGAGGACAATTCGTGGCTGCATACTCGATATAATGCTGCGCTGCCCTCGTATGCGCCGCCCGCAGAGCCTCTCGATTGGCCTGCTCAGTGCCTTCAACAAAGTGGCTTCGCGCGTAGTCGACAACAATGTTATGCAACTGGTAGCGGCCCTCACCCCAGGCCTGTAGCAGGTGCTGGTTCAACAGCGCATCAAGGGCAACATGCATCTGCTCCTGTGGCTCCTCACCCGCTTTGAAATCCAGCAAGGACAGGGCCGCATTCAAGTGCACCGGCTTACGATAGATGGAGAAGGTTAATAGCAGCTTGCGCTGCTCCTCGTTCAATTGTTGTTTGTAGATGTAGTCCAGCAGGTTACGAGCGACATTTCCCGTCCAGATGTGAGCATAGATTGGTTCTTTGAAAAAAGCGGCCAGGCTGAGATTGCGATTACGCAGCAGAGAAGCCAGCAGAGTCAGGGCAAAGGCATGACCCTGGCAGTGTTCAACAACGGTGCGCAGCTCCGTCTCCGCTGCATCGATTCTTAGTTTCCGCAGCAGCTCAATGCCCTCGGCAACCTCCAGGCCCTTGACGAAATACTCCTGCATATAGGTGGGAGGATATTCGCGACTGCCCTGTGGCCAGAGGCGGCTGGTCAGCAGAACGCGGCAGGTGCAGTGCTGGCTATTGATAGCGTCTATCCATTCGCTGACGCCGGGACGGTCAGCAAGAGCATGCCCGGTCTGCCAGTCAAGCAGGCTTTCAAATTGATCCAGGATTACCAGTCGCGGCTGATCAGCCGTATTCAGCACATTAAATAGCGCCATGGCCTGGTGCGGCAGGGAAAGGTTGGCAAAATCTGGCAATGGTTTGCCCAGCACTTCAAACAGGTTTCCAGCCAGGTCGGCAAAGGTAACAGCCGCATCGATATTCAGCCAGATTGCCTCCGTAGTAAGCGGCCCGTCGCCAGCACGGCGCTGCTCTTCCGCGTAGCGATAGATCAAGGCCGCCAGCGTCGATTTGCCAACCCCGGCCATACCCGTCAGTACCACAGCCGTGATATCGGATTGGATCAGTTTTGCATAAATTTCTTTGACAGCTTTCTCACGCTGTTGAATCGTTCTGGGATCGGTAGGCGGGGACACGCCTCTGATGCCCCGGTAGACAGGCCTATCGAGGGGACCCGATTGTGGTAGATGCGTGTGATCAACTGGTGGAGCGTGTACGCCTAATTGCGCCGCCTCAGGTAGAGAAGAGGCGCCTGTTGGCATGAGGGAGGGATGAAGAATGGCGGAGTGATGTTCGGTCGTGCCGGATGAGACGGGAAAGAGCCACTGGAAGAGGCCGATAACCACGCTGAGAACAGTGAAGATAACTATAGGCAGGATAGCGGTTAAAGAACCCTGATCAGTCAGTATCCAGATAACGGCACCAGCAGCAACGAGTAGGAGGACGATGCCTGCAATCAGCCAGCGCTTCCCAAGGAGACGCCCACGTTTCTGCTCATGCCGCTGTGAATTATCGAACTGCTGTCCCTGTTGCTGTGTTGCCATGTACCGTTCTCCGAAATTTACCCACGTATGAACAAGCCATCAGCAGTATTCGGTTCCTGCTTCGCAGAGGGAAGTTGCACTGATCCATCTTGCGACAGATCAGCCAGCGCTCCCCTCTCCACAGGCGTTTCACCCTTCCCGGGGAACTCCCGGTAGGGACCTGGTTGGTTTACTGGCGAGGCCAGCGCTGCCAGGTTCAGCGCAGCGTTTACATCCCGATCGATGACCAGACCACAGGCTGGGTTCGCGCACACATAGATGCGTTCCGAGAGGTCCATCTCCTCTTTCACGTTGCCACAGCCCGAACACCTCTTTGTCGATGGAAACCAGCGATCGGCCAGGAGCATTGCTTCTCCCTGCCACGCTGTCTTGTAGGTCAGTTGTCGCCGGAACTCACCTAACCCCACATCGCTAATGGAGCGTGCCAGCTTGCGGTTGCGCTTCATCCCCTCCACATTGAGGTCTTCCAGCACCACCACTGCCGGGCACAAAAGCACATCGGAAAGCTGGGCAAGCCGAAGCAAGCGTTTGACTTGCTTCGCTTGCACCTGTTTGGCGATCTTCTCCGGCAGAGGGGGCACCTCAACTGGCTTCGATCGCTTACCTTTCCTTGGTTTGACCTTGGTTTTCGGTTCAGGCAAAGAAGCAGCGATCTCAGCTTTACGGGCAGCGCGTTCTTCCAGGGTCAGCGGAGCGCGTGTGAGAGCACTGGTACCCTGGTGAAGGGCGTCCTGACGGACGTGGGCGATACGGGCATACTTGCGAGCAAGCTTGATGCGGGCTTTGGCACGATTCTTACTGCCCTTTGCTTTGCGGGAAAGACGACGATGCAGGCGTTTGAGGCGTTTGAGTTCGGAGCGCAAGGCTTTGGGATTCTCCACCACTCGACCATCGGAACACTGTGCCAGCAGATTGATCCCCACATCTACTCCGATGGGCTCACCCGTTCCAGCAGGCGGATCAGGCACTTCCTCTTCCACCTGAATGGAGACAAACCACCGCCCGGCCTCCTCCGAAACCGTAGCAGAAAGCACGTTCACCCCTGTGGTCGGCACATACCCACATTCTTTGAGGCGAAGTCGGCCCAAACGAGGCAGTTCAATGGCTTTCTCGTAGACATATATAGATCCGGTCAGTCTGAAACTACCCAGCCCTTTCCGTTTGGTTTTGAACTTGGGGTAACCAGACGGGCCTTGCCACTTCCCCTCTTTTTTGCGTTGCACCCGGCGAAAGAAATTGCTCATCGCCTTGTCCAAATCGCGCAGCGCCTCTTGAGGAGCCGCCTTCGAGATCTCATACATCCAGGGCAACTCGGTCTGCTTCAACTGGTTCAGTTCCCGGTGTAACTCCATCGCGCTGATCCTTCGGCCTGTCTGTCTGTAGACCTCTTGCTTGCGCTTCAAGCCCCAGTTGTACACATAGCGGGCAGCCCCGGCGTGCTTCTTGCAGGCCGTAATCTGCTTGTGGTTGAGATCCAGTTCGGTACGATAGCCCCGCGTGAGCCTCATCAATTTGCTCTCCCCAAAGAAGTCTTAGAAAAGCCCTCATAACATATTTTCAGGCGCTAAGGGGATTATAACACAGACATATATCACCATCTCATCTAGTAGTTAGTCCAGATAGGTTTGTGAGGTAGAACTGTAGTGACATCCCTTCTCCTTGCGTCTCACCTGACCCGCAGGGTAGCTGCGCAGTGCCTTTCGTCTCGGCTGACCGCGCACGGTATGCCTTGCGTCTTGCCTGACTGCGCAGAAGTAGCGGCGCAGCCGCGTTGGCGAGACGGATAGGTTCAGCGACCCAGTCGCGTTGCCGAGACGGGCAGGAACCAGCGTTGGTGAGACGGATAAGTACCAGCGGATGTCAGGCCCCGCCGCAAAATTCAAACTGGACTGACTACTAGTTTGAGGCATGCCTGCTACCCTGTGGTATTATGACACCATAGACGTTTCTTCCAGGTCTGATTACCCTTTCAAATAGAAGACTCTTAATCACGTATATGTTCAGAAAAGCGCCAGAACCACTTGATCCAATACTGGTCATCAATGCTTATGCCCGGGGGATTTTTCCCATGGCCGATCCCTGGGGCAGAATCAGTTGGTATGCCCCTGACCCTCGTGCTATCCTGGAACACCACAATTTGCACGTCTCGCGTTCACTCCGAGCCACAATGCGCAAGCGTATCTACGAAGTGTGCATGGATACCAATTTCGAGGCAGTTATGCGCAGTTGTGCAAAACGAGAAGAAACCTGGATCAACGCATCGTTTATCACGACCTATACGCAGTTGCATTATGCCGGGCTGGCCCATAGTGTAGAGGCCTGGAAAGATGGCATACTCGTCGGAGGGCTATATGGCGTAGCGCTGGGCGGAGCTTTTATGGGCGAGAGTATGTTCTCCCGTGCCACCGATGCCTCGAAAGTCTGCCTGGTCGCGCTCGTCGAACATTTGAAAGCGCGGGGATATGTGCTGCACGATGTACAGTTCTGGACGCCCCACCTGGCCACGTTGGGTGTGACAGAAATCCCGCGCACAGCTTACGAAAGACGCCTGCAAGAGGCACTCCGCCTGGGATGTACATGGGATGGTTAATATCAAACCTCGCCAGATAACTGTGGCGATGTGTCGAGAGGGTGTGCACCCGCATCGTGTGCCCCGGTAGAATTATCCGGCTCAGGTTCCATCCCTCTCTCACACTCGCTGACAATACAGCGAACAAACTGGACCATGAGCGCGACGACCTCGTCATTGGAAAGGCTCTGCTCCCGCACGAAGGCATACCAGGTTCGGAAGTCAAGCGCATGAGCCAGTACAGCGCACACCCTCTCGTGAAGCCTGCCTTGTGTGCCCCATCCCTCGGCTAATCCATCCTGCACCCGCTTAAAGTAGACGAAGTACGGCTCCAAAACGCGTTGCATCGCAGGCAGATCAGGCAGATCACGTGCTGAGTTGAGCTGCATGTGTTCAGTGCGCTGGTAGTAGGCATAGATCTCCGTGAGGGCTACCCTCAGGCGCGTCTCCGGATCGGCAAGCTGCATCCAGTCTGCTGGCTCAGGAAGGGGATTGGCGGCCAGATAATGACTGGTGCAAGCAGTGAAGAGGGTCTGCTCATCCGGGAAATGACGGTACACGGTGAGCCGCTCGACTCCCGCCTGTTCGGCAATCGCGGTGATGCTGGTGTGTGCTGGTCCAAGCGTTTCATGCAGATGCACCGCGGCCTCGACAATGCGTTGCCGCGTCTCATCTTGCTGGTGCGCGCGTCGTTTAAGTTGATAGGTTCGTGTCATCGCTCTTTCAGATCCCTCTAGCTGTTCCATGAAGACCGACAACCGTTTTTCGTCAGGTCTCCTACTCTCGTCGTCTTCAGTATACAACGCTGTTCAATGAATGTCAATGAACGAAACCTTTCGTGTCAAGCAGCTCAAGCTGAACTCTCGTCCTTTGCAGAAGGCGATGTCTCCACGTGTAAATCCTGGCTGTGTAATTGCTGGTAGCAGATGGGCTATAGGAGTACTCGGTTTTCTTTTGAAAGGCGAATTTCAGTAAACATTGGTGTATAATGATATTGAAATTCACCAAAATATCAGGTATACTTCCTATGTTCAGTAAACAATACTGTTCAATGATTTGTAGGCCCACTGGTTCGGGCCAGTAATGCTAGTTACACACATACAAAGGAGACAACACATGTACAAAGCGAATCTAAACACACTCGACCTCTTTGAAGCGTGGTACGAGAACGACCCACAAATGCATATTAAAGCGTTTCCTCCCTTCTCGAAGGCGACCGGCAATGCAAGTTCTGCCATCATGTACTTCGAGATTGAACCGGGACATTACCTGGGTACGCATACCGACAGTGCTGAGGAGATCGTCCTCCTCCTTTCTGGAACCGTTGAAGCCAGCTTAGGCGACGAACACGGAGCCCTCACCGCGGGGGAAGCCGTTCTCATTCCGGCCATGATCCCTCACAGCATCCGCAATGTTGGGACGGAGAAGGCGCGGTGTGTTGGCTTCTTCTCGTCAGCGACGCTGGTCTCAACCTTTGATCAGATCATGATGCCATTTGGTGTACGCGCGTGTCCGTTACCGCCTCCCGCCTAGTTCGTGTGCCTTGTTCTTGTTTACGCACAGGTACAGGAGCACTCGTTCAGCAGGGAAGACACCAGGGCCATGTTCCAGCGTTTTCTCGCGAGGGAGTGGGGGGACGGGGAACATGGCGGCACAGGCTGACAGGAGCGGATCGAGAGAAGACCGACGTCGGCTCCGCTTGCTCCTCCGTCTTGGCGGGCTCAGCGGGTCGAACGGAGAGAGTGAGGCACCCACCTGGGAGAGTTTGAGGGGATAGCACCGAAGGAGTAAAAAGCATGCTTGAGTACGCACTGCACCCGGCCACCGTGCAGGGCCTCAAAGCCCATCTGCGTGGCGAACTGATCTGCCCGAACGACCGTCGCTATGACACCGCCCGCAAGGTCTGGAACGGCATGATTGACAAGTACCCGGCTCTAATCGTCCGCTGTGCCGATGTGGTCGATGTCGTAACTACTGTCCAGTTCGCTCGTGACCAACACCTGCCCGTGGCCGTGCGCAGCGGTGGACACAGCATCAGTGGCAGTTCTGTCTGCGATGGCGGCATGGTCATCGATCTCTCGTGCATGAAAGGCATCTGGGTCGATCCAGAGAAGAAGACGGCCTGGGCTCAAGCTGGTCTCATCCTGAGCGAGTTTGTGCAAGCAACGCAGGCATACGGACTTTCCACGACCACCGGCACCGTGGGCGGGACTGGGTTGGCGGGCCTCACGCTGGGTGGTGGCCTGGGCTGGTTCATGGGCAAGTACGGCCTGACGATTGATAACCTCTTGTCGGTGGACCTCGTCACGGCCGATGGTCGCCTGCTCAGGGCCAGTGCAACCGAGCATCCCGACCTGTTCTGGGGCGTGCGAGGTGGAGGTGGGAATTTTGGGATCGTGACCGCCTTCGAACTCCAACTCCATCCGGTCGGCCAGGTGCTTGCGGGCAAGGTGGTTTACCCGATGGAGTGCGCACGTGAGGTGCTGCGTTTTTACCGGGAGTACACCAGCAGCGCTCCCGATGAACTGACCGCCTATGCATCTCTCGTCACGACGCCAGGTGGTCTGCCTGCGATTGTCATCAGCCTCTGCTACTGTGGACCCCTCGAGGAAGGTGAGCACCTTGTTGAGCCAGTGCGGAAGTTTGGTGCGCCACTTGTCGATCTGATCCGTCCGAGGTCCTACCTCAAGCTGATCACGCAGGCCGATGCGGGAGCACCGGCAGGACGTCGCTACTACGAGAAAGCAAGCACACTCTCCGACCTCAGTGATGAAGTCATTGAGACGCTTGTGGAGTACGGGACAGCCTGCACTTCACCATGGTCACAGGTACTGATCCAGCATGTCCATGGAGCCGCCAGCCGGGTCGGTCCGTCCGAGACCGCCTTTGCGCTGCGTGGTGAATCTTATGTCATCTGCATGCTGGCCGCCTGGGATGACAGCCAGGCCAACCAGCCTCATCAGCATATAGCATGGACCCACGCATGCTGGAAGGCGCTAGAGCCGTTTGCCAGCAGTGGGGTCTATGTCAACTTCCTGGGCCACGAGGGAGAGGGACGGGTGCGAGCCGCGTACGGGGTCAACTACGAGCGGCTGGTGGCCCTCAAGAACAGGTATGACCCGACCAACGTGTTCGCGCTGAATCAGAATATCAAACCGGATACCAACTCCAGCTCGCGCGGCTTGAGCGCTTGGCGACATCGCGAGCAGCAGCCGCGAGTTTCGCCGGGGATGACATTGGATCCGATTTAGGCCTCAATTTCCTCATCTGCATACTCCTGGGCCTCCTCCAACTCCTGCCGTCGCTCATCCTCAATCTTCGCCTTCTGCTCAATCTGGGCCAGCCAGCGGAAGAACAGCGGCGACATCACAACCAGGTCAACCAGCCCGGGGATCAACAGCAAGGCCCCCCCAACGGCTTGATCCGCAAACGAGGAGATGCCCAAAGGTGGTGGCACGGGATAATAGGGGTAAAACACTACCCCACTAAACACCACCAGGAAGGCAAAGATATCCACGGGCTGCCCGTCCAGGAACGCGTAGAGCATCTGCATCGGGTAAGTCATCTTATGGAATTCGCGTACGGGACCGATCAGCGGCCACCAGTTAAGCAGCGACGTCAGCAGAAACGACAATAATGCCACGTGATAAACTGTGCCATGCACAAGCGCAAAATGGTAAAGTCCGGGCGCGTGCCAGGCCAGAAAGTTGATATTAAAGATTATCGACGCTATTACCGGTTGAGTGAGCGCCCGCGCCACAGGCCGTACCAACGGCTGATTTAAAAGTGGCCGTAGCAGCCAGGCTGGGCAGGCATACAACAGCAGCGGCGCACACACAGTCGTCAAGGTCACCGCCTGCACCATGTGCGCGAAAAATAGCTGGGTGCGGGCAATAGTATCTATAGGTGTAAGGAATACCACCGCCATCATAACAACCGCGACGATAAAGGCAACAATCCGGCGTTTTTGGAGGGGCGTACCCTGCACATTGCCCTTACGCGCCTGCCTGATACCAAAAGCATAGAGCAAACAAAGCACTACCAGGCCAATGAGTGCAATTGGACTCCAGTGCCATGAGAGATTCAGCATACCAGGTCTCCTGCAAAATACTCGTTGTATTCACCGCTACACAGTATACCATCAAATTTCCTATTTTTTGCCTCCTCTCCTGCTCAGAGTTTCAGTCGCTGCCCATGACGCTGCTCATGGCGCTTTCATGACGCTTCCTCCTTATACTTGTACCAGAGAGAGCGAGACGCGTCAGTTGGGCAGTGGCCCCAAACTCTGCCGGGCGGGCCTTTGAGTGACGAAATGCTCTCCAGAGATACAACACGTCCTGTACTTTACGCTTTGCGCAGAGTGAGCAGAACGTTCCAGAAGAAAAGGAGAACTATCCATGAGCAATCTATTTGTTCTTAAATGCGCGGATGAGGCGACTGGGGAAAAGATTCTCGGGACGCTGAAGCGTCTACAAAACCAGCATCTCATCACTGTTGAAGATGCGGCTCTTGTGACGCTTAAAGCAAATGGAAAGCCAAAAATTCGTCAGGCCAATGACCTGGTGGGAGCAGGAGCACTAGGAGGAGCCTTTTGGGGCATGCTGATTGGACTGCTGTTCTTGTCACCTTTCCTGGGCGCTGCGATTGGAGCGGGCATGGGAGCACTGGCGGGGAGACTGAGTGATGTCGGAATCAACGACGACTTTATCAAACAGGTCAGCAGCGCGATCCACCCCGGCCAATCCGCTCTGTTTTTGCTCACCCGTGACGAGGTTGCCGATAAGGTACTTCCTGAACTGAAACAGTACCAATTTGAGGTGATCCAAACCTCGCTCTCTGAGGAGAATGAGAAACAATTGCACGAAATGCTTGGGCCAGCAGTCCCCTCACACGCGTAATGGCAGCCAGCAGACCCTGGAGACTAGCAAGGTTTCTTTCTGCCTCTTCCTATTCTCTTCACAAGAAGAATACCACAATGACCTGGCGGAGCGATGTTCTGTGATGAAAGAAAATAAGTTGACAATACCGGGCAAAAGGTGCCGAGGACTCCTTGGCATGAAAGGAGAAGACCTATGGAACAGCTTAGTATACGCATGCTTGCCCTGATCGTCGGCCTCTTTGGGGTGATCGTCGCCTTTTGCATCAACCTCTTGTACTCCTTCTTGCACTTCTTGAGCAGAGTCGCCGGGGTCACGAGCGACCAATCGCACTTCTTTTGGGGCTTACTCGTCATCTTTATCGGGCTCGTTGGCTCACTGTTTGCCCTGTTTATTCCCACTGTGGGAGGGGTGCTGCTGGTGGTGGCGGGCATTACATTTTTCTTTATCGCGGGCTGGTGGGCGCTCCTGGCTTCCCCTTTACTGCTGATTGCGGCCTTCCTGGCCTTCAGGTACAGCAGAGAGCAGCGACAGGTGTTCAGTCCGAACCAGCGGGGGATTGTCAAATAGACCGTCACTAGATGGCCCACTAACCAAGATCACGTATTCAAGTGGATGTTACAGGCAGCCAAACTGCCTGTAATACCAAAGCTTCCTTCGAAAGAAGGATACCGGAAGTAGCTTTTAGGTGGATGGCATTTGCTGCAATGCAGCCTCTACTGAACGTGTGAGACTCTATCGTAGGGATCTAAAACGAGCTATCTACTGGAGGTATGAGTCGTGCTCCATCAGCACTGGATCCCGTGGTGCTGTTTGCATTTGCAAGGTGAGACGTTCAAGCTGCAAGTGGTCAAAGCCAGATCAGGAGGGAAATCATGCCGTTAGGGCCGGTTGAAATAGTTGTTGTTCAATTCCCAGGGAACGAGGTGAAGGGGGATATAGTGCCAGCTATAAAGGAATTGGTGGAGAACGGCACCATCCGCGTCATCGACATCCTCTTTATCAAAAAGGATCAGGATGGCAATGTCACGATGAGAGAAATCAATGACCTCGACGACGCCAGCTTCGCCTCATTCAACCCCATCGTCTCGGAAATCGACGGTTTAGTATCCAGGGACGACGTCCAGCAACTGGCGGCCACGCTGAATAATAACTCGTCGGCGGGAGTGATGCTGTTCGAGGACACATGGGCAACGCGCCTGCGCGACGCCATTATCGACGCGCAGGGCAGGGTGGTGTTGATCGACCGCATCCCGCAGGAGGTGATTGAGCAGGCGCTGGCCGCTGGAGTACAGGCGTAAGCAGGTTGGCGCGTTCATTGCGCGCTGTAGAGTGCCGATTTATCGAGCACGTCGAGCAGGAGGTAGTTCAGATGTTTAGAAGACGACCCGTTGTAGTCCAGCGGCGTGGCCCGGGTTTACTAAGGGCGGCTGCGACCACAGCTGTGGTTGCTGGTACGGCGACCGCTGTATCCAAAGGGGTCAGTGGCTCTATGGATAACGCTGCCATGAGCAAGCAGCAGATGGAGCAGCAGCAAGTGGCTCAAACTGCTGCGAATCAAGCGCAAGCTGAACTTGAGCAGATGAAAGCGCAATTGGCGGCGATGCAAGCACAGCAGCTCCAGGCCGACCAGGCACAGGCCACCACTGCGGCTGCTCCATCAGCGCAGCCCGACTTCATAACGCAGCTACAGCAGCTAGCGCAGCTCAAGCAGGCGGGAGCGCTCTCTGAATACGAGTTTCAGGCCGCTAAAGCCAAACTGCTCGGCAGCTAAAAGATGATAGTACAAACAAAAGAACAGGAGCGTTTACACGGCGACGGCGACACCTGGAAGCGCTGGGGGCCCTATCTCAGTGAGCGCGCCTGGGGGACGGTGCGCGAAGACTACAGCCAAGATGGCAACGCCTGGCAGTACTTCCCGCACGATCATGCCCGCTCACGCACCTACCGCTGGAATGAGGATGGCCTGGCCGGCATCTGTGACGACGAGCAGATGCTCTGTTTTGCGCTGGCGCTCTGGAATGGGCGCGACCCTATTCTCAAAGAGCGGCTGTTCGGCCTGACAGGGCCCGAGGGCAACCACGGCGAGGACGTCAAAGAGTACTACTTCTACCTTGACTCAACCCCGACCCACTCCTACATGAAGATCCTCTATAAGTACCCGCAGGCAGCCTACCCCTACAATGATCTCGTCCACACCAACCAGGGGCGTGACAAGAACGCGCCAGAGTACGAGTTAATCGACACCGGGGTCTTCGCCGAGAACCGCTACTTCGATGTGTTCGTCGAGTATGCCAAGGCGGCCCCAAACGATATCCTGATCCGCATCAGCGCCGTCAATCGCGGGCCAGACGCCGCAGCGCTGCACCTGCTGCCAACCCTCTGGTTCCGGAATAACTGGAGCTGGCATCGCGAGAAAGAGCTGGGGTTCATCAAGCCTTCGCTCAGCGCCGCTGCCACTCACGAAGGTGAACCGGGGGTGATCGTTGCCGAGAACTCCCGTACCGGGCGCTACACGCTCGCGTGTGAGGGCGCGGGTGAGCATGCTGACGGTCTCCCTGTCCTGCTCTTCACCGGCAATGAGACGAATTCCCAGCGTCTCTTCGACGTTCCCAATTCGGCGCCTTTCGTCAAGGATGGCATCAACGATGCCATTGTGCACGGCGCAACCGGTACCGTCAACCCGGAGCGAACTGGCACCAAAGCGGCCGCGCATTACCAGTTCAGCGTTCCGCCCGGGGCCTCCGTAACGGTGCGCCTGCGCCTTTCATCCGGCGATGGGGATGGAGTGGGAGCTTTCAACACGTTCGACGAGCTTTTTGCCACGCGCATCGCTGAGGCCGACGCATTCTATGCTGCCATCCAGCCGGCCACACTCAGCGACGACGAGCGGCTGGTGCAGCGCCAGGCCTTCGCCGGCATGCTCTGGTCCAAGCAGTTCTTCCATTATGATGTAGCCGAGTGGCTGCGAGGTGACAGCGCCCAACCGACACCACCGGCCACCCGTCGCCGGGGTCGCAACCGCGAATGGTACCATGTCAGCGCGCACCATGTGATTTCGATGCCTGACAAGTGGGAATACCCCTGGTTTGCCGCTTGGGACCTGGCGTTTCATTGTGTCACGCTGGCGCTGGTCGACCTCGATTTCGCCAAAGAGCAGTTGCTGCTAATGTGCCGCGAGTGGTTTCAGCATCCCAATGGCCAGCTCGCGGCCTACGAGTGGGCCTTTGGTGACGTCAACCCGCCGGTGCTGGCCTGGGCCGCCGTGAAGATTTATGAGATAGAGTCCCAGCAGTCGGGCAAGGGCGACCGCAGCTTCCTGCATCAGATGTTCCAGAAGCTGTCATTGAACTTTACCTGGTGGGTCAATCGCAAAGACGAAGAGGGCAACCACCTCTTCGGAGGCGGGTTTCTTGGACTGGACAACATCGGCGTCTTCGATCGCAGTGCGCAGTTGCCGACCGGCGGACACATCGAGCAGAGCGATGGCACGAGCTGGATGGCGATGTTCTGTATCTACATGATCAGTATGGCGCTCGAGCTCTCCAAAGAGGACCCCGCCTACGAGGACAGCTTCTTGAAGTATGTCTATCACTTCATGTACATCGCCTCTGCGATGCAGAACATCGGCGAGGAACATATTTCGCTGTGGGACAAGCAGGACGAGTTCTTCTACGATGTCTTGCGCTTTCCATTCCACGGGGGCCTGTCGCTCAAGGTGCGCTCGTTGGTCGGGCTGATCCCGGTGTACGCCGTGCTGACCTTTGAGCCCCAGGTCCTGCGCAATCAGGCGGAGTTCTCCCAGCGCATCCAATGGTTCGTGCAGCGCCGACCCGAGCTGGCGGAGATACTCAGGCGCATGCTGCAAAGAAGAACGACCAACCGCTACATGTTGTCCTTTTGCCGCGAAGAGCAATTGTTACCTCTCTCGCGCTATCTGCTCGACGAGTCCGAGTTCCTCTCGCCCTACGGGGTGCGCGCTCTGTCGCGCTACCATGCTGAGCATCCCTACGTGCTGACTGTCGATGGTGTCGAATACCGTGTTGATTACGTACCGGCAGAGTCAAATACAGGGATGTTCGGTGGCAACTCGAACTGGCGAGGGCCGATCTGGCTGCCAGTCAACTATTTGCTCGTCGAGTCCCTGCGGCAGTATTACCTCTACTATGGCGACGAGGTCACCATTGAGTGCCCGACTGGCTCCGGGCGATACCTGACGCTGGACCAGGTGGCCGACGATCTGTCAGGTCGGCTGATACACATCTTCACACGCGATGAGCAGGGGCAGCGGGCGGTCTTCGGGGACGTTGCGTACTTTCAGAGTGACCCGCACTGGCGTGACTACATCCCCTTCTATGAATACTTCCACGGAGATAGCGGTCGAGGCGTGGGCGCCAGCCACCAGACGGGCTGGACCGGCCTGGTCGCATCGCTGATCCAGGAGCAAGGGGAGCGCAGGCAGCAACCCTCGCAATTGAGTGTTGGAGCAACTTTATGAGACGACGTATGCTACGATCGTCATCAGGGCTGAAGGAGGCGTAGTATGAGTATGGAGAACGTCCCATTACTCGCAGTTCAGAACATGGGAATAGTGGCCGACCGGCGTGCTGCCGGTAAGGCTCTACGTAAAAAGGTGGCCCGTTCCAGCCATGCCGAGTGGTCACCCGCTGCTGATCGCCCTGACCCGGTTAGTCTGTCAGAGGAACAGAACCGCACGCGGTTCGCACATCTCGTGCCAATTCGCTATGAACGGATGACCACCTCGCCTTTTGCTTTTCTGCGCGGGTCGTCTGTTGTCATGGCACAGGATTTGGCAGCAACACCTGTTTCAGGTATCCAGGTACAGCTCTGTGGTGATGCGCACCTCAACAACTTTGGAATCTACGCAACACCAGAACGAAACCAGGTCTTCGATGTGAATGACTTTGACGAGACGCTCCCAGGTCCATGGGAATGGGATGTAAAACGCCTTGCCGCCAGTATCGTTGTAGCGGGACGAAATAATGGGTTCTCTGGCGACATGAACAGGCAGGCAGTGGTAAGTTGTATAGCATCGTATCGCCAGCACATGTGGGCGTACAGTGAAATGCGCTACATCGACGTATGGTACTCCCGCATTGACTACGCGCGATCGCTCCAGGCCGTTCGCCGCACGTTTCGCTGGTGGATCACTAAACAGCGCGAGAAGGCTAGTCGGCGCACTCATGTTGAACTCTTACCCAAGCTCACACAGGAAGTTGATGGCAGGATCTTTATCAAGGATGATCCTCCACTGATTACGCACCTCGATGACGATCAACTTGTTCAAAAGTTGAGCGTACTGGTTGAAGAATACAAAGCATCGTTGCGGATTGACCGGCAGGTGCTCCTGAGCAAATACCACCTGGTAGATGTAGCCCATAAAGTCGTGGGTATAGGGAGTGTGGGCACCCAGTGCTATATCGCCTTATTCATTGGAAGTGGCAGCAACGATCCAATCTTTTTGCAGTTCAAGGAAGCAGGGTCCTCGGTACTCGAGCGATACCTTGGGCCGAGTACTTACGCAAATCATGGCGAACGAGTCATCAACGGGCAACGGCTCATGCAGGCGGTCAGCGGCACTTTTCTTGGATGGGCAAGCCTGGACTCTATGGATTTCTACTTTCGCCAACTGCGTGATATGAAGTTATCGGTGGACCTCGAAACGTTGAGTGAAGAAGGCTTTATCGAGTATTGTAGATTCTGTGGGTGGGCGCTCGCGCGTGCCCATGCTCACTCAGGTGACCCCGCATTGATCAGCGGCTACCTGGGCAGAAAAGACGTGTTCGACCGCGCGATTGCTACGTTCGCCGAGACATACGCTGATCAGACGGAACGCGACCATGCTGCGCTTGTCGCCCATGTCCAGGCGGCTCAAACACCTCTTGAGAAAGCGGTTTACTGAAGATGGTGATGTTCATCGTCGCTATCGCAGAGCGCTTCAAGTGGCTTCTTATACGCTGCACTTGAAAGGCTACTTTAGAGAAGGAGGTACAGCGTGATCTGGAGATGGAGCTGGGACGTCGATGTTCTCATTACGATTGTGATTTTCTGGATCGTTGGTATAGTGCTGCTCTTCATAGTTCCTCGGAACCGCAAACCATCATCTGCAACTGCCTGGCTCTTGCTCATGTACGTCATACCTCTTTTGGGGCTAATCCTCTTCTTTCTCATCGGCAGTCCCAAGCTGTCGAAGCGCCGTCGTGCAATGCAAAGCACCATGAATGACACCATTGTCAAAGCTGTGGCTGAGGCCCAAAGCCACGACGAGTTTGACTCTCTCCTGAAACCACCGATTCCGCCGCGCTACGAACCATTTGTCAAGCTCAATACCAATCTGGGTGGTCTCCCTGCCTTCGATGGGAATGCCGTCGAACTCCTTCCCGACTACCTTGCTAATCTTGAGTGTATCGCGCAAGAGATCGACCGTGCTCAACGTTTTGTCCACATCGAGTACTTCACACTGAGCCGAGACGAAGATACTGAAAGCGTTTTCGCGGCAATGGAACGCGCCCACCGGCGGGGCGTCAAGGTACGCGTCCTGCTAGACCACCTGGGCTCGCGCAAATACCCCAACTTCAAAAAGACGAGAGAGTGGTTCACGGAAGCCGGCATCGAGTATCATTTGTTTTTACCTCTGCACTTCTTCGGCTCCGGGTACACGCGCTTCGACCTGCGCAACCACCGCAAGATCGTTGTGATAGATGGGCAGGTTGGCTTTACCGGTTCGCAGAACATGATCAAACGCAATTACTTCCGTAAGGATGCCATCTACCATGATGAGCTAGTCGCAAAGGTCACAGGACCGATTGCTGCCCAGCTCGAGGCAGCTTTTCGCGCAGATTGGTACTCGGAGACCGGTGTTTTACTCAACAACGACACTGCGCCAGAAACCACCCTGGTACCGGTTGCGGCTGGCGATATCCTCTGCCAGGTGCTACCGAGTGGATCTGGCTTCGAGCACGAGAACAATCTGAAGCTGTTTACTTCTTTGATCCATGCAGCGCAGAAAACGTTGGTCATTAGTACTCCTTATTTTGTACCTGACGACTCGTTGATGACGGCAATCACGAGTGCGGCACAGCGCGGGGTAGACATCAAGCTGATCAACTCGGAGGTGTCTGATCAGTTCCTGGTGAGCAATGCAGAGCGTTCCTACTACGAGGACTTACTCACTGCAGGAGTGAAAATCTACCAGTACAACGCGCCTATCCTGCTCCACTCCAAAACGATGAGCATCGATGACGATATGGCCGTGATTGGGTCGAGCAACCTCGACATTCGTTCGTTCCAGTTAAACCTGGAGGTAACGTTGATCTGCTACGCTTCTCAGGTGGTAGCTGATCTACGACAGATTGAGGCAAACTACATCCGTAAGTCCAGGCAAGTGAATCTGCAAGAGTGGAAGACGCGTTCTGCTAGAAAGATACTTTTTGAGAATTTCTCCCGCCTGACAGCAGCGCTACAATAGCGACGAAGCGAGGCAGTTGAATCAAGATATCTGTCGCTTCGTCACGCGCTTGCCCATCAAGATGAAGAGCGCCCCCACATCTTTGAGCATCTTATCCCACGCCAGCGTGAGTTCTTCCCAGGCGCGCCAACCACGCGTGCGCCAGGGTGGTGGTGCTCCTTTAATGCGTGGCGGAATCGTCAGCTCGATTTCCCTGGTCGCCAGTTCGCGCTGCGACATCTTGCGCAACCGCACCGGGATAACCGGGTGTTCTGCGATCGTGTAGCTGCGGCCAGGTAAGGCATTATACCAGTCGTTGGGGACGTGCTCTTGTGCCGGATCGAGTAGCTCGGTAGTGCCATATGCTCGTAATACATCATACGCCACATCATTGCAATTGTGACGCAAGGCGAGGTAGGGCTGTCGACTCTCCCAGACAACCGTCCTCCAGGCTTCTTTCGGTCTCGGCTGCGAGACATAAAAGAGCTTATACTCATCGTACGTGCTGCTTTGTTTCTGCATCGTCGCGATAGGATCCAGCGTGTGCATAGCCCAAAACCCCATCTCCTCCGGCCTGGCGTAAGGTTTCCCCGTTGCATTCTCGACCGACCCCGCGTTAAACCAGCCGTTGTGCCATTCAAAGGCCCACGCGATATGACCCAGCCCGTTTGCTCCCATACGACGGACGAAGACGATTGCACGCCGGGTAGTAGGAGGAAGATCGTCAGGTATCCCCAGCAGACTTGCTGGCGCCTGGGAGCTCGATCTCGTGAAGACAGCAGGGGCGAAGCGCAGAAGTAGGCCGCGTACCAGCAGGTAGAAGCCATCACACAAAGCGTAAACAATAATGAAGACAAGCAAGAAGTTCAGTTTGAAGAACAACGCCTTGGCCGGAAAGAGGAAGAGCACCAGGCCTGACAGCCCTAACAGTCCTCCATAGAGCCAGATGACACCTGCGTACGGACCCCTTGACCGCCAGGCCTCGATCATCGCCCTGACGCTACTGATGATAATGCGGGCCGCAATGATAATGAGTAGGAGGAAGATGGTCAAGACGTGATACACCAGGCTGATCAGACCGATTACGATACTTATGAAGGCACTCCCAAGAGGAGAGAGCACTTTGCGTTTTGAAGCGCGTTTGCCCCTGGCAACCTTATAGATATCAGAGGTTCCATCAAAGATCAGGTAGATCCCCAGGGCATAGATGAAGAAACGCACATCAATGAAAATAAAGAGCAGGCCGAAGGCGATGGTCAGGACACCCCGTATCACCTCCATCCACCAGAGCCTTGTTTGAGTCTCTTTCACAGGCAACTCTACTATTCCAGACGCGATAGAATCTTCTCCCTTTCGATACTACTGATCCGACCGGATGAGTGCGCGGGAGGGTTCTGCTGACTGCTTGCAGTAGCGAAGCGTTGCAGAACAGGTGGTTGGGTAGGGTCACTAGCACGCAGTACTTCCTTTGGTCCTGGCTGAAGGACGTAGTCCGTAGACGCGCAGCGTCGTTGCCAGGACCCATTTCAAGGCACGTTTCCGGTCGGAATAAGATCCTTTGGTACCAGTATAAGGAGCAAGCGTCATGAAAGCGCCATGAGCATCGTCATGGAGAGTGGCTCGCTTAGAACGGCACCGGCAGCCTATGCCGCATCACCGCGTACATGTTCGAGTTCCTGCTGATTTCGCCGGGCAAAGCCCGGAGAAACCAGGAGGGAGCGCGCGGGATGCCGAGTTTACTCAGGCAGTTGAAGCGGGAAGCCGAAGGAGGTAACCAGCGATGGGCCAAGGAAGACCGTCATCTGGGCAATCTGCCTGGGAAGCCGCGAACCATCGAGGGTGACGACATGAACGCTGGACGCTCGATAGGACCTCTTCGCTTCGTCAACTCGATACACGACAAATGCAGGCTGTCCATTGGCGCGCGTCGGATACAAACGCCACCGATTCTGCACGCCAGATTGGAATACGGCGCCAAGGAGAATGGTGCGAATCGCTTCTCGTCCCTGATACCACGAGGGGATCGGTGGCATACTCAGGATGGCGTCTTCTTTAAGGAGCGCCACAAGCCCGGCGATATCATCCGTCTCCCACGCGTGGACATAGCGAGAAAGCAGCGCGTTCGTTGCTGCATCAGCCGGGCAAACCTGCGCCATCTCTCGCTTCTCGGTGGAATAGTTCTTCTCAAGCGTCACCCGAGCGCGGTGCAAGGCACTGTTCACTGCTGAGACCGAGATCTCAAGCAACTGTGCGATCTCGACTGCACGCCAGTCCAGCACATCTGAGAGGAGCAAGATGGCCCGTTGGCGAGGCGGGAGCAACTGCAGGGCGGTGAGGAAGGCCAGCGAAACGCTCTCGTGTCTGCTATAGCGTGCTTCAGGGTTCTCCGCCTGCTCTTCCGCCGAAGCCAGCCAACTGTCAGGGAAGGGTTCGAGCCAGAGCGCCTCGGCACCCCTGGGCGCAACCGGCCTCGTTGGGTCCGACGCAGGAGAGGCTGCGGTCGGCAGGGTGCGCGGCGAGCGTTTCTTGAGTGCATCAAGGCTGGTGTGGGTCGCAATCGTGTACAGCCAGGTGCGCAGCGATCCTGGGCCCTTGAACGTGAACGTGTCAAAGTGCCGCCAGGCACGCAGCATAGTTTCCTGTACCGCATCCTCGGCATCGTGCAATGACCCCAGGAGGCGATAACAGTGCAGGAGCAACTCCCCGCGATAGGGTTCTATCAAGAGGCCACTATCAGCTTGGTCATGAACAGCAAGACCTGTGATCTGAGCCTCGTGCACACGATCAGTCTTCCTTTGTGTATCTGTCACGCTGCTTCCTCGCTTCTCTCTCATCATCCGTACACCCAACCGCGCGATGCGAACTGATGTCCCAAACACGCCCATTCTACCACACCGTTTTGCTCCTTGCCACTGGGTCGAGCGTTCCGAAACCGTTCGTACCACATGCCACATCGAGCAGAAAATATCCCGCACCAGACCGCACAGTTTTGCTCGTCACGACAGTTTAATAAGTGTCTATCCAACTGGGTATGACTCTACACAGGTGATGGAGGCTATGCTCAGCAGAAGCAACTATGACATATCTGATAGAAGTTCTGAAAGCGAGGTTTTTCAGTCATGGCAACACGTACACCTTTGAATACAGAGCAAGAAGCACTCTGGTATCTTGGCACTCTGAGGATCATCCAGGCCATCGGGGAACAGGCTGGACGCGCCGTTCATCTCACCGAGTATGTACTTCCCGCAGGGACGTACATCTCTGCGCATCGACACCGGGACGAAGATGAAGGTATCTATGTGGCAGAAGGAGAAGCCACTTTTGCTTGCGGAGAGAAGGTCATGAGTGCCACTGCCGGTACGTTGTTGTTTCTCCCGCAGCATGTCCACCAGCACCTTGAAGTAGGCAAGTCTGCGCCTTTTCGGTATCTGACCTGGATGACGGCGACCGGGTTTGCACACCATGTCTTGCACATAGGCGAACCTGGTCAGGCACTGGTGCTCTCTCCACCACCATTCGCTTCACAAGAGCGGATTCAACACCTGGCTCTGCTGCTCAGCAATGCCACGACGCCCTCTCGAGAGGATTTCTGAGGAAGAGATACCGCAATGGAGATGCTAACCCAAACCGCGCGGGTGCTCGCCGCTCAGGCGGGCGATCGGACCGCGTTCGAGACCCTGGTGGGACCGTACCGGCGTGAACTGCTCGTGCATTGCTATCGCATGCTGGGCTCGCTCCACGACGCCGAAGACCTCGTGCAAGAGACCCTGCTGCGCGCATGGGAGAAACGCGCGACCCTCACGAACCCGGGATCGTACCGTGCCTGGTTGTACCGCATCGCCACCAATCTGTGCCTCAATACGCTCACCCGCGTCCCTCGACGGTCCTTGCCACCAGACACGCATCCGGTGACTGATCCCACACGCCCTGTGCCGCCACGGCTGCGGGAGCCGATCTGGCTGGAACCGTTCCCCGATGACCTGCTCACCGATCAACACAGCGATCCGGAAGACCGCGCGCTCCAGCGCGAACGCATCACCCTGGCTTTCCTGGTAGCGCTCCAGCGCTTAACGCCAACGCAACGGGCCGTTCTGCTCTTGCGCGAGGTGCTGGAGTGGCCGGCAGTCGAAGTGGCCGAGTGGCTCAACCTCTCCGTTCCCGCCGTCAATAGCGCCTTACAGCGAGCCCGACGCGCCTTGCACCAGCTCCACGAGGGAGGTGAGGCCCCGATGGCGGAGCCTCGCCCCCACGTACAAGACCTGCTTGACCACTATGTAGCCCTGTGGGAGCAAGCGGACATCCCTGGACTCGTAGCGCTCCTCCGGGAGGACGCCTGGCTCACCATGCCGCCGATTCCCGCCTGGTTCCAGGGACGAGCAGCCATCGCCACGGTGCTCTCGACGAGGATCTTCACTCCCTCCAGGCAATGGCGCCTGCTTCCAACGCGCGCCAATGGCAGCCCGGCTTTCGGGTGCTATCGCCGGGAGGCCGGGGCAGATGTCTATCAGCTTTTTGGCCTGGTGGTCCTGGACGTGGAGGGCAAGCAGATTGCAAGCCTGGTCGCGTTCCTGGAGCTGTCCAGCCTCTCGTCCTTTGCCTTGCCGCCCACCCTTCCATACTTGCTCTTAGAAGGGTGAGCAGGGCTGAGACATCCGCCGTTTACCACAGCACTCTCGTGATGGGAGGCGTTCCGCTCACGATGGAAATGCGCGGAGCCGAAGACCCATCAGTACTGCGGTTCATAGGTGAGCGTGACAATACCTGTCGAGAAGCTCTTGGCCGCAACGAACCTCAATTTGGCGTTTTCGTCCTCCCGGAAGAACTGCCTCCCGTGACCCAGAACCAGCGGATGGACCGAGAGATCCAGCACATCGAGCAAGTGGTGCTTGAGCAGCGTTTCACCAAGAAGACCATGACCAAAGATGAGCAGATTGCCTCCTTCCTGCTGCTTGAGCCGGCTCACCTCAGCCACCACATCGCCTCGAACGAGGGTCGAGTTGTTCCATGCGGCTGTTTCCAATGTCGAGGAAAACACATACTTTGGGATCGCATTGAGCCTCTCTGCCCACAGGTGGGTGCTTCCGGGCCATATCTTTACCCAACTCTCGTAGGTATTGCGCCCCATTAAGATTGCGTCACCGGAGAGCAGAAGACCCAATCCGTCCCCCAGATACGTCTCGTCCTGGTACGCAAAAAACGCCGAGAAGTTTGTTCCTGCGAAAACGCCGTCGACTGAGATCAGGGTAGATTCGATAATTTTGCGCATAAAATGGTGTCCTTTCCCTTTTCACCTTATTTGCGAGAGGTGTCAATCACCTTTCACTCATAGGACACCAGGTTGGTCCCAAACTCATCGCAGATTGAAGGCAAATATGGGCAATCGGGAAGAGCGCGGCGGTACATCAAAAAGGCGAGAGTGAAGAAGAATATGACACGGAATTATCAAGAAATTACGACACAGAATGGTTCTTGGACACATTTAGCCCACGGGTCGCGCAACGAGGTCATAGTGAGTAGCAAAAGAGCACAGAAAGGTACCTCTTCTTGCCCGAGAGCAACGTTCATCATGCTCTCACCCGGATGCAAAACTGTGTTGTGGGCCAAACTCGCTCACATAGTGACGAAAGAAAGTCAAGGCTTCAATGCATGCCCAGCTGATCCTCGTGAGTTCCCCGCGCCTCTTTTCCACGGCTACAATGGCTTTTTCTGGCTGACCCGCCGCCAATTCGTCGAGCACCGACTGGATGACGTTGAAGGGGTAGCCAGCGTCTCTGAGCAAGGCCACGACGCGCAGGCGGCGCATCTGTTGCTCGTCGTAGAGACGGTAGCGGCTGTACTGCTCGCGAACCGGGTGCAACAGGCCCTGTTGTTCCCAAAAATGCAAGGCGGAGACACGCACGCCCACTTGTTTGGCCGCCTCTCCTACTCGGAATCGTTGAGGATGGGAGGAGCTTTGCAAAGAGGCGGACCCAGCGGCTAATGTACGCAGGGCAGAGAGCGTCTGCTCCACCTGGAGACGTTTGAGAGCAAGCTCAGCATGGCGCTCGTCGATCGTCGCAAGCGCCGCTGAAAGGTCGCCCCGGTGAAGCGCTTGCATGATCGCTGACGTTCGGGGCCAGCCGTAGCCACGAACCATGCTTTGTACTGCTTTGAGTGCAGCCAGGTGCTGCTGCGTGTAGAGGCGATAGCCGCTCGGACTCCGCTGTGCTTGCGGGATCAAGCCATTCGCCTCGTAATTGCGTACTTGTTGCACACTGATGTGTCCAGCCAGTGCGAGATCGTGGGTACGCAGATAGGGAAGAGCTGTCATGTGAAACTCCCAAGTGCTTTTAGAGACTTCTTTCACTCAATACTCTTCTTTCTACCACATCGAACAAGTACATTGAGCCTCAATAGGAGCCTGATGTCCCCAT
>Ga0207646_10000400_pt1 | contig 58084 bp, 55 predicted proteins | sample KBSK5502metaG_FD_184343 | JGI IMG/M metagenome (GOLD analysis project Ga0207646, IMG submission 184343) | Corn, switchgrass and miscanthus rhizosphere microbial communities from Kellogg Biological Station, Michigan, USA - KBS K5-50-2 metaG... | ecosystem: Host-associated > Plants > Roots >... | reverse complement strand
GGAACAAGCCAAAGCCACAGGCTTGGCTCAAGGCTGAATAGCGATCAAGGTGATGAAGGAGGAAAAAGTAGTAAAAAGAGGCTGACACCGGAGGTGTATGGCCTATCGAATTATGCGACACGGCCTACTTACTACTTACTACTTACTACTGTGCGGCCATGAACCGAAGCGACTTTCTCGAAAACGTCTGGATGGCCCTCGACACGCTGCGGCAGCACAAGCTGCGCTCGTTCCTGACGATCCTCGGCGTCGTGATCGGGACGATGACGGTGATTGTGATCGCGGCGTTCGTCTCCGGCATCGACGCGCGAGTGTCAAAGGAGATCGAGTCGTTCGGGACCAATTCAATTTACATCTACAAATTCGATCCGGGGTTCAATTTCAATCCGTCGCGCGAAGAGCGCATGCGCAAGCCGATCAGCTACGAGGATGCGCTGGCGTTGGCGGCCGAGTGCTCGTCGCTGACCTATGCCGCGCCGTTTATGTCGCCTGTGCCGTTTGACCAGGGGCCATTCGTCGAGCGCGTCCACGTCCGCTACCGCGATACGGAGATGGCCAACGCGGCGGTGCAAGGCACTCTGACCGCTTACTTCCGGATGGGCACCATCGACATTGCCGAGGGGCGCTTTTTTACTGAAGCGGAGAATGAGAACCGCTCCGATGTGGTGGTCATCGGGCGGGACGTGGCCAACACGCTCTTCCCCAATCTGACTGCCACCGACAAAGAGGTGATCGTCAACGGGCGCAACTATCGCGTCATCGGCGTCCTCAACAAACGCGAGACGTTTTTGGTTGGGTCCGAGGACCCGAACAATGAGAACAAGGCCGTCTACATGCCGTACGAGACGCTGCTCAAGATCTACCCGCAGGTCAAGGACAACTTCATCATCGCCCAGGCCCGGCCGGGCCAGATGGCGCAGGCAGTCGACGAGATCCGGCAGGTGCTGCGCAAGCGGCGGAAGGTCGCCTACGACCAACCCGACAACTTCGGGGTCCAGACGGCCGACCAGATCATCGACCAGTTTCAGGCCATCACGCGCGGCGTCTTCCTGCTGATGGTCGCGATCTCGAGCGTCGGGCTGCTGGTCGGCGGGATCGGGGTGATGAACATCATGCTCGTCTCGGTGACGGAGCGCACCAAAGAGATCGGCGTGCGCAAGGCGATTGGGGCCAGGCGGCGCGACATCGTGCTCCAGTTTCTGGTCGAAGCCGCGACGCTCACGGGCGTCGGAGGCATTCTAGGGATTCTCTTCGGCTGGGGGACGGCCGAACTCGTCAAGATGGTGATGCCGACCTTCGTTCCGTTGTGGGCGCCGGTCGTGGGCTTTATGGTGTCGGTCGGGCTCGGCCTCGGTTTCGGTCTCTGGCCCGCGTGGAAGGCTTCGCGGCTGGACCCGATTGAGGCGTTGCGGTACGAGTAGGCCGGCGCTGGCTGACAAACCCCGCCTCGCTTTCGCGGGGTCAGGCAGCATACAACAAGAGATGGACCGCGGATGACGCGGATCGAGCGGATGCTCGCGGATGATCTGCTTCAATCCGCTTGATCCGCGTCATCCGCGGTCCATTCTCACCCGACCCGCTAAATCCTGTCTGAAGGCGTCAAGCAAATCTTAGAGTGCTGGATGCCTTTATTTGCGGCCAACCATTCCTTCTTTTCACGCCTGATCAGTTATAATGCCCCTTCAGCGGTTATGTTCAGAACGGCCATCAGAAATTTACTCAATCTGGATGATCCACCGGAGCGTACGGCGCTGGCTTTCGCCGTCGGCGCCTTCATCGGCTTCTCGCCGCTGCTCGGCCTGCACACGATCCTGGCGACGATCATCGCCGTGGTGTGGCGGTTCAATAAGCTGGCGATTTACACCGGCATCTATCTCAATAACCCGTGGACGCTGGCGCCAGTGGTCGCGGCTTCGTGGGCGATTGGCAAATGGATCATCGGCGCGCCGGCGGTGGAGTTGCCGCACGTGACCTTCAGCGCGCTGGCGACGGCTGAGTTCTGGAGAATGATTGGAGCGCAGTGGCGCCAGTTGCTGCCCTTTGCCCTCGGGGCGACGATCCTCTCGGTGGTGAGCGCCGTGGTTTCATACCCGCTGATGCTCTACACCCTGCGCGCTTATCGGCGCAAGCGCGACTGCAATGCATCTATCGTAACTGAATCTATTACCAAACAGAGTTGATTGATCATGAATTATTGCCTCAGACCTTCGCTTGTGACGCGGCCCCAAACGAGCGCCCTCGGCGGCCTCCGCCGCGCTATTCACTGGATGATTTTGACGCTGGCCCTCGCACTCAGCCTCGGGCTCACGGCTGTCGCACAGCAGACTCAAACTCCACCACAACCACAACCTCAACCGCAGGATGAGCGCAAACTGCCGCTCGCCCAGCGCTCGCGCCCGACGCTGGCGGATGTCAACACGGACGTGGGAGTCGATAAGCGCGTGATCGTGATGATGGCCGCGCTCAACGTGGCCGGGTACGATTACGAATCAAACAATCGCCAACTGTCGGCTTTGCGCCAGCAGGTGCGCGAGGATTTGAAGAGCATCGACCCGGCCGTGGTGCGCAAGCTGCGGGACCACTTGCTGGCCCACAGCAAAGGGAAGATCGATGCCGCGACCGTAGCGCCCTATCTGAGCCTCGCGCTGACGCTGACCGAGCCGCCCGCCTTCTCGATTGAGACGGCCACCGAGCGGCTGCCGGAAGACGTGCGCGAGATCACGGACTTCGTGCTCCTGCTTGAGGACTTCTATCGGGCCGCGAACTTCTCCCGGCTGCTCCCCAAGTACACGGCAGTCTATGCGGCGGCGGCGCAGAATTACGGCCCGGCGGCGGCTGTGGCCGTCTCCGCCGTGATCAGCTACTTGCACACTGAACCGATTCTCGAACTGCCCCCTCTTTATGTTTTCCGCCCGAGCACGCAAAAAGGCGGGAAGAAGGACGCCTCGCCTCCTCCGGAGCGGCTGCCGAACCGCGAGCGGCGCTTCGTGATCATGCCTGACCTGCTCAACACAACCGGGGCGGCGAACCTCCGCGTCATTCGCGACACCTACTACCTGTTGCTGGGGCCGACCACCGAGCCGAACGTCGATGCCATGCGCCGCGGCTTTTTGACCTTCATGATCGACCCCTTCACCGAGCGCCAGGTGAAAGAGGTCGCGGCGATCAGGAATGAGTTGAAAAAGCTGCTCGAGGCGCGCGGCAGCAAAGCAGACCCGGAATACATACAGCGGAGCGCCTACTTCCTGATCAGCGATTCGCTTGTCCGGGCGATCGATGCGCGGATGATGGTGGTCGGGATGGCGACCCGCCGGAAATACGAAGAGGCGGATGCGATCTACGAGCTGAGCTTAGCCTACGAGCGCGGCGCCGTGCTCGTCTACCACTTCTACGACCGTGTCTCGGCCTTCGAGCGGGCGGGGATCAACCTACGGGATTACTTCGCGAGCCTCTTGGAGAAGATCGATTTCGACCGTGAGGGGAAGCGCCTGGACGAATACGCCCAACGGCTGGCCCGCTACAAGCAAGCGAAGTTCGAGGTGGCGACGGCCCCTCCGCCGGCCACGATCTCGAATGCCAATGAGCGGGAGGTCGCGCAGATCCTCCAAGCCGACGAGTTGATCAAAGCGCGCAAGTACGCCGACGCCCGGGCCATCCTCGAAGCAGTCCGCAAAGAGCGGCCCAACAACGCCCGCGCCCTCTTCGGCCTGGCTGAGGTGTCGAGTAAACAGGCGAGCACCATCACCGACAAGGACCGCCTGGAGGAAGAGCTGTTCGCCGCCGTCCAGCTTTACAAAGAGGCCGCCGAGAACGCTTCGCCAGAAACGGAAAAGTGGCTGGCCCAACGCAGCTATGTCGCGGCTGGAAAAATCCTGGACTTTCTCGAAAAATCTGATGATGCCGCCGCCGCTTATGACCTGGCGGTTAAGTTAGGCGACGTTCCTGGGGGGGCTTATCAGGAAGCGCTCAAAGCTAAGCAGCAGCGGGAACCGAGGGCTAAGCCGTAAAGCAGGCAAGGTAGGAGGGCGCAGGAGTGCAGGGGTGATGAAGAAAACAGGCTGATCTCAGGCTCATTTCACCTCTTCACTCCTGCCCCACCGCTCCCTGCTTCGCTTTCAGGAGCACTTGAGTTGCCCAGCCGCTCTCTGGCTCCGTGTGCTCCTCACGTAGACGGCCCTGGTCGGACTCGCACTCGTCAAGAGCCGTTGGAGGCTCTCCTTCAACCGCTGCTGAGCCTCATCCGACAGCACAACCAGCTTGACCTCTAGCCGCTCCGGTGGCTCACACTTCGAAGTTTGCGGCGGGGGCGGGAGCCTTCGAGCCGCGATGTGCTTGCTCAGCGCTTCCGCTCGTTTACTCAGCGCCTCGCTGTGGGCTTGCACCCAGGCGATGTCCGAGACCGGTAATTGCAGAGCAACTGTTTTTTCAATGGCGTGGCTGACTGGCAGATCAAGGACGACTGGCTCCGGCGCCGCTTTCACCCGGCAAGCGATTTCGCGCCCTTTCGCACGCGGCGAGGTGCTCTTGGCCAAACTGCCGCGCTTGGTGGCCACCGCGGCCGGTGCGATGCTTACCGCCTTACAGATGCCCTGATGCTGGGGCACCACCGACAGCTTGGCTTCAGCGACGGTGTAACTACTCCACCCTCCTGCTTTCGGCCAGTCCGTATGGTGGAAGCTGCCATCCAGCACCCTCGCCAGGTAATCGGCTTTCTCCAGACTACCTAGCGCGGAATCCGGCAAGACGAGTGAGAATGAGTTCGCCGAGTGCAGCAGGTGTTTGGTCATACTCCTGATCGAAAACGGCTTGAGCACGTGGGCGGTCACGATCAGGGTGATGATCAGCAGCGCGCGTTGGATTGCTTTGCCAGCCATGGGTAGACTCCCTCACACCGAACCTTACTGAAAAAAGGTGACGTTGTCTGTCAACCAGCTTACCAATCAATTCAACCGGGACCAGGCTTCTCTATAGAACTTTAACGGGACAGCCTCTCGAAAGTTCAAATGTTTCCGGTTCGCTTAGTGGGTGATGATCATCACAGAAAAGTTTCAGCCAGTCGGACTTAATTATTTTGGAGAAGTATCCATCCCTTTGGAAAGCTAAAGGCGGAGTGGGTTGATATGGCTCACTTCATGTTGGGCTAGGCTGGAAGGTAAACTTCTGCCGTGTCACTGAGCTTCATTTTGAGCTTACCGTCGGCGACCGCCAGATCAAGGTTGGCGACAGCCTCTGAGATGGCGAGAAACCGGTTGATGCCCTTGGCCTGGGGAAACATCAGACCAGATAGCTCCCAGGCGGAGATGCCGGCCTTAGGGACCAAGCTGACCACTTTGCCTTGCCGCTCGCGGACGTGACGCAGCAGGCGGTTGAAGTGCTCCTCGTAATCGGTCACATCGTCGCCGTGCGAGGTCCTGAGCAGGGTGGGCGCGAGGGCGCGGATGCGGGCGAGCGAGACCAGGTACTCGCCCAAGGACGGGAAGCGCCGCTGTGGGTCAATCGGGTCGGGGTTGAGGACCGGGTTCGGCGTAATGTTTTTCAGAATCGTGTCGCCGGTCAGCATCAAGCGATTGCTCTCGCGCAGCAGGCACGAACTGCCGGGCGTGTGGCCGGGCGTGTGGATGATGCGGAGCGCTCCGCTCGCAAAGACGAACTCCTGCTCATCCCGGTAGACTTCGACCTCCTCCACCGCGTCAGCATAGCTGTTGACCTTAGCGTAGCGGGCGGCCATCGATTCCAACTCTTCGGCCGGCACGCCTGCACGCTCAAGCAAGGGGCGGTGCACCCGAGTATGATCGCGCGTGGCGATATGACTGTATTCCCACTCGTGGACGTGGACCGGCGCCCCGGAGGCTCGCTGCAGGGTCCCGGCCAGGCCACAGTGATCCTCGTGCGTGTGCGTGAGAATGATGCGGCGGAGGTCTGCGAACTCAAACCCCAGCTTCTTCAACTGCTCGCGGAGCGCAGCCAGCGCTTCCTCAGTCTTCGGCCCGGTATCGACCAGCGTGAGCGGCTCATCGACGATCAGATAGAGGTTGATCGGGCCGACTGGGAAAGGGGTTGGGACGACGAGCTTCTCGATACGCATAAGGCAGGGACTAGGGGCTAGAGGCTAGGGGCTAGGGAAACTTTTACTAGCCCCTAGCCTCTAGCCCCTAATCCCTCAGAATAAGTAGCCGCCAGCCTCAACCACCTTATCCGCGAGCCGCTCGCGAATGGCGGAGGTGTTGATCGGCGTGTACTTGGTGAAGCGGCGCAGCGCGGCGAGCATCGTCCGCAGCTCATCGCCTTCGGCAATCGCCGCGAGCGCATTCTTCGCCGCCAGGTCGATGCGCCCGACCGCGTCGTTGACGTAGAGCCGCGTGGCATCGAGCGCGGACTGGTGTTTCGCCTCCCCGTCGCGCGCAATCAGCTTGGCCGTCCGCCCGATGGCGCTGTCCATCAGGTAAGCCTCGATGATGATGTCGGCCGCCCAGCAGAGGATCATCTGTTGCTTCTCGAGCGCGGCCATGTATTTCTGCGCGGCCGAGCCCAGCACCATGAGCGCCACCTTCTTGGCGTTGGAGACAAGCTTTCGCTCCTCGGCCAGCGGCGACTCGTCCTCTTCCAGGTCGAGCGTCGGGCCGGCGAGGATATCTTCTTGCAGCTTCTGCGCGGCGGCCAATAGCGGGAGTTGCCCCTTCATCGCGCGCTTGAGGAGCATCCCCGGGATGAGCAGGCGGTTGATTTCGTTGGTGCCCTCGAAGATGCGATTGACGCGGTTGTCGCGGTAGATGGCCTCGACCGGGTAGCTGCTCGTAAACCCGTTGCCGCCGTAAATCTGGACGGCCTCGTCGGCGCAGTAGGCGAGGATCTCGCTGCCCGCGACTTTGATGACCGAGCATTCGATGGCGTACTCCTCGATGGCGGCGAGCACTTCCGCCGGCACGCTCTTGTCGATCGTGCTCTCGCGGTCCTCGATCAGCCCGGCCGTGCGATAGACCGCCGATTCGCCGACGTAGGTGCGCGTGAGCATCTCGGCCAGCTTATACTTGATCGCGCCGAAGTTTGCGATGGGCTGGCCGAACTGGCGGCGCTCCTTCGCGTAGTTGGCTGCGAGGCCCAACGTGCGTTTGCTCCCGCCGATGCAGCCGGCGCCGAGTTTGAAGCGGCCGAAGTTGAGAATGTTGAAGGCGATCAGGTGGCCCCTGCCGATCTCGCCGAGCAGGCGGTCCTTCGGGACCTTCGCCTCTTGCAACAGCAGCGGCGTGGTGGAGGAGCCGCGCTGCCCCAGCTTGTGTTCTTCGGCGCCGGGGCTGACGCCCGGATCATTGCGCTCGACGATGAAGCCCGTGAACTTCTCGCCGTCCACCTTGGCGAAGACGATGTAGACGTCGGCGAAGGCGCCGTTGGAGATCCACATCTTCTCGCCGTTTAATATCCAGTGCGTGCCTTCCGGGTTCAAGCGCGCCGTGGTCTTCGCGGCCAGGGCGTCAGAGCCTGACCCCGACTCGCTCAGGCAGTAAGCCCCGATCCACTCGCCGGTGGCCAGCTTCGGCAAGTACTTCTGCTTCTGCTCTTCGGTGCCGAAGTAGACGATCGGCAGCGTCCCGATGCTCGTCGTCGCGCCGAAGGTGGTGGCGAAAGAGCCCTGCCCGGTGATGTACTCCGAGATCAGCATCGACGAGATGTGATCAAGCGCCAGGCCGCCGTATTGCTCCGGGATGCTCGCCGCAAGCAGCCCCAGCTCGCCCGCCTTTCGCAGCAACTGGCGCTGCAACTCGTAATCCTTCTCCTCGATCCGCGCGCTGTTCGGGACGATCTCTTTCTCGATGTACTCCTCGGTCGTCTGCGCGATCATCCGCTGCTCCTCGGTGAAATCCTCCGGCGAGAAGACCTGCTGCGGCGCCGTCTCGGAGATCAAAAAACTGCCGCCTTTCACGATACCTTTCTCTGGTGCTACCATCTTGGTTGTCCTTTCTGATAGTCGCGCGACCTGTCAGGTTGCGCTGTCTTCGAACCCAGCTACTTGCGGGAACATGCGCAACCTGACAGGTCGCGCGACAAATTCTATCGCGTTAAATTCTCGAAGATGCCGGCCGCGCCCATCCCGCCGCCGACGCACATGGTGACCATGCCGTAGCGGGCGCCGGTGCGCTGCATTTCGCGGAGGATCGTCGCCGTCAGCTTCGCGCCGGTGCAGCCGAGCGGGTGGCCGAGCGCGATGGCCCCGCCGTTGACGTTGAGCCGCTCGAGGTCGAGGTTGAGTTCTTTGACCACAGCCAGCGCCTGGGCGGCGAAAGCCTCGTTGAGTTCGATCACGCCGATCTCGTCGAGTTTGAGGCCGGCCAGCCGGAGCGCCTTCGGGATGGCGAGCGCCGGGCCGATGCCCATCTCTTCGGGGGCGACGCCGGAGGTGGCGAAGGTCACAAAGCGGGCCAGCGGCTTGAGCCCCAAACTCTCGGCCCGCGCGCGCGACATCACCAGGGCCGCCGCCGCTCCGTCCGACATCTGTGACGAGGTGCCGGCGGTTACGGTGCCCTTGGCGTGAAAGACCGGCTTGAGCTTGGCGAGGCCTTCCACGGAGGTGTCGCGCCGCACGCCTTCGTCGGTATCAAAGACCGTCTCGGTCGTTCGCAGCTTCGCCTTGACAGGCTTGCCGCTCACCGCCGCCGCTTCCAACTCACGGGTCACGACGGTGAGCGGGACGATTTCATCTTTGAACTTGCCCGCATCAATCGCCGCGGCGGCTTGGCGGTGCGAGCGCACGGCGAATTCGTCTTGCTGCTCGCGCGTGATCTCGTACTTCCGCGCGAGGTTTTCCGCCGTCAGCCCCATGTTGAGGTAGGTGTCCGGGTAGCTCTCGACCAGCGTCGGGTTGGGCGAGAGGTTGTGGCCGCCCATCGGCAGCAGCGACATCGACTCCGCCCCGCCCGCAATCGCCACTTCGGAAAAGCCGCACATGATGTGCTCGGCAGCGAGCGCAATCGCCTGCAAGCCCGAAGAGCAGAAGCGGTTGATCGTCATGGCCGAGGCCGAGACGGGGATGCCGGCAAGCAGCCCGACCTGCCGGGCCATGTTCATGCCCTGCTGCGCCTCAGGCGTCGCGCAGCCGATGACGATGTCTTCCACCTCTTCGGGCCCGACCTCCGGCGTCCGCGCCAGCAACTCTTTGACGACGGCGGCGGCCATATCATCAGGCCGCAGGTCCTTGAGCGCACCGCGCGGGGCCTTGCCGATGGCCGTGCGGAGGGCGTTGACGATGACTGCTTCGCGCATAATTCTTCTCCTTTGAGGTTCGGAGTTCCGCCTTCGGGCGGACTTTTCACGCCGAGCAATACCCGCCTGAAGGCGGAACTCCAAACTTAATCTTGACTACTAAGCCTTGGCCTCCCGACTGAGGTCATCGGTCAGCAACTCGGCCACTTCGTCGCTGGCCTGCTGAATCTTACTCACACATTGCTGCTGCCAGTCCTCGAACTTCAGGCCGTCTGAAACAGCGATACTTCGCTCGTAGATGAGGCTCACCGGCTGCTCGCCCTCATCGCGCACCTGCATGCTGATCTCGAGATATTTCATGACCTTCCTCCCTGCCCCTCTCTGCGATTGACGCAGGAGATTTCCACCTCCCAGACGATCGCGGTCCGCGTGCCGTTCGGGGCGAGGATCGCGAGTTCTTGCGCGATCGTGCCGCCGCTGCGCGCGATGAATTCGATGGCCGCCTGGCCGTAAGCCCCTTCACGCCGGACGACGATCTCACGGTTGATGACGACGATGTCGCCCGTGACCCGTGGCCGCGGGTGCGAGACCACCAGGCCGCCGTCGAGCAGGAACTCGCAGTGCGCCTGCTGCACCGCATCGCTCTCACAGCGGAGCGACATCTTCGGCTGCGAAAAGCGGGGCTGAAAATCTGGCATCAGCGCGTCGGTCATTACTGCGTAGTCCCTCGACCTATGGCAACAAATCCGCCACCGCCATCACGGCCCCCGGTTTGGCGAGCGGCGCCACCGTCTCGCCTGCTTTGAAAATCTGCTTGTCCCTGTACTTGAAGCCTACCGGAGCAAGCGCATCGGGGACCGGATTGCGGAAGACCTCAAGCCGACGCTGTTTGAGGTTGACGATCCAGTAATCATCAATCCAGGCCCTCGCGTAAAAACTGGCTTTCCGCTTGCGGTCATACCTGAGCGTCGTGTCTGAGACTTCGACGACCAGATCTGCGGTCTTCGGATGCATATCTTTGTAGTCGCGGACCTCGCCCTCGATGACCGCAAGATCGGGCTCGGGATCGGCCCCCATACCCATCGCAATCGCCAGCGGCGCTTGCACTCGCACAAACCAGCCTTGGCCAAAAGCCGTGCGGAGGGCTTCGGCCGTGAGCGTGACCGCCGTGGCGTGCGGACTCTTCATGGCGCTCATCTCGATCACCTGCCCTTCGAGCAACTCCACCCGCTTACCCTGAAACAATCCGATCTCGGCCATCCGATAGTACTCTTCGCGCGTCCACAGATGCACGCGCGGGTCCGGGTCCTCGTACCGGTCGATCACTTCGCCCTCGATCAGTTCGACGTGCTTGCCCTCAAACATTCCGGCCTCGCCCATCTTGTAGTATTCCTCGCGCGTCCACCGATGCACTCTGGGTTCGGTGATGAGATCCATCGTAGCCGTTGCCATAGCGACCTCTTAGTTGTTCAGCCGTGTGTCTTCGTCGGGCCGGCTTCGCATCGCGAGCCAGCGTTCCAGTGACTTCTGACTTTCGCTACTCTGCCGCCCGGCTAACAGCCCTTCAATCCCGATGTGCTCATCAAGGTCAGGCCATTCAATCGCATAACCATTGCCCAGCAACTCCCAGTGCCGTCGCTCCTCCGGCGAGCCGTGGAGCAAGCGGGGATACCAGGTCAACGGGACCAGGAGGCTACGGCCATCGGCTAAATCAACAATTAGTTTCTCATCCGTGACCGTCACAGCCGCCACGGTCGGCGGCGTTTCAAGCACCAAAGTAGTCATGCCAAGCCTCCACGAGGGTGAGCCGGTGTGCGGCGACAAGGCGCGCAATTTTGCTCAATTCATGTTCTTTGAAACCGTGATTGTTTGCCAGTGCCACCGGCTCGAGCCAGAATTTGGCCACTTGCTGGTCGCGCTTCACGTGAATATGCACCGGCTCCGGCTGGTCGGAACTGAAAAAGATGAAGCTGTAAGGACCAATTCGGAGGACCGTTGGCATACTCAATCAATCACCTGGTGATTATGACTGTTGCTTAATTCCTCAGCGGCTTGCCCGTCTTGAGCATATGCCCGATGCGCTCCTGCGTCGCGCGCGTGCCGCACAAACTGACGAAAGCTTCGCGTTCGAGGTCGAGCAGGTATGCCTCAGAAACTCGTGTCGGGTGGGTCAGCCGCCCGCCCGCCATGACCTCAGCGATCTTCGTCCCGATCACCGCGTCGTGATCCGAAATGTAGCCGCCGCGCTTCATCATATGGACGCCGAGCTTGAATTTGGTCAGCGCCGCTTCGCCCATCACGAGCACGTCCTGGCGCGGCTGCCGCGGGCGGTAGCCTTCACGCGCGAGCGCGAGCACCGTCTGCTTGGCGTCTTCAATCAGGCGGTCGCGGTTCATCGTCACCCGGTCTTGCGGGCGCAGCAGCCCGAGATGCTTGGCCTCCAGGGCGCTGGTGGCCACCTTGGCCATCGCGATCAATTCAAAGTTGCGCCTGAGGAACGAGAACTGATCCACTTCGGGATTGTCGGCGACAGCCTCTGAAGCGCGCAAGGCCATCTCCTTCGTCCCGCCGCCGCCGGGGATGAGGCCCACGCCGACTTCGACCATGCCGATGTAGGTCTCGGCCGCCGCGCACGCCCGGTCCGCGTGCAGCGCCATCTCGCAGCCGCCGCCGAAGGTCATCGCGAACGGCGCCACCACAACCGGCTTGGCCGAGTAGCGCAGGCTCATCGTCGTGTTCTGGAAAGCGCGGACCGCCAGATGAAGCTCGTCCCAATTCCCTTCCTGGGCCTCCAATAAGAGCAGCATCAGGTTCGCGCCCACGGAGAAGTTTTCGCCCTGATTGCCGACGACCAGGCCCTCGAAGTTCTTCTCGACCTCCTTGAGCGCGAAGCTGATCATCTGGATCGTGTCGCCGCCGATCGAGTTCATCTTCGAGTGGAACTCGACGCACGCCACGCCGTCACCCAGATCAATCAGGCTCGCGCCGGCATTCCGCTTGATGACCTGCTCACGCTCCTTGAGCGATTTGAGAATGATCACTCCCGGCAGCTCGCGCTCCGGCTGATACGCGCCGCTTGCGAAGTCGTAGTAGTAGCGCGTCCCCTTCTCCGACTTGTAGAAACTCGTGTGGCCCGCGGCCAGCATCCGCTCGATGCCCACCGAGATTTGGCGCCCCTCCTCACGCAGGCGGCTGACGGACTTCTCGACGCCGATGGCGTCCCAGGTCTCGAAGATGCCCAGCTCGTGCGCGAAGCCCCACTTCATCGCGTTGTCGATCTCGACGATGTTGTCGGCGATCTCGGGGATGCGGTTGGCGGTGTAGATGAGCGTCTCGGAGAGAGTCCGCCACAGGTACTCGCCCGCGCGGTCCTTGGCGTAGACTAGCGCCCGCAGCCGCTCATCCAACCTCTCGATGTTCTTCGCCGCGTCGAGCGAGGCGAACTTGGCCTTCTGCCGCGGCCGGTACTCGAGCGTCTGTGTGTCGAGGGTCAGGATCTCATCGCCCGCCTTCTTGAAGAACCCGCCCTTGGTCTTGTCGCCGAGCAGCTTGCGCTCGACCATTCGCTGGAGTAGCTCCGGCACGCGGAACGTCTCGCGCTGCTCGTCCCCCGGCGTATTGGCGTAGAGATTGTTCGCCACGTGCACGGCCGTGTCGAGCCCGACAATATCCAGCGTGCGGAAGCTGGCGGATTTGGGGTGGCCGATGACGGGGCCGGTGAGCGCCTCGACCTCCTCGATGGTGTAGCCGCCCTCGAGCATGACCTTGATTCCGTCGAGCATGGCAAACGTCCCGATGCGGTTGGCGATGAAGTTCGGCGTGTCCTTCGCGTAGACGATGCCTTTGCCCAACACCCGGTCGCAGAAGCCCGACATGAAGCAGGAGACCTCGCCCGCCGTCTCCGGCGTGCGGATCAGTTCGAGCAGGTGCAGGTAGCGCGGCGGGTTGAAGAAGTGCGTGCCCAAGAAGCGGCGGCGGAAGTTCTCCGAGCGCCCTTCGGCCAGCGCCGCGATGGGGATGCCGGAGGTGTTGGAGCTGACAATGGCCTCCGGGTGCAGGTGCGGCTCGACGCGCGCGAAGAGTGAGCGCTTGATCTCCAGGTTCTCGACCACCGCCTCGACGACCCAATCACAATCTTTCAGCCTCGGCAGATCGTCCTCGAAGTTGCCGACGCTCACTAACTCGGCGACCTCGGGCGAAAAGAAAGCGGCTGGCTTAGCTTTCTTGGCCGCCTCCAGCCCCGCCTGCGCAATCCGGTGGCGCACGGCGGGTGATTCAAGCGTGAGCCTTTTCGCCTGCTCTTCGGGCGTCAACTCCCTCGGCACGATGTCGAGCAGCAGACACGGGATGCCCGCGTTGGCGATATGCGCGGCGATCTGGGCGCCCATCACGCCCGCGCCGAGCACCGCAGCTTTTTTGATCTGCATCTCAATCTCCTCTCAGGCGTCAGACAATGCCCATCGTAAACATGACACGACTTTCGACTGCTGAGAGCGTGTCTTGGCTTACTGTCCCAAGCTTCCGTTGCAATCGCGTCTGATCCAGAACTCGTAATTGATGACAGAGCGCAACAGAATCGTTCGCCAATCCGCCTTCGCCTTTAGTAATCTGCACACACGAAGGCAAAGCAGCGCGGCGTAAATTCGTCGTCAAGGGGATGGCCAGGACCGTCGTCGTAAATCGGCTGACCAAGTCGTTTTGAAATATGAGCACCGGGCGGATCCCTGCTTGTTCCGACCCGCGCGTCGGGTTGAGGTTGGCTAACCAGATTTCGCCGCGCCTGACCGTCACTGGGTATCCTCTTTGACTAAGTTCTCGAAATAGTCTCCCAGGTCCTCTTCAGCCAGCTCGCGATCTTCCTCAGCAAATTCGGCATACCAGGCGGCTAACTGTGGTTCATCAAGTGTCGGCATCGAGTTGGCCCGAGCCTGGAATTTCAGAAAGGCTAGATACTCAGCCACCCGTTCAAGCTCGGCCTCACTCAACACATTGAGTTCCTGGATGACTTGCTCCTTAATCGACATCGCTCATTCCCCAAGTTTACTGATCCGACTCAGCTGCGTTAGTAATTCGTCAAAATCTTCTCCGGCGCAAACCCCAGCTCAAGCAGCCGCGCCCGCGTCTGGTCCATCATCGGCTTCGACCCGCAGACGAGCGCCACCGGCTGCTTCAGATGAGGGACGACGTTATCGAGCAGATTCTGGACGTAGCCGGTCGGGCCGCTCCACTCCCGGTCATCAGGCCGGCTGATGACCTGCCGCAGCTCGACGCCGTGCTCGCGCCACTCCGTATCCATCTCCTCTTCGAAGCAGAAATCGTCAATCGTCCGGGCGCCGTAGAGCACCACCAGTTGCCCGTAGTCGGCCCGCACCCGGAAGAGGTGGCGGAGGGCCGAGCGCAGCGGCGCGAGCCCCGTCCCCATCGCCACGAAAACCAAGTCGTGCCCTTTGTAAGCGTCAAGCGGGAAGCCGTTGCCGAGGATGCTCGTCAGGGCGACCCGCTTCGGGATCCGTGGGTCGAAGAGCGCCCCCGTCACGTTCGCCGCCTCCCCGGTCAGCTCATCCGTCTTCCCGCGCTTGACCAGAAACTCGAACTCCTCTTCCTCGGGCGCCGAAGCGAAAGCGAGATAGGAATGGCCGTACTCTCCCATCTCCAGCGCCGCCACCTGCCCCGCGATGAAGTCCGGCCGGTCGGCGTCCTGCGGGATCATGAAAAAACTCCAGACACTGGGGGTGTGCTTGTCGATGTGCGTGATGCTCAGTTTGATCGGAAATACGTTGGCCATAACAATGAGTGATGAGTGGAAAGTAAAAAGTAGAAAGCACCAAAACCTTCTACTTTCTACTTTTTACTTTCCACTCATCACTGCTTTCATCGCATTGCGTACCGCTCCTCGCGCTCGGCATAGAGGCGGTCGATCAGCGTTTGATACTTCTCCTCAACCACACGGCGCTTAACTTTGAGGGTCGGGGTCAACTCCCCGCCCTCGATTGTGAACTCGTGGCCGACGAGCGCGACGGCCTTGACCTTCTCGAAGTGTGCCAGGTCCGGGGTGAATTTGTCTACCTGGCGTTCGATGAGGTCGATGATTTTGGGGTGCGTCAGCAACTCGGCCGGGTCAGTATAGGCGATGCCTTTGAGCGCGGCATAGTTCTCGAGCATCTCCATCTGCGGCACGATGAGCGCGGCCGGGAACTTGCGGTGATCGCCGATGACTACGACCTGGTTGACGAAGCGGCTGCGCTTGATCGCGTTCTCGATCGGCTGCGGGGCGATGTACTTGCCGCCGCTGGTCTTGATCAGATCCTTCTTGCGGTCGGTGATGAAGAGGAACCCGTCCGCGTCTACATGCCCGACATCGCCCGTGTGCAGCCAGATGCGCCCGTCACGGTCCAGCTCCAGCGCCTCGGCCGTGGCCTCCGGCTTGTTGTAGTAGCCGAGCATGACGTTCGGCCCCGAGCAGAGCACCTCGCCGTCTTCGGCGATCCGCACCAAGACATTCGGAATCGGCTGGCCGACCGAATTGAGACGATTGGCTTCGGGCGTGTTGACGGCGATCACGGGCGAGCTTTCGGTCAGGCCGTACCCTTGAAGAATGGGGATGCCGGCGCCGTAGAAGACGTGCGCGAGTTCGGGCGGGAGTGGGGCGCCACCAGAGACGAGGTAGCGCAACCGGCCACCCAGCCCGGCACGCCATTTTGAGAAGACGAGCTTCAGCGCCAGCCGCCGCTTGAGATCAAGCCACCACCCGACGTGCCCGCCGCGATTCTCAACGGCCGCCCACCGCTTCGCCACTCCGACGGCCCAGTGCGCGATCCCGGCTTTTACTTTCCCGCCCTTCTCGGCCCGTTCAATCGTCTTCGCATAAATCTTCTCGAACATGCGCGGCACGCTCGTCATAAAGTGCGGCCGGACCTCGGCCAGGTTCTGAGCGACCGCCTCTATGCCTTCGGCGTAATAGATCGTCACCCGGTGGCACAGGTAAAGGTAGAAGACCATGCGCTCGAAGACGTGCGAGAGCGGCAGGAAGCTGAGCACCGCGTCGCCCTCCTGGAGCGGGAGCGCGTGGCTGCTATCAAGCACGTTCGAGACGAGGTTGCGGTGCGTGAGCATGACGCCCTTCGGCTCGCCCGTCGTGCCGGAGGTGTAGATCAGCGTCGCCAGGTCTCCCGGCCTGACACCCCGCCGCAGCGTCTCGTAGACACACGGCTCAGCCTCATCGGCCGCGCGGCCACGCCGCAGCAATTCATCGAAAGAGATGATCCGCTCGTCGTCAGCCTTGATCGGATCAAAGGCGATGATCGTCCGCAGCTTCGGCGCCGAGTTGAGCGCCTCAAGCACGCGCTCGTATTGCGCCTGAGAAGAGATGAACAGCACCTCGAGGCCCGCATCGCCGAGGATGTAAGCGACTTGCTTGACGGCGTGCGTCGCGTAGATCGGCACGTCGGCCGCGCCGCAGTTGAGCACTCCCAGGTCAGCAATCGTCCACTCAGGCCGATTCTCCGAAAGCAACCCGACCCGCTCACCCGCGCGCACGCCCAACGCGTAGAGGCCCATTGACACGGCCCGCACATGCTCGGCCAGCGACCGAGCGGAAATCTGCCGCCAGGCGCCGTCGCGCTTGTAGTTGAGCAAGTCGCGTTTCTCTGAAGCGACCGACGCGCTGAAGAGATCAACCAGCGTGTCGATCTTTTGGTCCGACCTTTGATTTGGCAGCCCCATTGCTTTGGCCCACCCCATTCAAGAAGATGTCGATGACCGGCTCGACCATCGCCGTCAAGCGGTAGTGATTGTGGCTCAGCACCCAGTTCGTAGCCATCTCGTCGAGCGCACCGAAGAGGATCTTGGCAACCAACTTCGAGTTCAGATGGCGGCGGAAGAGGCCGCGCCGCTGCCCCTCTTCCAAGATCTCGCGAATGACCCGGAAGTACTCGGCCAGCTTGGTCGCCGAGAACTGCTCCATGAACTTGGTCGATTGCCGCAGCTCGATCTGGAAGACGATGGCCATGTCGCGGTCGCGTTCGAGCGATTCGAAGTGCAGATGCGCGAAGTGGCGCAAGCGCTCGCGCGGGTCATCAATCGCCACTAGCTCTGATTTGGCCCGCGAGATGAATTCATCCATCGCCGAGGTGAAGATCGACATCAACAGGTCATCTTTATTTTTGAAGTAAAGGTAGACCGTGCCGTCGGCCACCCCCGCCTCGCGGGCGACATCCGAGACCTTCGCGTTGAAGTAGCCCGACCGGGCGAAGACCTTCGCCGCCGCGCGCAGGATCGCGGTAAACTTATCGGCCCGCGGCCCGCGCTCTTTATCGCTCGCGGCCTCAGCCGTGCGGGTTGTCAGCTTCCGTGGGAGTTCCATCTTCACCGTCGCTCCAGAACCTCACTGAATGAATGCTCATTCAATCGCATCTTACTCAAAGTTGTTGGATTGGGCAAGATAAGCCAGAGCTTTCAAGCTGTTCTGGGGGTGATGCGCTTTTAGCAGTTAATGTCTGGCGGTGTAAGACCGCAGGATGTTCGAGTCCAGCAGGTATCGCATCAGCCTCCGATGGTGTGCTCCTCGCGCTGCCGCTCAATCTCGTCGAAAACTTCCATCGCGCCGGGATCATCCGCAAAGATGCCGTAGTACTTATGCCCCCTCGCCTGCGCCTGTGCCTCCAGCTCCGCCAATTTCTGGGGCGATAGCTCCTCTTGGCCTGACCCAGGCGCGGCAGCAGGGGTGCTTTCGCCGTTGGCCAAACTCAACCGCAGCTTCTCGCCGATCTCTCGGAGGACCGCTTCGCAGGTCTCGCCTTCAGCCGTGATCTGCGGAAACGCCTCGACGAAAGCTTGCCATCTTTCTGCTCCGTTGATCGCGCGTTGCACAAGGTGCACGGCATATTCCGTAGTCTGCGTAGTGTTCATAGCGTGGTCATTATAGCGCCTCCGCGTGGCGTGGCGAAACGGCCGCTTCGAATCACCCAACCGTGACGATCCGGGATGATGATCCGGCGAGGAGAAGATGCGCTTCAACGATTGAGATGTTTATTTGCCACTGGCATGGGCCGAAAAATTTTCATGCACTTCGCGCCAAACTCAGCCAAGTCAGTACCGGGAGCGGTAGCGACCGGGTGGACTCGCGAGGCGCCCTCTCCGGGAGCACCCGGTCGCTACCGCTCCCGGTACTGACCCGATCTGCTCACTCGTGCGACCATGAGGCTGAGTAGTCACAAAAGAGCACAGGGCAAAAGGGCAAAAGGGCCAAGGGCTACGGAGTCCTGGACGAACCGACAACACGAAAACCGTCATCGAAGCGGCGGTCGTCGGGCGCGGGCCTACCTCGATGGGCAGCGCGGCAGAGCCTCCCATAATAGTCCCACGAACCCCCGCGCAACACCCGGCGGTCTTGATGGCCTCCACTCATCCACGCGCTACCATCCGCTGGCGCCCCACTGTAATTATCGTGATACACATCCTGGCACCACTCCCAGACATTGCCGTGCATATCGTAAAGCCCAAACGCATTGGGTTGCTTCTGCCCGACTGGATGCGTTTTGCCACCAGAGTTCTCGTTGTACCAAGCCATCGCATCGAGTTCACCCGCATAATCCCCGGTCGTGCCAGCGCGGCATGCATACTCCCACTCGGCTTCGGTCGGTAGCCGATACTCTTTGCCCGTCATCTGCGACAGCCGGCGACAAAATTCCTTGGCGTCATTCCACGACACATTTTCCACGGGCAGATTGTCTCCTTTGAAGTTTGACGGATTGACGCCCATCACCGCGCGCCACTGCGCCTGCGTCACCTCGTATTTGCCGATGTAGAAACTCGGCACGGTGACGCGATGCTGTGGATGTTCATCGTCGCCGCCCTTTCCATCCGGCGATCCCATCAGAAAAGAGCCGCCGGGGACATAGACCATTTCGATTTCCGGCGCCTGGCGGTGCGGCGTCGGGCGTGGCCTGGGGGCAGGCGCAGAGGGCGAAGGTTTCGGCGTCGGCTTGGGTGTCGGTGTAGGCGTCACGATCTTCACTTGCGCTTCTACGCCAACCCGCTGTGGCCTGAGCCACACGGCTGACACCAACGTGCTGACCGTGACTGCCAGCAGCACTGCGCGCAACGGAACTCTCATCGATCTTGACCACCTCCTGATCGGATTTTGCCTCAGCCTTCACTCCGGCAAGTCGCCAAGCCGCTCACGATAGCGCGCGAGCAGGGCTTCCAACTCCGCTGCCCGCTGGCGCTCTTCTTCGGCCTGCCGCTGCGCCTCCTTGGCTTGCTGCTGCGCTTGCTCGGCCTGCTGCTGTGCAGCAAGAGACTGTTGATGTTCCTGCTCGGCTTGCTCTTTCGGCGTGGGCAACAATACCCCATCCGGCGTCGCCCAGCGCAGCCAAGTTGCCTCTTCGCGCTGATAGACGCCTTCCCACCGCCGCAACATCAGCCCAAGCTGCTGGCTCACCAAGCGCCCATCGGCATCCGGCTCAATCGCTACGTACTTGCCATCACGTAACGAGAACCCGGCCAATTCGCCGCTGTACGGGTCGTACCAGAAATACTCCGGCACCCGCAGCCGATCCTGGTAGATGAGCTTCTTCTCGTTGCGATCCTTCTCGGCCGTGGTTTCCGAGAGCAATTCGATCACCACGTCCGGCGCCTTGCCCTCTTGCCAGACCACCCAGCTCTTGCGCGAGCGCTTCGACACGCCTTGCACGACGAAGACGTCCGGGCCGCGAAAGTCATGTGTGTAGACTTGGTCAGGGCTGAAGTAGACGAACATATCGCCGCCGACAAACCCATCTTCGCGCTCCGCCCAATAGTGGTTCAGCACTTCGATCAGCAAAAACATTTGCAGCACGTGGCGATGAGTTTCCATGGGCATTCCGTCATCGTAAGGCAATTCATCTTCGGTCGGCGGCATCTCCACGCCAGGGGCCAACATCGTCACGGTCTTCTCCGGTGGCTTGATCTGTTCTCTCTCTTCCATCATTCACACCTCATCATTCTGGTAGTTATTGATCGGGACTGATCTGCCCCATCATACAAACACATCCGCAAGACCAACCAATTAACTCCCGCTTTTACGTCTGACGGTAATATCGAAGACGACTGGCTGGTCGTGTTCAGCGAGCGCGGTCACTCTCTGGCTGTTATCCTCCGCTCCAGTCGTCTCCGGTGCTCGCCTCGCCCATTGCTCTCGGAAACGCTGCAAGGCCTGCTGCTCAGCGTCAGTCTTCAGCGCGTAACCGACTGATGCTGAGAGGAAGCTGGGCGACGTGATCGACTGGGGAGAAAAGATGACGGTAAAGTTAACCTGGCTGGCCGCAGGGTCAATCTCAATCCAACTGCCGCCTTCCGGGAATTGAAAATCTAGGCCCGCGCTCAGCCGGTCCGTCTTGAGAAAGAGTGTCGGTGTTTGTTGTTCATTTGGCGCGATAAGATAGAGGTAGCCTGGCTCACGCGGCGTGAAATGCAATTTGAACTTCTGCCCCGCCGCGAGCCGGAGATCGGCAGTACGCTGGCCGCCGGGCTTTTCTAGTTCCAACGAGTAGCGTAGCACTTCGACGCGTGGGTGCAGCACAGGCGACAGCGTGTCGCTCGGGCTTGGCGTGGCTGGCTGAGGCGGATTGACTGTTGGCGTCGGGTGCGTGGCACTCCACAGCAGGTAAGCTAACAGCAGAACGACGGGCACTGTAATAGCGGCGCCGATGAGCGGTTTGCGGAGAGAGCGCGCTGACCTTTGATACTCGCGGGGTGTGGGTTCGGCTGATACGAGTGGCGGCGGTTGCGGCTTTGGTTGCGGCGGCGACGGCATTTGCGGCGGTGCTGGCTGCGTGAGCCGTGGCGGCGGAGCGATCACCGTCGGTTCCGTTGCCGACCGCAACGCCTGACGCATCTCGGCGGCGCTGGCGTGACGCTGCTCGCGGTCGAGCGCCATCGCCCGTTGCAGCACCGCCGCGATTGAAGGGTGCACACGCGGGTTGATTTTGTGCGCGGACCGCAGCGGATCAGGCGTGCCATGCTCAATCACCGCCGCGCGGACGAGCGCATTGGTCGGGGCTTGGTTCGTGAGCAGGTGATAGAGCGTCGCGCCCAAGGAATAGAGATCGCAGCGCGCGTCCGTGCCCGGTAGAGCGCGGCGGACGTTCGGATCGAGCTTGGGATCGATTTTTTTAAGCTGCTCCGGCGGCGCATAATCGAGCGTCGCGGCGGCGAGGCTGCCTCCGGGCAAGGTCGGCGTCGTCTCGTTTTTCGCCAGCCCGAAATCGAGCAGGATGATTTCGCCGTTCGGCTTGAGTTTGAGATTTGAAGGCTTGATGTCGCGGTGAATGATCGGCGGCTGATTCGTGTGCAGGTAATGGAGCGCATCGAGTACCTTGTCCGCCCAGCCCATTACTTGATCGAGCGCGAGCGGCCCCCGCTGGCGTTCGAGCAGCCTCTCCAAATCCTCGCCCTCCACGTATTGCATGACGAGAAACTGCTCCGCCCCGTCGAGGAAGTAGTCGTAGACCTCCGGCAGCGCCGGGTGGCTCAACCGCGCCAACAGCGTTGCCTCACGCACGAACTGCTGGCGTAGATGGGCTTGACTAAAAAAGCTCTGCTTGACCGCTACGGTCCGGCCTTTCAGCCGGTTTTTCGCTTTGTAGACGGCGCCCATCCCTCCCTGGTGGATGTAGCTTTCGATCAGGTAGCGGTCTTTCAGCCAAGTGTTCTCGGTCAGCATATCGGGTGCTCCGTCATTTCGGTTGGCGCTGCTCTGAGGTTGCGTTGGCGATGGCTCTGCCTGGCAATCTACCGCGGCGAGTATAGCACTGATCTTTCGCGCCATCTATCGCCACAATAAAAGGTCGGTTTTTCCGCAGCGGTGCGGTACGGGGAGCGTAAGCGACCTGCCGCTTGGCCAACAGCTTGCTCCGGGAGCATCAGGTCGCTCACGCTCCCCGTACCGCACCGAGTTCGTAAGCTCGTCGTGCTCTTTGAGCGACCGGGCTCATGGTGTAAACTTGGCGTTTCTTATCTCAGGGCTGATCGATAGGAGGGATAGGTCATGGGCGGCCGAGTCCGCGCGGTAGTCGCCGGGGCGACCGGGTATTCAGGACGTGAGCTCATTCGGCTCTTGCTCGCTCACCCACACATCGAACTCGCGGGGGCATTCGCCTCGCGGGCGGCCGAGCCGGCGCCGCTGGCGGTGATTCATCCGCAGTTCACCGGGTTGACCGAGTTGATCTGCCAGCCTTTCGACGAGACCGAGATAGCACGCTTGAGGCCGGGCTTGATCTTTCTCGCGACACCGAATGAGTTCTCCCATGAGGTGGTGCCGGGATTGGTCGAGACCGGGGCGACGATTGTGGACCTGAGCGGCGCCTACCGGTTGCGTGATGCCGCGCTCTACCCGAAATACTACGGCTTCGAGCACCGGCGCCCGGACCTCCTGTCACAAGCCGTCTACGGCCTGACCGAGTTCGCGAAGGAGGAGTTGCGCGGCGCGAAGCTGATCGCCAACCCAGGCTGCTATCCGACCTCCGCCTTGATCCCGCTCGTGCCGCTCATCGAAGCGGGCGTGGTGGTGCGCGACCAACCGATCATTTGCGATTCGAAGTCCGGGGTGACGGGCGCCGGCAAAACGCCGGCGGCCGGGACGCATTTCGTCGAGGTCAGTGAAAGCTTCAAAGCCTACAGCGTCTTCCGCCACCGCCACACGCCCGAGATCGCCCAAGGGCTGGGCCTTGAAGACGGGGCGCAGAACTTGATCTTTACGCCCCACCTGCTCCCGATCAATCGCGGCATTCTTTCGACGATCTACGTCCGGTTGCAGACGGGAGTGACGCGCGATGACGTGCTGAGCCTCTGGCAGCGTAAATTCGAGCCAGCGCCCTTCGTGCGCATCTTCGCTGGCGGGCAACTGCCGGAGATCAAGTTTGCGGCGGGCACCCCGTTCTGCGACCTCGGCTGCACGGTCGATCAAGCTTCGGGCCAGGCGGTGATCGTCTCGGTGATCGACAACCTGCTCAAGGGCGCGGCCAGTCAGGCGGTGCAAAATGCGAACCTCGCACTCGGTTTTGATGAGCGGGAGGGGATAAATCAGTGATGAGTGATGAGTGATGAGTGATGAGTAAGAAAAGTTATTTACTCATCACTCATCACTCATCACTCATCACTCAGAGATATGCGAGTAGTAATCAAACTCGGCGGCAGCGTGCTCGGCGAGATGACGCTGCGGCTGAAACTGGTCTTTCAAATAAGTGAGTTGCGGCGCGACGGGCACGAGTTGGTGCTGGTTCACGGCGGCGGCAAGCAGATCGCTGAGATGCTCTCGAGACTCGGCATCCAGTCCCGCTTCCACGACGGGCTGCGCGTCACGGACGAGGAGACGCGGGACGTGGTCCAGATGGTGCTCGCCGGCCGGGTGGGCAAGGATTTGGTGGCTGACCTCACCCGGCTGAACATTGCGGCGGTCAGCATCGCGGGCGGTGACGGCATGAGCTTTCTCTCTCACCGCCTGAAGCCTGAGGACGGGACCGACCTGGGCTACGTCGGCCAGATCGCCCGCGCGCGTCCGGAGTTGATCGACGGGCTGCTCGCCATGAAGATGATTCCGGTGGTCGCGTGTTTGGCGCTCGGGGCGCACGACACCAAATATTACAACGTGAACGGCGATCAGATGGCCGCCGCGGTCGCCTCCGCCTGCCGCGCCGATCAGATCATCTTCGTCACCGATGTTGGCGGGGTGCGCGATGAGCGCGGTGAGCAGATCGCGCAACTCGACCGCGGGCGCATCGATCAACTCTTGGAGAGCGGCGTGGCGAGCGGCGGCATGCGGCCGAAGCTGCGGGCCTGCCTCGAAGCGCTCGAGGCGGGCGTCAAGCGCATCCTCATCGTCGGCGCGGGCGAAGAGAATGCGCTGCTCCGAGCTTTCGGTGAGGGCGAGGCCATCGGGACCTTGATCTCATGAGGTAATGATCTACGCGGAACTGACTAAATACTGAAGACTAACTATGGAAGCTACAGCTAAACTCAAAGACCAGCAATCACCATCGCCCACGCTCGAACGCATTCAGGCGCTCGAAGCCCAGTACGTGCTGCCCACCTACGCGCGCTCGCCCGTGCTCTTCGTGCGCGGCAAGGGCTCGACGCTCTACGACGATCAGGGGCGCGCGTACCTCGATTTCATTGCGGGGATCGGGGTCAACGTCCTGGGTTACGACCACCCGCGCATCCGGCGCGTGCTGCGCGAGCAGGCGGCGCTGATGCACACCTCGAATCTATACTATCACCCGTACCAGGGGCCGCTCGCCGAGCGCTTGGCTCAAGCCTCGGGGATGGCACGCGTCTTCTTCTGCAACACCGGCAGTGAATCGATCGAGGGCGCGCTGAAGCTGGCTCGCGCCTGGCAGCGGAAACGCGGGCGTGAAAACAAGACGGAGTTCGTCTCCCTGGTCGATTCATTTCACGGGCGAACGATGGGGGCGCTCTCGATCACCGAACAGCAGAAGTACCGCGCCCCGTTCGAGCCGCTCATCCCGGGCGTGCGCTTCATCAACGCCGACAACCACGAGGAAGCTCGCGCCGCCATCGGCGAGCGCACCGCGGCCGTCGTCGTCGAGACGATTCAGGGCGAGTCCGGCGTCCGCCCCGTGTCGAGCGCTTTTCTGCGCACGCTGCGCGAGGCCTGTGATCAGGCTGATGCGCTGCTCATCATCGATGAGGTGCAGTGCGGACTGGGGCGGACGGGGAAGACTTTCGCCTTCGAGCACACGGAGGTCAGGCCCGACGTGCTCTGCGTCGCCAAACCGCTCGGCCTCGGCGTCCCGCTCGGGGCCTTCCTGGCGGCGGAGCGGGCGGCCGACGGCCTCAAGGCCGGGGAGCACGGCTCCACTTTTGGCGGCGGGCCGCTGGCTTGCCGGCTCAGCCTGGAGTTCATGGAGATGCTCGCCGAGGAAGACCTCAGGCAGCGCGTCGTCGAGGCCGGCGATTTTTTCAAGAAGCAGCTCGTGAAATTGCAGGGCCGGCACCCGGAGTTGATCAAAGAGGTGCGCGGCCTGGGCTTGATGGTCGGCGCGGAGTTGAGCTTCCCCGGCAAGAGTGTGGTCGCCAAGATGCTCGAGCGTGGCTACGTCATGAATTGCGCGCACGAGACGACGCTGCGCTTCCTGCCGCCTTACATCATCCGCAAAACGGAGATTCGGTCGATGCTCACCCACCTCGAAGAGGTCATCGCCGAGGAGGCCAAGCAAGCACAGCCGGCGCCCACTGCCGATCAACCTCAGGGAGGTCAATAAAGGAGAGATGGAGATTCGTCGGGCCAGAACCGGGGACGGGATTCAGATTCACGCGCTCATCAACCACTTCGCCCAGAAGGAACTGATGCTGCCGCGCACGCTGCTGAGCGTTTACGAGAACATCCGTGACTTCCACGTGGCCGCCGAGGGCAATCGGGTGCTGGGCTGCTCGGCGCTGCACTTCACCTGGGGCGATATGGCGGAGGTTCGCTCGCTCGCCGTCGATGAGCAGGCGGGCCAGCGCGGACTCGGGCGGGCGCTGGTGGAAGCCAACATCGCCGAAGCCCGTGAGCACGGGCTAGTCCAGGTCTACGCCTTCACCTACGTCACGGACTTCTTTGCCAAGCTCGGCTTCCGCGTCGTGGCGCACGAGTCCATGCCGCGCAAGGTCTGGATGGACTGCGTCAACTGCAACAAATTTAACTGCTGCGATGAGGTGGCGATGGTTCGCGATCTGGTGGATGGCGCTCAGCCCGAGCCATTCGACTTGAGTCAGGTGAGGGTGCCGGTGATCAAGTCTTGATCAAGGGTGTTCGGAGTACCGGCTTGAGCCCAATGAGGTTGAATGAAGAGAATCGCGCCCATTAGTCCGACAAGCTGCCAGCTTGTCGTGGGCCTCGGCAAACAGCGCTGACCAGAGCACGCGACAAGCTGGCAGCTTGTCGGACAGCCTTCATTCAATGCCATTGGCTTCAGCCGGGCTTTGCAATGGCGTAAGGCAAAGCCCGGCTGAAGCTGGTACTCCGAACACTGATGCCCGATACTGGACAGTGCCATCCCAGAAGCGGACATCCGCCGGCCGGCCCTTCACGCCACGGTGTGATTAAGCTCCAGCGATCTATTCAGTTAGCCGACTGGCTGACGTGGCACGCCGCTTGGCTAACTATTTCCGAAAAATGAGCGTCAACCGTCGGTAGCGAGTTGAGGCGACAGCGGCTGACGATTGAAAAATCAAAGATGAGCAAATCAACGGGAACCAAGCGGAGCGCCAGGGCCGCGACACGGAGATCGAACTCCGAACTCCGGGCGCCGAACTCTTTTTCGATTGCGGCCCCGAAGGGTTTCTTAGCGGCGACCGCGCAGTGCGGGCTGAAAAAAGCGGGCGACGATTTGGCCATCATCTTCTCTGAGCGCCCGGCGGTGGCTGCGGCCGTCTTCACTCGCAATCTGGTGCAGGCGGCCCCGGTCGAGCTCTCGCGCGAGCACCTGCGCTTCCGCACTCACCGCGTCATCGTCGTCAACTCCGGTGGGGCCAATGCCTGCACTGGAGAAGTGGGCTTGGCTGACGCCCGCCGCACGGCCCGCTTCGTGGCAGAGTTTTTCAACTGCGATGAGCGCGAAGTGCTCGTCGCTTCCACGGGCGTCATCGGTGTGCGGCTGGATATGAGCAAGCTCGAGTCCGGCATCCGCACGGCCACGGCCGAGCTTTCCCAGGATGCAGGGGCGCGAGTCGCCGAAGCGATCATGACCACCGACACCCGGCCCAAGCGTGCGTCCCGGGTGATCAAGCTTAAAGGCGGGCGGGCGACCATTGCGGGAGTCGCTAAAGGCGCCGGGATGATTCACCCCAATATGGCGACGCTCCTGGCGTTTGTGACCACGGATGCGGCGATCAGCAAGGGGGCACTGCAAGCGGCGCTGCGCCGCGCTGCGGAGGCGAGCTTCAACCGCGTATCAGTAGACGGCGACACCTCGACCAACGACACGCTCGCCGTCTTAGCCAACGGGGCGGCGGAGAACGAGATGATCACGCGGGCCGAAGGTCGAGACTTCGAGCTTTTCGTCGCGGGCCTAACCGACGTTTGCCGCAAGCTGGCGATCGAAGTGGCCCGCGACGGCGAAGGAGCGCGCAAGCTCATCACCGTGCGGGTGCGGCACGCCCCGACTGAGCGCGACGCCCATCGCATCGCCGAGACCGTGGCCACCAGCCCGCTCGTCAAAACGGCGATCGCAGGGGCGGACGCGAATTGGGGCCGCATCCTGGCGGCGGCCGGCCGCAGCGGCGCCCGGTTCGATGTCGCCCAGGTAGAGATCAAGATCGGGGACCTCACGGTGGCGCGGCGCGGCGGGGGCCGACAGTTCAGCGAGCAACGCGCGGCTGAGATTCTCTCGCGCGACGAAGTGACGCTCACCATCGATCTGCATCAGGGCGAAGCTGAGGTCACCGAGTGGACCTGCGACCTGACCGAAGGCTACATTCGCATCAATGCCGATTATCGTTCTTAGTCCGTTGTCAGTGGTCCGTTGTTGCTAGCAACAACGGACCACTGACTACTGACCACTGACTAAGGACACTTTTTTGCAACCATCCGGCGCTGGGCGTCGTAAAGGCTTGTCGAGCGTCTAGCCTTACGGAGTACGCGCTAATACTTCATTCATTCAAGCACGCGGCTGGTGACTCTTGACCAAGGGCGTGCGGCGACTGCAACAGACCTCGGATGTCTTTCGAGATTGCGGCCGGACGGCGGCCAACTGATCTTGGGGGACGCGTCTGAAAGGAAGATTGAGGAGTTATGAATAACTGGTTCAGGGCTCTCGCCCATAAAACAGCCATCTTGGCGGCGGTGACGGCTAGCGTGCTGCCCGTCGCGGCACAGGACCCAACGCCGACTCAGCAACCCACTCCGGCCCCGCAAACGGCCCCCGTGACGAGCCCCCAAACCCCGCCCCTCTCGCGCCCGATCCCAAACCGGCTGTCGGGGCTGGAGCCGGGCAAGGAGGTGCGGTGGGCGCTGAAGGACGCGATTCTGGCGGCGTTGGAAAAGAACGTCGACATTGACATCGAGCGCGAGAACGTGCGGCTCGCCCAGTTCGACCTCTTCGCCACGCGCGGCGTTTATGACCCGCTCACGACCTCGACCGTCCTCTACAACTCGGCGAAGAACCCGAACGCCTTCCGCTTCAGCGGCAGCACCGAGAACTTCACCAAGGTAGACTCGCTGACTTACAATTTCGCCATCAAGAAGAACCTGGAGCGCTACGGCGCGAGCTACGAGGTGGACTTCAACAACCGGCGGAGCACTTCCAACACCAGCAACCTGGCCACCCAGTACAGCCCGGCCGTGACGGTGCTCTTCACGCAGCCGCTGATGAAGAATTTCCGCATCGACCTCAACCGGCGGCAGCTCAAGATCGCGAAGAAGAAGCTCGACCTCTCCGACGCGGTCTTCCGCCAGCGGGCGATTGAAATTATCTCGCGCGTGCAGCAGGCCTATTGGGACCTGGCCCTGGCCATCCGCGACGAGCAGATTCAGCGCGACTCGGTCAAGCTCGCCGAGACGCAGCTCAACAACAACCAGCGCCAGGTCGAAGTGGGCACCCTCGCGCCGATCGACGTCATCTCGGCGGCCACCACGCTTGAGTCGCGCCGCCAACAAGTCTTCCAGGCCATGAATGCGGTGGGAGTGGCCGAGAACAACCTCAAGGCCCTCACGGTCGAGAGCCCGACCTCAGACCTCTGGACGACCCAGATCATCCCGGTCGAGCCGTTCGAGATCAAACCGATCACGATCCCGCTCAATGACGCCCTCAAGCTCGCCATGGAGAACCGGCCCGAGGTCAAACAGTTCGTGCTCCAGAAGGAGTCCAACCAGATCGACGTCGACTACTACCGCAACCAGACCAAGCCGCAGGTGGACCTGGTGGGCAGCTACAGCACCGCGGGGTTGGGCGGCACCCCATCTGTCACCACTGGCCTGGCTCCCAATTGCTCCGCCCCGGTGCAGAAGTTTATGAATGATTCTAACAGCCGTTTCTGCGTCTTTCCTGTCGTAGTCGCGGACGCGGCGGGCAACTTCATCGTGCAGCCAAGTGTTCCTGTGCCCTTCAACCCGGCCGTGCCTTTCACGACGACGGCGTCGGTGGCTAATCAGTTCATCGGCAGCTACGGCACATCGCTCACCAACCTCTTCCGCAATGAATTCCGGACCTGGAGCGTGGGCATCCAGTTCAGCTTCCCGCTGCGCAACCGCACGGCCCAGGCGAACCTCGGCAGGGCGCTCGAGTCGGGCCGCCAGCTCGACCTTCAGACGCGCCGGCAGATGCAGACGATCGAGGTCGAGGTCCGCAACGCCATCCAATCGGTGGAGACGGCCAAGCTGCGCATCGAGGCCTCGCGCGCCGCCCGCGAGTACGCCCAGCAGCAGCTCGAAGGCGAAGGGAAGAAGTTCGCCGCTGGCCTCTCGACGACCTTCTTCGTCCTCCAGCGTCAGACCGACCTCTCCATCGCGCAGGGCACCGAGCTGCGCGCCCTGGCCGACTACAACAAGTCGGTCGCCGAGTTGCAGCGGGCCATCTCGACCACGCTGTCGAGCAACAACATCGAGGTCAAATCCGACGTTCCCACCTCCGACTCAACCGGCAGCAACAAGAAATAACCACGGGCCTCCTGACCCGTCGCCATCGGGGTAGCTGAAGCGCTTCAGCTACCCCGATTTGTTTTTGGCTGAGGCGAGAATCAAGAGGCAACCAGACCCAAGTGTGACCTGGCAAAATCGCCCGCGCTAAGGTATCTTCACTCACGCTTCGCGTTCGGACATCAACTGGCTGATCCTTTGACGCCTGTGACACCATGCTGAAAATCATCTGGGTGCTGCTCGGTGGGGCTTTCGGGACGGGGTGCCGGTATGGGCTGTCGAGCTTGGTCTATGCGGTCGTCAAGCGGCCGACGTTCCCCTACGCCAACCTGATCATCAACGTCTCGGGCAGCTTCATCATCGGGGTGCTCGGGGAGTTGTTCGAGACGCGAGTCCTGGTCTCACCGACCGTGCGCGTGGCGCTGCTGACCGGCGTGCTGGGCGGCTATACGACCTTCTCCAGCTTCTCGTTCGAGACCTTCTCGCTGCTGCGCGACGGGGAATGGTGGCTGGCGGCGCTCAATGCCGTGGGCAGTGTGCTGCTCGGCCTCGTCGCCGTCTGGGCCGGCGTGCGGTTGGCGCAGGCTGTCTGGTAGTTGATGTCCAGCGACCTGTCAGGTTGCTGCTGACTTCGCACGGGGCCAATGTTGGAAGCATCAGCAACCTGACAGGTCGCTGGACTTTCTCTCAGGAGGAGTCATGAAAATCCCGGAAGACGGTCAACTGCTCCGCATCTTCATCGGCGAGTCCGACAGGTGGGAGGGCAAGCCGCTCTGTGAGGCCATCATCCTCAAGGCGCGCGAGATGAATATCGCCGGGGCGACGATGCTGCGCGGGATGATGGGCTACGGCGCCGCGAGCCGCATCCACACGGCGAAGATCCTCCGGCTCTCGGAGGACTTGCCGATCATCGTCGAGATCGTCGATGGCGCGGAGAAGATCGCCGCCTTGCTCCCCGTCATCGAGGAGATGGTCACCGAGGGCTTGGTTACCCTCGAAAACATTCGCGTCATTCAATACCGCAGTTCTTAGTGCCTTGCTGTCAGTGGTCAGTTGCTGCTAGCGAAGGACAACTGACCACTGACCACTGACAAAGAAGGAGCCACGAGCATGTCCGAAAAACGCCCCCTCACCGTCCTCTGCCTGGCGAGTTATGAGAAAGGCGAGGATTTCATCCGCGAATGCAAGCGGCAAGGTTGCCGGGTGCTGCTCCTGACGGTGGAGAAGCTGGCCCAGGCGGCCTGGCCGCGGGAGAGCATCGATGAAGTCCGCCTGATGCCGGACCTCACGCAGCGTTTGGAAGTAATCTACGCGGTCTCCTACCTCGCCCGCTCGCAAGCCATCGACCGGATCGTGCCGCTAGACGAATACGATGTCGAGACGGCGGCGGCGTTGCGTGAGCACTTGCGCATCCCGGGGATGGGCGAGACCACTGTTCGCTACTTCCGCGACAAGCTGGCCATGCGCATGCAGGCTGGCGAGAAGGGCATCCTGGTGCCTGAATTCGTTCACGTGCTGAACTACGACCGGCTGCGCGAATACCTGGCGCGGGTGCCGCCGCCGTGGATTTTCAAGCCGCGCTCGGAGGCGGCGGCGATGGGCATCAAGAAGGTCCACCATCAGGAGGAGTTCTGGCGCCTCCTTGATACCCTCGGCGATCAGCAGTCCTTCTTCCTGCTAGAGCAGTTCGTCCCCGGCGATGTTTTCCACGTCGATGCGATCGTCAACGACCGCGAGGTCCTGTTCGCCGTCGCCCACCAGTACGGGCAGCCGCCCTGGAACGTGGCCCACGAAGGCGGCGTGTTTACGACCCGCACGCTGCTGCGCGAGTCGGCCGATGAGCAGACCTTGCAGGTGCTGAACCGGGAGTTGATCCGCGCCCTCGGCCTCCTGCGCGGGGTGACGCATTCGGAATTCATCAAAGGGCACGACGGGCGCTTCTACTTTTTAGAGACGGCGGCGCGGGTGGGCGGCGCGAACATTGTTAATGTGGTGGAGGCAGCGACAGGAATCAACCTCTGGGCTGAGTGGGCCAAGCTCGAGACGGCGACGGGCGAGCATCATTACCAACTGCCTGAGCATCGGCACGACTACGCGGGGATCGCGCTTTCGCTGGCGAGGCAGGAGCACCCGGACACCTCAGCCTATCAGGACCCGGAGATCGTCTGGCGGATGGACAAGCGCCACCACGCCGGGCTGGTCGTCGCCTCGCCGGATCCGGAGCGGGTCCAGTCGCTGCTTGACGATTACCGTCAGCGCTTCCAAGTCGATTTCCTGGCCACGCTGCCGGTGCCGGATAAACCGACAAGTTAAGGCAGAAGTCTGAATGATGAACGATGAATTGCTTGACTCCGCGTTCATGGTTCAGACTTCTGACTTCCCTTTTTCTCCCAGCTTAACGGGCTTCTTCTTCATGGACTCTTCCATGAGCTGCTGATAGCTGACGCGGTTGATGATGCTGCGCAGCGAAAGGCTGGCGCACTGGTACTGCGCCTCGAGCGCAATGGCTTTGGCTGCGCGCTCTGCGCCAACCAAAGCGACCAGCTCCTGGTATTCGCCCTCGTTGAGTTCGACTTTGACGGTGACTTCGACTTGCATAGAGTATCCTTCAGTCTTGAGCTTGACCTCGATTATGGGAGAATCACCGCCCCTGTCAAGCCGCGTCTTTGCCGGGGCGGGGCGCGGAAGTATAATCGGCTTATCCGTTCGCAGGGTGCGGAGACCGCCGAATCAGTACCGCGAGCGGTAGCGAGCGTGACTTTGGCGGCCAGTCACTGGTGACAGCGACGCTCGCTACCGCTCGCGGTACTGACCCGGACACGCAATGAAGATCGCGACTTGGAATGTCAATTCGATTCTGGTTCGCCTGCCGCAGGTTTTGGAGTGGCTGGCGGCGAACCGCCCCGATGTGCTCTGCCTGCAGGAGACCAAGTGCGTTGACGAGCGCTTCCCGGCGGAGGCCCTCCGCGAGGCCGGCTATCGGGCGGAGACTTTTGGCCAGCCGACCTACAACGGTGTGGCCATGCTCTCGACCGCCGAGTGCCGGGACGTGCAGCGGGGATTTCCGGATGAAGAGGCTGATTCGCCGAGGCGAGTGATGGCGGCCACCATCGGCCCGCTCAGAGTGATCAACGTCTACATCCCCAACGGCGCTCTCGTCGGTTCGGACAAATACCGGTACAAGCTGGTGTGGCTGAAGCAACTGCGGCGGCACTTGGATGACCGATACGATCCGCGGCGCCCCCTGGTGATCTGCGGCGATTTCAACATCGCGCCGGAAGAGCGCGATGTCTACGACCCAGCGGCCTGGGAAGGTAAGGTGCTCTTCAGCAAACAGGAGCGGGCCGCGCTGAAAATCATCCAGGACTGGGGATTTGTCGATCTCTTCCGCCTCCACCACCCGGAGCCGGGTGTGTATTCCTGGTGGGACTACCGCGCTGGCGCTTTCCGGCGGAATCAAGGGTTGCGGATCGACCACCTGTGGGCGACCGAGCCGCTGGCGCAGCAGTGTGTCGGGGCCTGGATTGATCCGGCACCGCGTAAGCTTGAGCGCCCCTCAGACCACGCGCCCGTGGTCGCTGAGTTTGAGGTCTAAGCTACGGCGCTTGCGCTCTCCGTCTGGATGAGGTAATGGTTGTCTGGCGCCAGTGGGAGAAGTCAGAGTAATTGGGATCCACATGCCTGAGACGAATTGCACCTGTCAGAATCTTCGGCGGCTGGACGGGGCGGCCACTCAGGCGTACATCACGAAGTACCTCGAACGGGTCGGCACGGATAGCGGCGGTGGTGAGGTGTACTATCATTGCCGCGTATGCGGTGCGCGTTGGCAGCGGGTCGAGGATGAAGGCGCCCGGCGGCCGTCGCTGGTGCGCGTCGATGTCGCTCAGCAGTAAGCGAAGGAAAATGGCGGCGACTTGTCGAGCAAACTTTCCAGTTTGCTGCTGCTCTATCGGCTATCGGCGGAAACCAGCAGCAAACTGGAAAGTTTGCTGGACATTTTTAGAGGGATAAATCAGATGTCGCTCAAGACGCGGCAGAACCCAGAGACCGGAGCCTTGGAAGTGTTCGTCAACGAGCAATGGGTGCGTTTCGAGGAATACCGCCAGCGGCAGATCGCCGAAGCCTACGAGAACTCGATCAAGTTTCTGCGCGACCGGCTCGGCGAAGACTTTGAAGAGCGGATCAGGAGCCAAGAGCCGGAAGCCGGGAGCGAGAGAGACTCTTAAAACGCCCCGGCCCCACAACCCATGTCCCCACTATGAAAATCACATCTTTCATCTTTGCTCTCGCTGCTGGCTTGCCAGTGTTCATCTCTGGCGCTAGTTCAGCCCAAGAGGTGTCCGCCGTGGACCGCCGCGCGACCGAGATTCGTCATCTCAATCTCACCTACACCTTCCCGGCCTACCGCACGAAAGAAGAGTGGCTCAAGCGTGCCGAAGGGCTGCGGCGTCAAATCCTGGTCAGCGCCGGGTTGTGGCCGACGCCGCCCAAGGGCGAGTTGAACGCTCAGGTCTTCGGGAAGGTTGACCGCGGCGACTACACGATGGAGAAGGTCTACTTCGAGAGCTTCCCCGGCTTCTATGTCACCGGCAATCTTTACCGGCCGAAGGGCAAGACAGGGAAGCTGCCGGCGGTGCTCTGCCCACATGGGCATTGGAGCTACGGCCGGTTGGAAAACACCGACCTCAACTCCGGCCCTTCGCGGGCGGCCAACTTCGCCCGCCAGGGCTACGTGGCCTTCCTCTACGACATGGTGGGCTATAACGACAGTGCCGCGATCAATCATCGCCACGTCGGTCAGTACGATGCGCTGTGGGGCATGAGCATCCTCGGACTCCAGCTTTGGAACAGCATCCGCTCAGCCGATTTCCTGCTCTCGCTGCCGGAGGTCGATCCTGAGCGCCTGGCCTGCACTGGTGAGTCGGGCGGCGGGACACAGACCTTCTTGCTCATGGCAGTCGATGACCGCATTAAAGTGGCAGCGCCGGTGAATATGATCTCGTCGCATATGCAAGGCGGCGACGTGTGCGAGAACGCGCCGAATCTGCGCGTCGATACCTACAACGTCGAGTTCGGCGCCATGATGGCGCCGCGGCCGTTGTTGATGGTCTCGGCCACCGGCGATTGGACGAAAAACACGCTGAGCGTCGAGTACCCAGCCATCCGCAGCATCTATCGCCTCTTCGGCGCCGAAGACAAAGTCCACGCCGTCCAGATGAACGCGCCGCACAACTACAACAAAGATAGCCGCGAGGCGGTCTACGGCTGGTTCGCGCACTGGCTGCTCGGCCGCGCGGAGTCGGGCCCGCTCAAGGAGAAGTCCGGCGGCGTCGCTTCCCTTCCCGAGCAACTGGTCTTCTTCGGTCTCCCGCGTCCGGACAATGAACTCAATGAAGATTTGCTCTCTCAATCGCTAGTTCAAATGGCCAAGCAGCAGTTGGAAGAAGCGCGGCCCCGCGATGCGGCCAGTCTGGGGCGCTTCCGCGAGCGGTTCGGCGTCGCGCTCAAGTACTCATTGATGGCCGAATACCCGCGGCCGGAAGATGTCATCGCGAGCGCAGCCGAAACGAAAAAGACTGCCGAGGCGACGGTCGAGAGTCTCTTCATCTCGCGGCGCGGGCGCGGTGATCGGGTAGCGGTGATCTTATGGACGCCGGCACAGCACAAAGCTGTCACGGCTGTCAAAGCTGCCAAAGCTGATGGATCAGCCGTGCTGCTGGTTCATCCTGACCTTGGGGCGAGTGGGACTGCTGCGTCATCTGTCAGCAACCTGGCGAAGCAATTCGCCTCGGCCGGCCACACCGTCTTGGAGGTCTTCTGTTTTCCGGGCGGGGTTGAAGCCAAGCTGCCGAGCGACATCAAGTTCTTCACGACCTACAACCGGACCGATGATGCCAACCGTGTGCAGGACATCCTCACGGCGCTCGCCTACCTGAATGGACGCCAGGGCAACGCCGGCATGAGCTTCGTGGTCCCAGGACAGGCAGTCGAGCTGAGGGGACTGCCCGGCGGAACGCAGGCCAGCGCCGGTATCAGCGTCGTAGCTCCGGGACGGGCAGGGCTGTGGGCGCTGCTCGCGCGCGGCCTGGCCCCGAAGATAGATCGGATGGCGGTGGATGCCGCACAATTCGACAACACCAGTGATGAGGCATTCCTGAAAACCCTCCCGATCCCTGGCCTGCGGCGGGCCGGCGATTTCTTCACCGCCGCCGCCATCGCGCCGCTCACTCCCCTGCTGATTCACAACACCGGAGGTAAGTTCCGCACCGACTGGACCGCCGAGGTCTACCAATCACTCGGCAGAGGCGCAGAGTTCCGCGCTCAGGCGGAGCCGTTGACAGATGCGGCACTCATCACCTGGCTCTCGGCCAGCAAGCCATAGTGGCGAGTTCAGCAAGGAGGACAGGGCATGAAAAAGATGACGTTCGTTCTAGCCGGCGCCTGGTTGACGCTAATGCTCATCGCGCCTTGCTCCTTGGCCCAGCGTAGGACTCAAGGCCAGCCCCGCCGACAAGCAGACCCCCGCCAAGAATTGGCGCGAAGGCGAGTCGAATACAGCCCAAACGCTTTCGTCAAAGAGGCGGCGCAAGGCGATCTGGTGTCGGTCAGGCTCTTCTTAGCCTCGGGGATGGACCCTAACGCCCGCAATCAAGACGACCTGACTCCGTTGATGAGCGCGGCCTTCAACGGCCAGACCGAGGCCGTGCAAATGCTGCTCGCCGCCGCCGCCGACGCCAACGCCAAGAATGCCGTCGGCGCCACTGCTTTGATTCTAGCTGCTACCGGCGGCCACACCGACGCGGTCAAGGCCCTGCTCGACAAAGGCGCCGAGGTGAATGCCCGCGGGAAGAATGAATGGACGGCGTTGATGCGGGCTGCGATGGGCGGCTACACCAACACCGTCAAAGCGCTGCTCGACAAAGGCGCCGACGTCAATTTCAGGGACAATGACAGCCATACCGCCCTGCTCTTGGCGGCCTCAAATGGCTACAGCGACACGGTCAGGGCCTTGCTGGAAAAAGGCGCCGACATCAACGTCAAGGACAAGGACGGCAACACGGCTCTGATGCGGGCCGCCGCGCAAGGCGCCATCCCCACCGTCCGGGCCCTGTTGGGGAGCGGAGCGGATGCCAATGCCAAAGGCAAGAACGGATGGACCGCTCTGATGCAAGCCGCAGCCAATGGCCGCACCGATGTCATGAGGCTGCTCCTTGATCAAGGCGTTGACCTGAGCCTGAGAGACAATGACGGCAAATCGGCCTTGCTGCTCGCGGCCTCAAACGGCTCCACCGATGCGGTCAGAGCCCTATTGGAGAAAGGCGCCGACGCCAACGCCAAAGACAACTACGGCAACACCGCCTTGATGCTCGCGGTCTCAAACGGCTACACCGACGTGGTCAAAGCCCTGCTGGAGCGAGGCGCTGACGCCAATGCCAGAGACAGCTCCGGCGACCCGGTACTGACGTGGGCGGCGGCGCGGGGCCTGGCCCCGACGATGCAAGCCTTGCTGGAACGGGGCGCGGAGATCAATGCCAAGAACAGAAACGGCGTCACGGCCCTGATGCAGGCGGCGGCGAGCGGCCACACCGATGCGGTCAAGCTGCTGCTCGCGAAAGGCGCCGACCCCAACGCGCGGGACAATGACGGCAAGACAGCCCTGCTGCTTTCAGCCTTAAACGGCCACGCCGACGTGGTGCAGGCGTTGCTCGACCAAGGCGCCGACCCGAATGCCAAAGACAACTACAGCAACACGGCTTTGATGCGGGCCGCCTCACGCGGGCGCACCGCCGCGATTCAAGTCCTGCTCGACCGCGGCGCCGATTTCAACGTCAAAGATCATTACGGCAACACCACGCTGCTGTGGGCTGCCTCCGGCGGGCGCACCGACGCCGTCCGGACGCTGCTTGCGAAGGGCGCCGAGGTCAACGGGCGAGACAATGAGGGCAAGACTGCATTGATCATCGCCGCCTCGAACGGGTATGCCGAGACAGTCAAGGCGCTGTTGGAGAGAGGCGCCGAGGTGAATGCCAAAAGCCGGGGCGGCGACTCGGCCCTGATGCGGGCGGCGGCACGCGGCAACACCGACATCGTCGCGGCCCTCTTGGAGCGGGGCGCCGAGGTGAATGCTCCGGGCAAAGACGGGCGCACGGCGTTGATGCAGGCCGCAGCCAACGGCTACACGGCCACCGTCAAAGCCTTGCTCGGCAAAGGCGCCAACGTCAACGCCAAGGGCCTTGACGGGTGGACCGCCCTGATGTTGGCGGCGTCGGGCGGACATCTCGATGCGGTCAAAGCGCTGCTCGACAGAGGCGCTGACGTGAATGCCAGGAACAGAAACGGCGATACCGCTTTGCAAAAGGCGGAGAGCCTGCGCTATACGGAAATTGTAACTTTGCTCAAGAGTGCCGGGGCCAAGGAATATTGATCGTAACTGCTCAGCCCTGGGAGCGCAGGCATCCTTGCCTGCTTGACTTCGGAGCGGACGCCTGATGAAGACCAGCAGGCAAGGATGCCTGCGCTCCCAGGGTAGGCTGAGCCGTTACTATTGACCCGCCTGCTACCGCAGGCGGTACTGACACCGTGACCGCAACAGCTTGCCACTACTTCGCCCCGCCGAGCCACGAAATCAGACAGCGTGCTCCAGCCCGTGCGAATGGGCGTGCCAACTGCGGGCCGCACGTGCCGTCTTGCGCCCGGCGGGGAAACGCTGGCCCGTCATCTCAGCGAGGACCTTCTCCACCTGGGCCGCCAGCGAGCCCTTGCCCACGTAGCGCGCGATACGGGCGTTGGCCGATAATTCCGCGCCGATCTTCTCGACCGCGTCCTGCACCTCTTGCGGCGACTTCTTCGCCTTCACTAAAGCGCCGACGTGGTCGCGCAACGCCTGGAAGAAGGCTTGCTGATCGCCGAGCACAGCCTCTTCCCCGCGCGGCCCATGCCCCGGGCAGATCACTCGTGCGCCTAGCTTGCGCGCGGCGTCCAAGGTGGCAACCCACTTCTCCACCTCCCCGTCGCCCACGAAGTTGTACGGGCCGTTCACGCACGCGTCGCCGGTGAAGAGGATCCGTTCCTTGGGCAGCCACGCGAAGGCGTCGCCGTGCGTGTGGGCAACACCTAAGTGCATCAGCTCGACGCGGTGCTTGCCGTCGTCAAAAATCAGTTCGCGCGGGAAGAGCACCGACGGGGGCTTGAGGCGGCTGGCTTTGACGTCGGGACGGTTTTTCGCCGCCTCCTCCCAGCGCCCCGGCTGGCTGCCGTAATAACCGGTCTCGTAGCGCTTCATCTCTTCGACCACCCCCGTGTGGGCGATCGGCGTCGCACCGTTCTCCACCCAGACTTGATTGCCGTAAGCATGGTCGCCGTGATGGTGCGTGTCGAAGGCAAAGCGGATGGGCTTGTCGGTGAGGGCGCGGATCTTCGGCAGAATTTCTTGCGCCCCGGAAGGGAAGTTGGCGTCGATCACCAGCACATAATCTTCAAAAATGATCCAGCCGTTGTTGCAGTGGCCGACCGCAAGATTACCTTCATGGAAATAGATGTCGGCGCCGATAGGGTCCACCTTCCCGACCTCCCTCACGGCCACAACCGGTTTGGCCAGCCCCTCTGAATCCGCTGCCGCCAGACTCAGGAAGGCGGCGCCTCCCACCAACAACTCTCTTCGCGTCACTCGGCACATCGTTGTTTTCTCCTTTCTTTCAATTGGATGTCTGGAACAGGCCGGATCAGTACCGCGAGCGGTAGCGAGCGTCGCTTCCACTACCGGCCTGATCTCGGAGTCACGCTCGTTACCGCTCGCGGTACTGATCCGTATACACAGGCGCAATCTAGCTACGGCTCGGCCGTCTCAAGCACGACGATTGTGTCGTAGGCATCGACAACGGGCGGCGGGATTTTGAGCAACAAACCCCATTCATTCTCCGCGTACTCTGCTTTGCTCCCGTCCTTGAGAAAATGCGCAGACTTCACCCGTTGCGGCAAGCGCGGCACGGCCAGCACCGCATCTTGCCAGTCGAGAATGTGCAAGTAGACCTTGTTGCCCTGGCGCGTGGTCACTCCCCACGGGCGCGGAGTGAGGGGGCCGCCGCGCGTCCCGTAAATTGAGTCGCCGTACTTCCCGAGCCACTGGCCCACCTCCCGCAGGCGCGTGACGAACTCCGGCTGAATCTTGCCGTTCGGCATCGGCCCGACGTTCAAGAGGAAGTTGGCGTTGGAGCCGGCGGCCCGCGCCAGGTAGTGAACCAGGTCGCGCGTGCTCTTGAACCGCTTATCATTCGCGTTGAAGCCCCACGCGCCGTTGATCGTCTCGCAGGTTTCGAGCGGCAGGTCGCCGACCTCCGACCGATCATTGAAGCCGGCCGTGTTCCTGCCCGGCAGGTCCTTCTCGAACATCTGGAAGTCTTCGCCGGGGAACGGGCGGCGGTGATGGTTGGCGCCGACCAGGGCTTGAGGCTGAAGATCATGAATCAGCTTGTAAGTCCGCTCCAGCCGCCAGTCGGCGTCCGGCTTGTCCCACCAGCCGTCGAACCAGATGCCGCCGAGCTCGCCATAGCCCGTGAGCAGCTCTTTGAGTTGCCTGTCCATGTAGTCGAGGTATTTGTACCAATCGCCGCTCTCCGGGCGCCCGGCGGTCTGCCCCGTGCGGCCTCGCGGGAAGTAGTCCGGGTGATGCCAGTCGAGTTGCGAGTAGTAGAAGAAGAGCTTGATGCCCTGCCGGCGGCACTCGTCGGCGAGCCTCTTCAGCACGTCTCGCTTGTAGGGCGTGCGGTCCACGATGTCCCAGTCCGAGACCTTGGAGTCGAACATGGCGAAGCCGTCGTGGTGCTTGCTCGTGATCGTGAGGTACTTCATCCCGGCCGCTTTCACGAGCGCCACCCACTCCTGCGGGTCGAACTCCGTCGGATTGAAGCGGGCGGGCAGCTTCTCGTATTCGCTGATCGGGATCTTCTTGTTGTTCATCACCCACTCGCCATCGGCGAGGACGCTGTAGACGCCCCAGTGGACGAAGAGGCCGAACTTGGCGTCCTGGAACCAACGCCGCGCTTCAAGATTGGCTTGCGTAGGTTGGTACGATGACTGCGCACTAAGGGCTGAGGGCAGGAGAGAGCAGGAGAGTCCTAGCGCGATAACGAGATAGAAACACCTTCTCTGAAAAGGCTGCTTCGAGTTCATGTGTGCTCCTCTTGTTCAAGTAATGAATCAGGCGGTTGTGATCTGAATCGACCGGTACTCTAAGAGCATTTCTGAAAAGTTTGAGCTTGGTCGCTCACAGCCCCAACGGGGCATGATGTAATAGCCCAGGGCACCGCCCTGGGAACTGTGACCGACCGCCCCCTCAGCCCTGAAGGGGCGTGATCGCGCGGTGTGATCGCGCCCTTTCAGGGCTGGCGGGCGCGCACGTGGTGAACCCGGCGCGTTGCGCCGGGCTATCACATTGAGCCCCCTTGGGGCTTCAACAAGAACTTTTCAGAAATGCTCTAAGTCCTCATGGCTAAACCAGAGAAAAACGTGAGTATCCAATAGCAGCTTCATCTGCCCTCGAACTCACCGATAATGCTTTCCGGCAGCGGCTCATCAAAGGCGTCCGGGACGGTGAACTCTCCCGCGCAGAGTCCGAAAGGTCGTGACGCATTATATTCCGGTGTCACTGGCTTGATCTCTGCCACCGGCTTACCGTCTCTCACAACAACCAGCGTCTCACCCGCCTCTACTCGCTGGAGGTAGGCAGGCCAATCACTCTTCATCTCGTCTACGCTAATCCAAATCATAGGGCGATTATCAATCACGAGCGAGTCGAAATCAATTACGGCCAATGCTAGGCGAGCGCGAACTGATCCTCCGCGCGACGTACACGGCCCTCTGCTTCAAGTTTCTCCAAATGTGCAAGCACGGAAGCCGCGGCCAGTTGATGCATGGCTTCGGGGACGTCGGTGTAGACCGCCTTGACGATCTCCGGGATGGCACTCGACCCGGCAGCCATCGCGTTGATGATCTTCGCCTCGCGCTCAAGCCGGTGATCGATGTACTCCTCGATCTTGCCGCGCGCATTGACCAGTGACGGCCCGTGGGCCGGGAAGAGCGCCGTCAGATGCGGCAGCTCAAGCAGGCGGCGCAGCGACGCGAGGTAATCGGCCATCTTCCCCTCGGGCGGGGCGATGACCACGGTCCCGATCCCGACGACCAAATCTCCGGACAGGATGGTGCCCGTCCGCTCTTCATAAAAGCATAGGTGCCCGCGCGCGTGGCCCGGCGTCCAGAGCGCTCGCAGCCGCCAGCCCGGCTCGCCGCCGAGTTCGATCAGTTCACCGTCCTCGATGAAGCGGTCAACGCGGACCGTGCCGGCGAGCGCGTCGGCGGTGATGCGGTGCGCGGCGACAGGCAAGCCGAAACGCTCCGACAGGTGCCTGACTCCGCCGATATGGTCCGGATGCAGATGCGTGATGATGATCTCGCGCACGCGGCGCCCTTCGCCGATGAGCGAAGCGACCAGGTCATCGAGCTTGCGCTGCTCGTCTTCATATGGCGAGGCCGGGTCGATCACGACCAACTCGTCGCCGCCCACGAGGTAGCAGTTCGTGTGCGTTGCCGGCGGCAGCGTCGGCGTGCGCAGCGGGCAGAGCAGGAAGCCTTGGCGCAACTCGATCCGCTCGTGCCGGTCGCGCTCCTCCTGCGAGACCTGGTGCAGCCGCCCGGCAAAATCTTCGATCCCTTCCTCCAGAGCTTCGACGACGTGCAAGATCGGCGTGGCGATCAGGCATTCGCCGTCCCGCCACATCCTCAGCGCCTCGCGCGGGCGGACCCACTCGCCCGACTCCAACTCGCCGGGGATGACCTCGACCTCCTGCCCTTCAGGCAACCAGGCCGCAAAGAACCAGGTGTTGAAGCGCCGCGGCGCAAATGGCGGAGTGACCCAGCGCGGGAGGTCTATCAATAGCCCGGCGTCAAGGGTCAATCCTTCACGCTTCAGCATCTCATCGAACCGCGCCGTGCCTTCGCTCAGCTCAAGCCGCAGCGCCGCCTGCCGTTCCGCGGTCAAGCGCTCGGCCCCCCGTGCGACGAGGACGCCTGTCTCCTCAAAAACCTCGCGCACCGCGCAGGCGAGCATCGCCGCGGCCTCCGGGCCATGACAGTTCATCACCGGCGTCTCGAAGTCCGAGGCGTCCCGCTGCCCGCCGGGGAAGGCGTGATAGCCGCCCATAAAAAAGAGCTTGAGTGAGCGCCGCACCCAGAAGACCTTCAGATCATCAGGGTCGCGCAAGAGGATCATCGCCGCTGCGTCTTTGGGTGTGACCGGTTGTGTCATATCCGGGAATATAGCACGACCGCGGAGGCAAGTGCACTGTGTGACAGGCATTACTCTTCACGCGGGGGCAAGGATTTAAGAAGGCGGAATTGACTTGGGCGCGAGGGCGGAGAATAATGCGTTGATCTTCGGCGAGATGTAGCAACCCGGTTCCAAGCTTCAACGCTCAAGGAGTTTTTCATGAGGCTCATCCTGGCAGGCGCTGTACTCTTTCTCCTACTCACGACGGCCTTCGCTCAATCCGAATCCTTCACCATTCAGGTCAAAGCGGACCGCAGCCCAGCCGTCGCCGTCGCGCTCGTCGAGCAACTGAGGTCGAGCGGGGCGGACGCCTACTGGCTGAAAGCGACCGTGCGCGGGAAGGGCGTCTACTACCGCGTCCGTGTGGGCCGCTTCGCCACTCCCGATCAGGCCCGCGAAGCCGCCCGCTCCCTTTCCGGCTTAGTCGCAGATTATTTCGTCGCCAAGTACGACCCGCCGAACGGCACCGATGTGGCTGGCCCGGCAACCAGCGCCATTGTCAATCCGCTCTCGGCAACCAGGAGCGATACGGCTCCCCCCGCTGCCGTTTCTTCAGAGTCATTTTCCGCGGAGGAGAAGCCCGCGCTAGTCCCCGCCAGTTTCTTCAGGAGTGTGACAGCGTCTCCGCGACCGACGGACGAACTGTGGCGTGGAACTGCCACCTCCCCACGAATTAGTGCCATCCCCTCCCCCACCGCGCCGCAGATCGGTCGGTCCACACCCCGAGGCACTTGGGAATTCTTCATCGCCGGCGGGGGCTCGCTCTGGAGTGACAAGGAGATTGCGCTCACCGCCCGCGACTTCATCGGCCGCGACCTCGGCCCGCCCGGCTCCGCGCAACCAGCGATCCGCCTGCGCGAGGCCTTCGCCACGGGCGCGCGCGCGGCAATCGGTATCGTCAAAAATACGAGCGAGAAGTCTGCTTTCGAACTCTCCTACGTTTTCGGCACGAACAACTTCAAGCTGACCGCGCTGGAAGACGGGGCGAAGATCGGCATCCCAGACATCCAGCGCGGCGCCACCGTCAGCCTCGGCATGCGCTCGCACCTGATTGGTTATCATTACCGACGCACGCTGTGGGAGGGTGAAATCTCCAGAATCTATCTCACGTTCGGGGGCAACGTCGCGGTCTTCGTGCCTCACGACGAGGGCAGCAGGCTGCGGTTGCTGAGCGGCGATCCGGCAGGCTTCAGGTCGGGCCCGAGCTTCGAGAGCGTGGTCACGCCCGTGGTCAATTACGGCGGCGGGTGGATCGTCAAGTTGAATCAGAAGGTGGCGCTGCGCTTCGATGTCCGCGACTACCTGACCTTCGCCAAACGCGTGCGGGCGACGGCCGAGTTGAGCACGGGCGAGAAGGTCGAGCTAAAACTCTTCGGCGGGACGGTCCATAACCTCGTGCCCACTTTTGGCCTCGTCTTCATCTTTTGAGGGGTTGGCGATGAACAGCGACCGACTCGATAGTTCCTTGCTCGAGGGCTCGGCCGGCTCCGGCGTGAGCGGTGAGAGGTTAATTGTCAGCCGCTTCGCGAAGGCTTCGACCCCCTCGAAGTCGGCGCCAGTCTCTCTGAGCAAGAGGTTGATCGACTCACGGCGCTGATTCTCCAAGAAGAGTTCCGCTACGCGCCGCGCCGTGTCAGGTTCACCAACCAGGCCGGCCTGCTGCATGCTGAGTTCGACGATCTGCTGGAACTTCGGCATCTCCCACAGGCTCTCCACCAGCCGGTGATGGAGTTCATCGAGTCCGATCAACGGCCCTTCCCGGTAATACTCGTGAGGGAACTTTTCCTTGAAGAAGTGATAGCAATCCCACAGCGGCTTGACTGCCGCCGCGGACCCGGTCATGCCGAGCAGCAGACAGACGAGCGATAACGTGTAGGCATGCGCGATCGGCCGCTTGATCATCTCCAGCAGCTCGGCCTCCACATCCTGCTTCGACCGGTAGATGACATTGATCGCCAATTCAGCAAAGCTGTCATCCCGGTTCTCCGGTAATTCGGCCAGAATCCGGGGCACGGCCCCCTCCGCCCGCGCCAGGAGACGGTCGAAGAGCAGTTCGTGATTGAGCGAGTCCGGCCGCTGATGCATGATCTGGATCAGCTCTTCGAGACCCTCCGCCTGCTTGATCCTCCGCGCCTCTTCTCTACCTCTGAGGAGCAGTTGCCGCATGACGCCGGTGGTGGCGGAGACGAGGTCCGGCCGGAGCAAAAAGTTGCAGGCGATGCGCTGAGCTGAAAACTCGACCAAAGGATGGGCGTCAAGAAATTCCCGGCTGAGGCGGGGCGGCCCGTAATCACCGATCTCGCCCGGCGCGATCAGGTCCTCGCCGTCCGCAGCGGCCATTTCTGGCCGCACCTCCAAAGCTTCAACCTCCGCTGGCTTGTTGAGGCAGCATTTCTTATATTTCTTCCCGCTACCACAGGGGCAGGGGTCGTTCCTTCCGACGCTCATGATCCTCTCTACTGATGGTGCAGTACCGCGACCGTGAGGGAGCGGTGAATCTACTCAGGACTGAGTGCAGGGTGCCGCTCCCTCACGGTCGCGGTACTGCACTGTACATCCAACCCTCAGCTGAGGTCGGCATCAAGCGCCACCAAAGTCTCCCGCTCAAGCGAATGGGCGAGCGCATCCGCGCGCTCCTCAACCGCCGTCAGCAATTCCTTGAGCGTGTCCTCGGTCCCATAATCGCCCAACTCGACCGCGGCTTGAATATGCTCCCGCAGCCGCCGGGCGATCTCACCCTCTGCCTTCAAATCACCCTCCAGGCTCTGCCGCAGCGGCAGAATCCCTTCAGGTTCGACCTCGATGTAAGCCGCCTGCTGTTGCGCGGCCGGCCCGGAGATCGGGACGCCGCCCAAGACGCGGATGCGCTCGGCGATCAGGTCGCCGTGCATGTCAACCTCGGTGTAGAACTTCTCCAGCAGCAAATGCAGCTCGTAGAACTGCGGCCCTTGCACGCACCAGTGGTGCTTGCGGTAGAGGTGGAAGAGCGTGTAGTAAGTCGCCAGGTCCTGGTTGAGCAGGCCAGCCATCCGCTTGAGCGCTTCCTCGCCGAGCCCGATCCGGTCGTAGGCGATGGTGCCGAGTTCCTGGCGGAAGCGGACGGTCTCATTCCGCGTGCTTGCCCGCTGTTGTCCGGTCGCGTTATTTGCCATTCTTCCTCCCCTGTTCCTGCGGCCCGTGCTCGGGATTCTCAGTCATCACGCCGGCGAGCTGGAGGTTGAGGCTCTCGCGCTCCAGGAAGGCGCCGACGAAGTAGGTGTGCTTCTCCTGCACTCGCAGCGTGCGCTTGAGCAGGTCCTCGGTGCCGTAATCACCGGCCTTGATCGCCACGTCGACCGTCTCGCGCATGAGGCGGGCGAGGGCGGCTTCGGCCTTGACGTCGTTTTCGAGCATCGTCCGCAGGTTGAGCGCGCCTTCGGGTTCGGGCGCAAAGATTGATGAGGCGGTCAGACTATCCTGATTCATGGCCGGAATGGCGCCGAGGATGTGGATGCGTTCGGCGGCTTCTGAAGCGAGCGCTTCGGTCTCAACGCCAACCATCTGGAGGACCTGCTCGATCTGCTTGAACTGCGGGCCGACGAAGACTACCTGGTGTTTCTTGTACTGATGGTAGAGCGTATAGGCGGTGCCGAGCACGCGCTGCAACCCTTCGATCACTCGCGTCGCATCCTGCTTGGCGAGCTTGATCGGGTTCTCCTCGATTGCGTCGATCTCCTGGACCGGCGCGCGGCGGCTCTTGAGATGGAGTTTACTTTCGGCCGCGCGCTGGGTCGATTCTCTGGCCATCACTTGCCTCCTTTGGCGACGCGGGACTGCGGCTTCGCCTGGTTCGATTCAGCCTCGGGCGCGAGCAGTTCCGCGTCGAGCGTCTCGGCGTCGAGGAGGTGTTCGAGGTTTTGCGCCCGCACTTCGGCCCGTTCGAGCACGCCTTTGAGCAGCTTCTCGGTGCCGAAGTCGGTCAGCTCACGCGCGGCCTGGAGGTGCGCCCGGAGGTTGACGATCACCTGTTGCTCGGCCGCCATGTCATGGGCGAGCATGTCGCGCAGCCAGAGCACGCCTTCCTCCTCGTGTTTGACGTAGGCGGCCTTGGCCTGGCGTGCGGGGGCCGAGACGGGCACGCCGCCGAGGCTGACGAGCCGCTCGGCGATTTGGCTGGCATCGGCATCCGCTTCCGCCAGGTGCGTGGCCAGCAGATCGTGGACTTCGGAGTATTGCGGGCCGTCGCTCACCCAGTAATGTTTGCGGTACTGGTGGAAGAGGACATAAAGGCTCGACACATCCGTGTTGAGCCGTGAGACGATCTCTTTAGTGGCTTGCGCCGGAAGCCCGATCGGGTTGGCCTTGACCTTACCCACCGCCTGGCGCACCTGTGGAGGTCGGGCCGAATTTGCGCTCATCAGGGTCTCTCCTTTTTGTTTGTCGAAGCATTGAGTGATGCGATTATGCGCTAAAGCTCAGGGCGAGGTCAAAGCGGAATCTCAAGGCAGTGGCACCTTCAGGCGGCAACCATGGTGCGATACGGGAGCGGGAGCGACCTGGGATTGGCGGAAAGAGCTGTTCAGCCAACGCCAGGTCGCTCGCGCCCCGCACCGTCACGATGTCTGTCCCAATCTCGGGTGGTTCGATTTAGCCGAAAGCACCCCCGCCAACGGTTAGGCTTCTCGCCACCCGCGTGGTTACTCTCCGAGTTAAGCTCGCTAGATCACTCTGCGCCCGCCGATGAGGTTGAGCAAGAGCACCACAACCGCAATCACCAGCAGGATGTGGATGAAGCCATACATCGTTGCCCCACTAACCATACCCAGCAACCACAGAATTAAGAGAATCACAAAGATAGTCCAAAGCATGGTGGAATCCTTTCTGGCGACCGCGTCGCCGAACGCAAAATCTGCGAAGCCCGGGACTGAAGCGAGGCCGGCCGCCCCGCGATGGCTAAGCCGTTGCCTGCACCCGACCCCCGCGTAACAAGAACGTCAGGACCAATCCCGCGATGAACCCGCCGATGTGGGCCATGTAAGCGACCCCGCCGGTCTCGGCCGTATGCGCGATTGACCCGATGCCGTTGACGAACTGCAAGATGATCCAGAGGCCGATGACCACTAGCGCCGGCATCAACACCACGCCCCTCCCCATCAGCACCCTGACCTGCCCCTTCGGGAACATGACCACGTAAGCGGCGAGCACGCCAGCAATGGCCCCCGACGCCCCGAGGTTCGGGACGGTGGAACCGGAGTTGGCGGCGACCTGCGCGAACGTCGCGGCGATCCCGCAGAGCAGGTAGAACAACAGAAACTTCGCGTGCCCGAGGCGGTCTTCCACGTTGTCGCCGAAAATCCACAGGTAGAGCATATTGCCGCCCAGGTGGACCCAGCCCCCGTGCATGAACATCGAAGTGAAGACCGTCAGAAAATCACCGCCCGGGTTGGCCATCAACCGCCGCGGCACGACCGCCCATTGGCGAATGAACGGCTCGCCGCCGCTCAACTCGACGAAGAAGAAAAGCACGTTGAGCGCAATCAGACCGTAGGTGACTACCGGCACCGTCCTCTCCGACGAATTGTCATCCCCGATCGGAAATAACATGCTTGATCCTCCTCCTCACCAACGATCAATGCCTACAGGTTTCGGCTACTTGACTTCTGGCCGCCCCGTGACTGCGCTCTAATTAGGCAAGGTCCACGCCATTCCGGCGCCCGATGGGAGAATTGGTTATTTCTGCCCATTTTTCACCTAGATCTGGGGTCCGGAGGCGAAGGTGAAGTCGAGTTAATGTATGAGGTCACTGCGCTGAAAAGCGGGGAGTGTATGCCGGGCATTCAGCTTTAACAAAGCATGTTCCGCGACCTGTCAGGTTGCGGTGGCTTCGGCAAAGATCTGCTGCGGAGACTCCCGCCACCTGACAGGTCGCGGAACAAGGCTACTGATTACTAGCAGCCACTTGTTCCTCTTTGTCAAGCTTGCCGATGACCCCGTTCCAGGGCGGGATGACAATCGAGACATTGCCGTAGCACTTGGTCTGACAGGCCAGGCGAATCACTGAGCCCTGGTCGGGGCTGAAGCCGCGGTAGCCGAATTCCTTCATCTTCTTGATCTCGCGCTCGGCGGGTTCCGAGAGCTTGGAGGTCGGCGAGAGAATCCCGACCCAGCAAGTCCCGCACGCGGCGGTCCGGCACTCGACCGGGATCGGCCCTTCGATGCAGCGCGGGTCACGCGACCGGTAATCCCGCCGATCCTTCGCCGCGGCCATCGTCAGGTCCTGCATGTTGACGACCTTGAAGGTAGCGGTCGGCTCGTTCTCCTTGAAGGTGACGGTGAACTCTTGATCCACTGTCTTGAGAAAGCCCAGCCACCCGGGCTTATCATCTTTGGCTCTGTCTGCCAAGACCTGCTCCGGCGACTTCGCCCGCTTCGCCGCTTTTGCTGACGGGTGGGCAGGCTGCTTGAAGATCTCCGGCCCGACTTGCTGCCAAGTCATAAAAGCCACAGCCGTGATGCCGACGAGCAACGACGGTTCGGCCTTAAGCTGCCCGGCCACGCGCTTGGACACTTCCAAAATTTGCTCTGTCAGGGCCAGGCTCGCAGGCGTAGTTACGCCCTCCGCATACTCCGCCACCGCCTGCTTCACGTCCGGCCAATAGCGATGGCCGTAGAGGAACTCGGCCGAGTTATCGACCTGGTCTCCCAAGCGGTACTTGCCCGCGAGTAACAACTCGCCCACGGTCCGCGCCGGGTCCTGAGACTCTTCGAGCGTGCGGAAGAGTTTGAGCGGGAAGAATGAAAACCAGATGCGCGTGGCGGTCTGATCGACCGGATGAATCGACGAGAGCAAGCCGGCGACGACTCGCGCCCACGCCTTATCATCATGCTGATTCAAGAATGCCTGAAAAAGATTTCCGTTGATTGCCATTGGTCAGCCTCTGACTCCTTGCTTGGAATTGGAATGGTTGAACGAATCTTGATAGTCCCGGCCCGCCTGAATCACACGGGCGGGTCCGATTAGTAGTCTGTGGTCGTCAAAGATACCCGCATCACGCGTGATTCGGCAAGCCCTGGGCGACGCGGCAGCGTTCGTTCCCGGCGTATGAAATGGAGTCGCCGAGGCTTGTGTTTTGATGAAGAGAATCAGGAAATGCTGGTCATCCCCGCTCAGATCGACGCTTAATCGATTGAAAAACCAGGCAAGCCCCAGCGGCCCGACAGTTGGCATGACCTTTGCTTCAATCGGTGAGAGAGGTGACGGTCAGCTAGTGACTAAAATTTCATGAGAAGGAGCGGAGATATGATCGAGGATGAGAAACTGGCTATGGATGAATCGCGCCGCATCGCGCAGCACGAGGCGGTCAAGAACGAGATGCGCCAAGAGGTGCATGCCGAGATAGCACGCAACGCCGACCGGCTCGGCCCGGCCGAACGGGAACAGGCCGATGCCGTGGGCGAACACCTGAAGCGAAGAGCAGTCAGAGAGGTGGCTGAGACTGAGGTCGAGATCAACCGGGCGAGGGGCCTGGCCCGCGTCTCGCAGGTCATCGACTACATCTTCTACCTGATCTACGGGATCATCACGCTGGAGATAGTGCTCGACTTGCTAGGGGCTCGCGAGTCGAACGCCTTCAAGAATTTCGTCGATACGATCGCGGCTCCCCTGGTCGCGCCATTCCAAGGGCTGCTGGTGGACCCGGCCAGAGGGCGCTTCCAACTCAAGCTCTCTTACATTGTCGCGTTGGTCGTCTATTTCCTGCTGCACCTGGCCATCAATGGCCTGCTGAGGTTGCTGGCGCATCGGAAGACGGCGATTTGAACCCGATCAGTTTTTATCCGTGGGTGGGTGCCAACCGGCCGACACCCATTCACGCCGGGCAGTGACCGCAAAAATGTTATTCAGTTTCAAGGCTACGACCGTAGCACGCCCGCCAGCCGTCAGCCCGATGATTTGTGTTCCGTCTGGCCCCCACTTAAAATGCCGCGACCAAGTTTGACGACGCGGGTTGAAAAGCCGAACTCTACGGTTTGTGACTGGATCATGGGCGTGAGTATTCGTGCCTTTAAAACTATTGCACGAACGGCAGGCAAGCCAGAGATTCTCTTCATCATCGGTGCCGCCGCGGGCTGACGGTCGGAGGTGCTCGATTTCCAGCTCCCAGGGCAGCAGCCATTGCGGGCTGAGACAGTAGCCGCAACGATTCCCCGCCGCGGTGCGGACGCGAAGCTGAACCACGGCTGGAATCTGTTTGCGACTCACGATGCGAGCGGCTCTCGCAATCCACGCCGGACAGCCTCAGCGAGCGCTTGGGCTTTCCGCACCAGATTCTCGTGATAGACTTGCATTAGTGCGGCAAGCTCGCCGCGCTCCGCTTCATTCAATCCCCCGGCCTGCTGACGGTCAAGCAACTTGCCGAGACGCTGGCCGTGGGTTTCGCCCATCCGCAGTTCGGCCGTCGCCAGTAATTCGCTGTCGGAAAGCGCCCCGACTGGCCCGAGAGCAGCACCGGATGGACCAAGCGGAGACAATGCACTCTCAATCGTCTCCGCCAGGAGACGCGACACGTCCTGATTCATCAACTGGGCGAGCCGCGCGGCTTGGTGATACACATCGTCGGGCAAATTCAGGATGACTTCTGTTGCCATAATACCTATCCATGCCCTTCCTGGATGAGGGATCTGCTACGGCGCCGGCAGTTCGCGAATCTTGATGTTCCGGAACCAGACCTCATTGCCGTGGTCCTGCAAGAGGAGGTGCCCCTTGCTGACCTCGCCGAACCCGGGAATGGTTTTGTACTTGCTCTCGGCAATCAAAGCCTTCAGCTGCGGGCTCCCCCGCTCGAACTCGACCACCTTGACGCCGTTGAGCCAGTGCTCGATGTGGTTGCCATTGACGACCAGCCGCACCTGATTCCACTCGCCGATGGGGTGCAGCACTTTATTCTTGGGTGGGATCAGATCGTACAACGCCCCGGCCGTCCGATTCCCATTCTTCCCCGCCTTCGCATCCGGGTGACGGTCGTCGTCCAGGATTTGCATCTCGAAGCCCACGCCCGAGTGGCCGGTCTTGACCAGGTCTTCGGAGATGAGGTATTTGAGGCCGCTGTTGGCGCCGGGAGTGATGCGCCATTCCAGCTTCAGCTCGAAGTTGTCGTACTCCCCGACGGTGATGATGTCGCCGCCGTGCTGGCTTTGCTCGCCCCCTCCGGCAAGGTGCTTGATCGTGCCGTCTTCGATGGCCCAGCCCTCTTCGGGGAACTTGTCGCGGCGAAATCCGCGCCACCCCTGCGTGGTCTTGCCGTCAAAGAGCAGCTTCCACCCGGCAGTCTTTTCCTCTTTGGTCAGCGTGTTGGGGGCGGTAGAAGCCTGCGCCTTCCCGTTGGAAGATTTGTTCTGGGCCGCCGAGGCTGAAGAGAAAAAGAGCAGTGCGCTGAGTGAGAGGAGGCCTGTCACTGCCAGCAGTGTCGCCCCTTGCTTGCTCGCAACCGCGTCGTGATCATTTTTTTGATGAAACATATTGGCTCCGTAATTTCTCGTTGAGTTATTCTCCTACTGATAGTCGCATCAGAGTCAGCCTTTCGGAAAGTGATCCTGTCACAAGGCAGGCGCTTAACCTGGCATTCCCAGGCCAAGGCTATCGCCAACTTTCCTCTCTCAGGTCAATCCCAGATGCGTGAAGTAATGGCATTATATCGCCAAAGTAAGTGGCGAGCGAGTTCTCCCCGATGAAAAAGTAGTTAGCTGGCTCTCTCTGCCTCTTCACGCCATCGTTGCACCGCCTGCTGCAACGACGGATCGGCGGAAAACTGTTTCATGATCTCGAGCAACTCCGTGTCCAAGCCGGATAGCTCACGCAGCGTTTTGAGACGCTGCGCCGCATCGATCAATCGGCGCGACTCCAGGAAGCGGAGCCAGGCGGGGACCAACTCGAAGGTGGCGGCCACGTCGTACCGCTGCGGGTTGACGAAGTCGAGCAAGCCGGCCAGGTAACGATCCAGGTGGTCACGATCCGGGCAGAGCACGTGCTCGGGGTGGAAAGGTTTCGGCTTGGGCTTGGGCCGGCCCCGCCCTGACCTCAGCGCCGACTCCAACAGGCTCTCCCGCTCTTCGAGGTCACCCGCCTGGCGCTGCAGGATGAACTGCTGAAGATGCTTGCGCGCCAGCTCCCCCTTAGTGTACGGCACTCCTTCCTCGCGGCGCAGGTAGCCCAAAAACTCGGCGGACAAAAAGTAAAGATTCTGGGCGCCATCAGCGGCGCCTGAGGCTGTCTGTTCGGCCTCATCCCGGCCCCGGCGAGACCGGCCGCGAGATGCGGTAAAGGTGAAATCGCTCAGTGCCCACTGCCGCTTCGCCTGGCCGGTGAGGTGCGCCAGAAAAGGGGCGAACTGCTCCGAGTCGGTCTCGACGTAGGGCTTGAGCCGTTCAAGCAAGGATGGGTCATGAGCTTTCGGAGCCGGGTGGTGCTCGACGTAGTCGAAGATTTCGAAATCGGAGGCCCGTTCGGCAAATTCACCAACGCCCCAGGAGATAATGTCGCGTGATCGCTGCACCTTCGGCCAGGCGAGGCGCATCATCTCCACGAGCACTGAGAGCCGGCCGTGGTAGGCCAGCCCGTCGACTAGGTTATTGAAGAGGTCGATCTCTTTCCCCGCCTTCTCAGCCAGCTCGCGGGCCAAGGCCGCCACCTCCTCATCCCGGCCGGCCACCAAGGCGTTGATGCTCAAATCCAGCAGGAAGTAGGAGGACTCTTGCGCATAGACCTCCGGCAGTCGCTCGCGCAGGCTGGCCACCAGCGCGTCGAAGCGGTCACGCTCATCGTGCTTCACCATCTCATCGTAGAGGTGGCTGAGCATCTCAAAGGCCATCTCCCCGTCCATCAGCTCCTGCTCCTCCAGCGTCCGGGTGAAGAGCGCGATCTGGCCTTCGTAGTCCGCGGCTTCGAACTCCTCCCAGCGCTCTTCCCAGGCCTCCATCCACGGGTCCCGCGGCGGGGAGGGCAAGGGCAGGGTCGGCCCGGCAGCCGGGGGAGGCGAAGCCACCGGCCGGGCGCGTCTAGCCTCTTCCTCCTGAGCCCGCTTGGCCTCTTCATCTTTTGCCAGACAGCACTTCTTGTACTTCTTGCCGCTGCCACAGTGGCAGGGGTCATTGCGTCCGATGTTCATTGGTCATCCTTTGCTTGCGTCAATAAAATGAGGTAACTAAACCCCGCCGCGCTTCGTTCGCTAAGCGACAGCGATGGTCTGAAGAATTCCAAGAATCTGGTCCAACTTCTGAATCGGATATTCTGTGGTATCAACCAGGGCCTCGGTACCGGACAGCCTTAAAAACCGCCATAGACTTCCGGTCGTCACCGCCCCGAAGACTGCCGGCATGGGATTACCTTTCGCCTGATTGAACTCTCGAGCGGCAATCATTTCGGCCAGACACTGAGGAATACCCCCGATAATATTCTCATTCTTGGCCTCAACCAAAACACAGATCGGAGCGCTTACGACCAGTTGTTCTCGATTCTTCGAAATAATGTAGTCGCACCTTCCCTTGAGGCCTCGTTGCTCGTCAACGTTGAATTCCACACCCGAAAAGAGGCTGATTCGATCTCGGTGAAGGAACTTGAATTCAGCCAGCACCGGAGCAATCATAAACTCTGACCGGGCCTTCTCCGTGCTGATGTTGAGCGCCAGCGGGATGTAACGCTCCAGCAGGCGAGATAGCGACTCAGGGACTTCTATCGTCGGCGTTACAGGAAAAATTGGCTGATCCTCGACAATCGTGAGGCCAAAATCCCTTTTTAGCATTTCGATAGAAAAGTCACTATATGCCATGTTCGTGCCTTCACAAGATCACCGTCATCATCAGCGGCTCAGAACAAATCCTTCAAGCTCACGCCCGTTTGCGCCGCCGGGCCGGCCGATTTCAGAAAGGTGACCAGGTCGAGCAACTGTTTGAGCGAGTACCGCGCCGCGTAATCGCCCGGCATCGCTGATGTGTTCAGCTTTTCGACTTTCGCCACCTGCGACTTCGGGAAAGCCCGCGAGACCGGCGGCAGGCTCGACAGATCGTAGAGCCTGATCACCTCATCATCTTCGTCGCGCTTGAGGCCGACGATCCGCTCGCCTTCGCGGGTGGTGAGCGCGAGGGTGGCATAAGCCGGATCGACGGTCGCGCGCGGGAAGATGATGCTCTGGAGCAGTTCGCGGGCGGTCTGGTTTCCGACCTGCGAGAGGTCCGGCCCGAGTTTGCCGCCGCGACCTTGGAAGGTGTGACACGCCCCGCAGCTCTGCTCTTGGGTCGTGTCGAAAAAGAGCGCGCGCCCGGCCGCCGCATCCCCGCGCATCGCCAGCGAATCGGCAACGGTTGGCTTGGCCGGCTCAACGCTAGTTGGGTTACTCGCCGCGGCGGGTCTAACATCGCGGCCGGGTGGCGAAGGCCTGGCATCGGCAATCGGCCTGCCTTTGGAGAGGGCGAGGACGTAGGCCACCAGTTGCCGGATCTGCTCCCGGCTGTAGTCCTCCTTGAAGCCCCTCATCGCCGTCCCAGGGATGCCCTCCGAGATCACGCGGGTCAGGTGGTCGGCGGTGAAGTTGCGATTGCGGAGGGCCGGCGCGCCGCCGCCGGTGCCGTCTTTGCCGTGACAATAGCCGCTGCTGCAAGTCGGGGTGAAAAGCTTACTGCCGGCCGCGATCAAGGCTTGATCGTCCTGCGGCTTCGTCTTCCCCACCGCGCTTACCCTACCCATTTCCGGGTCAAGGTAAGAACGAGAGAGCAAGATACAGCTTCCAGATAATCCGATGGCCAACAAGCCAGCAACCGACAGACGCAACAGTGCTCTCGTGCGATTCATTTTCCCCGACCAGTAGTCCTTCTTTGCGCCTTTGCGCCTTGGCGAGAGACGTTACCTCTCGCCAAGGCGCAAAGGAAGATGAGTGAAAACGCTCTGTCTCCCCGCTACCTGCTGCCAGCGGCTTTCTGCTTGCTATCCATGGCCGTCTCCGGCAGCGCGAAGACGAAGAGCGTGGAGCCAGGCTGGAGGTTCCGCGTCTCAGGCCAGACCGCCGGCATCCCGCCGATGAAGATCGAGCCGAAGCCCGACGGCACCGCGATGTACTGCCGCCCGTTAACGGAGTACGCGATCGGCGAGCCGCGATGGCCCGAGCCGGTATTGAATGACCAGAGCTTGTCACCTGTCTTCGCGTCGAAGGCGATGAAGTTCCCCTCGACATCGCCCGTAAAGAGCAGGTCGCCGGCCGTCGCGAGCAGCGAGGAGAGGATCGGGTACTTCGTCTGCCAGGTCCACTTCTTCGCGCCGGTCACCGGGTCGAAGGCGTCGATGTGGCCGTAGGCGGGGCCGTTCGGCGGCGGCTTCGGGACGACGGTGCCGGCGACGAAACCGCGCCCCTCTTTCGCCTCCTGGCGCTTCGGCGTGGTGATACCGCACCATTCGATGCCGTTGTTGTAGAGCCAGCCGGTGCGCGGGCTATAGGCCGCGTGGTTCCAACTCCGCCCGCCGCCCCAGTTCGGACAGATGAAGTTCTCCTTGTCCGGGATCAGGTCCAGCCGGCCGATGAGCTTGCCGTCTTTGTCGATGCTCTTCACCCAGTTGATCGTCTCCACGTGCGGCCAGGCACTGACGAACTTGCCCGTCACACGGTCAAGCACCCAGACATAGCCGCCCTTGTTGGTATGCACGAGGAGCTTCTGCCGCTGGCCATTGCGTTCCACATCGATCAGCACGCTCTCGTAGGCCGAATCAAAATCGTAGAGGTCGTGCGGAATCTCCTGGTAGTACCACTTCAACTTGCCCGTGTCGGCATCGAGCGCCACCACGCAATCGGTGTAGAGGTTGTCGCCCTTGCGGTCTTCGCCGTAAAAATCCGACGAAGGATTGCCGACGCCCCAGTAGATCAGATTCAACTCCGGGTCGTATGATCCGACCATCCAGGTCGAGCCGCCGCCGAGGCGCCACGACTCCTTATCCCAGGTCCCGAACCCAGGCTCGTCCGGCCCCGGAATGGTGTAGAAGCGCCAGGCTTGCTTGCCGGTCTTGGCGTCGAAGGCGTTGAGGTAGCCGCGGTGGGCGCTGTCGCCGCCCGTGACGCCGACGACGACTTTATCCTTGACGACGATGGGCGCGGCCGTGACGTTGCACCCGCACTGCTTCACGTCCTCGATCTCCACGTCCCAGACCTCGCGCCCCGTCTTGGCATCGAGCGCCACCAGATGGTTGTCGAGCGTGCCCATAAAGACTAACCCGTAGCCCACCGCAATGCCGCGCACCGAGACGCCGTAAGGAATCGGCCCCTGGGGCAGCTTGTAGAAGTAATTCCACAGCCGCTCGCCCGTGACGGCGTTGAGGGCGAAGACGCGGTTGTAGGAGCCGACCAGATAGAGCACGCCGTCCACCACGAGCGGCGTCGCGTTGAGGCCGCCTTCGACCTTGCCCGTCTGGAAGGCCCAGGCCGGCACCAGGCTCTTGACGTTCTCGCGATTGATCTGGCCGAGCGAGCTATAGCGCCACGCGTTGTAGGTGCCGAAGTAGGTGAGCCAGTTCTGCGGCTCTCTGTCGGCCCGCGCGAGCCGCTCGCCCGTCAACTCCTGCGCTGAGGCCGAGACGACGTTCGCCAGAGCCAAGCTCAGGACCACGAATAACCAAACCTTGAGCCGGAACCTGGTCTCAAATCTTTCTTCCCTTGATCGACAAGTCATGCTGACTCTCCTTTCATCACCGCCGCCGCGGGCAACGGGCGGGGTGACAGGGCTTGGGTTATACTTTGCGCGGCTATAAATGAAACTTCGGCCAGTGCGGGCGAATCAGTACCGCGAGCGGTAGCGAGCGTGGCTCCCGGAGCGGATCAACCGTGGGCACCACGCTCGCTACCGCTCATAAGCGCCAAGTTAAGGCGTAAGTTCTTTGAAATGAGATCGAGAGGATGGCATTCTGCATGCTGAAACGAAACTTCTGACAAGGAGAAGCGAGC
>Ga0207646_10000399_pt1 | contig 58192 bp, 52 predicted proteins | sample KBSK5502metaG_FD_184343 | JGI IMG/M metagenome (GOLD analysis project Ga0207646, IMG submission 184343) | Corn, switchgrass and miscanthus rhizosphere microbial communities from Kellogg Biological Station, Michigan, USA - KBS K5-50-2 metaG... | ecosystem: Host-associated > Plants > Roots >... | reverse complement strand
TTACTAATACACGTTAGCGATTTACTATTTCGAACATGGCAGAACAACAATTGGACAAAAAAGTAGTCGTCGAGTTATTGAACGAGATCCTGGAAGAGGAACTGGCAGGGATAGTGCGCTATACGCATTACTCGCTGATGGTCTTTGGTCACAGCCGGATTCCTATCGTTAGTTGGCTGCGTGGTGAGGCCGCGACGTGCCTGGCACATGCCAACGCGGCCGGCGAGATGGTCACTCATCTCGGCGAGCATCCAAGCTTGAAGATTGGGGCTCTGCTGGAAACTCAAAAGCACGGCATCAACGATATTCTGCTCGAATCGCTGGAAGCTGAAAAAACCGGCCTCGCGCTTTACAAGAAGTTGCTCGACGAGGTTCGCGACCGTTCAGTCTTCCTGGAAGAGTATGCGCGCAAGATGATCGCCGAAGAAGAAGAGCACCTGGGCGAAGTCAACAAGATGCTGCGCAAGCCCGGCGAGATCGCGCGCTTCAGTACCGCGTCATGAACAAAATCCTGCCGTGCTGAGGCTACGACGACGCTTTGAATTACCGGCGCCTTACCGATCGGTCCAAAGCGCCGTCGCCGCAACGCGCTGCCCGCGCACTCCAAATCAATGAATCACTATTCCCGCGCCAATGGTGAAGTTGTTGGCGGTCCTTCCCGTCAAGGCCACGGCAGAAAAAGGCCCGGCGATGCTTTTGGGATTCCGGTCACCGGCAAAAACCGGATTGTAATCGACCTCGATCACGCGAATGTCGATTCTCTTGCCGGCCCTGATGTCTAAACCGCCGCCGAGCTTCAGGGCAAGACTCGTCTCGCGATCCTCAATCGTAAAATTGAACGCCGGAAACAGATCCAGGGTTTGTTGCTGGCGGTTTGTGTAACGCGCAAACCCGGCCAGCAGGTGTGCGAACGGCTTAACGCGCGCGGACTTGCTGTTGTCCTTAATCTGGATCCCGCCGAGAAAGTTGTAGAGACGTTCAGTATTGGCAAGAGTTTGCTTGACGCCCGGTGGAGTGAACGTATCAACAAACGCCTCAGACTTAAAGTGCGCAGTGAAGTCGCCCTTGATGCCGACGTACCTGCTCACGTTGTAAGTAACAGAGCCGTCCACGCCGTTGAAGTTTCTTCGGGTGCAAAAGAACTTCTGAGAGTTCTTACCGATCATGTCTCCGGTCGCCGTGCTGCAAAGATTAGTAAACGTTTGCGTGCCGCCGGGGGAAGTAAAGCTGGCGCTGTTCACGTTGGATTCCACGCGGGCCAGCGAGTAGCCGCCATACACGTCCCACTTGTGGTAGTCGTTTGAGCCCTGCGCCAGCGTTGCGGAAGCGCCCGCAAAAGTTAAGAACAGAAGAGGCAATATTTTTCTCATACCTGATTCCTTTCTAATTCAAGTTCACGGGCGCGTTGCCGGGCCCGCAGTTCGATCTCTTTGTCCCAGGAGCGAATTAGCGCAAAAGAGCGCCCTGCCCTCAGTTGTTTCCACGAAATGAATTTGCCCGCCCTCGACCAAACGAAAAATTGCGCGTTGACTCAAACCCGCAACCGCCGCTGCTTCCGCGATGGGGATCATGCTGACCTCTGCGTTACAATCCCGGCACCAGCTTGTGACCGCCCGGTTCGATTGAGTGATTACCAGGAGGCGTTCCGTTTCTACGGTGATCGTCGCTTTTTTCTTCATGCCCGCACGGATTAAGCCGGTCGGTCTCTTAGCGGTCGGGTCGAAAGAGCGCCTCTTCAATTAATTTAGTTCTTCGCTATGGCTTGCCTGCACCACGACAGTCGAAGGAGACGAGGTGCTGATCCGTCGTAAACTCGCAGTTATCCTTCCTGACCAATTCGTCGAAGGAAACGATCGTATTGACATCGGAACCTGGACTGATCAGATGAACTCTGCCGCGGTTGCTAAAGCTGAAGTTGCAACCATCGGTGGCCACAAACTCGTTCTTAAAGGTGGCTGTTCCATGCCATACGATTCCGGTCTCTTGTCCGGTTGCGACTACGTCCTGTCGTATTTCACACTTCTCGTTGAAAGTGCCGTCAGCTCGTTGCTGGTCGTGGCAGGTCACAGTGGTGGTGTCGGTGACATCCATCAGCTCGCCCGTGCATTCGTTGGGAAATGGGAAGGACTCTATGATCTGAATCTTGCTGGAGTGGTTCTGGGTTTGGGCCCGCGTCCCGGTAGAGAGAGGCGTGGCTACGACCGCAGCTATCGATGCAACGATAGTCATGATACTAATTACTTTGGTTTTCATCGTTTTCTCCTTGTGCGACTGTTGTTTAGCTCGAAGGCTGTTCTAGAATGCTGCTTCGAAACGCGTGGCATAATCGGCGACGCGCCGTCTAAAAGTCTTCAACCCGGCGCTCAATTGTTTCTCAACCGTTTCTCAACCGGCTGATGAGCATGCAAAACAGGCATTCCTACGAGTTCGGACCTTTTCGGATCGACACGCTCAACCGTCAGCTTTGGCGCGACGGAAAAGTGGTGCCGCTCAAAGCCAAGGCCGTCGATACGCTGCTTTTGCTGATTGACCGTCGCGGCGACGTGGTTGAGAAGGACGATTTGATGAAGTCGCTCTGGCCCGACAGTTTTGTGGAAGAGTCCAACCTCACCCAAAACATTTATACCTTGCGCAAGGCGCTAGGCAGCGAGCATTACATCGAGACCGTCCCGCGTCGTGGTTACCGGTTTGTGGGCGAGGTGCGCGAAGGGCAGGAGCCAGCCGCAGACATCCTGGTAATCAAGGAGAGAACACGGACCAGTATCAGCTACGAAGAACAGTCAAGTAGCTCGCCGGCGGAGACAATTCGTCAATCGCAGCAGGTTATCGATGTCTTACCTCAGAGCACGTTGCCCATTCGTCATCTGGGCGAGTCCAGTCTCACCGTTCGCCGCGCGCACTGGCGATGGTGGCCTTTAGCTCTAATCATCGGTCTGATAGTTGTTGGCCTTTTGATCGTGACGCGTTTCTGGCGCGCCCGGCCCCCGTTTGAGAAAGTGCAGCTCACAAGATTCACGACTACCGGCAAAGCGATCAAAGCAGCCATCTCGCCCGATGGTAGATATCTCGCTTATGTAGTGGACGACGCGGGGGAAAAAAGCGTTTGGCTCAGACAGGTTGTGACCGGCAAGGACTTACTGATAGTCCCCCCGGCCCACATCGAATTTTTTTACGGGCTGACCTTTTCGCACGATGGTAACTATATTTACTATGTTAACCAGGAAATGAACCACCTCGGGATGCTTTTTCAAGTACCGAGTTTGGGCGGGACATCTACAAAGCTGGCAGAAGATGTTGATTCTCCGGTGACGCTGTCGCCGGATGACAAGCGCCTGGCTTTCATTCGCGGCAGCCCCGGAGAGCGAAGCATTACCGTTGCCAATGTCGACGGTACCGGCGAGCGAAAACTCGCTTCTACCAGTCAGGGGAGTTCTTTGAGAATCGGGCCAACGTGGACTATTCCTCCGGCGTGGTCGCCTGACGGTAATACGATCGCCTGCGCAGTCGCCGCTACTACAACTGAAGATGAGTATCAGACAATCTGGGCCTTTCAGATTGATAACGGCGCAGGCCGATCGCTGACTTCTCGCCGCTGGCAAGCGGTTGGACGAATGGAATGGCTGGAAGATGGCAGCGGACTCGTGGTAACTGCCGCGGAACAAGACGCGGGCCCCGCGCAACAAATATGGTACGTCGCATATCCGGACGGCACCGCACGAAAAGTCACTAATGACCTAAGTGATTACCGTGACTTGAGCCTGACTGCGAACGGCAAGACTCTGATCGCCGTTCAATCGGAGAGAAGGGCCAACATCTGGATCGCGCCGGCCACGGACACCAGTCGCGCCCGGCAACTCACCGTTACCAACTATGACGGATTGGACGGCGTTTCATGGGCGCCGGACGGGAAAATTGTTTATACGCTCCCAGGTGCCGGCGAATTGAATTTGTGGCTCGTCGATCCTGTTGAAAACTCGCCACGACAACTCACGGCCCATGCCGGTCTTAATCAGCAACCAGCCGTCTCGCCCGATGGTCGTTACATCGTTTTCGTTTCCAACCGCAGCGGTTCCCAACATCTTTGGAGAATCGATGTGGACGGTACGCATCCGCAGGAATTGACGCATGGCACTGATGAAAGCGACCCGAGCTTTACGCCTGATAGTCTATGGGTAGTTTTCAGGTCAAGCGTTGCGGGCAGGTGGCGTATCTTACGAGTTTCAATCAACGGTGGGGAACCTGTGCCGTTATCCGAGAAGGCTTGCGGTTATCCCAGCATGTCTCGCGATGGAACGCGGATCGCAGTCGTATACCGTCCGACACCAGCGGGGCTGAACCAATTCGCTATCATTCCCTCTGCCGGCGGCGAACCTCAATTGATTCGCGAACTGCCGGCACACTACGGCCGGTTTCGCTGGACCCCGGACGGAAGTGCTCTGGCGTACGCCGCTAAGCAGGAAGGCACCGGCAACATCTGGATTCAACCGCTGGACGGCGGCGCCCCAAAACAGTTGACACAGTGGAACGCTAATCCAGTCTTCTCGTTCGATTGGTCGCGTGACGGCAAATGGCTGGCTTATACGAGCGGAACTCTGGTAAGCGATGTGGTGCTGATTACTGACGCGTCGCACTAAGAATAAAACTTGATATGAAGTGTGCGATTCCGGTTGGCTCTTATCAGACTCTGAGAGCGGATCCGTCACAGACTCGGGCGATGGTGCTGATTACCTGATCAAAATCGAAGGGCTTGCCGATGATGCCGGCAACCAAATCAAGTTCACCCGAAGGCGGTTGGGCGGTGGCGCCATACCCGGTGACCAGCACCACCGGCAGGTCGGGCCGGCGCTTCCGAATTGCTCGGGCAGTTTCCCAGCCGTCCATTTCCGGCATAGCTAAATCCGTGAACACCAGATCAAAATCACCCGTGGCCACTTTTTCCAGCGCCTCGCGGCCTCCCGGTACCATTACCACTTTGTGATCCAAATCGGTGAGCATGTCTGCGAGCGTTTCCCGTACGAACTCTTCATCATCAACAACCAACACCGACAGCGATGCCGTTTGGGCGGCCGGCCGGCTCTCTTCGACAGGCGATTCGTCGGGTGCGGCAACCGGCAAATCTATGTAGAACGTCGTTCCCTGTCCGAGTTTCGACTCGACGCTGATCATGCCCTGGTGCCGTTCGAGGATGCCGTAGCTCACCGCCAAACCCAGGCCGGTGCCCTTCACACCTTTGGTGGTGTAGAAAGGCTCGAAGACGCGCTCGCGCACTTCTTCGTTCATGCCGGTCCCGGTATCGCTAAAGCGCAACCGCAACCGGTCTCCGTTTTGCTTGCAGCAAATTTTCAGGCTGCCACCTTCGGGCATGGCGTCTACGGCATTGACGATCAGATTTACAAACACCTCGCGCAACTCTGAGGCGCTGCCGCGGGTGAAGAATTCATCCTCGGCGTTCAGGGTCACGTCTACGTTCAAGCCTTCAGCCCGCGCCTCGTTCTGCCAGCGAGTACGGGTAATCTCGATCGCGTCACGCAGCAACCCGCCCACGTCGAGCAATTCCAGTTCAGAAGCCACTGATTTGCGCGCAAAAGTTTGAATGCGCCGCACTGTGGCAGCTGCGTCTTCAGCCGCGGTCACGATAATGCCGAGACTGCGAATTAACTCTTCGTCTTTGACCCGTCGCAGAATCAGCTGCGCGCGGCCCAGGATCGCGGCCAGCGAATTGTTGAAATCATGGGCCACGCCCGACGCCAGTTGGCCCAATGCGCGCAGCTTGTCAGCGCGCGCCGCCCGCTCGCGTTCCTGTTTCTGTTCCGTAACGTCGTGGGCAATTCCCAGAACTCCGGTGGTCTCGCCATCGACAATGATGGGCGCACTGTTGATCGCCGCATAGCGAACGCTGCCGTCTCTGGCAAGGTAACGCGATTCCAGTCTTTGTGGCTCGCCATGCAAAGCCTGCGCAAATCGCTCACGCCGCATCTCTCGATCGTCTTCATGGGTGCGTTCGAGGAAATGATGACCGATGATCTCATCAAGTTCATACCCGGTCATCTCGAGCATGGCCTGGTTGCACCACTTATAGTTGCCTTCCGTGTCTACTGCATAAATCGCTTCGCGGGCGCTTTCAAGAATGTTCTTCAAGAGTGACTGACGCTCGCGGGCCACGGCCTCAACTTTGCGCAACTCTGATAAGTCTCGGGCCGTGCAAACCGCGCCGACAGTCTGACCACGCTCATCCAAAACCGGCTCGACGGTCACCAGGACGGGCCGCTGCAAATGGAGAGGCATGATTTCGACATTGATGCTTTCCGATTGCCGCAGTGCCTGCTCAACAATGCAAACTGACTCGTCAGATTTAGTCAACAAGATGTCGCAGCACTGTCGCCCCAACAGCTTTTCCGGTGGCGCATTGTCCATCGCGGCGCCGGCGCGGTTAACGCGACTGAGCCGTCCGGATCGATCAAAAATGAAGATGCCGTCCGACATGGCGTCAAACGTTGATTCCCATTCCTTCTTGGCGCGCGCAACCATTTCAAACAACTCAGCCTGAGCCACGCCAGTAGCCAACTGCGCGGCGACCGATTCCACCAGTAAGACTTCATCCTCAGCCCAGCGCCGATTGGCTTGAGTTTGATGAATCGAGATCACGCCGCGAAACTCTCCGTTCACCGTCAGCGGATAGTCAATCTGCGAGCAGAGCCCGGTGCGGTCGGCATGTAAGCGAAGCCGTTCGTTAAAGTCATCTGTTCCGTTGCTGTATTGCCGCGTGTCGTTAATCACCAATGGCGCTGACGAGTCGTGGAAATGCCGGCGCAACAGGTCATCATAATCATCCTCCAAATCGGTCACAGTTTCGCAGTCGGCCGCCAAATATTCCCGCTGGGCCGTCGACCGATCGCCGGTAGCATCGTAGAGGCGGACTTGGACGCGAGAAGCTGAGAGCGCGTGGCCCAATTCCCGGGCCGCAGTATCCAGCACGTCCGTCAGGCTCAGCGATGCACGAATGGCCACGCTCAGTTTATTGACCAGCGCTTCGCGCATCGAGGTGGTTTCCGCCTTTTGATAGAGACGCGCCTGGCGGATGGCAATGCCGGTTTGATCGGCGGCGGATTTTGCTACTTCGATATCTGCCTCGCTCCAGTGACGAAGCTGCCGGGTAGTGGATAGCGCGAACGCGCCGAGCAGTTCGTTGCCCACGGTCACCCCGACGTACATGATCGACTTGACGTCCATGCGCTGCAGAATCGCGTGATAAAGTTCGCGAATATGTTCATTGTTGGCGACGTCGTCAAAAGCCATCACGCCGTGTTTTTCCATCGCCGCGTTCAAACCCTGGACCTGTGGCAAATCAAAGTCTCGGCCCGCGGGCACCACATCGGGGACATGATATTCGGCAGCATTGGTAACGCGTCCGGCCCTTTCATCCTTCATGAAGAGTGAGCAGCGATCGACCTGGAGGTGTTCGCCCAACTCCCGCACGGCCGTCTCAAATACCTCTGAAACATCCAGGGTGCGGCGAACTGCCTGCGATATGCGATTGGTGAGCGCGGCCCGCTGCGCCTGTTGGGCCAGGGCTTCCTCAGCCAGCTTACGCGCGGTGATGTCACGGTCTGCACCGCGATAGCCCGTCAAGTTATGGTGCTGATCGAATACCGGCAGGCCGTTGGATTCCAGATAACGATAGCCACCCTGCTTGTGTTTCCATCTGAGCACCAGGCCTGTCCAGCCTCGCTTCTCGGCGATCCATTGCGGAAAGAGCTCTTGAACTTTCAGCCGGTCATCATCGTGCAAAAAGGCGAGCGGGTCGGCTCCGAGTATTTCTTCCGAGGTGTAGCCCAGAATCTGCTCTATCGCCGGATTCGTGTAGGTGTGCTTGCCCTCGAGATTGATTGCCCAGATCCACTCATTCGTGGTTTCGACGATCGAGCGAAACTTCTCTTCGCTGTCCTTCAGAGCTTCTTCGGCACCTTTGCGCGCAGTGATGTCGCGGGCAATGCCCTGCACGCCAACTGGTTTTCCCTCCCGGTAGATCAGCCGGCTACTCAGCTCAAGCGGAAGTCGTCGTCCGGCTTTGGTGATAATGTCAGCCTCATAAACGGTCGACGAGTCGCCGTTTTCAATCTTGCGCGTCAGATTCTGGCGAACAATGGCAAGCTGGTCCGCCGCGACTACCTCGGTAAGGTTCATGCCAAGTGCTTCACCCTGCGAATAACCGGTCAGCCGTTCACCGGTTTGATTTAGTGAAGTGAAGTTGCCGGCAAGATCGATCGTGTAAATAATGTCGTTGGCATTCTCAAACAAGTCGCGATAACGTTCCTCGCTCTCTCGCACAGCGGACTCGGCGCGCTTACGTTCCGTCACGTCCGTTGCCAGGACCAGTTTCGCCGGCCGTCCGGCAAAAGTTATGCGATGCCAGGAAACCTCAGCGTCGATAATCGTGCCGTCCTTTCTCTTATGCCGCCATTGGCCGGCAAAACCATAGTCGGCGTCGGCGCTGCGGATGTGGGGCAGCACTTCATGAATGTCTTCCGGCGGGCGAATGTCTTTGACGGTCATGCCAAGAAATTCTGACCGCGAGTATCCATAGCGCTCAACCGCGCAATCGTTGACAGCCAGAAAGGCGAGGGTTTCTTCATCTACTACCCACATGGGATGTGGGTTGCCTTCGAACAGGAGCCGGTACTCTTCATTGGACTTCTCCAGAGCGGCTTCCGCGCGCAAACGTTCGGTGACGTCCCGGACCACCGCAGTGAACAAGCGTTTGCCCTCAGCATAGAATTCGCCAAACGAAATTTCCAGTGGGAGCTCGTGCCCGGATTTGTGAATCCCCGACACTCTTACCACATCAGGATCCTGACGTCCGGTTTCACCGTCAGGTCCAATCGCACTCCGGTGAATGTAACGCAGACAGTCGGGGACGAGCATCGTCAGGGAAGCATCAACCACTTCGGCGACTTCGTAACCAAATATCCCTTCGGTGGCGGGATTGGCAAACAAGATCTTTCCCGACGCTTCGATCGTGATAATCGCGTCAGAGGCGGTTTCCGCCACAACTCGATAGCGCGCTTCGCTTTCGCGCAACGCTTTCTCAGCCAACTGCTGTTCGGTAACATCGCGAACCACGCCCCGAACACCCACAAACTCTCCCTGTGAATCGCGCTCGAGGGTGACAATCCCTTCCAGGTACCGGAGCTCGCCGAGGGCGTTGTTTACGCAGTGGGTAAAACGAACTGGTTCGAAAGACTTGATGCTTTTCATTTCTGCGACGTCACGCGCCGCAGCTTCAGATCCGATCAAGAGACTGAGCGGCTGTCCAATCACTTCAAACGGGGCCCGGCCGAAAAACCTCGCACCGGCTTCGTTCATGCTTGTGATTCGGCCGTCCATGTCGCGCGTGTAGATGATGTCGGCGGCTTGTTCGACGATGTCGCGATACCGCCGCTCCACGCGATGGCGTTCAGCCAGGCGAGCGACCTTAACCAGCAGTTCTTCGTGACGGAACGGAATCTCAAGGTAGTCATCTGCTCCGGCGGCGAAGCCTTCCAGCAAGGCAGCTTCTTCTTTGCGCACCGCGCTGACCAGTAAAACCGGCGTCGAGGCGGTGTGCGGATCTTTCTTGATCCGGCGGCACAATTCCATCCCGTTCATTTCCGGCATGACGACGTCGCAGATGATGATGTCAGTCCTGATGGCCGCAGTGATTTCCAACGCCCGGTGAGGGCTGAGTGCTTCGAGCACTTTATAGCCTTCCGGCTGCAACAGATCCTTTAACAGATCAAGCGCTATCCGGTCGTCGTTAACGATCAGGACTGTCGGAGGATTTTTGGATGTTCCGTTCATCGAGGTAGCCGGCGGATCTGCCGCGAGCTGTTTTTGGAAGTGAGGGAAGTCTGCTGAAGACGTCACCCAGGATTCTCCCGGGCGCGATGGTTGATGAGCTTGACGAAAGTTAACTCCGGACGCGGAGTGGACGTCCGGAGGCCAACTCAGTATAGCAAAGGCCAAACAGATTTGTCACCAGCATAAAATGGTGAATATATACTTGACGCAACTGACTGGCGGTAGTAGGCTTGCGCCCTATGGCCGGATACGACTTCACTCCCGAACTCAAAGCGAAAATTCTCGCCGCTATAAAGAACAAGAAGGACGTGATTCGCTGCTCGGTCTGCCAGCATTGGGACTGGGACATGGCAGACGGATTTGCCACGATTCCCTTGCTCTCAAATGTTTGGACGAACGACCGAAAGTCCGGCTTACCCTGCGCGGCGCTCGTTTGCAAGAATTGCGGCAACACCCTGTTTATCAATCTGGTAGCGTTGGGCTTTGCAGAATCTCTTGGACCAGACATCAAAAAGATAATGGACGAGGCGCGGGGCCGTACTCGTGGATAGCGACATGGAAGAAGAAGCTATACCAAAAGTCGAAGATGAGTCCCCTGGCATGGACTTTCCTGACGTTAATACCTACGCCAACGTCTCTCATCAAAAAGGCGACGTACCATTGATAACAACTACTAGGGATAAATTCGAGGCGATACTCTCGGCGAGCAGCTCGCTTAGTTCTAACTTTTTGGCGCTAATGATCGGAAGTGCGCTCACTGTTTTTATGGCGCTTAAATCGGGCGGCATTGAAGAAAGTTGGAAGCAAACATTTAAGATTGCATTGATCTTCTCTTTGGTTCTGGTTGTGTTTTTTGGACTGCTAACAGCGAGAGACGAGTATAGAAAATATAGGTTCAAACAAGAATTAAAGAGAACGCCTTCGACGCCGCTTCACTGAGTCGTTTCTGGATACGAGACGCGCTGAGAAAAGCGGCGAGTGTCGGCAGCGAGTGAGGCATATTGAGAGCAAAGGGCGCACACGCGATCTGTGGGTGGTTCGGCAGCCAAACGCCGATCTTCAAGTAAACGTGGACGCGCTGATTGACGACAAGCTAGCTCTCCCGAAAAGTTAGAGGCGAATGGGATCGTCAGCAATGTTTGACTTCCTTCTCTCGCCGATGGTCAGCCAAAACAGCAAGTCCTATCGAATAAATAATCCGGCCTCGAATGTCTAAGTAGAACCACGTTCTCAGGGCAAAGCCTATTGTAAGAATGATATATACGAACAATGTGACAAGCCAAACCTTAGGCTGAAGTCTCCAAAACTCAAAGAACGTTTCGATGCTACCGATGAAGAAGACCATAAACATTCCATTACTTAGATCGGCGCGAAACGAAAAACGAAAAGCATTCGCGGCACGATCCTCCGCGACCGAATAAGCCAAGTTCTGCACTTCATTCAAAGACAAGTTATCAGGAGTTGCCACGCTGCAGTACGCGGCAATCTGAACTCGGAGAGATCGAAACAATTCTGAGCTTTCTAGTTGGTCTTTGACCTGTATGAAAGCGGGTGAGATACCTTTCATTCCCGCTTCAACTTTGATCGGTACTTTCGGTGGTTCCTGAACAGTTTCGCTTGCTGTCCCTGATTTTCGCAGTTTGCGTTTCTGCCACCACATTTTGATTGCGTTTCCGAGCTTCTTAGCTTTCCTAACGATTCTTACCACAACCAGACCCCAAATGCGGCCGGCAAAACCTTGTATTGCATACCCAACTACGTAACTTGCACCGATGAACAGTGCCAGCTTTGTGTTGTTTTCAACTCTGGTAATAGGTTCAACTGAACTATGAATCGATTGAAAGGATGAGGATCGAAGAATGAGTAATAGGGCGGCGCCTGGCGCGAAAAGACCGAGAATGTCGTACAGAATTTCGCGAAAAAGGTCTACGACCGGGGAGATGAAAGATTTTTCGTCCACAACGAATTATTCATACCGCAACGGCGAGGGAAGCATGAGGAACGAGTTGAATGAGTCTACGAAGAGCCGTCGCTGTAATTCTCGCATCCTCTAATCCCGAATGAGCCTTCGAGCGAGGCAGCCCGAGCTGCTCGCATAGGCAAGAAAGAGACGATACGTCGCTTTGAAACCAGCCTATCGTTTTCAAGAACTGCGCAATGGACCACACATCTATTCTGTGATAGTCGATCTTGTCAAACGCGTCAGTGTGGCCCGTATGACGAAGCAAAGCCCTAAAGAACTGAACGTCGAATCCAACATTCCAGCCAGTAAGTAAATAGTCGGTTCCGAAAGTTTCTAAGAACTCCTCAACAGCACGCTTTGGATCTTTTCCCATCTTGATGTCCTGGAGGGAAATGCCGTGGAGCGCCATTGAATAAGGATTCGTGCCGTTCCTTTCCTGTCGCTTAATAACAGCTGACCACGCTTTGACCTCTTCTAGGGTATGCCGGTCTAGTAATACTGCACCAATTTCAATGGTCGAGTGGAGCACCGGATCGATGCCCGTTGTCTCCAAGTCCAGGACTAGCAAGTCTCTTGGAAATGATTGCATCAATGGCGAAGCCAAACCGCTAAATGCAGACATACTCAAATCACTGACCCCAATATCTGGTTATTATAGATCATCTGATAAATAAGTCCACCATATAATTAGGGTTTACATATTTATCAGCCTTATGGGATAAAACAGAGAAAAGGTTGTATCTTAATTGCCTTATTTAATATAAATAGCTGTGTCTGAGTGGTTTTTGGCAACCCAGGACTTTGTTGGATTTGAAGCATGGCTAAACCAAAGACAAAACGTAACGGGGATCAGAAGAAGCAATTTACAGTTCTGGCTACCGAAGAGGTCTGCACATTTGTCACACGGATTACGAACAAATACTCAAGAGCGGTGGTCGCAACGAATCCTACAGACGACGACGGCCCGATGGACGCAGGGCTCAGCGACTGCGCACTTTTCACGGCTGCGTTAGGCGCACTCGATGAACGGCTTCACCCGGAAGAGCCGGGACAGATCGTAGCGTTTGTTGATCAGTTTAAGAAGAAAAGAGGGCCTCAGACCAATCGCTACGACAACAACGAGGATCTAGTGCGCAAACCAGACACACCTCCACGAAAACGCGCGGTGAGCGCGGCGGCAAACGACACCTCGAAAAGAAAAGGGTTTGGTTCTCTCTAAAGGACCCAAAAGAGAACGGAAGCCCTTATATCACCGATCCAAGAACTGCACGAAGAGTAAATGTGTTTTATTTTGCTTCGAGATCGATACAAAAAACTTCGACTTGATTCCGGGGAAACATGCCCTGGGCTCAGAGCGGCAACGACTAGGCCGCCTTGTGCTTGGTCAGTTCTTTGTACTCAAGGTTTGACGAAGCCAAGAGTCTTAGCAGGGTATCGCGGAACAGAAAAGGGTTGTGGCGGTTGTTGAATCGGAATTCAAACTCGTCAAGGTAGCGGTCAAGATGTTTCACGCTCAGCTTGTGGTAGGAACCGATAATTGAACGCTTAAAGAGGCTCCAGACGTTCTCTAGCATGTTTGTATGAATGTCTCCGAATACATATTCACCCGCACTGTGATTCACGGATTCATGCTGCGTGTTGGAATCAGCAACCGTCTCATAAACGTCGGCATCGTCGGTGCAGATCGCTCGCGTTTCATCGGCCAGCTTCGCGCGGATAAAAGCCTTGATCGTTTCGTAGTCAACGCGCTTCACGGTTTGCATTCTTACTTTGCCGCCGCGTTCAATCGCGCCGATTACCGCCGTCTTGTTCACATAATAACCCACGCTCGTCTCTTTCTTTCGCGCCCAGTCTTTGCGGTGCATGTTTCGAGCCTTGCCACCTATGAACGTCTCGTCCATTTCTACAACGCCGCTCAGCATCGCGTTATCCGCATCCTTGACCGCTTCCCTAATCCGGTGGCACAAATACCACGCGGTCTTGTAAGCTACTTTCAAGGTGCGCTTGAGTTGGTTTGCGGACATCCCTTTTTTGGATTCCGACAAGAGATAGATGGCGGCAAACCATTTCATCAAAGGCAAGTGCGAATCGTGAAATATCGTTCCGGCGGTCACAGAGAAATGATACTGGCATGAATCACAAGCAAACTGATTACGCTTGTAAATGTGTGATACCTTATCGGAGCCACAGCGGACGCACCGGACGCCTTCGGGCCAGCGGAGCTTTTCGAGATACATGCGGCACTTTTCATCGTTGCCGAACTTCTCGAAAAGAGTCATTAAATCCATTTCGGACTTGACCGCTTTGTGTTTTGGAGCCTTGAGAACGATTTGCTTTGTCATGGATTGATCCTTATGCAAGACGAAAAGAAAGAACCTGTAGAAATGACGACGGACGAAGCACTGGATTACGTGTTTCATCCCGAGATCGCAGAACGCTTGAGACGCGAGGCCGGAAAGTACGATCCGCCCGACGACGAGTGTTTAACCGAGGATTCTGAGGCCGATAAACAAGTTTGAATTGCCCTAACATGGCTAGAGATTACCACAGGGAATACCTTGTGTCAAGTATATAATCACCCATAAAATGGTGAAAATTCAGGGCTTTTTGGTGCTTGGGGAGGTCGCGGAACCCGGTGTCTTGGCGAAATAGCCGGGCCGGTAGTTGAGCTTGAGGTCCTGCCTGCGGGATTCCGGGCTTACAAGTTCGATGGCCACACGCCGGAAAGACCCGTCGCGAGTCTTGTTCGAAGACGAATATGCCACCAGATATTGCTCTCTCAAATCTTTCTGAATCTGAGCAAATGCTTCACGCAATTCGCTTTCGTTACGCGGAAAATAAGCGCGCCCACCTGTCGACTCAGTGATCTTTTTCAGCGCGCCTTCATTGATACCAAACTCATATCGATCGCCGATGCCAATCGCGTAGACCAGCGCGTCGGCTTTTACGGCGCGATTGATCGCCTCCTGCATGTTTGTCTGGCTAATCGTGTCTTCGCCATCGGTCAGCAGGATGATGGCCCGGCGCGTATGCTCGGCTGAATCAGAAAGCAATTCGTTTGAAGTCGCCCAGATTGCATCCCAGATCGCTGTCGACCCTGCGAGGGTTTGTTGCGTGCCGGAAATAGGCGGCGTACCGCCAACCACCACTCCGCCGCCGATGTAACCGGATGGCGGGACAAACTCGACTTGATCTATTGCTCGACGCAACCGCGCGATGTTCCCGGTCAATCCCTGCTCCAGAGTAACTTCGCCGGTAAAAGAAACCACGGCGGCTTCATCTTTATTCGGGCGCAAGACAGATTCGAGAAAAGATCTGGCGGCAGCTTTCTCGTCCGGCAAAGTGCGCTCTTCGGATTGACTGCAGTCGATCAGGATCGCGAGCGACAATGGCAGATCGATATTTTGCTGAAAGGTAAAGATCTCCTGCGGCACATTGTCTTCAAGCACGCGGATGTCTTCGCGTCTGAGGGTGTTGATAAAGCGCTTGTGCTTATCTGCAGCGGTGAAGAAAATGTTGGTCAGATTCGTTTCGACGCGCACCACGTCTTCACCGGTCAACGTAATCTCGTCATCTCTTTTGGGCGGCGTAGGAGATGCTTGGGGCAGATCCTCGATGCGCCGGGGACGGTTACTATTAGTCGGTTCAGTCGGATTCTGGGCCCGCGACCCGCGCGTCAAACCAAACGCGAGCATCGTTACGATCAGCAACGCGAACAGCAGACAGGGTCGCAACGGAAGAATGTGTCTCGCTTTGATCATTTCGGCGTCACACTGTCAGCGACCGCTTTGTATCCGCGCTTGGTTCGCAGCTTCATGTTTTCACGACCGCCTGAGAACTTGACCTCAACGCGGCGATAGCTGCCGTCGTAACGATCGTTCGTCGGCTTGTAAGTGATCAAATACTGCGAGCGCAATTCCTTCGCGATCTTAGTGAACGAGCGCTCGAGCGCGAGCATATCGCCCGTGAAAAATGCAATGCCTCCGGTTTCTTCGCACAGCCGTTCCAGACCCTTGTCTCCTTTGTCCTTTACCGTGCCGGCTTCCACCCCGGGGACAGCGCTCGATAGACCTGCCTTGGTCGAGATCGCAAAGATGGTCGTCTCTGTTCGTTGCGCGATATCAATCGCGTCGTTGATGTCGGCGCGGCTGTAGGTGTCGTCGCCGTCGGTAATGATAACCAGGGCCCGTCGACCCTGGGCCGAACGCATCTTCTCGTCACAGAATTGCCAGATAGCATCGTAGAGGGCCGTTTGCGATCCGGTTTGCTTGATCGCAAACACGGCTCGATCGAGCAACTCGAGCCGATCGGTAAAGTCCTGTCGCAATGTCACTTGATCATCAAAGGTTGCAAACAGCACTCGGTCCTTTCTGGGCCGCACGACTGTCTGAATGAAGTTCATCGCAGATTCCTGCTCAAACTTCAGTTTGCCGGCCGTCGAAGGCGAAGTATCCATGAGCACCGCGACGTACAGCGGCAAGCTGTTGTTTTCTTCACTGGTAAACGAATCGATCTGCTGCTGGATCTTGTCTTCAAAGACAACAAAATCCGCGGCCGTCAGGCCTGAGACGAATTGCCCTTTTTTGTCGGTGACCGTGATGGGAAGGCGGACGCGCCGAATATTTACAATTTCCCTTTCTTGTCCCGGGTCCGGTGTTGGCGCAGTTTTTGGCGGCGTTGGTTTCGGTTGCTGCCCCGACGCAACCAAAACGACTGTGAGAAGCATACCCAGGGCCAGTAAACCTGGCTGTAAATAGTGGACAATTCGTTTCATGGTCATGGGGAATCGGGAACCGAGGCTTGCTCGCGAATCGAGGTTTCGATGCGGTCGCGACTTACGTCCGTTGCCCTTTCGAGTCGAATTCCGTACAGCAGTATACCAACTTAACGGCCACTTTATAGTTTGTCGATCTTCGCCGCCAGGACGAAATCGCTCTCGGTAAGTCCGTCGATCTTGTGGGTCCAGATGGTTATGGCGGCTTTGCCCCAGCCAAAGCAAATATCGGGATGGTGGCCCTGTTGTTCAGCCAACTCGCCGACACGATTGACGAAGGCCAGCGTTTCGCCAAAATCTTTCAGCTCGTAGGCCTTCTGCAGATGATGTTCGTTGACGACTTCCCATCCTTCCAATTGGATCCGCAGTTTTTCGATTTCGTCGCCCTTCAGCGGCGGCACGCCTCCCCGGCAGGGGACACACTGACGTTCGGCCAGATCAGCCATAACTCCTCCTTAGCCTAAGGAAAACCTGTCGGCCGCAAGAATCTCTGGTCTCAACGGAACCCCAGCAGACTATCACAAATTGGGCGGCGCCCCACGTTAAGAAGAGCGCTCTGGCTGACTTCTGATCTCTCGTCTGCGATAATGCCTGCGCACTAAATCGCATTCCCAAAATAAAGGTTCGATCAATCGGTCACTGATGAGTGAAGCTTTGGACAAAGTGCGCGGCGTGCGCGAGTTGCCGCTCTTTCCTTTGCCGGTCGTGCTCTTTCCGGGCATGCCGATGCCGCTGCACATTTTCGAGCCGCGCTATCGCAAGTTGCTTTCCGACATTCGTGCCGGCGACAACCTTTTCGGTCTGTCTTATTTCGATGCGGGTGCGGAGGACAAGGAGGTGCCCCCGGCCGGACACATCGGCTGCGTTGCCGAAGTTACGGAAACGCAGGCGCTGCCTGATGGACGCTCGAACGTGCTGGCGGTAGGTGTCGTTCGCTATCGCGTCGAAGCTTACATCGAGCGGGGCGATCCTTACCTGGTTGTTTCGGCTGATTACTTCGAAGACGATGACGAGGACGATCAGGATCTCGCTTCCCAATCAAAAGACGTTGCCGCGATGTTCATGCGGGTGGCGAACGCGATTCGGGTGATCAACGACGAGCGCGGAAATCTGCCGGACATCAGTGATACTGAGCCGCAGAAGCTTTCATTCCTGGTGGCGGCGGCGTTGGAAATTGAAGCCGAGACAAAGCAGCAATTGCTCGAGCTGAGGTCTACCTCAGAGCGTCTGAGCCGGCTGCGCGATTTGCTGGCGAAGGTGGTTACGGGTTACGAAGAGCGCGCGCGCCTTCATGGCGTGGCCAAGGGAAATGGGCACGGCGGAAAGAAGATTGAAGTTGAGTAGCGGACCGTTTTCCTACTTTTGAGATTTTGAGGATCTGAAATTTGAAGAAGGAAATTGAAAGCTAATACCGAGTATGCACGTTCTCATCGCCGACAAATTCGAACAATCAGGCCGCGACGGCTTACAGGCGATAGGCTGCGAAATCTCCTTTCAGCCGGACTTGAAAGACGACGCGCTGGTTTCAGCAATTGCTAAAGAGAAGCCGGATGTGCTGATCGTGCGCGGAACGAAAGTCACTGAACCGATGCTGGCAGCGGGGCCTTTGAAATTGATCGTGCGTGCCGGTGCAGGCTACAACACGATCGATGTCGCGGCAGCATCGCGACGCGGCATTTATGTTTCCAACTGTCCCGGCAAGAATTCGATTGCCGTCGCGGAGCTGGCGTTCGCTTTGATCCTGGCCCTCGATCGGCGGATTGCTGACAACGTGATTGCTTTGCGCGCCGGCCAGTGGAACAAAAAAGAGTTCTCAAAGGCGCGTGGCTTGTTCGGGCGGACGTTGGGCTTGGTGGGTTTGGGCAAGATTGGCCAGGAGATGATTCCGCGAGCCCGCGCGTTCGGCATGCCGGTCGTTGCCTGGAGCCGCAGTCTTACCATTGAAAAGGCAGACGCGCTTGGCATAGACCGATTGGAAACGCCGCTGGATGTCGCCCGCGCTTCTGACATCGTCAGCGTTCATGTCGCTCTCAAACCCGACACGCGGATGATGATTGGAGCGGATTTCTTTCACGCGATGCGCGAAGGCTCTTACTTAATCAACACTTCGCGCGGCGAGGTGGTCGATCAAGCCGCGCTGGTGGAAGCGATTCACGCGAAAGGGATTCGCGCCGGGCTCGACGTGTTCGCAATCGAGCCGACTTCGGCGGTCGCTGAATTCATCGATCCGGTCGGAAAGCAGGCAAGCGTCTATGGGACGCATCACATCGGCGCCTCGACCGACCAGGCGCAGGAAGCCATTGCTGCCGAAACCGTACGCATCATTCGAGCGTTCAAAGAAACAGGGCAGGTGCCGAACGTCGTCAACCTGGCGCAACGCACACCGGCAACGCATCGGCTGGTTGTGCGTCATCGTGATCGGCCCGGTGTTCTGGCTCAAGTGCTCGAGGCGATCAAGGCCGAACAGATCAATGTTCAGGAGATGGAGAACATCGTCTTTGAAGGCGCGGAAGCCGCCGTGGCGCGCATCAATCTGGACAAGCCGCCGTCCCGCGAGACGCTCGATCGATTGCGAGCTGCGAATGAAGACATCATCGAGCTTGATCTGTTAACGCTGCAATAATGAAAACCACACTCATCACCGGAGCATCTTCTGGAATTGGCGCAGCGTTTGCCCGCAAGCTTGCGGCGCGCGGACATAACCTGCTGCTGGTCGCAAGATCTGAAGACAAGCTGATCTCGCTCTGTAGTGAACTGGGGCGTGGCCCTGAAAGTATCCGGGCCCAATACGTCGCTTTAGATCTTTCACAACCGGGCGCTCCCACGCGCTTGTTTGAAGAAACCGGGAAGCGTGATCTGGAAATCGATCTGCTAATCAACAACGCCGGCTTTGGATCGATGGGTGACTTTGCCAAACTGGACCTCGCGGTTGAGCTGAAGATGATCGACTTGAATATGCGCGCTCTGGTCGAATTGACGCATTTGTTTCTGGGGCCGATGCGCGAGCGCAAGAGCGGCGCCATCATCAACGTGGCGTCGACCGCCGGTTTTCAGCCCGTGCCTTTCATGGCCACTTATTCGGCCACAAAAGCGTTCGTGCTTTCATTTACCGAAGCGCTTTGGGAAGAGAACCGACCGCACGGCGTCAAAGTGATGGCGCTTTGCCCGGGAGTCACCGATACGAACTTCTTCGAGGCGTCGCGAATGCAGCGACCGCCGGCGCGGGCTTCGCAGACCCCGGAACAAGTGGTAGACGTCGCCTTGCGGGCTTTGGCGCGCGGCAAGAGTTCAGTGATTTCGGGCTGGACAAACTTTTTCATGATCGAGACCCAGCGGGCAGTGCCTCGAACACTTGTCTTGCGGGCAGCAGGCGCGGTGTTGCGGTCACATACTGAAGGAGGGAATAAGAGCTAGGAGTTAGGGGTTGGGTTCACGTGGACCTATCTCCCGCTCCCCAGCCCCCGAAACCGGTTTCGGAGAAGCCAAATGACGGAACGAATCTTTAATTTCAGCGCCGGTCCGGCGATCATGCCGTTGCCGGTTTTGGAAGAAGCACAACGTGACCTGCTCTCGCTTCCTGGTGTGGGCATGTCAGTGATGGAGATTAGCCATCGCTCAAAGACCTTCGATGAAATCATAGCGGGCGCTGAAGCCGGGCTGCGTGAGTTGCTCAACGTCCCGAAGGACTACGCCGTTCTCTTTCTGCAAGGCGGCGCGAGTTTGCAGTTCGCGATGGTGCCGATGAATTTCCTTTCGCTGGATGGGAGCGCCGATTATGTGGTCACGGGCAGTTGGGGCAAGAAAGCAGTTAAGGAGGCGCAGAAATTCGGCACAGTGGATCTGGCAGCTAACATGGCCGATGGCGGATTCACGCGGGTTCCCAATCAGGACGAGTTGCAACTGAATCCGAGCGCGGCTTACGTACACATCACTTCGAATGAAACTATCGAAGGCGTTGAATGGAAGAGCGAGCCAGAGGTTGGCGAGGTGCCGCTGGTCTCAGACGCTTCATCCAATATTCTTTCGCGGCCGATTCCAATCGAAAAGTACGGCATCATTTATGCCGGGGCGCAAAAGAACATGGGTCCGAGCGGTGTGACACTGGTCATCATGCGCGAAGATCTCTTGCCGCGGGTTCGTGAAGGTCTGGCTCTGATGCTCGACTATCGCACGCACGTAAAAGACAAATCGTTGCACAACACGCCAAACACCTGGGGCATCTATATCATCAATCTGGTTTGCAAGTGGTTGAAGGAAAAAGGCGGGCTCTCCGCGATGCACCGCGAGAACGAAGAGAAGGCCCAGCTGCTGTATGACGCGATCGATGCGACGGAATTTTATCGCGGGCACGCCGATCCGGATTCGCGCTCGATCATGAACGTGACCTTCCGCTTGCCTTCAGAGGATTTGGAAAAGAAGTTTGCGAGCGAAGCCACGGCGGCGGGTCTTGATGGGTTGAAAGGCCATCGCTCAGTCGGCGGCATCAGGGCTTCGATTTACAACGCCTTTCCGCGCGCAGGATGTGAGGCGCTGGTTGAATTCATGAAAGAGTTTGAGAGTAAGAATGGGTAACTTGGAACCAAAAAACTACGCCAGACTCATTATCTTTGTTGGCTTGCTTTTTTGCTCTCCGTTCGTTTGGGCTCAGGACTATAGCGCTCAGGTCCGAAACGCTCGAACCGACAGTGCCTATAAGAAGCTGCTCGACGCGCATATTTTCAATTTTGGTGGAGTTGGGTTTGCGTCGGAGATTACGCCTGAAGAGAAGGCGTTTCGGATACTACTTGAATCCTGGAATGCGGCTTCCGTTTTCAAGCGATTACTAAGCGACGCGAATCCCGAAGGACAACTCTATGCTTTGTATGGCCTATACCTTGAAGATCCTGCCACCTTTAGGAAAGAAGCGGAAAAACTCAACCTGGCTGCGGATCCTCCGCCACGCCGTGGAACATTTATTCCTGCCGAAAAAGGTAAGGTTCGCGTAGGTCGCGGATGTTTGCTGCTTTATGAAGACAGTCGAGTCGTAATCGAAGAAATTGCAAAAGGAAAATTTGATCAGGCCTTTCGGTCGAATGACACCAGGCTATTTAATTGATGAAGATCATTGTCTCACTAATAACATTTGTGCTGGCGGTGGCCGCAGTGGTCCCCGGCGATTACTCCGTAGACAACTCGTCGCCGGCTCAGTCTAATCTCGCGCTGCCGCAGGAGAAGCATCTGCGCAACCTTCGTCAATTGACCTTTGGCGGGGAAAACGCGGAAGCCTACTTTTCCAGCGATGGCAAAAAACTGATATTTCAATCGACGCGCGACGGCCGCCAGTGCGATCAGATCTACACGATGAATATAGACGGGTCTGACGCGCGGATGATCTCAACCGGCGATGGACGAACCACTTGCTCGTACTTTTTCCCCAAAGACAAACGGGTTCTTTATTCATCGACGCACCTGGGCGCAAAGGAATGTCCGCCGCGTCCGGATTTTTCGCAAGGCTATGTCTGGGCGGTTTATGACACCTTCGATCTGTTCACCGCCAATCCGGACGGTTCCGATGTGAAGCAACTGACAAAGACACCGGGATATGATGCTGAGACAACAATCTCGCGCCAGGGAAAACTCGTGTTTACGTCCAAGCGCGACGGCGACCTGGATATCTACACCATGGATGCGAACGGAAAGAACCTGAAGCGTCTGACAAATGAGCTTGGTTATGACGGCGGCCCTTTCTGGTCCTACGACGGCAAGCAGATCGTCTATCGCGCCTATCACCCGCAGAGTGAAAAAGAGAAGGAAGACTACACTTCGCTATTGAAACAGAATCTGATCCGCCCGACAGTCCTGGATATCTGGGTAATGAATGCGGACGGATCGAACAAGCGACAGGTGACGAAGCTTAACAAGGCCAGTTTCGCGCCTTATTTCTTTCCCGACGGCAAGCGCGTGATATTTTCGTCGAACGTCGCCGATCCAAAAGGCCGCGATTTCGATCTCTACACGATCAAGACGGACGGCACTGGGATGGAACGCATCACTTACAACGACACGTTCGACGGCTTTCCGATGTTTTCGCCCGACGGAACCAAACTGGTGTTCGCTTCGAATCGAAATGCCAAAACGCGCGGTGATACGAATATTTTTATTGCGGATTGGGTTGAGTAGAGCCGAGCGCGGGTATCTGGCCCGCATGGGGCGATGCGCGGCATAGCCTCGGACGTTCTTGAGAGTCTCACGGAAAGGCAAAGCCTTTCCGCACATCAGGCGCAAAGCCGCAAAGAAGTTGAGGTAGTTATGTTTCGTAAAGTTTGCAGCATCGTTCTGCTAACAGCACTTTCGCTAACTGTCGCCCTTGCGCAGCAACCGACTTCAACTACCGCCAGCCCCGATCGCCTGCGCCAGGTCATAACTTATCTTGCTTCCGACGCGCTCGAAGGCCGGCGGACCGGCACACCGGGAGCAACCGACGCCGCACATTACATCGCCGGCGAATTCAATCGCTTCGGTTTGCTCTCAGGCAAGCCGGCCATTCGCGCCGCACGCGGACGCGGCGAACCCGTTGAGCGCTATATGCAGGCTTTCCCTTATGTGGCGGGAGTCGAGTTAGGCAAGAACAACCTGTTCTACGTGAACCCGGGACGTGCCGATGACATGGCGCAGTTTAGAGTTGGCGCAGACTGGATGCCGCTGGGCTTTTCATCGAACGGTGAAGTGAAGAATGCGACGGTCGAGTTTGTTGGTTACGGCATTACAGATTCCAATCTACATTATGAAGACTATGCCGACGTAAAAGGAAAAATCGCGGTGGCGCTTGCGGGCACACCCGATGGTGACAATCCGCACGGCCAGTTTGCGAGATTTGAACAAGTTAGATTCAAAGCAGTCGTGGCTCGGGATCATGGAGCGACAGCGCTGCTGATCATCTCCAGTGAAGAAAAGTTCTCGGAAGATCGGCTTTCGCGTTTGCGATACGACAACAACGCGGGTGAAGCGGGATTGCCCGTGGTGGTCATGTCCCGAAAGCTCGCTGCCAGAGTACTTGGTTTCGGCGATCTTGCTAATCTCGGCACCTTCGAAACAGAAGTGCGGGACGGCATTTCCAAAAGGCTCAAAACCGAAGCGAAGTATTATGGCTACTCCTGGATGAAGCCGAACCCGAATCCGGTAAAGCCTGGATCTGTCAACCTGAGTATTAATGTCCTCCGCCGTGAGGTTCCCGCCAACAACGTTATTGGAGTCCTGCCCGGCAGCGATCCCAAGCTGAAAGACGAAGCGATCGTGCTCGGCGCGCACTACGATCACCTGGGCCGTGGCGGCGAAGGCAGTCTGGCGCCGCGTGAGGGTGAGATTCATCATGGCGCGGACGATAACGCTTCGGGTGTAGCCGGGTTAATTGAGCTAGCGCGGATGTTGTCGTCGCAGAATCCGAAAGTTCGGCGCACGATTGTTTTCATCGCATTCAGTGGAGAAGAAGAAGGACTGATCGGTTCGAACTATTACGTCAATCATCCCGTCGTGCCGCTGGCTAGCACCGTGGCCATGATCAATATGGACATGATCGGGCGGCAGAAAGAGAAAGACCTGATTATCGGTGGAGTCGGCACCGCACAGGAATGGCGCTCGATGATCGACTCGAGTAATTCCATGCAGGCCACGACGCTGACGCTCAACGCACCGCGGTCTGAAGGCCTTCCGTCCTCACACACGATGCCCATAGTTGTGGGCGCCAACGGGTCGCCGGTCGTAACCATCGATGCCACGAAGAAATTCGCGCTGACGCTTAACGAAGACGGCTACGGTCCCAGCGATCACTCCTCCTTCTATGCCAAGCAAGTTCCGGTGCTGTTCTTTTGGACCGGCACTCACAACGATTATCACAAACCTTCGGACACAGCCGACAAGATTAATTATGACGGCGAAGCGCGCATTGTTTCGCTCGTAGCCAACATCGTTCGCGATATCGACAAGAGTGACAAGCGGCCCACCTACACGGTCGCCAAAAGTGAATCACAGGGACGATCAACCGGCTTCCGTGTTTACCTGGGAACGATTCCGAACTACGCGGATTCCAATGATGGCTTGAAGCTGGACGGGGTGCGCGATGATTCACCGGCGTCGAAAGCCGGATTGAAAGCCGGCGACAGGATCGTGAAGATGGCCGGCCACGAAGTGAAAAATGTTTATGACTACACTTTCGCGTTGGGTGAAATGAAAGCCGGCCAGGAGTATGAAGTCGAGATCGTGCGCGGCAGCGAGCGGCTGACACTTAAGATCACGCCGGCTGCGAGAAAGTGAGTCAGAACCGCCTGCGGTAGCGGTCGGTTGAACTTTGCCTGGATAGGTTTTCCGAACGCAAAAAAGGCAAGAGTTGAAATGGACGCAACAACGCCCTTTCACTCTTGCCTTATAGTTTCCGAGTTCAACCGCCCGCATCCACCACCCCAAGCGGGCTGCCCGCTCGGGGACCCCGGTTCGCAGGCGGTTCTGGGAAGAACTACCAACGTGGTTCGCGGTCATTGCGGCCACCACCACCGCCGCCGCCGCGGCCGCCGCGGTCGCGGTCACGACCTCTACCACCGCCGTAACCACCGCCACCACCACCGCCGTAACCACCGCCACCACCGCCGCCGCCGCGATTGCCGTAGTTACCGGGTCCGCGATCGGTTCGCGGCCGAGCTTCGTTTACGGTCAGGTTTCGGCCGCCGAATTCCTTGCCGTTGAGTTGCTCAATTGCCGCCGCCGCTTCTTCCGGTGTGGACATTTCTACGAAGCCAAAGCCGCGCGAGCGACCGGTCATCCGGTCTTCCACGACCGAAGCTGATTCAACATTCCCCGCCTGCGCGAAATGATCACGGAGATCTTCGCTCGACGTCTGGAACGAAAGGTTCCCTACATAAAGTTTTGTAGCCATGACTATCTCTAAACCTCTGATGGTTATGGAAGCGCGGGTTGGTTTCTCGATGGCGATGCAAGGTAGGACCTCTTCCGCCGAAACGCGACGCACCCGGTGCTCTGACTATGCGAGAGCGGCTCCTGACAAGTTAACAACTACCTCACTCTCTCTTCAGCCGAACGTCGTCGCTTTGCGGCACGGACCGGCGCCACCATCAGTGTAGCGCGAGAGCAGGACTTAACGGGCCCAAGTATGACGGGAATCCTCGTTCAGCGCAAGACCTTTTCGCGCACGTATTCGGCGGTCCTAAAACCTCCAAAAACTAGCGAAATATTGAGCATTCTTAGAAACGCCGGCGTCGCCGCTCCTTGCGGTGCATGGCTGCGGCGAAGAGTTGGCTGACGCTCAAAACGGTGATTTCCTCCCCGCCATAAAGCGCTATCCCGAGCGCGACACCACCGCCATTTTCGTCGTTGCCGGTCGGGGTTGCCGGTTGGATATCCGTTGAGGCGATCGTGATCGTATCCAGACGTTCCTGGGCCGCGACGGCCAGTTGTTCATCTCCGCGCAGGGCAATCACGCGCGGCAGGGTTTCAGTCCATTCGGCCGGTTCACCGGTGAGGAGAGCGACCGGATCGAGCACCGTCAGCATGCGCCCGCGCACGCAGACCACACCCAGGACGGCGGGCGGCGCATCCGGTAACAGCGCGGGCAGTTTTGCTTCCGCCGTGCCTTCGACCTGATCCGCAAAGACCGCAAAGACCATCCCGCCGGCTGTAAATGGAATGAGATCGTGGAGTTGGGGATCGGGGGAAACTTCGCGCATGTTTCCTAACGCTCCGGCAAAAGTTTCATGTTGAGATTTCAGCACCGCCATAGATCTTGCTCCGGCGCGCTGGTCGCCAGCATGAAAACACGGTGCTCCTTGCGTGTCAATTAATGGACTGTCAATTAATGCCAAACAGCCGCCTATGTTACATTGCCGGTGAACGATACAAACCAATAGTGCAGCGGCGAACGTAATTAACGAAAGGAATAACTGCTGATGGACGACTTTGATCATTATCGCGCCGAGATGAACGAGAAACTCCTGGGTAGTGGCCACCTCGGCCTCAAGAGATTTTTCGCGCTGGATACGCAGGCCTACGAAGACGGCGCGCTGGACAAGAAAACGAAGGAGTTGATGGGCCTGGTTGGTTCGATCGTCCTGCGCTGCGACGATTGCATCACTTATCACATCAAACAGTGCGCCGGCTGCGGGGTGACGCGCGATCAATTCCTGGACGCATTCAACGTCGCCCTGGTGGTGGGCGGATCTATCACAATCCCGCATCTAAGAAGAGCGGTTGAGAGGTTGGACCAGATAATAGGAAGCTGACAATGAAGTTTCACCACGGAGACACGGAGAACACGGGGACGAAATCTGTTTGGTTCCGTGTTCTCCGTGTCTCCGTGGTAATTCTCATCTCCATTATTTCGCCCATTAATCAAAGGCAATCAAGCGCTGCCTGGATTTCGGATTCATCGAAAGGTTTGGAAATGCCCGTACAAGAACGCGCCCGGATACGCGCCCCGGAGCTGAAGGGAGATCGCGGCTGGCTCAACACCGATAAACCTCTTTCACTCGCTGCGTTAAGAGGAAAAGTCGTGCTGCTCGACTTCTGGACCTACGGCTGCATTAACTGCATGCACATCATCCCCGATCTGAAGAAGCTCGAGAAGAAGTACCCAAACGAACTGGTGGTGATCGGCGTTCACTCGGCCAAGTTTGAAAACGAAAAGGACACGGAAAACATTCGCCGGATCATCCTGCGTTACGAGATCGAACACCCGATTGTTAATGATGCCGACTTTGCTATTTGGAGATCGTATGCCGTCGACGCCTGGCCGACCCGCTATCTCATCGATCCGGCGGGATACGTCATCGGTAGGTTGTCGGGAGAAGGCGGTTACGACGCGCTTGATAAAGCCATAGCCGGCTCGATTGCTGAGTTTCGAAAGCGCGGCGAGTTGAACGAAGCACCGCTCAGGCTGGTGCTGGAACGCGCGAAGGTTGGCGATCTTCCGCTGGCTTTTCCTGGAAAGATCCTGGCCGATGAAAAAAGCGGCCGGCTGTTCATCGCCGACTCTGATCACAATCGTATTGTCGTTGCTAAACTCGACGGGACTTTGCTGGAAACTATTGGGACCGGCGTTCACGGGGCTGACGACGGCCCCTACGATCGCGCGACGTTCTTTCGCCCGCAGGGAATGGCGCTCGACGGCGACATTCTCTACGTAGCGGACACGGAAAATCATTTGATTCGCGCCGTCGACCTGAAAGCGAAATCGGTGAACACGATCGCCGGAACCGGCCAGCAATCGCGTGAAAATTTATCGATCGGGTTTGCGCGCGCGACTGCTTTGAATTCTCCGTGGGATCTACAACTAGTTGGCAAAACGCTTTACATCGCTATGGCCGGGCCTCATCAGATTTGGCGGTACGACCTCACTCTGCGAGAAGTGTCTGAATTTGCCGGCTCGGGACGCGAAGCTCGGATTGATGGTTTGCGCAACGAGGCTGGCTTTGCCCAGCCTTCGGGCCTGGCGACTGACGGCAAGACATTGTTTGTTTCCGATGCTGAAGCGAACATCATCCGCGCAATCGATCTGGGTCAAGACGGTCAGGTGCGCACCCTGGTGGGCGGCGATCTGTTTGATTTTGGTGACGTAGACGGATCGGGTAACGATGTTCGTCTTCAGCATCCGCTCGGCCTGGCGCGTTGGAGCGACAGGCTGCTGATTGCGGATACCTACAATCATAAGATCAAACTATTCGATCCGGTCGCGCGATCAGTGCAGAGCTTTGCTGGAACAGGAAAGCCGGGACAGGCCGACGGGGTGAAGCCTTCTTTCTATGAACCGGGAGGTCTCGCTGTTGCCGGCGACAAATTGTTTGTTGCCGACACGAACAATCACGCGATACGCGTGGTGGATCTTAAAACTAAGGAAACGAAAACTCTTCAAATCAAAGGCCTCCAGCCACCGGTGACGAACCAGGCGACGGCCGCGGACGTCGCGCCGAACGAAGAAGAGATGAAATTGGCGCCGCAAAAAATTCGCACTGGCGAAGGCGCAATCTCAATTAACGTGGACTTGCCACCGGGCTTTCACCTTAATCCAAGTGCGCCGCAGCGATATAAAGTGTCGGCAGAAAGCGGCGGGCAGACGCTGGTCATCGATCAGCAAAGCGCTACCCGTACCGCGAAAGACCTGCAGCTGCCGATTCGCATTCCAGTGCGCGCGGCCGCCGCTGGAGCGGCCGAACTGCGGGTGTCGTTCACGTTCGTCTTTTGCCGCGAAGACAATACCGGCACCTGCCGCATCAAGACTCTGGTCTGGCGCGCGCCGGTGGAGGTTGTTAACGACGCTTCCGCCCCTTCTGAAATTAAGCTGAGCACCCGCGTAAGCGCGGGCTGACAAACGCAAACGACACGAACCGGGAAGTAGTTTTGTTAGTTCTGTTCGTCTGTTTTCGTGGATCGCTCTGCTGAAGTGCGAGCGAACACAAAATCCGGCTTTAGAGCAATCCTTGTCCTTTACGCTCGCTTGCTCTCGCTTCTCACAAGCCTTAATATCGTGCTCCCCCAAAATTCTTCGAATCAAGGAGTCATATTGTGGCTGATAAACCATTTCTGACTGATATCAAGACTTTGCGCGAACGCGCGCGGAAACATATCGAACAGGGCGCGATTACTGAAGGCTATAGCGCCGATCGCGAAACCGTAATCAAAGTGCTGAACGAAGCGCTGGCGACCGAAATCGTCTGTGTTTTGCGCTACCGGCGTCACTACTTCATGGCGTCAGGCATTCACGCTGAAGGAGTCGCCGCTGAGTTCCTGCAGCACTCAAACGATGAACAGGGCCACGCCGATCAGATCGCGCAGCGCATTGTCCAACTTGGAGGAGCGCCGAATTTTGATCCGGGAGGCTTGCTCACGCGCAGTCACGCCGAGTACGTCGAAGGCGAGACTTTGACCGACATGATCAAGGAAGATCTGGTCGCCGAGCGAATCGCTATCGATAGTTATCGCGACATCATTCAATATCTCGGTAATGACGATCCGACGACGCGTCGGATGATGGAGACTATCCTGGCGGTTGAAGAAGAGCATGCCGACGATCTGGTTAACCTGCTGGATGAGCTAAAGTAGAGCGTCTGTCCCAAAGCGTTTCACCACCTTGCCTGAAAACCAACCAAGTTATCCCGGGCGCCCCACTCTCTGCCGCCAGTGCGGTGCGTTAATCGGCGCGGGAGAGAGCAGCTGTCACGTGTGCGGTGCGGCAACTACCCCGGCCCCGGCGCCGGCCGTACCCATGCATGAACGCTATGCTCTGGGTTATGCGCGAGCGGTGCTCTCGCGGCCTTACCTGTTCACGATTGTTTTTCTGATCGCGAATTTTTTCGTCTTCCTGCTGATGTGGAATTCGAGCGGAATGTCTTCGACGGTTCTTTGGGGCGCGTTTCCGGAAGAAGTGCTTTACGCATACGGCGCGAAAACAAATTACTTTATTTATCACGATCACGAGTGGTGGCGGTTTGTGACGCCGGTCTTCCTCCACGTCAATCTGCCTCACGTTCTGATCAATATGTATAGCCTCTGGGTAATCGGTCCCTGGGTAGAAAAGCTTTACGGCTCGGCAAAGTTCGTGGTGTTTTGGATCGTAACCGGCATTGCGGGGGTGGTCGCGAGTTTCCTGACTGTCGTCCCCGGTTCGCGACCCGGTTTGATCGCCAGTTTTCTGATCAAGTCATCGGATGAACCGTCGGCCGGGGCGTCGGGCGCGTTGTTCGGACTGGTGGGCGTGCTGTTTGTTTTCGGCATTAAGTACCGGCGCGAATTGCCCGAGGGTTTTAAGCGCGCCTTCGGCACAGGGATGTTGCCGGTGATTCTGTTGAATCTCGGCATTGGATTTCTGGGTCGCGGTTTCATCGATAACGCTGCGCATATGGGCGGACTGCTTTCGGGGGCGGCGCTGGCCAGCGTAGTCAGCTATAAACGTCCCGGCACTTCGACGGGTATGACTATCGCCTGGCGCGTAGGGCAGATCGCTGCGCTCGCTTTGGTGGTCGTGTGCTTTGTCATGGTGGCGCGACACTATGGATAAGGGCATCCACAGATTACGCAGATTTCACAGATTCAGGGCGGAGTAATACCAGGGTTCTGATCTAAACAGAGAAGTTCTTATCGGCGTAATCTGTGTAATCTGCGGATTGAATAGAGGAGAGACGGAAATGGAAATCAAGAAAGTAGGCGTGCTCGGTTGTGGCCTAATGGGCGCGGGCATTGCCCAAACGGCCGCGAGCGCCGGGTTTGAAACGACGGTGCGCGAAGTCTCGGAAGAATTTCTGCAAAAAGGCTTCACGTCGATCGAAAAGTCGCTGGAAAGATTTGCCGCCAAGGGAACCATCACCGCCGAACAGCAAAAGGCGACGCGCGATCGATTGTTCGGCACGACATCGTTCGACGATCTGGCGGACTGTGACATCATCATCGAAGCCATCATCGAAAATCTGGAAGAGAAACAGAGCACCTATCGCCAACTGGACGCGCTCTGCAAGCCGGACACGATCTTTGCCTCAAACACGTCTTCGCTTTCAATTACCCAAATGATGGCCGCGACCTCGTCTGCGCGGCAACAGCGCTTTATCGGCATGCACTTCTTTAATCCCGTGCCGATCATGAAGCTGGTTGAAGTCGTGCGCACGATCTTGACCGACCCGGCAGTTTACGAAGACGCCGTCGCTTTCGGAACAAAGTTAGGCAAGGTTCCAGTGCGCGCGTCAGACAAAACCGGATTCATCGTGAACCGTCTGCTGGTGCCCTACATGCTGGATTCGATTCGCGCGCTGGAGGAAGGCGTAGGTTCGATTGTGGACATCGACAACGCGATGAAACTTGGCTGTGGCTATCCCATGGGCCCATTTACGCTGGGTGATTTCGTGGGACTTGATACGACCTACTACATCGCCGAGATCATGTTCAATGAATTTCGCGAGAGACGCTTTGCGCCGCCGCCGCTTTTGAAACGGATGGTGATGGCCGGATTGTATGGCCGCAAATCGGGCCGAGGCTTTTACGACTACACCAAGGATCCGAAGAACCCGACGCCGATGAACCTGGTGTAGACAACCACTAGCCGCAAAAAAGCACAAAAAGGCACAAGAACAAGAAAAGATCCTTGTGTTTTTGCGCCTTTTTGTGGCCGCTTCACTTCGCCTGCTCAACAAAATCCATCGTCCGCGGATCTTTGGGAGAGTTAAGGATCTGATCAGTTTCGCCGCTTTCGACTACCTCGCCGCCTTCCATGTACAGCAGATTGTCGGCAAGTCCTTCGAGAAAGCCGATCGAATGCGAGACGATCACCATCGTGTGGCCGCGCTCGACGAATCCACGCAATAGCGAACGAAGTCCGGCGCTGCGTTTGGGATCCAGCGCACTGGTCGGCTCATCAAACATCAAGAGCGCCGGATGCATCGCCAGCGCACGCGCAATGGCCACGCGTTGCTGCTCTCCACCGGAAAGCGATTCCGGATAGCGGCGCGCCTTCTCTTTCAACCCGACAGCATTGAGTAATTCGGACGCCTCGCTTTCGGCCTTGCGTCTCGGCACGCGCAGCACATGAACCGGCGCTTCGATTATGTTGCCGAGCACGGTCAGATGAGGGAACAGGTAAAGATGTTGAAAGACTGTGCCGATCTTGCGACGCAGTTCTTTGACGCGCCGGGCGTACTCATGTGCCGAAAGATTGGTCTCCAGCCGGATTGAATCACACTCGATCAGTCCGCCATCGATCCGCTCCAACCCATTCAGACAGCGCAGGAGTGTCGTCTTGCCGCTGCCTGATGCGCCAATCACACCGAGGACGGTTTGCGGCGCAACGGCGAAAGAGACGCCGCGCAGAATGCGAGTGCCGTTGACTTGCTTGATTAAGTTTTCGACACGAATCATTTCACAAACGGACCCCCGTTTAGAGGCGGGCTACGTCCCCGCCATTACGGTTTGAATCAGGCGGGCGGTAGCCCGCCTCTAAACAATCTCAGCTTCAACTGCTTGAATCGCTTCTCTCCGCTGCAACCTTCTTTCCAAACGCCGCGCCAGGTGGGCCATGGGCAAACTCATCGCCAGATAGAAGAGTGAAACGGCCACGCCCAATAGAAGGAACTGGCCCGAAGCGTTTGCCAGTTCGCGATACGCAGTCGCCAGTTCCCAGACTGAAATAGCGTACGCCACCGAAGTGTCTTTAAAGAGCGAAACGAAATCGTTGGTCATCGGCGGCAACGCGATGCGAAATGCCTGCGGCAGAATGATGCGCCGAAACGCGAGCAGCGGATTCATGCCCAGCAGGTATGCGGCTTCCCATTGTCCGCGCGGAATGGCTTCCAGCGCCGCGCGATAAACCTGCGATTCATAGGCGGCATAGTTGAGTCCCAATCCCACCAGGGCCGTCAACCATCCGGGCATCGCCAGGCCGATCGTCGGCAGGCCAAAGTAAAGAAACAGCAGTTGCACCAGCACCGGCGTGCCACGAAAAAACTCGATGTAAATCGTGCAGAGCCAGCGGAGCCACGGCGGTCCTTTCGACTGGCCGACGGCCAGCGGCAATCCCAAAAACAGCGCGATGATCATTGAGCCGAACGCAACCAGCACCGTTACTACGGCCGCGCGAGCCAGCCTCCAAATGGCCTCGCGCCAGTTGAACGATGAAGAAGTCAGTTCGTTGGCGACATTAACGTTTTGGCCCGCACGTATCTGCGCTTGTAGTTCGGTTTGCGCGTCGTTCCAGAGATTCCACTTGCGCAGGATTTGTTCGAGCGTGCCATCGCGAATGATTTTGTCGATGCCTGCATCTACTTCAGCTTTCAGCGCGTCATCACCTTTGCGCAGGCCAATGTTGTAGGTGCCGCGAAAGAACGGCTCGCCGGCACGCTTCAGAGTCTTGCTCTTGCTGACGTAAAAAACCTCGGCCGGTACGTCCATCAGCACCGCATCGATCCGCTTCAATTCCAAATCGCGATACGCGGCCACCGGATCGGCGTAGCCGCGTAAGGGGACACCCTCTTTTTCCAACAGTCGCGAGGCCGCAGTGTTGCCCAGCGTGCCGACAACTCGATTGCGACAGTCAGCGAGCGAATGGATTTGCTGCTCGCTGTTTCTGACCGTCAACGCCAACTGAAAAATGTAATAGGGCTTACTGAATTGAATCTGCTTGAGGCGATCTGCCGTAGGCTCCAGGCCGTTAATGATGACGTCGAACGATCCGCGTCCAAGTGCAGAGACCAGGGTTTCCCAGTCAGACGGAACAAACTCCGGCCTCCGACCCATCGCCGCGGCCAGCGCGTCCGCCATCTCTTTTTCATAGCCGATGTATTGATCTGGGTGATTGGGATCGTTGAAAACGTAGGGCGCACCGCCGCTGGGATCGGCGCCCCAACGGAGAGGTTGCTGGGCGCGGGCCGAAGAAAAACTAAACAGCGTCGCGGCCAAAGTGACAGCGATCAAGCCAATTAGCCTACGCAGTCTTACTTGAGTCATGTTCTGACTTCAAATCCGCAGAGGTTTGCACAAAAAGTTGTGTGCCATGAGTCCGCGTTAGCGGACTGTAAACCTACTTTTTGTGGAAAGCCATCCGTAGACGGATCCCTGGTCGCGTGATTGTAGCTTGAGAAGCGAATTTTCGCTCCCGAGACGTTGTCCTTGCGGCATAGCCGCAACCTTCACTCACCTTCCCGATCGGCGTTGTGGTACTTCACAAGCTTCGATTACAATCTCGGCCCATGTGCACTGACAGAAGAGATTTTCTCAAACTTTCCGCGGGCGTAGCCGGCGCCACACTTCTCGGCAGTAAGGTTTCTTTCGCCGATACCGATGACGTCGAAGCCATTCAGCAAAGACAAGACACGCCCGATCTGATCCAGCGCCTGCGCCGCATGGTCGCCGGCATCGTCCCGATCACGGCGGACGAGCGGCACGCGCGCATCGCAAAGGCGCAGCGCCTGATGGGCGAGCAGAAGATCGATGCTATTTACCTCGAGCCGGGCTCGAGCATGACTTACTTCACCGGCATGCGCTGGAGCACGAGCGAGCGAATGTTCGCGCTGATCATCCCGCAACGCGGGGAACTCGCCTGGGTTTGTCCCAAGTTTGAAGAAGAACGGGCCCGCGAATTGATCAAGTTTGGCACCGACATTCGAACCTGGGAAGAAGACGAGAGTCCCTATCGCCGGGTCGCGCAGATCATTCGCGATCGAGGCATTCGCACGGGCCGCATCGGGATCGAAGAGCGCGTGCGCTTCTTCCTCTTTGACGGCATTCGAAAAGAAGCGCCCCGGCTCGAGTTTGTCAGCGCGACTCCGGTTACTGCAGGGTGTCGCATGTTCAAGTCGCCGGCTGAGATTGCTTTGATGCAGCGCGCTAACGACATCACGATTGTTGCCTATCGCGCTACCTGGGCAACGATACGCGACGGCATGAAGCAGGAAGAGTTCGCCGGGAATTGCGCCACCGCGTTTCGCAATCTCGGCGTCCAGGGTGGAGTCTTTTGCAGTTTTGGTAAGTACACTGCGTTTCCCCATGGCAGCAGTACGCCGCAAACTTTGAATGAAGGCGACGTTGTCTTGATGGACGGTGGTTGCAGTGTCGAAGGTTATCAGTCAGACATCACGCGCACGTTCGTCTTTGGCAAGCCTACGCCACGGCAGCGCGAGATCTGGAACCTCGAAAAGAAATCACAGGACGCGGGATTCGCCGCAACCAAAATCGGCGCCCCGTGCGAAGCGGTCGATGCCGCCTCTCGCAAAGTGATCACCGACGCAGGATTTGGCCCTGATTACAAAGTGCCGGGGTTGCCGCATCGCACCGGGCATGGGATCGGGCTCGACGGTCACGAATGGACGAATTTTGTGCGGGGCAACACAACGTTGATTAAGCCCGGTATGTGCTTCAGCATTGAACCCACCGTTGTGATCTATGGCGAGTTCGGCATTCGACTTGAGGACATCATCTACATTACCGAAGGCGGGCCAAAGTGGTTCACGAACCAAAGCCCTTCGATCGATAAGCCGTTTGGGTGAGTCAAACAAGTCAACAGATTTCGCAGATTAATCTTCGGCGTCAGAAGCCCGCGCATAAGCAAGGGCTACTCCGTCTAACTTGCCCTCCCTAACGGTCGGGCTTCTGACACTATCACTGTGACTAAAGATTACAAGATCTGGCAGATCATCACTGCCTCGGCCGTAGGGACGATGATCGAGTGGTACGACTTTTACATCTTCGGCAGTCTCGCCACAGTCATCTCGCCGCTTTTTTACCCGCAGGGAAATAACACGCTTGCGCTAATAGCTTATCTTTCCACCTTTGCAGTAGGTTTTGTAGTTCGGCCGTTCGGGGCTCTCTTCTTCGGACGCATAGGTGATCTGGTCGGGCGCAAATACGCTTTCCTGGTCACGTTGCTGATCATGGGTGGCGCCACTGCGCTCATCGGTTTTCTACCAACTTACGCGACCATCGGGCTCGCCGCGCCGATAATTCTCTTGCTGATTCGAATACTGCAGGGATTAGCTCTCGGCGGCGAGTATGGCGGCGCCGCCGTCTATGTGGCGGAGCACGTGCCGGATGAAAGACGCGGTTTCTACACCAGTTTCATCCAGATCACGGCCACCCTCGGTCTGTTTCTTTCTCTCGCCGTAATCCTGATAGTTCAGAATAGAATGAGTAAGGAAACCTTCAGCGCGTGGGGCTGGCGCATTCCTTTCATCATCTCGATCGCTCTGGTTGCCGTTTCGCTTTACATCCGGCTGCGAATGAAAGAGTCGCCCATCTTTCAGCACATCAAAAGCGCGGGCATGACCTCGGCACAGCCGTTGAAGGAAGCTTTTACCAGGTGGATAAATCTGAAACGGGTTTTGATTTCGCTCTTTGGCGCCACCGCGGGGCAGGGCGTGGTCTGGTATACGGGCCAGTTCTACGCGCTCTTCTATCTGCAGGCTATCCTCAAAGTAAACACGACGTCGGCCAGCTACATCGTGGCGATTGCTCTGGTGATGGGCATGCCGTTCTTCGTATTTTTTGGCGCTCTCTCAGATCGCATTGGCCGGAAGAAGATCATGATGCTCGGTTGTGTGCTGGCGGCACTCTCTTATCTTCCCATCTACAAGATGATGACGGCCGCGGCAGGTTCGAATGTGGTAACGGCGATCTCGCAACGAAACCCGATTACCGGCGCGATCAGCCTGACGCCGCAAGCGATCGTCGGCGGAGCGCTACAGCCGGCTAAAGAGAGCCTGACCTATGTTGGCTTTGCCAGCCTGATCAGCAACCCGGTCTCCTGGAAGCTGATTCTGCTCGTCTTCATTCAGGTCATCTTTGTGACCATGGTTTATGGTCCGATCGCCGCGTACCTGGTTGAGGCGTTCCCGGCAAAGATCCGATACACCTCGCTGTCTTTGCCTTATCACATCGGCAACGGCGTCTTTGGCGGGATGCTGCCGCTGATCGGACTGAGTGTGATCGCACAGACCGGCAACATCTACGCCGGTCTGTATTATCCGATCGCCGTGGCCGGCATCACCTTTATTGTCGGCTCGCTGTTGCTGAAAGAAACCAGGCACGTATTGATCTGGAAGGAACTTGAAGATTAGATCGGAGTTTACGCGGAGGGTGGAACGAAGTAGGCGGAAAGCTGTGCGCGAAATCGGCAGCCTAAGAACCACCCCAAGCCATGGGTGATCGCAGTAAACGAGTCTCTTCACTCCGTAGGAGTGACATGTTTATAGATAAAAACCGCACCATGACCATCAGCTCCGTTCGGAGGAGCGGGGAAGGTGACGAGATTCTTGCCACTCAAGCGCATTCCGCTCCTCCGAACGGAGCCGGTACGCGTCCTGGCTGACGGTCTATAAACATCTCATCCCTAACAGGATGAAAACTGACTTTCTTTATGTTCAACCTTGAACCCTGAATGACAACAACCGTCGCTTTCACATTAGCCTTACCGGGGGTACCAGCCCGACCGCTCGTCCCGGTTTTCGAACTCCCGCGGTTTCGGTGTAATCTGCGCGGATGATTTCAAAAGCTGAAAACATATCGTCGAAGCTGTTACGCGCCGTTTCTTTCTCTACTGCGGTAGCTCTGTTGTGTTCGTCTCTGACGTTGCTGGCGTTCGCCGGCAGTTCTGGTCGAAGCAGCGAAGAGTTCAGCGTCAAGCAGTACTCTGATTTTCATGACCTGCTTCATCCGTTGCAGCATGAAGCTCTGCCGCAAAAGGATTTTGCGCGCTTCCGTTCGAACGCCACCAAGCTGGTGCGGCGCGGCCAGGCGATCGTTAGAGTTGGGGCGCCGAGAGGCACGGCGAAAGACAAAATTGCCGAGTTTCGAAAAGAGTTGAGGAAGTTCGATGCCGCACTGAAAACGTTTAGGAAGGCTGCGCGGAACGGTACGGACGCCGAAGTCGAAGCATCTTTTAGCTCAGTACACGATTCCTTTGAAATGCTGGTGGGAATGCTGCCGCGAAAATAGTGGCGTGTCAGAAGCCCGACCGTAAGGAAGGGCAAGACCTGCCGGCACTCAACATTGGACAATACCTGATGTGTTGGAGGAACGCGAGAGTTGCCCTCCCTAACAGTCGGGCTTCTGACACTGGGATTCGAGAATGACCCGAGAAATCACCTATCACCCGGCCCGGGCAGTGGCCGCAACGGTGGAAGCTCACTTTGCGCGGCATCTGGCGGAAGCGCGCCGGCGCGGTGAAGACGACCTGGCTCCGGCGCCGACAGCCGACGTGATCGAAGCGATCGTCGATGCTTCTTTCTGGGCCAGCTTGCGGCCCGAGGAGGGCCGCTTCCCGAAAATCTCACTGGCGTTTCTTTCTCCCGAACAAGCCGTCCAGCCGCTGATGTTTGAGCAGAGGCTGCCGCTGGTTCCGGCGATTCTCACCCGGCTTGCGCCTGCGGTTGAGCGTCCGGGAATTCATCTCGGAGTGTGGAGTGACGGCGGTGAGCTGTACGTTTGGGGCGCCACCCGGGTCATTCCGAGTTTTGGTTTTGTGCTCGAGGATGTCGAACCCGGATTGCTGGTAATCAAGCACCGGCGGATTGAAGGATTCGGAAAATTTGCCAATGTCGCCGTGCTCAAAGGCGAACAGGTGAAAGTGGTCGACGAGCAAGGCACCAGCTTGCCCGACTGTCCGGCGCTGCTCAAGTCTCTGCTGGCTTTCACTTCTTCTTCCTGGAATGAGCCGGTGAACGTGCTGGTGCAGTTGGCGGCGTCCATGCGCGCACACGGCCACGGCGGCTCGCTGCTGGTCGTGCCCGCCGACAATGAGGGCTGGCGCGAATCAATCGTGCACCCGATTCTCTACTCAGTTGCGCCTCACTACTCGCGGCTGGCGGAGTTGGTCCAGCGAGATTTGACCGGCTTGAGTGAGGGCGTTTGGGAAGCCTCAGTGCGTCGCGCGGTTGACACGGTAGCCGGTTTGACCGCGGTTGACGGCGCTACGGTGATCACCGACCGTTACGAAGTGCTGGCCTTCGGAACCAAGATTAGGCGGCCCGACCGCAGCGCCCCGGTCGAGCGGATGGTGCTTACGGAGCCAATTTTTGGCAACCAGGCCGAAGTCATCCCTCCCACCCAACTTGGTAACACCCGGCATCTTTCGGCGGCGCAGTTTGTAAACGATCAGCGGGAGGCCCTCGCGCTGGTCGCTTCGCAGGATGGCCGGTTCACCATCTTCGCCTGGTCACCTTGTGAAGAAATGGTCCATGCGCATCGCGTGGACGTGCTGCTGCTTTAGTAAAGCCCTGATTGACGGTTCGTGAAGGAGGAACGCTTATGAATCCGGCTGCTTCATTCCTGCTACAGCAAATCGCCTATGCGAGTCCGGCTCTTCTCGTTTATTTGGCCGGAGTGGTCGTGGCGATTGTATTCATCAGGAAGTATCCGACGCCAGCCATGCTCACTCTTGGCGGCGGCGTGGTATTGCTGATTACTACCGTCGTCCTGACTCTCGTTCAGTTTTATCTATTCCGCTACCGTTTGGAGTCTGGCTGGTCGGCGGCCGAATACAGTCGGGTGCTTTCCACCATTACCCTGGTGGCGAACATAATACGGGCGCTCGGTTTATCACTTTGGCTGGCCGCCGTATTCGTTGGGAGAAGAAGACCGGCCGCCATCTAACATCAAAAACGATCGTGCCGGGAAAAACATTGCCGCCGGTTGCACATCGTGCTAAAAAAACGCCGGTTCAACCTGCTCGGGAGGTAAACTCGCTTGAGAATCCTTTCGTTGGCTTTGCTGGTATTTATTAGTCCAATCATCGTCGCGGCGGCCACTTTGAAAGTGGTTAATGTCGGTGCGCCGGGGATCAACTGTGTCTTCAATACGCCCTGCACGGTCTCAGTCAACGACACCAGGGACAACATCGCAATGAGTACTGGCGGCACAGGCATTCTGCAATCGCGGACTTTCAAAGGCGTGGCCGGATCGCCGGCGGCGGGAATGTTCGGCTACGAGTATCGTATCGATCTGCGCAAAGCAGTCGGCGCGACAGCGCTTTCCTGTATCGACTGGATGACGATTAGTTTCGGTCCGGTCGTCAGCACCCTGGACTATGGCGGCAATGCCAAACCTGATCAGGTCTTCGTAGTTACCAGCGGCGGACTTGGCAGTATTGGAATCGCTTCGGCGATCCAAACCGGAAGCAACATTAAGTTCAAGTTCACGACGCCCATTTGTGAAGGTAGCGCTCCGGGAAAAGGCGATAGCAGTTTCTTCTGGGGCCTGGTGTCCAAGCAGCAACCGAAAAACGTTACCGCCACGCTGCACGAGATCGGCGGCGTTACCCATGTCGTTAAGGCGCGCGCGCCAATGTAGGAGTACAGAACGGGCAATAGCTGTCGTCCAATTTAACTAATGCCGGAAAGAGGGGAACAATGAACATCAAGCGGTTGGTTTTTCTCGCAACACTAATTCTTTGTCTCTCACCGCTATTGATCTCACAACCTGCGGCGACCGCGCCCAGGTTCACCTCGTGGTTCTTTGTGGAGGTCGAAACCAAGGTCACCCGCAAGGGCGTGGAGACTAGCAGCGAAAATCCGGAGGAACGGCGCTGGTATATGTCGACGGTCGCGGTTTTGCCGGAAGACGTGCCCAGCTACTCGCTCGTACAGAAAAAGATCGTCCCTTACTTCAATCGCAACGTAATGGATCCGCTTGAAGCGCGCGGCTTTGCTCTCGATTACTACGATCAGGATGTAAAACTCAGCGGCGAGAATTCGCAGGTCGACTACGCGACCAAAGAAGAAGCGGAACAAGTCCGGAACAAAGAGATCGAATATCGCAAGGGGCAGGGCGGTAACATCTATTCGTTTGAGCTCGACTTTAGTTCATCGAAAGGCGAAGAGACCAGCAAGCCGAAACTGATTTACCGTGACAAGGAACAGCCGAATTACGGGGCGCCGAAGTAGCTTTGCGGACTTTTGCCCTACCGGAGATTCCTCGCCGCTGCCAAACGAGAGCGTCACAAATCCGCGCGCCTGCAAGTGCTTACGCAGCCCTCCTTCACGGTCGGGCCTCTGTCACGAGTGTCTTAATCCACCGGTTAAGCGTATAGTGAAAGCATGGAAAAGGAATCACTAATCAGTATGGTAGGCCAGTTTTGCCTGATGCCTGACGGGCAACGCGTGGTCGTAGAGAAAGTAGGGACAGAGTTGGACTCGTCCGCGCGGGCAATAGTTCGCAAGGTTGACGGGCCCAAGGCCGGAACTCGTTCGACCTGTTTTGTCACGAGTCTCAAGCCCATTGGTTTTGAAATCCCGCTGGAATAAACCTCCTAAACCCGCATCAATACAAACCGAATCAAATCTCGCGTGTGCACGCCGGGCGGGATTGTTTGGAATTTATAGTTAGGCTGATCGCCTGATGGCTATTCAGCTATCCTGGACGGTTGGGCTTTCGGACACTTGCGACGATCTGATATATCCTCATCCTCAAAACGTGTAACTGATTGGTCGGGAAGGATACTGCTTGCTCAACTTTGCGATTCAAACTGCGCGCGACGCCGGCCGGTTACTGGCGGAGCGTTTTGGCCGCAGCACTCTCCAGATTACCAACAAGAGTGAACTCGATCTGGTGACCGAATCGGATCTGGCGTCAGAGCGTCTGATCATCGATCGGATCAAGACCTATCATCCCCGCCACGCCATTCTCGCCGAAGAATCAGGCGCCAGCGGGCCGGGCGATCAGGAACAAAAAAATGAATGGCGCTGGATCATCGACCCGCTTGACGGAACGACGAACTATGCGCATGGCTATCCATGTTTTTGTGTTTCGATGGGGCTCGAGCACAACGGCAAAATGGAAGTGGGTGTGGTTTACGATCCGATGCGTGATGAAATCTTTACCGCGGAGCGTGGCCAGGGCGCGTCGCTCAACGGCCGCCGGATACAGGTTTCTGCGACCCCCAACCTCGCCAGCGCGCTGCTGTGCACGGGCTTTCCTTATGACGTGCGGGAGCGCAGCGAATTCGCGCGCCACTTTGCGAACTTCATCATGAATGCGCAGGCCGTGCGTCGCGATGGAGCGGCCGCGCTTGATCTCGCCTACGTCGCGTGTGGCCGGTTTGACGGATTTTGGGAAGAAGGATTGAAGCCGTGGGACGTCGCTGCCGGTGCGCTAATGGTCGAGGAAGCGGGTGGACGCGTTTCGAACTACGCGGGTGAATCCTTTGACATCTTCACGCCGCCGATCGTGGCAAGCAATGGTTTGGTGCATGAGCAGATGATGAAAGTGCTCGCCGTTTGATTTCAATTCTGAAATTTTTGATCTCAGCCTCACAACGCCGAGCGTACTATCTCAGCCAGTCTCTCAGTTTCACGGCGCGCGCATTGACGTGTCTCTTCATTCTCACGCTGTTCAATCACAAAGAGTGGGTGATAGATGATTTCCACTTTGCCCAGGTGCGGAAAGCGGTTCTGGGACGGCCACACTCGGTGACCGCCGCGAATCGTCACCGGTAAGATCGGCACGCCCGTTTCCAGGGCCATGCGAACGGCGCCGGCTTTGAACTTCCTCATCGAACCATCCGCGTTGCCGCGTCCGCCTTCGGGAAAGATCACGACGGCCCCACCTTCGCGTATCCACTGAAGCGTACGCCGGATCGGTTTCGGATCGCTTCCTTCCAGTTGCAGGGGCCACGAGCCAAACAAGCGCAACATGGTGCCGATAAAGGGCCAGTTGAATGCCGCATCCCAGGCCAGATAGCGAATCGGTCGCCGCACTGGACATGAAATCCAAAACGGGTCGATGTAGGTCTGATGATTTGAAGCGATGATTAACCCACCACTCAAAGGGATGTGTGCAGTGTTCCGCCAACGTAGCCGCCATAAGATCCGGCTGAGCAGACCCACAACCGGCCGCACGAGATCCAGAACCCATTGCGGCGCCATCCGGGGATAAGGACGTGACCCGTTTCGCCCTTGACTTTGTTCGATGCTGGTGGTGGTTTGGACCAAAACTGAGCTAACTAACTAAATGATAGAAAAGGAATTGGCGTCGACAGTTCATTACCGGCGATTATTCCGGCTGCTCAAGTTTCCCAGGAATCAGGCAACTCAAGCGCTTTCACGCCGTCGTCATTCCACCGTTCACATTGGTTGCAGTCAAACCCACGGTACTCAATTGCTTCTTGTTTCGTCAAACCGATAAGATTTCTGGCGGCGCAGTCCGGGAAGGAGCAGCGCCGCTCGATTTCAACCAGCAAGGGCGTACGCGGAAAATGAAAACTTTGCCTGGGCCTTCTTTGGGGCATCGCAAACCTGGAATCTGCCTGGGAAGCCTACAACGGCCACTCACTGCCGACGAACTCCAGATGAAGACGCGGAATCCCATCCGGGCCCTGGCGCCGGCTCCGGACCGCCGCGAGAACCGACACGCCAAGTTGCGCGCTGCTGAGTTTTACAAAACGTCCCGGCGAAACATCCAGAGTTGTAAATACCGCCGCGCCCTGGCGGTTGATATTCTCGGTTACGGTGTTTTCGCTGAGCGCAATCTCCTGATCCGGACCAAACACCTCAATCAGCACTTCGAGCGGAATGTTGTGACGGGTTTCTTTTCGCTTTTCAGACGCGGAAACCTCTGACAGGGCCTCTCCGGCTTCTTCGCGAACTGCCCAAAGTCCTACTTCACTGCTCGATTTCGCAATCTCGTAACGTCGCGAGGGATCGCCTTGAAAGCTGCGCGGCGGACGCTTGCCGACAAAAGCGACACCGATCTCTACCAGGGCGTTCCTTTCCGCGCCCGGCTCAAGCATCTTGACGCTTCGCACCAGCGACCAGACGCGATACTGATCTTCGATGTGATCAAAGCAGCGTAGCTGTCGCGGCATGGCCAGAGTCAGCAGCAACAAGCGGCCCGTTTCGGTCGGCCGCTTGAGACGCAGGCGCGCGCCGAATGGTGTGACATCAACCAGGCGCGACATCTCTGTCCACTCGTAATCCAGACTGTCGCGCCCGTGGATTTTCGCCGGTAGTGCGAGCGCGACTCGTTCGCGCAAGCGCTTTGATTTTTCATCACTTTTTGCCGCTTTGTTCGCCAAGCAAATCGTTTTCCTAACGGATTGTTTCCGACCGGGTCGAGACCTTATTGGCAACGCCAACCCGGCGCAGCCAAATCGCCTGATTTTACAGGGTTTTCCAGCCCTTTTGAGCTTGGCTAGGCAAGCGGTTTCAGGTTAGAATAAGCATGCAATCCTGAACCGCATGAATCACCGCCATCGCGAACCTCAAGACACATTCCAAGCATTCGAATTTCGTGCCGGAAAAAGTAGCAGGCAGTGCGCGCTTTCGCGGCCCGCTCGCCGCGCGGATTGTAACGGAAAGGCATAATTAATGGAAACGACTGAACGACACCACATAAGTATTGAAGACGAGATGCGGCGGTCCTATCTGGACTATGCCATGTCGGTGATTATCGGCCGCGCTCTGCCCGATGTTCGTGATGGTTTGAAGCCAGTGCACCGGCGGGTGCTGTGGGCGATGCACGAGCTCGGCAATACTTACAACAAAGCATACAAAAAGAGCGCTCGTGTCGTCGGCGATGTTATTGGTAAGTACCACCCACACGGAGACACCGCGGTCTACGACACGATTGTTCGTCTGGCGCAGGACTTTTCCATGCGCTATCCGCTGGTTGATGGGCAGGGCAACTTTGGTTCGGTCGACGGCGACGCGCCCGCAGCCATGCGTTACACCGAAGTGCGCATGTCGAAGTTGGCGAACGAGTTACTTGCCGACATTGAGAAAGAGACAGTTACCTTTCAACCGAACTATGACGAAAGCTTAAGTGAGCCGACCGTCCTGCCCGCGCGGATTCCGAGTCTTTTGATTAACGGTTCGGATGGAATCGCCGTGGGTATGGCAACCAAGATTGCCCCGCACAACCTGACTGAAATCGTTGACGCGACGATCGCGGTTCTGCGCGAACCGGAAATCGACATTGAAGAGCTGCTCAAGATCGTCAAGGGTCCGGATTTTCCCACGCGTGGATTTATCTGTGGCCGCGAAGAAATCGAGCGGTCCTATCGTGAAGGTCGCGGCATCCTGCAAATGCGCGCGCGGGCGTCGATCGATCGCGTCGGGCGCGGCACGCAGGAACGCGACGCGGTGATCATCACCGAGATTCCCTTCCAGGTTAACAAGGCCAAGCTGATCGAGCGCATCGCCGAACTGGCGAATGAAAAGAAGCTCGAAGGTATCGCCGAAGTCCGCGACGAATCAGACCGCCAGGGCATGCGCGTGGTCGTCGAACTGAAACGCGACGCCGTGCCCCAGGTGGTCCTCAACAAGCTGTTCAAGATGACGCCAATGCAGTCATCGTTCGGCGTGATCAATCTGGCCATCGTCAACGGCCAGCCTCGCGTGCTGAATCTGAAGCAGATCCTGGAAGCTTTTGTCGACTTTCGTCGCGAAGTCGTGCGCCGGCGAACCGAGTACGAGCTGCGCAAAGCTAAAGCCCGCGCCCACATCCTTGAGGGACTGACCAAAGCGATCGACGCGTTGGATTACATCGTGACGCTGATTCGTAACTCGCGTTCAGTTGACGAAGCGCGACAGTGGCTGACAGGCGAATTGAAAACCACCAGTGAAGTTAAGACCTGGAAGGGCGTCCCGTCAGGAGAGCCACTGAACAAGTATCTGCCGAAGCTCCGAAAAGCAATGGAGCGCCTGGCGTTTTCCGAGATTCAGGCGCAGGCCATTCTTGATCTGCAATTGCGGCGGTTGTCAGCGCTCGAGCGGCAGAAGATCATCGACGAATACGAAGGGATTATTAAACTAATCGCCGAGCTGGAAGAGATTCTGGCCAACGAAAAATCCCTACGCCGCGTGATTATTAACGAACTCGAAGACGTTAAGAAAGAGTTTGGTGACGTGCGCCGGACGGAAATTACGGATGCGGGAACTGACTATTCAATTGAAGACCTGATCGCCGACGAAGAAGTGGCAATCACGGTCACCAAGAGCGGCTACATCAAGCGCACGCCGGTGACGACCTATACCCGTCAGGGTCGCGGCGGCAAAGGGCGTTTTGGCGCTATGGCCAAGAACGACGATTACGTGGAACATCTGTTCATCGCTTCCACGCACGCCTACCTGATGATCTTCACTGACGATGGCCTGGTCTACAAGGTCAAGGTACACGAGGTTCCCGATGCGGCTGCCTCTGCGCGAGGCAAAGCCATCGTGAATCTGATTCAGATCTCTTCTGAGCGGAAACTCGCGGGGGTCGTGCCGGTGCGGGAATTCTCTGAAGGCCGTTTCGTGCTGATGGTCACCAAGAAAGGCGTGATCAAAAAGACTGCGTTGTCGGATTTTCAAAACATTCGCTCGAACGGCATCATCGCCATCAATATCGACGAAGGTGACGAGTTGCTTGACGTGGTGACGACGGACGGCAATAAGCGCATCTTTATCGCCACGCACAACGGCTTTGCGATTCGCTTTGACGAAAAGAACGCGCGCCCGATGGGCCGGGCCACGCGTGGCACACGCGGTATCGATTTGCGCAAAGACGATTTTGTGGTTTCGCTCTGCGCCGTTTCCGCGGACGACTCGGAAAAAATGCTTTCCGTTTCGGAACGGGGTTATGGAAAGCAGACGCCGATTTCGACTTACCGTCTGCAATCGCGCGGCGGCAAGGGCGTCATCAACATGAAGACGACGGAAAAGACCGGCAAAGTGGTCGCCGTTTTTCCGGTCGATGCTGAATCAGAGATCATGATCATCACTCAGCAGGCCAAGCTGATTCGCCTGGAAGCCGACGCGATTCGCAAGACCGGCCGCAGCGCCCAGGGCGTGCGTCTGATCAAGACCGATGAAGGCGACATGGTGACCAGCGCGTCGCTGGTTGAAGCGGCGGCTGAAGATGAGTTGGAGGACAGTCCGACAAAATAAGTAATAGCCACAAAAGGGCACAAAAGGCACAAGAGGAAAGTACGGGCAGGCCGATTCCTCTTGTGCCTTTTGAGCTTTTTCGTGGCTATGGTTCTGGGGCTCCCTCTCCTTCCACCCATACCTCGCCGTCCGCAAAAACTTCTTTCTTCCAAATCGGCACGGTGCGTTTGAGTTCTCGAATCGCCCATTCGCAGGCTGCAAAGGCAGCCCGGCGGTGAGGCGCGCTGACCGCAATCACCACGCTGGTCTCGCCAATCTCCAAACGTCCGGTGCGATGAACGATGCCCAGGTGCGCAATTTCGAACTTCTCGTGCGCCTGCTCACCCAACCTTTTCATCTCGCGCAGAGCCATCGGCGCATACGCTTCATAAACCAGGTAAAGAGTCCTGCGGCCCCTGGTCCACTCGCGCGCATAACCGTCAAGCGTGACGGTCGCGCCGCATTCCGGAAGAACCAAGCGGCGGGCGACTGAGCCGACATCGATCGCGTCGGTGGTTAGTTCGAAGAAGTCGTGGGCGGATGGTGATGCGGACGAGACGTCCGCGCTCCCAGCCTGCGCGTTGTCTTTTCCCTCAGCGTCTCTGTGACTTTGTGTCTTTGTGGTGGGTTGTTCTCCTGAGCCGCCGCTGACCGGTGGAAACACGGCGAGCTCATCACCGTCGGCGATTTGACGATCGGGTTGGGCGTATTCCTGATTCACAGCCAGCAGGAGCGATTTTCCAAAGCGGCGAAGATCAGGATAGGCAATCACGAGTTGAGCAAAAGCACTGGCCGAGTCATGAGGCGGATCCAGCTTCAGCTCTGCTTCTTCACCGCCGGCAGCATCACGCGCGGCGCCGAAGAAAAGAACGCGAACTGTGATTCTATTTTCGTTGGTTGGCATTGCAAAGTTTGGAGTGCGCCGGCAAAGCGAAGCGACGACGGCGCTTTAGCTCTCTCCTCTCGATTGGGCGCCGGACATCCAAAGCGGCGTCTCCCGATGAATCGGGATTGGCGCACTCCATATCTCTTACTCCTGATCGAACACTCGAACCAGATCGTCGGGCAGCGACGATGCGGTCTGCGCCAGTTGCAGATTCTCCTCGACATGTTCGATGCGGCTCATGCCGACCAGCGCCGTCGTGATGCCCGGAGCGGATCGCACAAATTGAATTCCTGTTTGCGCGTCAGTGGCAAGTGAGCCCAAAGGCTCGCGAATCGCTTCCGGCAAACCGCGCGACACCTGCCCCTGCAGGATCGATCCGCTGGCAATGACCGTGACCCCGAGCGAGCGCGCCGCCTCCAACACGCTCACATAGTCGTCACCCAGTTTCTGATTCTGGAAAAACAACGCTTCCGGCATTGCGAGATTGAAAGGCAGTTGAATGAAGCGGAAGTGATGATCTTTCCCGCCTGCGTCGCGTGCCGTATCAACCATTTGCTCGAGCGAATGATAGCCATCCGTCTCGGGTTCAATGCGAAAGCCGTTCCAGGTCGCCACGCCGTATTTCTTAATCTTCCCGCTCGCGACGCTTTGCTCAAGAAACTCAAACGCGGCGCGCAGCCGCTGCTGAAACTCTGCCGCCGAAACCGCTGCCAGCTGTGACTCGGGATTGTGCACATAGTAAACGTCAACACAATCGAGCTTCATGTTCCGCAGTGATTGCTCCAGTTGGTTTTCCAGATACCGTGGGGTCATACAGTGCGCTCCGCCGGCGATATCCCCGAAACTTGCGATGCCGGGTTTGACGAAATTGTCTTCAACGTATTGCCGCACGTCCCGCGGTGGCGCGCCGTCAAAAGGCAGGTAACCGCCTTTGGTGCAAATGACAACTTCTTCGCGAGCGAAACCACGTTCAGCTAATTCGGCCAGGGCCGCGCCAATCGAGCGCTCGCTTCTTTGAAAACGATAATTCGCCGCCGTATCGATGACGTTGGCGCCCAGTTCGACCGCGCGCGTGACCGCTTCAGCGTAACGTTTGTCTGTTTCCTCGTTCGCGTCGCCGAGATACGTGCCGATCCCGATCGACGAGAGCGATAGATTTTGCTGTAGACGAAAATGATCGTCCGCGGCGTTGCGGAACCGTTCGCGATAGCGCGCGGTGCCTTCCGGCGTGGCGCAGCCGTTGAGTGGCATTTTTAGAAATTCTCCGAATGGATTGTTCGTTTAGAGTAAGCGCGAACGACTATACGCGGCGCGGCTGCCGGCCCGCAAGCCCGCTTAGATCGACGCAGAAACGTGTGATAGCGTGTAAATGAATTTCCGTGACCTCGATGAGTGAAGCGAACTACAGAGATGAAATCCGCCTGGCTGTGGAGTTGGCGCGGGCCGCCGGCGCGGTCCTGCTCAAACACTATTACAGTCCGTTCCTGGTCGAGCAAAAGATAAACGCGCTTGACGAGATCGAGGAGGTCACGGCGGCCGACCGCGAGGCAAATGAGCTGATCGTCAAAGGACTGCGCGAGCAGTTTCCCAACGACGGCATTCTGGCCGAAGAATCGAGCGACAGCGAAGATCGCCTGGCTAAGAATCGAGTGTGGCTGATCGATCCGATGGACGGAACAAAGAACTTTATCGCGCGCGACGGAGACTTCGCGGTGCAAATCGGACTCGCCGTCGATGGTGAAAGTGTCGCCGGCGTAGTTTATCAACCCGTGCGAGACGTTCTCTATCGTGCGGCTCGCGGTGGAGGGTCGTGGATCGAGGAAAAGGATAACCAAGCGGCACGGATGTCGGTGTCGCAACGAACGCGAGCAGGCGAAATGGTGCTGGCATCGAGTCGTTCGCATCGCGGCCCGCGCATGGACAGCGTGGTCAGCGCCTTTGGCTTCAAGAATGAAATGCGGCGCGGTTCAGTGGGCATAAAAATGGGTTTGATTGCCGAGCAGGATGCCGATCTCTACTTCCACCTTTCGCCGAGCACAAAACAATGGGACACCTGTGGCCCGGAAATTATTTTGGTTGAGGCGGGCGGCAAAGTAACCGACCTGTTTGGCCAGCCCCTTCGTTACAACGATGTCCGCATCGACAACCGTAACGGCATCGTAGCCACCAACGGCGCCGCGCATGAGATGGTGATCGAGAATTTGCGGCCGCTGCTGGCAGAGTTTGGACGCACGCCGGTGTGATTTGGAGTGCGGCGACTTGTCGCCGCTTTGGAACGCCGGTCATGAATCCAATGCGCTGACAAGTCAGCGCACTCCAAATCAGTTCAGCGCCTTCTTCAACATCGCAATCTGTCCTGCGTGGTAAAGGTCGTGCTGAATCACGCCGTGCAGCGTCACGTAAGCCGTCGACAAGCCTTCAAGAATTGGTTCGTCCAGACGCGAGTCATCCAGACGCGCGATCGCTGCGCATAAAGATTCATGCCCGCGATCCAGCGCAGCCTTGGCCTGCTCCCAGGCCGCTTCACTCGTATCATCTGCGGGCGGCCAATCTTGCGGTGAAGAGATATCAATTTCGGCGCGATCTCCTTCCAGACGCCGCCGGCCGACGTTTTCCCAGACAGCGATGTGGTGGACCAGTTCCCAGATGCTGTGCGCATTTTGCAGCGGCCGCGCGTGGGCCTGTGCAGCAGTGATGCCATCGAGCACTTCGCGCACGGATGGGCCGTGCCACGCGTTGCCTTCGTAGGCGCGCTTGAGTTGATCCAGAATCCTCTCAATCTCGATCATGGGTTTTCACCTGCCAGTTCTGCCAGTTCGGCCTTGAGGTGCGCGCGCTCAGCGTAAAGCTCTGCCAGGTGTGAAGGCAACGCGACGTTCTCTGCCTGAGCGGGATCAAATCCTCGCGCGCGCATCTCGCGATCGAATTCGGCGTCGAGTGCGCGAAGCTGGTCGCGGAGGTTGTTGACATTGTCCACTGATGATTTCATTCGTTATGAATTAACGCCGAGGGCGTTCGCGAATTCCAGCCCAGGGCAACGCCCTGGGACCAGGCCAATCGAGAGATTGAACTCTGAAAGAGTTCGCAAAGATTTCTAGTGAGTCTCTCGAAAGGTGGTCATTATCTCACAATGTCACTCGCGAACGCTTTCAGCGTTCACTCGCTGCTTTGCAAATCAACTCTCCAACGGTTTAGTCTTACTGGCTCTGAATATTTTAAGTTCTTACAGGAGACCTCGTGGCAATCATTCGCCCTTTTTGCGGCCTTCGTCCCAGCGCCGGGCGCGCACCCCAGGTTGCAGCAGTGCCTTACGATGTCGTTAATACCGAGGAAGCGCGTGCTTTGGCCGCGGGAAACCCCTGGAGTTTTCTCCACGTGTCGCGACCGGAAATCGATCTGCCGGACGGCACGCCGATCTACAGCGATGAGGTTTATGCGAAAGCTCACACCAATTTCGAAAAGCTCATCAAAGAATGTCCGTTGGAGACGGAAGAAACGCCAAGTCTTTATCTTTATCGCTTAATTATGGGAGAGCACGAGCAGATCGGGGTCGTGGCGTGCTGTTCAGTCGACGAGTACGACGGCGACATCATTCGCAAGCACGAACGCACCCGCCGCGACAAGGAAGACGATCGCACGCGCCACATCATGGCGCTGCGTGCGCAAACCGGTCCGGTGTTTTTGACTTACCGCGCCCGGCCGGAAATTAATTCGCTGATAGCGGACGCGCTAAACGTCAATCCGCCACTCTATGACTTTGTGGCGAACGACGACATTCGTCACACCATCTGGCGCGTACCCACGTATGATCCGCTGGTCGTGGCTTTCAGCGAAGTTCCCTATCTCTACATTGCCGACGGTCATCACCGGGCGGCCAGTGCCAGTCGCGCGCGCGCGGAATTAAAGGAACAGGGGTTCGGTTTTATCGGCAACGAGGATTACAACTTTTTTCAATGCGTGCTCTTTCCAGACAATCAATTGCGGATACTTCCCTACAACCGCATCGTGCGCGATCTGAATGGACTCTCGCAGGCAGAGTTTCTCGACCGCGTGCGCGAAAGTTTTGTTATCAGCGAGAGTGCGGCACCATCGCCGCAAGCGCGTGGTCAATGGAGCTTGTATCTCGACGGTCGCTGGTACGGGCTGGCCCTGCGGGCCGATGCCAAAAAAACCTCTGGCGTCGTTGAGTCGTTGGATGTCAGTGTTTTGCAGGAGAGCCTGCTTGATCCGATTCTGGGAATTAAGGACGTGCGCACGGACAAGCGGATTGATTTCGTCGGCGGGATCCGTGGCACGCAGGAGCTGGAAAAGCTCGTCAACGATGGCCAGGCGGCGGTCGCATTCTCGCTCTACCCAACCTCGATTGAGGATCTGCTGCGCGTTTCGGATGCCGGGGAGATCATGCCGCCGAAATCAACCTGGTTCGAGCCCAAGCTGCGCGATGGACTGTTGAGCCATCGGATCTGACCTCATCGCCTCGACGCGATCATTGATGCGCCTTCACGCCAGCGTCGCGAAAACTTCATTCGACATCAGCACGCCGCGGGTAGTTAGCCTCAGCACTTCTCGGTCAATCTCAACCAGGCCGGCTTCGCGCAGACGAATAAGATCCTGCTCGTACTGATTCCTCAAGTCGTAACCAAACCGCGATCGATGTTTCTCAAGATCTAAACCCCGCATCAAACGCAAACCAAGAAAGATCGATTCCGAACGGACCTCATCATCATCCAGATTTGTGCTCTCGACAATCGGTGACTTTTCCGTCTCGATCAGCTCGACATAATTTGCCGTATCACGTTCGTTGGCCCAACGCCGGCGAGCGCCATCGTACGAGTGCGCCGAGCAACCAAAACCGTAGTAGGGATCGCCGGACCAGTATTTGGTGTTATGCCGCGATGCAAACCCGGGCAAGCAGAAATTTGAGATTTCGTAATGATCGTAACCGGCGCCGATAACTTCATCGATCATGATTCGATACATCTCAGCGGCGAGATCGTCATCGGGCTTTGGCCGCATTCCGCTGCGAATCTGATCAGCCAGCGGCGTGCCTTCGTGCACGTCGAGCAAGTAAAGCGAAAGGTGTTCGGGTCGCAGCTGCAAAGCTGCTGTCAGGTTTTTCTGCCAACCGGCCATGGTTTGCCCCGGTAATCCGGCGATCAGATCAAAGTTGAGGTTCCGGAATCCGGCGTCGCGTAGTTGCTGAAATGTCGAAGCAATATCAGCCGAATCATGTGTGCGGCCAAGTTGCTTTAGTTCGTCGTCATCGAAAGTTTGGGCGCCAAAGCTGACGCGATTGATCCCCACACGTCGAAACTCACGTAGCGTTTCCTGTCTAGCGGTGGTGCTTATGCCGCCATCTCCCGGGTTTAGCTCGATCGTTATCTCTGCGTCTTCATGCACGACGAAGCGATCTCGTACGGCCTCCAGGATCTGTTCGATCTGGCTCGGAGCCAGCAACGAGGGAGTTCCGCCGCCAAAGTAAATTGTGTCAGCCGCCGCCGGTTCTTCAACTTCCCCCCAGGCTCGAATCTCGCGTGTCAATGCGCGGACATATTTGTCAGCGAGGCCGCTTTCAAACATTCCGGTGGCAAAGTCGCAGTAAGAACAGCGCGACCGGCAAAACGGAATGTGAAGGTAGATTCCTGCTTGATTCATGTTGAAAAGACTATGAGCCACAGATTTACACCGATTCACACAGAACAAAGCAATAAACCGGCTTAGCCAGAAAAAGGCACAAAAAGCACAGACAGGATTTCTTTGTTTCTATTTGCGCGCCTTTTGTGCATTTTCGCGGCTTGATCGTCTCTTTCTTATCTGTGTCCATCTGTGGCTATTTATTAATCCTCCGCGTGCTGCCGCCGCCGCTAATCGATCGACTCGTGCGGCGCGCCACCAGTTCTGCTTGAGCAAACACCCGCAGCAGGTTTTCGCCCAGTACTTTGCGAATGTCCTGTTCGCTGTAACCGCGTTTCAACAATTCGTAAGTGATGTTAGGAAGCATCGAAACGTCGCGCGCGCCTTCGGGAAAATCGTTGGCGCCGTCAAAGTCAGGCCCCAGGCCCACATGATCAATCCCCGCGACCTTTACGATATGGTCGATATGATCGATGAGCTTTGACAGGGGCAGCGGCGGCAGCGGATTCTGAGCTTCCAGTTTGTCGCTTTCCTCGGCCAGACGTTCGGGATCGTTAGCATACTTTGCGGTCAGGGCTTCTTGCTGGGCCCGCAGACGCTGGCCACGCTCGTCGCTTTGCGGCCCGACCGTTTTCTGATCGATGAAGTAGCTGTAGAAATTGATCTGGACGACCCCGCCATTCTTTGCGATCCGTCGCAATAGATCGTCAGGAATATTTCGCGGCACGTTGCTGAGCGCGCGGGCCGACGAATGCGAAGCAATAACGGGCGCTTTGGAAACATCCAGGGCGTCGCTCATCGTTTTGTCCGACACGTGCGAGACATCGACGAGCATTCCCAGGCGATTCATCTCAAGCACCACTTCTTTGCCAAAGTCGCTGAGGCCGTTGTGCTTTCTTTCCCCGCGTCCGGCATCGGCCCAGTCGTTCGTGTTGTTCCAGGTCAGCGTCATATAGCGCACACCGAGCCGGTAGAATTCGCGCAGCGTCGGCAGAGAATTCTCGATCGCATGCCCGCCTTCAATGCCCATCAGACAGGCGACCTTGCCCTGGGCCTTAGCGCGCCGAATATCAGTGGACGTGGTGGCAAACATCAGTTCATTCGGATGCCGCTCAACCGCGCGATAGACGGAATCGATCATATCCAGCGTGCGCCGGGCAGCACCGCCGTGCGCTACGTACCAGGGTTTGATGTAGAGCGAAAAGAATTCCGCCGTCAGGCCGCCCTGCTTCATGCGCGCGATGCTGGTGCGATAAGGCGTCGGCGGATTTCCAAAGAGATCGTAATCATCATTGGTCATCGGCGTGGTGACGTCGTTATGCGTGTCGATGACAATCGCGCGGTGATGAATGGCCAGAGCCCGCTGCCAGAGGGCCTCGTTACGCCCGGAACGATTGCCGGTTGGCCTTCTCTGGGCCGACGGTTTTTGAGTCGGAGTTTTTTTCGCCGCGGGTTGTGCGGTCGCAGGAATTGCAAATGTAAACGAAAGAGTCAGAAGTAGAGCCGTCGTGAATAGGAGCGGTCGTCGTAGTTTCATGAGGAGAGGTTTATCACAAAGCAAGATGTATCAGAAGCCCGAGCGTGAGCGAGGGCAAGGTTGCCCTCCCTTACGGTCGGGCTTCTGACACAGGCGGCCAAACACAAAGAAAGTCCCGCAAGTTGGCCTGGCAGATAAGGCCATCCAACGAGCTCGCGTTAGCGAGCGGCAGAAGTGTAGGCCCGGGCGTAAGCCCGGGGAAGACATCGAAAAGAAACTAATAAGCCCCGGAGGGGCGACAGAGTCATTAAGGGCAAAACCATTGTGTCGCCCGCTGAAGCGGGCTTAAGAATCAAATCAATATCTGATCCCCGGGCTTACGCCCGGGGCTACACTCTTTCGCCATCTTCGATGGCTCGTTGCCCGTTTCTCTGTTGGGTTGAAGCCGTGCACATCAGGCGTCGCAGCCGCGTAAACGAGTGTGGCAAACCACATTGATGTGATAGATGCGACTGTATTACACAGAGTGCATGATCAGTCACAAGATTAAGTTCGCGATCTTGTTCGTCGTTCTGGTGCCTCCCATTGCCATTCACGCGAAAGAGAATGATCAAGCGACGCTGAACGAGATAAAGCCGAAGTCAATATCGCCGTTTGAAATCGCACGCGTGATCAACCTGAGCAAGAGACAGTGGGACAAGAAACGCATTGAACTGGTTGTCGATCTCCAATCCACTTGGAAAAAGTTGAGGATTCCTGAGGGCAACTTCGGGGCGTGCTCAGGTTGTGAAGGGAAGATATTTAGGCAGGAGCTCGATGGACATCCAGGTCGCGAAGTCATAGTGAAGTTGACCCGTTCGTGGAATGATTGCCGTTATTTGATCTTTGGCCGTGCCGGTCGCAGCAGTCCCAGGCGCTGGAAGCTATTGGGTCATGTTGACCACGATTTCAATCGATATCAGATGGCAAGCCATCGCGTTGTTCGCGCATTGGGTCGTAGTTGGTTTGTCCTTCGTGGGCAGGAAGGATCGGGGTCAGGTTACTACCTTTACGGTGAAACTTGGTTCGAAGTGAGCCGCGGCGGCGTAAGGCCAGTTCTGAACTATTCTGTTGATGGCCACACTGATCCTGGCTTAGGCGGACTGAAGTGGGAACTGAAGAGCAAACCCTCCGTCTCAAAGCGACCTAACAACATTCGAGTGATAAGGTTAGCATTCGACGTTTTCTACACAGCAAAAGGTTTTGAGAATCAGGATTTCACCAGGAGGTTCATAGTTCGACGGCATGCGAACTATGTTTGGGACAGAAGCTCGCGTGAGTTCGTCTTCGATCCCGCCCACTCCTCGATCTCTGAGAGTGAGATGAATGCCGTTGCAAACATCGAATCCGAGCCTTCTGAAGAACAACAAGGCGTCAGAATTGGTGGAAGCACTTTTTTCTCCAACTTAAAGGGGTTCGTGGGTAGTGGGTTTGAAATGTTCGTAAGACTGAATGTCGGTCGTTTGATGAGGATCGCGCGAGGCAAGAACAGCCAAACCAAAGACTGGCTTCGCGAGTTCCTGAAGGAATGTGACAACATACCAGAAAAACTGGCCCTTAAGAGAGCGTTGGAGAATCAACTACCGCAGGCTTCGAAACGAAGGTAAGATTCATGTCCATGTCCATCCTGATTGCTGAAGACAACGTGGCCCAGCGCGCTTACCTGCGCGAGATACTCGAGCGTGACTTTCCTTCGCATCAACCCGTGCTCGAAGCCGGCGATGGTGAAGAGACGGTCGCGATGGCGCTCAAGAACAAACCGGATGTTTGCATCCTCGACATCCAGATGCCGAAGCTTTCGGGCGTGAAAGCGGCGCGCGCGATCTGGCGCGACTTTCCGACGGCGCGAATAATTTTCTGGACGCAGTTTCCGCACGAGATCTACATCAACGAGATTCGCAAGATCGTGAAGTCAGTCGATCCACCGCCGGCCTATGGCTTCATTCACAAAAACAATCCTGAGTCGCGCTTCCTGCGCTTCGTGGCCGCGGTGCTGGAAGACGGCGCCGACATGATCGATCCGGCATTCAAGGATTCATTCAAGCGCCCGCTTCTGACCGAGTTCGAAGCCGAAGCGCTCTACTATCTCGCTCTGGGTCTTTCGAACTGGGCCATCGCGCGAAAGTGCAGTCTGTCTTTGCGCGGCGTTGAGAGTCGCCTGGCTACGCTTTACGAAAAACTTTTCGTCTCGCTTCCCGAAGGCACGCCGCACGAGGCTTATGAAAAACTGGCATATAACGTCCGGACTCGCGCGTTCTTTGAAGCGTTGCGGCGCGGACTGCTGAACAATGACGAGCTGGAAAAAGCAGCGGTGGAGTTGGAAGGCTGGCTCGAACGCGATCAGAAAAAGTTTATCGAAGAGCAGAAGCGGGACGAGGCGAAAACGCGAAAACGTTAATGTTTGGAGTCACACCCTTTGGCGGCTCTGCCGCAGCACATTGCGGTGAGGCTCCGCCTCACCGTCGCCGGGTCATAGAAAAGAATGAGCCTACGCCTCCGAGCGTCGAGGCACAGCCTCGACGACGTAAATCAAAATGGTCTTCGCCGGTAAGCCAAAGGCTTACCGCACTGTGCTGCGGCGGAGCCGCGCACTCTCTGCGTACAGCTCACCTATTACTACTCGCTTTCTTTCTGCTTCCTGCTTTCTGCCTACTGCCTACTGCGTCTTCTCAGAACCAGTCTGCCTCGCCGCCGCCCCAGCCATCGCCATCACCTGCACCATCACCCTCGCCTTCGCCCACGCCGCCACCAAATCTGCATCAATGGGGAGCGGTCACTTCGTTTCACGGGCTGCCATCGGATCGAACGCATGCGATTGCCCAGACGGAATTTGGCATCACCTGGTTCGCCACAGATGGCGGGCTGGCACGTTACGACGGACGTCGCACGAACGCGATCAATGCTGAAGGCCTGCCGCCCGGCCGCATACTTGTGCTGAAAGCTGACGAGTCGGGAGCTCTTTGGGTCGGGACTGACAACGGCGCCGCGCGTCAGGTCCAAGCCAGGTTTGAACTCGTCCCTGAAACCGCGGGCAAAGTAATCACCGCGATTATCACTCCACAAAAAGACCGCGCGATCATCGCCAGCGAGAGCGGGCAGATCTTCGATTGCGAGGTGAAACTAAACGAATCGAGCCCGACCACCGAATCAGCTGAAGCGAAACCGTCAGTGACCTTCGCAGTCAAAACGATTCCCGATCAACCTCTTCAAAGCGCCGATAAAGATCACCCCG
>Ga0207646_10000397_pt1 | contig 58349 bp, 55 predicted proteins | sample KBSK5502metaG_FD_184343 | JGI IMG/M metagenome (GOLD analysis project Ga0207646, IMG submission 184343) | Corn, switchgrass and miscanthus rhizosphere microbial communities from Kellogg Biological Station, Michigan, USA - KBS K5-50-2 metaG... | ecosystem: Host-associated > Plants > Roots >... | reverse complement strand
CGTTCGGGCATTGGGACGCGCTTGCGCCGGGGTCGCCGCTTCGCCGTTGGCGCATCCTCGAGCTCGAACCGGGAGCCACACTCGCGAGCCGCCCGCTCCGGCTCGCGGAGCGGGTCCTCCACTGGCTCACCGGCATCGACGTGCTCGACGAGACGCTCGAGGGAATCGTCCATCTCGGTGAGGACATCCCGCTCGCGCCGTCGCAGGCGCGGCTCGCCGAGAAGCTCGCGCTGACGACGGCTGCCGCCGGAGCGCCCACCGTTGTCTTGATCGACGGCGAGGACGCGGCTGCGCTGCTGGGAGTGGCGCAGGCGCTCGCGGTCTCGCTCGGCCGCCTGCCGCTGGTTCTCTCCGCAAGCGCGCTTCCTCCGCTTGGACCGGAGCTGGCTGCGTTCGCGCGACTCGTCGACCGCGAGGCGATCCTCTCCCAGGCCCTGCCTGTCCTGGACGCGCGGGACGGGGACGCGGCTGCAGCCGCACTCGTCGACGAGCTCGAGACGCCGGTCGTCGCCGTCGTCGGCGATGTGCTGCCGCGCTTCGCGGGCCGAGTTGCTCTGCACCGGACCGTCGACCTGCCGACGCCGGGCGAGGCCTGCGGACTCTGGTCCAAGGCGCTCGGTGTGGCGCGTACCGCTGAGCTCTCCGGGCAAGTCGAGGAGATCGCTCAGCACTTCCGACTCGGAGCGGCAGCGATCGACGCTGTCGCGCGCGAGCTCACGGCTACCACACGGGACGAAAGTGAGTTCCCCAAGCTCCTGAAACGACTCTGCCGCGAGCGCTCGAGGGTCGGTCTCGAAGGGCTCGCGGAGCGGGTGGATCCGGCCGCGCGGTGGGACGACCTCGTGCTCCCGCCGGCCCACACCGAGCTCCTGCACGAGATCGTCTGCCACGTCCGCCACCGCACGCAGGTCTACGAACGCTGGGGGTTCGGCGCGCGGACGACCCGCGGCCTCGGTGTCACAGCGCTGTTCGCGGGCGAGAGCGGCACAGGAAAGACGCTCGCGGCCGAGGTGATCGCCGGCGAGCTCGGGCTCGACCTGTACCGGATCGACCTCGCCGCGACGGTCAGCAAGTACATCGGCGAGACGGAGAAGAACCTCCGCCGCGTATTCGAAACGGCCGAGGCCGGCGGCGGCGTGCTCCTCTTCGACGAGGCGGACGCGCTCTTCGGCAAGCGCGGCGAGGTCAAAGACGGACACGACCGCTACGCCAATCTCGAGATCGCGTACCTGCTGCAGCGCATGGAGTCGTACCGCGGCCTCGCGATCCTCACGACGAACTTGCGCTCCAACGTCGACCGCGCATTTCTGCGCCGGCTCCGCTTCGTCGTCCAGTTCCCGTTCCCGGATCCGGCCCAGCGAGCGGAGATCTGGCGACGGACGTTCCCCGCCGCAACGCCAGTCGACGGGATCGACCCGGACGTGCTCGCGCGGCTCGCAACCTCGGGCGGTTCGATCCGCGCGATCGCACTCTCGGCGGCTTTCGCCGCGGCGGAGGACGGCGGCGCGGTAAAGCCCGCACACGTCCTGCAGGCTGCGCGCGCCGAGTACGCGAAGGCCGAGCGCCCGCTCACTGACGCCGAGACGGAGGGCATCGCGTGATCGAGATCGTGATCGACGAGCTCGTCGTGCGCGGACTGGCGCCGGCGGAGGCGCAACTGACGCGAGCGGGGCTGGAGGCGCGGCTAGCGGAGCTGGCCGGTTCGGAGCCCGGACGCGTGCTCAGTAGGGCGGAGGCCTCGCGGCGGCTGCCGCCGGTGACGGCTCCTGCGGGCTCGCCACGCGCGCTCGGCGGCGCGGTCGCAGGTGCTGTCTGGGGTGCGATTGCGCCAGGGAGACCGCGTTGACCGCGCTCGTCCACGCCGAGCCGCGGGCCACCGGCCTGACGCAGTCCGTGTCGCAGCCGCACGATCGCGACGAACGGCAGGCCGAACGCGCAGCCGAGGTCGTGGCCGGTGGCGGCAGTGTCGCCGACTGGTCGTTCGCGGCGGTGCCACCGGCGGCGCCCGACCGAGCGGGATGGTCACGCTCCGTGCTCCTCGGGGCTGAGGTCGAGGCGGCATTCGCAACCCCGGGCCGTCCGCTGGATCACACAACGCGCGAAGCGATGGCCCGACGGTTCGGGGACGACTTCGCCGGCGTTCGCATCCATGAGGGCGCGCGGCCCGCAGCCGCGGCGGCCGATCTCGGCGCAGCTGCGTTCACCGTCGGCGACGACATCGCGTTCGGCGCGGGCCGCTATCAGCCGTCGAGCCGTGAAGGCAGGCATCTGCTCGCGCACGAACTTGCCCACGTCGTGCAACAGTCGCGCGCGGCACGTTCCGGCGTCCCGGCGCGAGTCCAGCGCAAGGTGATCGTGAACGGCGCTGAGATCGACGCGAAGGAACGCGCCGCGATTCTCAAGCGTCACCACTGGGCCGATGCCAGGCTTGCGAAGGCGGTCATCGACGACATGGCCGACGCCGGCGACCCGTTCGACTTCACCGACGAAGCTGAGCTGACGACTGAGATCGTCAAGCGCGTCGCGACCGCGAGCCACATGGTCGAGTCGCAGCAGACGGTCGGCGCCGATCACCGCACCGCGTTCGGCTATCCGTTCAGCCACGAGGCGGCGCTCTACGGGCCGCGTGTCAACTTTGCGGCCCGCGACCTTTGGGAGCCGCGGCCGCCGGACGACTTCGCCCCTCGGACCGACAAGAAGAAGAACGCAGCCTTGTCGGCGCTTCCCCGCAGCAGGCGGCACGAGGTCTACGGCGACATGCCCCCCGGCTACTCGTGGACGCTCACCGCAGCAGGCAAGAAGGACACGTTCAGCGCTATCACCCTCCTCTTCACCGCGCAGCAGGCGCACAAGCGCACGCTCCTCCACTGCGACTACCTGATCTCGATCGTCAACTTCCGCTCGCTTGCCGATTCGGTCGGCAAGGACGTCTTCAACCAGAAGATCGCCACCTTCGGCCCGGACAAGATACGGCTGCGCTGGAACGCGTTCCAGGACCTGCACGAGCCTGTCCGGCAGCACTTCATGGTGCCGTTCGTCGGAACGATCACCGTTACGAAGCAGCCGGGGCTCGGCAGCACCCAGTCGGTCGTGCCGAGTACCGAGCGCGACCTGGTGATCGGCGATCACGTCGTCTTCTTCAACAATCTGGCGTACGACCTCATCAACACCGGGGTGGGGAACGCGTGGCGGCTCGAGAACGCCGTACTCGTCCGGCGAGACGGCGGCGTTGACACGTTCCTCGGCCACGGCTCGGGCGCGAAGACGTCCAAGGAGATGCGCGACAAGCTTGCGCAGGAGTTCAACGTCGTCGTCGAGAGCGCGCAGGGCCTCATCGCGAAGACTGCGTCGAAGGATGCGAAGACCGCCGGGGACGCGCGCAAGACCCTCCAGGACCGCTCGATCGAGCAGCGGAGCGACGGCTGGTGGATCGTCGGTCAAGCCCGGCTCTGCCCGAGCAAGAAGGTGGAGCAGAAGCTGCGGAAAATCGGCGCCGGCGACGTCGTCGGTCTACACAGCCCGTGCGACCCGTCGAAGCTCTACCAGGTCGAGCGGCCGGTCGAGTCCGCGAAGGGAAAGCCGTGAGCCGCGTCCGCAAGATCCGCACCGGGACGGCGCCGCCCATAGGCGCACCCGCCGAGACGCGCACCGAGGTGCCCGCTGCGAACCCCGTGGCCGTCGCGGGATGGTCGCTCAGCACGGTTCCCGTCTCCCGCCCGGCCGAGGAGACCCGGATCGCCCCGCCGATCGTGCACGAGGTTCTCGCCGGGCCGGGGGAACAGCTTGCCCCCTCCACGCGCGCGTCGATGGAGGCATCGCTCGGCGCAGACCTGAGCGGTGTCCGTGTTCACCGCGACGACCGCGCCGCGCGCTCCGCCGAGTCGGTCGGTGCGGCCGCATACACCGTCGGGCGGCACGTGGCTTTCGCCCGCGGCTTCTACCGGCCGGAGACCGCGGACGGCCGGCGGTTGCTCGCGCACGAACTCGCACACGTCGCGCAGGAGGGGGACGCCCTCTTCCCGTCGGCGCTGCCGGTCGGCGGCAAGAGCGATGCCGCAGAACGTGAGGCGGACGAGCGTTCGGTCCGTCCGCGCGATCGACGGGCGTCGCGGCGCGGATCGATGCGCGGCCGCGGTGCGGTGCTGCGCCGGACCGTTCTGGGGACGCTGCTCGGCGCCGGTGCAGGACTCCTGGGCGGAGCGCTTCTCGGCGGCCTCGTGGGCGGACCGATCGGCGCTCTGGTCGGTGGAGCGATCGGCTTGATCGGAGGGGCGATCGCCGGCGAGATGGCGACCACCCGTAGCCGTCGGCTCAGCCCCGAGGAGATCCGGTACGCGCGCGAGATCTACGGCGACAGCGTCGACTACAGCAAGATCACGATCACGCGCGACAGCGTGCTCGCCGTCGGCGCCCCTCGCACGATCGGCAACACGATCCACCTCAAGTCGTCCTGGGGCAACTTCGTCGGCGACACGCTCGAGCTCAGCGAGCGGGGCAGGCTCACGCTCATCCACGAGATGGGCCACGTCTGGCAGTACCAGAACGGCGGATTGGCCTACATGCCGCTGAGCATCATCGCGCAGATACGAGCGGCGGTTTCCGGCGGGGATCGCGGCGGAGCGTACGACTGGCAGGCGGCCCATCGTGCGGGGATCCCGTGGGAGCGTTGGAACCCGGAACAGCAGGCCGAAGCGATGGAGGACTACAACCGACTGCTCCGCAAGCAGCAGGCGGGCCAGGCGACGGTCGAGGATCTCCATCTCCTCGCAATCCTGCTGCCGTACGTCGAGCGGGTGCGCCGTCGTGAGGGGGCGCCGACGCTGTTCGGCAGCTCCTCACGCTCGACCTCCGCGCCGACGGGTAGTCCGGCGGGCGGCGCTTCGTCGGGGGGCGCCTCGTCGGGCAGTCCAGGAGGCACGCCATGACCCCCTTCTCACCCCGCCTCCTGAAGTGCGGCCTCGTCCAGGTCGACCCGGACACCGGGCAGTTGCTGCGGACGATCTCGCTGCAGTACAACCCGGACACCCTGACGCGCTCGCTGCAGGTGCAGGCCGCGAGCTCCGGCGGCGGCCAGGACCAGTCCGAGGCGCTCAGGCTGAAGGGGCCGGCGGTCGAGACGATCAAGCTCGAGGCCGAGATCGACGCGGCCGAGCTGCTCGACGATCCCACCGCGAACCCGATCGTGGTCGCGCTCGGCATCCACCCGCAGCTTGCCGTGCTCGAGGAGCTCGTGGAGCCGCGGGCCGACGATCTGCAGACGAACGACACGCTCGCGAACTCGGGCGTGCTCGAGGTGCTGCCGGTCGAGGCGCCGTTGACGCTCTTCGTCTGGAGCAAGCAGCGGGTCGTGCCCGTCCGCGTCACCGACCTGTCGGTCACAGAGGAGGCGTTCGACGTCAACCTCAACCCGATCCGCGCGAAGGTCAGCCTCGGCCTGCGCGTGCTGTCGGTCGACGACCTCGGCTTCAGCCATCGCGGCGGCACGCTGTTCATGGCCTACCTGCGGAACAAGGAGGCGCTCGGAGCTGCCGCGATTTCGGTGCCGCTCTCGCAGTTCGGGGTGGAGTCGCTCTGATGGCCGACCCGCTGCAGCAGCTGCTCGCGGCCGGCGCCTTGCCGACGACCGCGTTCCCGCCGACGAGCCGCTACGCCGGCACGGCGGTCGAGGCGTGGGATCCCGACGACGGATCGCCGCCGATCCCGTACCTGGCCCGGCGCTTCTGCCCGCAGCCGTCGCGGTTCGCGCTCCTGTACGAGCTGCGGATCGCGGAGGGCGACCGGCGAGACCTGCTCGCGGCGCAGAACATCGGCGACGCGGAGCTCTGGTGGCGTCTCGCTGACGCGAACGGTGTCGTCGATCCGCGCGACCTGACAACTCCGATCGGACGAGCGCTTCGGATCACATTGCCCGAGGACGTCCCGGGAGCCGGCAATGCCTGAGGCCGTCCGCCTGCAGCTGTTGATGGGGGCCGGCGTGCCGGTAGCACCGCCACGAGCGGTGATCGACGCAGTCGATACGGTCAAGGTCGAATCCGGCTCGGGGGAGACGCAGAGCGGCTTCGAGCTGACTTTCAAGATCCCGAACCGCTCCCCGCTCCAGACCCTGTTCCTCCTCAGCGGAGGCCGGAGCATCCCGGCGTTTCGCGTCGTCATCGGCGTCACGCTCGCCGGCTCGACGACCGTGCTCATGGACGGTGTCGTCACCCACCACGAGTACCGCTCGGAGGCCGGCCCGACCTCGACCTTGACGGTCAAGGGCAAGGACCTCACGGCCGTGATGGACATCATCCAGCTCGACGGGCTGCCGTACCCGGCGATGCCACCGGCCGTCCGGGTGCTCGTCGCGCTCGCGAAATACGCGGCCTTCGGCGTGATCCCGCTTGTGATCCCGAGCCTGCTGGAGGACGTGCCGATCCCCACCGACCGGATCCCGCGCCACCAGGGGACCGACTACACGTACATCAAGGAGCTCGCCGGCCAGGCGGGCTACGTCTTCTACATCGACCCAGGCCCGGCCCTCGGAACGAGCAAGGCGTACTGGGGCCCCGAGATCCGCGTCGGCGCGCCGCAACCGGCCCTGAACCTCTCGCTCGACGGTCCGCACGACAACGTGAAGAGCCTGTCGTTCACGTTCGACAAGGAGAAGAAGGAGCTTCCGGTCGTCTACATCCAGGAGCCGATCACCAAGGCGCCGATCCCGATTCCGATTCCGGACGTGACGCCGCTGAACCCGCCGCTCGGGATCGTGCCGCCGCTGCCGCCGAAGATCACGTTCCTCAACGACACGGCGAACAAGAACCCGCTCGCTGCCGCGATGGAGGGGATCGCGTACGCAAGTCAGCACTCGGACTCCGTGTTCGGCACCGGCACACTCGACGTCGTCCGGTACGGGCACGTCCTTCGTTCGCGCTCCCTCGTCGGCGTCCGCGGTGCGGGCGACGCGTTCGACGGCCTCCACTACGTCACCTCGGTCACGTCGAACCTGAAGCGCGGTGAGTTCACGCAGTCGTTCTCGCTCGCGCGCAATGCACTTCTCTCGACCCTGCCGGCGGTCCCGGCATGAGCGCTGTCGCCTCCCCCGCCGTGCAGCGCTTCTACGGCAAGTACCGCGGCACGGTCATGAACAACATCGATCCGATGCAGATCGGCCGGATCCAGGTGAGTGTCCCGGACGTCTCAGGCGTGATACCGACCTCGTGGGCGTATCCGTGCCTGCCGGGCGCCGGGATCAACGCCGGCCTCTTCACGGTGCCGCCGATCGGTTCCGGTGTCTGGGTCGAGTTCGAGCACGGCGATCCCGACTACCCGATCTGGGTCGGCGGTTTCTGGGGCTCCGCGGCCGAGGTGCCCCTCCTCGCGCACACCGTCCCGCCCCCGCTCGACGGGTTCACCATCCAGACGACGCTCGCCAACGGACTCGTCGTCAGTGACGTGCCGGGGCCGACGGGTGGCGTGCTCATCAAGACGGCCACCGGCGCGATGATCTCGATCAGCGACGTCGGGATCGTGATCTCGAACGGCCAGGGCGCGACGATCAGCCTGATCGGGCCGACGGTGGACATCAACGCCGGAGCCCTGACGGTGGTCTGATGCCGGCTCCCGCCCTCCACCTCGGCGCCGTCGTCATGTGCTCACACGCGGGGCAGGCGACGCCGGTCGCACCGTTTCCGCGCGTCCTCCTCTCCGGCCAACCGGCCGTGACGCTGTCGTCGCCCTACGCGATCGTCGGCTGCGCGCTCACCGGCACCGGGAGTCCGCCGTGCGCCACCGGCCAGTGGCTCGTCGGCGCAACGCGCGTGCTCGCCGGTGGGGTGCCTGTCGCGTCGATGACCGGCTCCTCGACCTGCGTCCCGACCGGCACGCCGCTGGTGCCGGTGAATGCGCAGCCGCGGGTGCTCGTGACATGACGGTCGAGGTCGACTTCCCGTATCACGTGGACGGCCGCGGTCGCACGGCGGACACGACCCCGGACGACCACCTGACCGACCTGATCGAGCAGGTGCTGTTCACTGCGCCGGGCGAGCGGGTGATGCGACCCGACTTCGGGAGCGGTCTCCTCGGCCTCGTCTTCGAACCCGGCGGCCCAGAGCTCGTGGCAGCGACGCAGCACGTCGTCCAGGGCTCGCTTCAGCAGGAGCTTGGGCACCTGATCGCGCTCGACTCGGTCGAGGTCACGCAAGACGAGGGCACGCTCACAGTGCAGGTGCGCTACGTCCCGCTCGCAACGCGGGAACCCGCCTCGGCGACGTTCACCAGGAGCGTGCCGTGAGCGAGACGCGGTACATGTGCTGTGACGAGCGGCGTCTCCAGGCCGTGAAGGACGCGGGCGTCCTGAACGGAATCGAGTACGTCGAGGTCTCAGACTCCGAGGCGCCGCCCGGCTGGCGCCAGCGCACGCTCTTCGTACGGCTGCTGCAGCCGCCCGCGGGGCTGACGCCGGAGGCGAACGTCGTGATCAGCGGCGGCGAGCGGATCCCGACCGTCGCCGCGTCGACTCCTCCCGCGGCGCAGGTCCCGGCGCTCATCGCCGGACTCGACGACCCGGCGACGGTGCTTCTGGTCCGCACCGACTCGACCGGAGACTTCTCGACGTACACGCTCCGGCTCGTCGCAGGACCAGGCAGCGACGAGCCGCCGGCCGGGTTCGACCCGAGACTGGTCGAAGTCGAGTTCTCCTTCAAGGTCGAGTGCCCGTCGGACTTCGACTGCGCGCCGGTCTGCGACTGCGCGCCCGACCCTGCGGAGGAGCCGGCGATCGATTACCTCGCCAAGGACTACGACTCGTTCCGAGCGCTCATGCTCGACCGGCTCAGCCTGCTCGCGCCGAACTGGACCGAGCGGACATCCGCCGACACCGGGGTCGCGCTCGTCGAGCTGCTCGCGTACGTCGCCGACGAGCTCTCGTACCGGCAAGACGCGGTCGCGACCGAGGCATACCTCGGCACTGCGCGACGGCGGACATCACTCCGGCGCCTCGCCCGGCTCGTCGACTACACGGTCCACGACGGCTCGAACGCCCGCGTCTGGGCGCAAGTCTCGGTCGCCGGCGAGGGCGTGACGCTCGACGCCCACACGGCCCTGCTCACCGGCGTGCCGGGTCTGCCCGCGGTCTTCGTCCCAGACGGACCCGAGCACCGCGCGGCCCTCGCCGCGCGTGCAGAGACATTCGAGACGACCGCCGACGCCGTTCTCTACGAGTCGCATGCGCGCTTCGACTTCTGGACGTGGGGTGACTCCGCTTGCTGCCTGCCCAGAGGCGCGACCTCCGCGACGCTCATCGGTCACTTCCCCGAGCTCCTGTCCGGCGACGTCCTCGTGTTCGCCGAGATCGCCGGGCCGATGACCGGCGACGCCGCCGACGCCGACCCCGCCAAGCGCACGGCCGTGAGGCTGACGAGCGTGGAGGCGACGACCGATCCCTCGGGCGGCCTGTTCGCCGACCCCCCGACTGGCGCGTCCCTAGATGTAACCGAGATCGAGTGGGATCCGGCCGACGCTCTGCCCTTCCCGCTCTGCATCTCGGTCGAAGCGCACCCCGACCTCGTCGTCTCGGAGGCCCGGGGGAACATCGTGCTCGCCGACCACGGTCGCACGATCACGGGCGAGGATCTCGGCACGGTCCCCGCGCCCGTTCTGACGGCCGTCGCCACCGACTGCGACCCGTGCGAGCAGCAGGCGCCGGAACCGATCCCGATCCGCTACCGGCCGACGCTCGCCAACGCACCGCTGACGCAGGCGCGACCGGCCCCTGCGCCGGACACCTCCGCGACCGGCACGATCGGCGCCGATCCGCGCTCGGCTACTCCCTCGATCTCGCTCGAGTCCACGCTCCTCGGATCCTCCGAGCCGTGGACGCCCGTCGTCGATCTGCTCGGTTCGGCCGGCGACCGGCCTGAGTTCGTCGTGGAGGTCGAGACGGACGGGACGGCGACGCTGCGCTTCGGCGACAGTGTGCACGGCCGTCGTCCGGAGACGGACACCGTGTTCGTTGCCACATATCGGGTGGGCAACGGCGTCGCCGGCAACGTCGGCGCCGGCGCGATCGCCCATGTCGCGACGGCGAACGGCGCGATCCTCGGCGCGACGAACCCGCTGCCGGCGGCGGGCGGCACCGATCCCGAGGCCGCCGACGCAGTCCGGCGTGACGCGCCCGAGGCGTACCTCGTCCAGGAGCGTGCGGTCACCGCAGACGACTACGCGAGCATCAGCGAGCGGGACCCGGATGTGCAGCGCGCCGCCGCCACCTTCCGCTGGACAGGCTCGTGGTACACGGTCTTCGTCACCGCCGACCGCGTCGGCGGAGCCTCCGTCGATGCGCCTTTCGAGGCCAAGCTGACGGGCTTCGTCGATCCGTACCGGATGGCCGGCTACGACCTCGAGGTCGACGCGCCGCACTTCGTCCCGCTCGAAATCGGTCTGCTCGTCTGCGCTCAACCGGACTACTTCCGGGCGCACGTGAAGGCGGCGGTGCTCGACGTGCTCTCGAGCAAGGTGCGGGGCGACGGGACGCTCGGGCTGTTCCATCCCGATCGCTTCACGTTCGGCACGCCCGTGTACCTGTCTGCGATCGTCGCAGCCGCGCAGGACGTGCCGGGCGTCCGCTCGGTCACGCCCCTCGTCTTCCAACGGCAGCGCGACGACGCGACGAGCGCTCTCGACACCGGCGTGCTGGAGATGGGCCGCCTCGAGGTCCCCCGTCTCGACGATGACCCGAGCTTCCCGGAGCACGGGGTGCTCGAGCTGGCGATGGGAGGCGGCAAGTGAGCGGCAGCGCGTCCTGTGGCTGCTGCGCCGGAGTCTCGCAGCGGACGCCGCTCGAGGTGGCGAATCGGCCGGGACTCTCGGCGATCGCGTATCGGGTAGGCGTCCACTCCGAGTTCCTCGCGTCACTCGTCGCCGGTCTGAGCAAGGCAAGCAGGCCGGGACTGCGGAAGCTCGGCACCCGCGACGAGGACGACTTCACGATCGCGCTCCTCGATGCCTGGTCGGTCGCGGCCGATGTGCTCGCCTTCTACACCGAGCGGCTCGCCCAGGAGTCGTACCTCCGCACGGCACGGGAGCGGATCTCGCTGCAGGAGCTCGGCAAGCTGCTCGGCTACCGGCTCAACCCGGGTGTTGCTGCGCAGACGTATGTGGCCTTCGCGCTCGAGCCGCCGCCCGCGGCGCCGGCCGGCTCCTCCCAGGATCCTGGGTCGGCGCCGTCGGTCGTGCCGGAGGCAGTGACGCTCGACGAAGGGCTGCGCGTCCAGAGCATCCCGGGGCCGGGCGAGACGCCGCAGACCTTCGAAACGGTCGAGGAGGTCGTAGCCAGGCCGGAGTGGAACGCAATCCCGGCGTCGACCACGGTTCCGCACACCTTCGTCAGCGGCAACACGACCGCCTGGTTCGAAGGGACGGGGCTGAATCTCAAGCCGGGCGATCCGATCCTGCTTGCAGGCGGCGACGTCCTCGGCGAGCAATGGGACGTCAGGACGCTGACCTCGGTGACCCCCTCTGGCCCGCCTGGCGGTCCCACGAGGGTCGACTGGACGCCCGGCCTCGGCTCCGTCTCGCCCCACGTCGACCCGGCCCCGCACCCGCAGGCGTATGTCCTCCGCAAGCGTCTCGACGTGTTCGGCCACAACGCGCCGGAGTGGGCAGCGATGTCGACGGACTTCCGCAGCAACTACCCGGGCCACGACGACGGCCACGGAAACCTGGTGTCCGACTGGCCGAACTTCGACCTTTCGGGCACGGGCGGGGCAACCGTCGACCTCGACGGCTCCCATCCCGACGTCGTCGCCGGCTCGTGGGTCGTGCTCTCGATGCCGACCTATCGCGAGCTCTGGCAGGTGCAGGAGGTGACAGAGCTGAACCGCGCGGAGTTCGCGGTGTCGGGGAAGGTGACGCGGCTGACTCTCACGGGCGGCGAGAACTACGCCTTCTTCTCCGGCGAGGGTGCCCCGCGGAGCGTCACGGTGTTCGGGGTGAGCGAGCAGCTGACGCTCGCCGAGGAGCCCGACACGAGCGATGTCGCCGGCGGTTCGCTCGACGTCGATGCCGACGTCTCCGACTTCGCGCCGGGTCGGATGCTGATCGTGCGCGGCACGACGGTCGGGGGCGACGAGCACGCCGAGCCGGTGGTGGTGCAGGCGGTCGAGCCGGACGGCGCGAAGTGGCGGATCGCGCTCACGTCGTTGCTCTCGACCTCGTACCAGCGGGGAACGGTGATCGTCCACGGCAACGTCGCGCTCGCAACGCACGGCGAGACCGTGCAGCAGCTGCTCGGTTCCGGGCAGGCCGCGTCCTCGTTCCAGCGCTTCGCGCTCGCACACGACCCGCTCACGTACGTGCAGTCGGCCGCCGATCCGTCGGGGGCCGTCGACACGCTCCAGGTCTTCGTCAACGACCAGCGCTGGACCGAGACTCCGACGCTGTACAGCCTCGGCGGCCGCGACCGTTCGTACGCGGTGCGCGTCGACGAACAGGGCCGGACGACGGCCGGGTTCGGCGACGGCTCCGAGGGCGCGCGCCTGCCCTCGGGAACCAACAACGTCCGGGCGACGTACCGCACCGGGCTCGGTGCCGCCGGCAACGTCCGCGCCGGAGCGCTCGCACAGCTGCTCGACCGGCCCCTGGGAGTGAAGGGCGTGACGAATCCCGCCCAGGCGGCCGGCGGAGTCGACCCGGAACCGGAGGAACATGCCCGCGAGTCGATCCCGCTCGGGGTGCGCACCCTGGGGCGGACCGTCTCGATCCTCGACTACGAGGACTACGCGCGCGCCTTCACCGGTGTCGCGAAGGCAAGCGCTGCCGTTCTGCAGCTGCGCGCGGGGCGCACCGTGGTCGTCACCGTTGCCTTCACCGGCGGTGACCGGCTCGACGACCTCGCGACCTCGCTACGCACGCACGGCGATCCGCACGTGCAGGTGCTCGCGGTCGCCGGGACGACCGAGACGTTCCGGCTCGCGCTGAAGGTCGCGGTCGATCCGTCGTTCGAGACGGACAAGGTGCTTGCCGCCGTCGAGGCGATGCTGCGTTCGGCGTTCTCGTTCGACCTGCGCGACTTCGTCCAGCCGGTCTACCGCTCGGAGCTCGATGCGGTCGTCCAGGGTGTCGCGGGCGTTCTCGCGGTGGACATCGACCGGCTGTACACGGGTGCCACTCCCGCGCTGTCCGACCGCCTGCTTGCGCAACAGGCCGGAGTCGACGCGGCCGGAAACGCGATCGCGGCGGGCCTGCTCGTCCTCGACGACGCGCCCCTCGACTGGCTGGAGCTGATGACGGCATGAGCGGGACCGGCCTCTACACGACCGACGAGCTGTACCGCCTCCTGCCGGAGGTCTACCGAGTCCGCGATGCGGAGCAAAACGGCGTGCTGCGCGAGCTGATCGACCTCCTCGCCGGTCAGGTGAACGTCCTCGCCGAGAGCGTCGAGCAGGCGTACGACGACCAGTTCATCGAGACGTGCGCCGCGTGGGTCGCACCGTACATCGGCGACCTGGTCGGCTACCGGACGCTGAACGGGATCGTGCCACAGGTAGCGTCGCCGCGGGCCGAGGTCGCGAACACGATTCGTTACCGCCGGCGCAAGGGCACGGTGACGGTGCTCGAAGAGCTCGGCCGTGACGTGACCGGCTGGCCGGCGCATGCCGTCGAGTACTTCCGGCTGCTCGTGACGAGTCAGTACATGAATCACGTGCGCTCCCAGGCGAACGCGACCGCCGATCTCCGCTCGGCGCTCGACCTCGAGCTCGCCGGCGGTTTCCAGGCCGGTGCCTTCGACCGCTTCGCCCATACCGGTGAGATGCGGAGCGTCGTCTCGCGTTCCGGCCGCTACGGAATCCAGAACATCGGCATCTTCCTCTGGCGTGTCGCCTCGCTTCCGCTCACCGCGCCGCTCGTAGCTGCCGACGGCACCGGCCGCCGCTTCCGCTTCGACCAGCTCGGCACGGACAAGCCGCTGTTCGCCGACCCGCGCACCGAGACCGACGTCACCCACGCCACGGAGCCGCTCGACCTGCCGCTGCCGCTCCTGCGCCGTTTTGCTCAGGCGAACCTGGACTCGCTCTACGGCGCGGGTCTCTCGCTCCTCCTGGGCAGCGAGAGCGGAGGAGTCGTGTCGCCTCTGGCGGTCGCCGACGTCCGGATCTGCGACCTCTCGGACGATCCGAGCACGCCGGGAACGTGGGCGCACGAGCCGCAGACGGGCGACACACGGGTGGCCGTCGACCCGGTACTCGGGCGAGTCGCCTACGCGGCCGCGCCCGATCCGGACGAGACGAGAGAGGCGACCTTCCACTACGGCTCGGCGCTCGCCGTCGGCGGCGGAGGCTACGAGCGAAGCTCATCCCTCGCTTCGGCGACGAATGTCGCCACCGCCCAGGACGGCGAGCCGCTGGGGGCGAAGCTGTCGAGCGTCGCCGGCGGCGGAATGCTCGAGATCCTCGACTCCAGCCCGTACGCCGCGCCGCCGTCGATCTCGGCCACGACCCCGGGCTCCGCCGACCTCTCGCTCGACGTCCAGTCGGCCAACCGTGCGCGCCCGCTCCTCTCGAGAAACGGCCAGCTGAAGCTCGACATGGAGCCCAACACGACGGTCGTCCTGAACGGGCTGATGCTCGCGGGCGCGCCGCTCGTGATCGAGGAGTTCGCCGACACGGAGCCCAGGAACCTCATCCTTCGTCACTGCACGCTCGTGCCTGGGCTCACGCGCGACCCGGACGGCAGCGCACACTCGGTCGGCTCGGCGTCGCTGATCGTCCTCCACCAGTTCGCGAACGTCACGCTCGACCACTGCATCGTCGGCCCGGTCGTCGCGGTCGAAGGCGTCGAGCTGGCCGCGAACGATTCGGTACTCGACGCCTCGACGCAGGACGAGATCGCCTTCTGCGGCCGCGCTGCTGTAGGAGGCGGAGGACTGCTGACCGTCTCGACGGCGGCCGACCGGAAGACCGGAGACGGCCTGACCGAGGGAGGGCACCTGACCCTCGACGCCTGCACCGTGCTCGGCAAGGTGCATGCGCGCCAGCTGGACGTCTCCGACTCGCTGCTTCTCGCGACGCTGGCGGACGGCGGCGACACGTGGCCCGCGCCCGTCTGGGCGGAACGGCGGCAAGTCGGCTGCGTCCGCTTCTCGTTCGTCCCGCCGGGCTCCCGCACGCCGAGGAAGTTCCGCTGCGCGGGCAACGCTCCGGCCGAGCGTACCTTCCACACGTCGCTGCGCTTCGGCGACCCGGGCTACATGCAGCTCCGCCGTTCGACGAACGACGCCGTCCGCACGGGCGCGAGCGACGAGAGCGAGATGGGAGTCACGCACGAGCTGTACGCACCGCAACGGGAGGGGAACCTGCGGATCCGCCTCGACGAGTACCTCCGCTTCGGCTTGGAGGCCGGAATCTTCTACGCGACATGACCGATTGGGGAAGGAGATGAGATGGGCGCCGACGTGAGCCGCGTGAGGTTCGATCCGCTCCGGGACTTCGCGGGCGTCGTCCTCCAGCAGGGACGGCTCTTGCTCGACGGGGACTTCAACGAGTACGTCGCTCTGCTCGACCGGAGGCTGCGTGCGGAGACGTGCGATCTGACTTCCTTCGGGCCCGACCCGGATCACGCCGGCGTCGCCTGGGTTCCGCGCGACACCCCGGACGGTTTCCGCGTCACCGCCTCCGGCGGTCAGCTGACGATCGGCCGCGGTCGCATGTACGTCGACGGCCTGCTCGCCGAGAACCACGGCAAGTCGCCAACGGGCTTCGACCCGCTCCTCCGCGAGCGCACGGGCACGGCCGACCTCCTCTACCAGGAGCAGGACCAGGCGTACTGGCCCACTCCCGACCCGCTGCCGTCCGGGGGGCCGCACCTCGCCTACCTCGACGTCTGGGAGCGCGAGGTCACCTACCTCGAGGATCCCGGACTCGTGGAGATAGCGGTCGGCGTCGACACGACAGCTCGGATGCAGACCGTGTGGCAGGTGCGCCTGCTCCCGAACATCGGAAGCGCCTCCTGCAGCTCCGACGACAAGGACATCCCAGGCTGGCTCGACGTCATTCGCCCGTCTGCCGGAAGGCTTACGACCGACACGATCACGATCGCGCCGACGGACGACCCGTGCGCGCTGCCGCCGAGCGGCGGCTACCGAGGGCTCGAGAACCAGACGTACCGGGTGGAGGTACACGACGGTGGTGCGCCGGGCACGGCCACGTTCAAGTGGTCGCGCGACAACGGATCGGTCGCTATGCCGATCGTCGAGATGGTCTCGTCGACGGTGCTCCGGCTCGCGACGGTCGGACGGGACGACGTGCTGCGCGTCTCGACGGGCGACTGGGTCGAGATCCTCGATGACCACTACGAGCTCGGCCAGAAGCCGGGCGTGCTCCGCAAGGTGGATGTAGACGACGCCGCACGCACGATCACGTTCACGGGAGCGCTGCCGGCCGATCTTCAGCCGGCCGACGCGACAGACGCGGCGGCGCGACACCTGCGTGTGCGCCGCTGGGACCAGGGCGGCTCGGTCAAGGACGGAGCCGGGAACGAGATCGTCGACCTCGACGCGCCCGGCGCCGGCGGAACGATCACGGTGCCGGCGTCCGGGGCCACTCAGGTGCAGCTCGAGAGCGGGATCGTCGTCTCGTTCTCGGTCGCGGCCGGTGGCAGCGGTCGCTTCCGCTCGGGCGACTACTGGGTCTTCGCGGCCCGGACAGCCGACACCTCGATCGAGATTCTCGACGCCGCTCCGCCGCTCGGAATTCACCATCACTACGCCCGGCTCGGCACGGTCACGTTCCCCGCAGGGCAGAGCGACTGCCGGCGCTTCTGGCCGCCGCTCGGCGACGGGCAGGACTGCGACTGCACCGTCTGCGTCACCGCGGACTCGCACCGCTCGGGCGCGCTCACCATCCAGGCTGCCGTCGACCAGGTGAAGGCCGCCGGCGGCGGCACGGTCTGTCTCGAGGCAGGGATCTTCGAGCTCCGGGAGCCCGTGAACGCCGACGGTGCGGTCGCGCTGCGCGTCCACGGTCAGGGAATCGGCACCATCCTCATCGCCGCGGGGACCGCCTTCACTGCGACCGGCACGCGCGGATTGACCCTCGAGCGGCTCGCAATCCTCAGCGGTGCCGGCGGCGGAGCCGCGATTCGGCTCCAGGCAGCGCTGCTCGCCGACCTGCACGACCTCGCGGTGCTCTCGTACGCGCGCGCAGACGGCGGCGGCTCGGCGGTCGAGCTCGCTGGAGTCCAGGCCGACGTCTCGATCCGTCGGAACGTCCTCGTGGGGCAGACCGCGTTGGACGGCACCGGTGGCGGCGAGCTCGGGATCCTCGCCGCGGCCTTGCGCGTGGAGGACAACGTCATCGTCGGCTTCGCGGGTGGCATCGACCTCGGAGGGCGCTCGGCATACCTGCTCGCATGCCGCGTCGACCGCAACGAGATCCTCGCCGGCGTCGCGGGCGGGATCGTCGCTACCGGCGCCGCTATTGCCGGCGCGAACCTCTCCGTCGCCGGCAACACGGTTTGGACGAGCGGTGCAGGGATCACTGTCGGTCCTGACGCGACGATCGAGGGAAACACGGTCGACGCGCTCCCGCTGTCGGCCGCCCCCGCCGCCGCCGGCGGCGTCGCCGCGCGCGGCACCGACGGGATCGTGGTCGCGGCAGGCGACTTCAGCCCTCAGCCCGCACACGTGCGCGTGGCAGGCAACCGCGTCGACAACCGCAGCGGCACGGGGATCGCGCTCCGCACGACCGTGCAAACCTTCGTCGTGACCGACAACGTGGTTGCGACGATCGGCACCGGGATCGCGGTTCAGGGCGACGGCGCCGCGGATCGGGTGGTCGTCGACGACAACGAGGTGTTCGACGTCGAGAGCGCCGACGCAGACGGTGCAACCGGGATCGGCATCGTCCGTGCGCAGTCTGTCTCGGTAGTCGGCAACACGGTGGAGCGGGTCGGCCTCGACCTGCCGAACGCACTCGTGCGGGCCGGAGTCCTCGTCCTCGGCTCGGGCGACGTACGCGTCCGCGGCAACTTCGTCCAGGACGTCGGACCGGTCGCCGGGTTCACGGGCCTCGCGATCGGGATCGGCGTGCTCGGCCCGTTCGAGGCCGCGACTGCACTCGACAACTCCTCGCACTTCAGCGCGGATGCATCGAACCCGTCCCAGGGCTCCTGGATCGCGCTGCTCGTCGAGGCGACCGTCGGCCGGCCGCCTACCAGCTTCGGCAACAAGATGGCCGTGGTGCCAGTGACGAACGGCAGCGTCTTCCTCACCGGTGCCGGCGCCTACCTTCGCGCGACGGCGCCCGAGCACGCGACCCTCTCGGCGAACACGCTCGCCGGCGGCGGCACCATCCCGGCGTTCCTCGTCGGCATCGGCGGCGACCTCGTGGCCGACGGGAACCAGACCGACTACGCCGGCACGGGCGAGGCGCCGCAGGGGGTTCGACTCGGCGCAGCGACGATCATGGCCTCGACCAACCGCCTGCGCGGCACGAGGTCGCTGATCGTTCTGCAGGTCGATCCGAAACGCGTCGCCGCCGTGGCCAACATCGCCCCGCTCGGCACGCATGTGGCCGACGCGGGCGGTTCCCTCACGAACCTGCCCCCTCCGTGGGATGGACTCAACCCCTCGATCTCGTGACCCCGACTTCTGGAGGAATCCCATGCCCGTGATCGTCGTCGGCACCGAGAAGAACTTCGCAGCGCTCCGATCGCGCCTCTTCACGCGCTCTGTCTCGAGCAAGACCGCCGGCGAGGTGTCGGCGGCCCTGCAGGCGGCGAACCCGGACGCTGACCTCAAGGCGCTGGCGCCGGGCACAGTGCTATTCGTGCCCGACGACCTACCGCACGTCTCCGTCACCGGTGATCTTTCGGTAAGCGGAGGGGCAACGGCCGGCGCTGCCGACGTGCTTGCCTCGGCCGAGGCCGCGACGGAGCAGCTCGTCGCGGCCGTGAAGAGCCGCGTCCGCGTTTCTGCCGCCGCTCGGAAGCAGCTGGCGGCGACGCTCTCGCGGGACGAAGTCACTGTCGCAGCGAAGCGTGACAAGGCAATCGGGGCGAGCCTCGACGCCGCACAGCAGGCGCTCGGAGCGGCCGATGCGGCCGACAAGGCGAACGCCGCCGCACTGGGACAGGTGCAGTCCGCGTGGGCCGCCGACCTCGAGGCGTTGCGGGCGGCGCTCCCCGGATAGCTCCGTCGCGCCTCCGGCGTGACTCGTGTCAGCATCCGGGGATGCGAGTGTTCGAGGTGGAGTCGCCGGTGGGCTCGGCGCGCGTCTATCTGCGTGCTGCTGACTCGGCGCTGGCAGGACTGGTGCTCGGTCACGGAGCGGGGGGTGGAGTGGACGCGCCGGACCTGGTGGCGGCAAGCGAGGCGGCATTGTCGGTGCGTGCGAGTGTCGCCGTGGTGGAGCAGCCTTATCGGGTGGCCGGGCGTCGCTCGCCTGCCCCTGCTCGCCAGCTCGACGCCGCCTGGGATGCGGTGGTAGCTCATTTGCGAGCGAGAGAGCTGCGCGGATTGCCGCTGGTGGTTGGGGGTCGCTCCCTTGGTGCGCGGGTGGCCTGCCGCACCGTGGCCGCAACTCAGGCGGTCGCTGTCCTGTGCCTGGCCTTTCCGTTGCAGCCACCCAGGCGTGTGGCGTCGGGGCCGGCACCGAGCCGTCTCCCGGAACTCGACGCCGTCGCGGTGCCGACTCTGGTGGTGCAGGGAAGGCGCGACCCGTTCGGGATCCCGCCGGCCAGCGACAATCGGGTAGTGGTCGAGGTGACCGGCGACCACAGCCTCAAAGCGGATCCGCAGGCGGTGTCGGCCGCCGTCCAATCCTGGCTTGGGGGCCTACTCCCCGGCTTCCGCTAGTCGCTGCGTAACCGATCGAGTTCGCGCTGTGCCGTCTCGACAGCTGCCTCCGCCTTCTTGACTTTGCGCTGCGTCTGCTTCCAGCGGTGCTGAGCCTGCTGTTCTTCCGCTTCGGCCGCACGAAGGATCTTCTTCGCCTCCTGCAATCGCGATCGCGCTGCGCCGTCGTCCAGCCGCGCCGGCGTAGGAGCTCGTCGGCCCCCGGGTTTCGTCTTCGTCGGGGACTTCGTCTTAGGGGGTTCGGCGTGCGCGAGCAGGGTGCCGAACCCGGCGGGCTCGGGTTCGCGCACAAATTGGGCTGCGAGCAGGTCACGGGCGATCTCGTCGTCGACAGCAGCGGCCTCGAGTGTCGTCCTTACGGGCTCACCACCAAGGGCGACCAGCTCCTCGAGTGCCAGCCGCTCGGCCCGCGCAGCCGACTCGAGGTCACCCTTGCCTGCGAACTGGGCGTCGCGCAGGCTCGCCGCCGCCGTGAGGAATGCTTCGACCTGGGCGCGGTGGCTGCGGACGAGCCGATTAACGGCGCTTGCGGCAGCTGTCGGCTTGCGTAGGGCCTTCACTTGGTCTGCCAGCTCCCGCTCTCCGGCCTTCCGCAACCCGCGTTCGGTCTCGTTACGCGCCTGCGTGAACTCCTCAGGCGGAAGGTCGTACAGCCCATCGATCACCGCGTCTACGCTCGCCACCGGGTCGATTTTCGCTCACGCGACGGGCTCCCGGTCGCGCCGACGGAGGCAATGTCGGCGTCGCAGTTCCCGCAAATTGCGAATCTCGCCGAGGGGCGGCGTGACCTGAATCACGCAAATAGCGCAAATCTCGTGATTGACGGCTGACCCCGCCCAGGGCAGCATGGGCGTCGCGCCGAGCACGGAGCGGGACTAGACCGAAGCCTCCGGGCGATGAGCTAGGCGGAAGCCGAATGCATTGCTCGGGGGTGGACGAAACCGCCACCGGCTCGGCGAATTCTTGGTCCGGGCGACTCTTTCCAGCGTTACTTCAGCTGCTTCGGGACGACGAAGGACACGACCCGGGCGCCGCCGGGCTCGAGTTCCGCCCAGCGCTCAATGTCCGCCTCCAGGGTCGCTAGCGCGCCGGTCGGCACTTTCGCCTCGGCGCGGTCGCGCAGTTCGCCGGGCTCGGCGAGCAGCAGCAACAGGTCGCCTAGACCGGGGTTGTGTCCGACGAGCATTGCCTCGTCGGCCTCGTCCGGCAATGCACGGACGCGCTCGAGAAGGGTCTCGGCGCTCGCCGCGTACAGCGCAAGCTCGATCCAGACCTCAGGCTCGCCGAGACCGGGAAGAACCCCTTGCAGCGTCTCTCGAGCCCGCACTGCGCTCGAGGAGACGACGAGCTGCGGGCGGACATCGTGTTTTCTGGCCCACTTCGCGATTCGCCTCGTCGCGCGCCGTCCGCGTGGCGCGAGCGGCCGATCGCGGTCGCGGAGAGCGTCATCGTCCCAGGAGGACTTTGCGTGCCGGAGCAGGTGCAGGCGCCTCATCACTGGTAATAGTTAGATCGTCTCCAGTCGAACACGAGACTGAATTATCTCGCCCCAGAACCGCGAGTCGAGCACTTTTTCTGGGCAGTGTTCGCGAATGGTGGGCGGCCCCCATTGTCCCTGCCGTCCTTCGTAGGAGATGATCGCGTCGGGGTAGATGCGAAAAGGAGCCGACCTGCATGAGCATTCAGACCGAACCTCCCGTCAATCCGAACAAGGCGCTGTGGGAAAAAGGTGACTTCACGCGAATCGCGGACTCGATGCGCGACAGCGGCGAGGCTCTCGTGGCCACGCTCGGAGTTACGCCGGGCCTCGATGTCCTCGATCTCGGCTGTGGCGACGGCACGACCGCGGTGCCCGAAGCAAAGCTTGGAGCGAACGTCCTCGGCGTCGACATTGCGGAGAACCTCGTCGCAGCCGGGAGCGCGCGGGCGCAGAGTCTCGGTCTCGCCAACGTCCGTTTCCAGCAGGGCGACGCGACTGACTTGAGGGATCTCGCGGACGACAGCTTCGACCTCGTCGTCTCGATCTTCGGCGCGATGTTCGCGCCCAAGCCATTCGATGTCGCTAAGGAAGCCGTTCGAGTTACCCGGCCGGGCGGCCGGATCGTGATGGGGAACTGGATTCCGGGCGACCCGACGTTCGTCGCCCAGCTGCTCAAGATCAGTGCCGCCTATTCGCCACCTCCTCCGGAAGGCTTCGTGAGCCCGGTGACCTGGGGTGTCGAGGAGAGCGTCCTGGAGCGGTTCGGGGCGGTAGGCATCCCGGCCGAGAACATCACGTGCGAACGGACGTTGTTCGTGTTCGATTCGCCGAAGACGCCGTCGGAGTTCCTCGCCGATTTCCGCGACTTCTACGGGCCAACCATGAACGCCTATGCCGCGGCGGCGGCCGACGGCCGCGAGGCCGAGCTCCATGAGGAGTTGGAGGCGCTCGTCGAGGAGCACAACACCGCGGGAGTCGGTGACTCGACCCGCATCGAAGCCGCGTACCTCCGTGTGACCGTCATGGTCTGACACGGGGCCGCTTCCGTGCCGGGCGCTCGCGACGTGACTCTTGACACTCGTACTCTCCAGCGAGACACTCGTCCGGTACGGATTCGCACGCGGTCAGGGGACCACTAGCGCATCCCGCGAGAGGAGTATCGATGAGGTGGCGAACGCTTCTGCGAGAAGCTCGACACCGACGGCTACCCGATCTCCGCCAAAGGCACGCAGTCTCGATTGAGAGGGCGGAATGACCAAGACAGAGGTCACACAGCTCCAGCGCGCCATGAACCGCTTCACGGGAAAGCTCTTGGAGAACTTCCCACCGATCGTCGTTGACGGCATCCGAGGACCTGCCACGAACCGGCGCATCAGCGAATGCAAGCTCTACCTCGGCTACGAGGGCGACGCAGTTCGTTCGCATCGCGTTACACCGCTGTTCCTCAAGCGGCTCAGCGATCCGAAGATCCTGCCTGCCGCGATGGCCAAGCTTGCGGAGGAGCAGCGTCGCAAACAGCGTGAGCGCGCCCTGCGCCCGGTTGCAGGTGTCGCGACCTTCGACGGACGCCCGGTAGCGAAGTGGATGCTGCCCTACCTTGAGTTCGCGCGCCAGAACGGCTGGAAGGGGACGCTCAATTCGGGCTTTCGAGACCCGGCGCATTCGGAGGGAATTTGCTTCCAAAAATGCGGTAAGCCAACGTGTCCGGGCATCTGCGCCGGGCGTACGTCGAACCACTCCGGGAAGACAAAGCCGAAAGGAGCGGTAGACGTTTCCGACTTCGGCCGCTTCGCCCAATTGATGCAGCGCTGCACTCTTCAGCCGCGTATCTTCAACGAGCTTTCAAGCGATCCCGTTCACTTCTCGGCGACGGGCCACTGAGGCGTCCGTTTCGTTGAAGGGGGACTTCTGAAGCGTCTGATCGTCTGTTGCGACGGCACCTGGAACCGCCCTGACGAGGTGAGTCAGGGGCTCGCGGCCCCGACGAATGTGGCGAAGATCTCGTTGGCGTTTGCGGATCAGGATGAATCGGGCAACCCGCAGCTGCTGCACTATGAGGCCGGCGTCGGCACGCGGCGCGGCGAGCGGTTCATCGGCGGAGCCTTCGGCGTGGGGCTCTCGCGAAACGTTCAGGAGTGCTACCGCTTCATAGTCGAGAACTACGAGCCGGGGGACAAGCTCTACTTCTTCGGCTTCAGCCGTGGCGCCTACACCGCCCGCAGCACGGTCGGGCTCGTGCGAAACAGCGGCATCCTGCGACCCAAGCACCGGCATCTGATCAAGGAGGCGTATGCCCTCTATCGCCGCCCCGACAAGGACAGCGAGCCGAGCGGCATCGCGGCCGAACTGTTCCGGCGTTCCCACTCATACTCGGAGATCTACGTGGACTTCGTCGGTGTCTGGGACACCGTCGGCGCGCTCGGTATCCCCATCGACGGCTTCCGGCCGCCCTTCCTGAGCAGGCTATGGACATTTCACGACACGACCCTCAGCCGTTACGTGCTCAACGCCTACCAGGCGCTTGCCATCGACGAGCGGCGCCGACCCTTCAAACCATCGATCTGGGTGCAACAGGACGACGCGAAAGACCAGACCCTCGAGCAGGTCTGGTTCGCCGGCGTGCACAGCGATGTCGGCGGCGGTTACAGCGATACCGGGCTTTCGGAGATCGCGCTCCTATGGATGGCCGAGAAAGCGCGCAGTTGCGGGCTCGCATTCAAGCCCGACCACCTGGCGCTCACCAAGACGAATCTCGACCTCGAGGCGCGCAGGGAGGGAGTCCAGGTGGCGCCGGACTATGCCGCGCCGCTGCACAACTCTCGCAAGGGCATTTATCTGCTGCAGTCTGCGTACGACCGCCGACTGGCCGGTGACAACGGTGCCGCGGTCGACGGCGGATCGTTGGCCTCCAGTGCCAAGACGCGCTACGACGAAGAGGAGGGCTACCGTCCCGCAGGGCTCTCCGACTGGCTGGCCACCAGCCGGCCGATCGCCGAGACAGAGGACAGCCCGTAAACCGCTTCCGCTAGGTTCCGAGGAGATGAGGCCCACTTTTGCCGACCTCGAGCGGATACCCCTGTTCGCGTCGTTGAGCGAGTCCGAGTTGGAGGAGCTCGCCGAGTCGTTCGAAGTGAAGTCGACCGGCGCAGGAGCGCAGCTCATCGACCAGAGAACCGGCGGCTACTCCTTCTTCGCCTTAGCCGACGGAAGCGCGCGCGTTACAGCAGACGACGACGAGATCGCAACCCTCGGCCCTGGCGACTGCTTTGGAGAAATGGCTCTTCTCGGCAGCGGGCGACGAACCGCAAGCGTCACGACAACCACGCCGACGACCGTCTACGTCATGTTCGGAGATGAGTTCCGCCGCCTCGAGCGCAGTCATCCCGAGGTCGTCGCGCGGATCAAAGAGCTGATGCGCGAGCGCCTCATCAGTCAGGCCGGATGATGCGCCCGCTTCGAGGAGCGCTCCTCTTCAAGCTCGGCGCCTGGGCGGGGATGATGGCTGCTGCTGCGTTTATCCGGCGGACTGTCCCCTCGCAGGGCGACGAAGAGAGCGACGAGCTCCGTCTCGTCGCTGTCTTCAACGGCATCACGCTCAAGAGCCGGGCCAAGGCTTTCACCGGAGGGTCGATGCTGGCGTGGTACGGCGGTATCGATGTCGACCTCCGCGAGGTCGAACTCGCGCCCGACGCACGGTTGTCTCTCCACACGCTCTTCGGCGGGATTGCAGTCAAGACTCCGCCAGGCTGGCGTGTCGAATCCGAGCTGAATGCGTTCGCCGGCGGCGTCGACACTCGTACGTCGTCGCAGGACGATCCGGACGCGCCGGTGCTCACACTCACGGGGACTGCGCTCTTCGGCGGAATCGCTGTCGGAGCGAGGGCGCCCACGAATGAACCGACTACCGCCGCCGATGGTCCTTTGGCCAGAGACACGGCTGAGTAATCCGCGAAGCTCGGCCAGTCGATCAGGGCGGGGACACTTGGTCGGCCCAGATCAGCAGATCGAGGATGCGCACCTCGCTGAGCTCGCGACTTCGCCCGACTTCGCGCCGGAGGGCCGTCAGGGCCACACGGTTGCGGTCGAGATCGCTCTTGTAGCCGCGGACGAGTGCGAGCGCGCGCTCGCCGAACGGCGCCTGTGTTCCGGGGTCGTCGTCCGCGAGGTACTTCTGGACGACACTGTCGAGCATCGGAATCAGCTCCGGGCGCTTCCTGTGCAGCGCCTTGGTCGCCTTCGAGAGACCGACTCCGCGGATGCCCGCGAACGCATCGAACAGCTGCCTCAGCGCTAGCCACGGGAGCTTGTCGTCCGGCTCCGTCAGCGACGTCACGACAGCAATCGCTCCCAAAGCCCGCTCGATCCGGCGGCGACGCGTCAGAACCACCGCGATCTCGCTCGCCGAGATGCGGGCGCCGTCGCGGTTCGCGAGCCTCAGATCGATTTCGCCGAACGACCGCGGCGGCGAGCCTCCGCCTGTGTCGATACGCCACGCCTCCAGAAAGCCGAGCACGATCGACAGCGGATCTTCGACGGCGACGCCGCCCCGGAGAACCACCGCCGGAATCGAGTTCGTCGTCAGGCCCCTGCTAGTAGATGTGCAGCTTTTCCAGGAGTGCCAGCGGGTCGTCGATCGACTCGAACACATCCTTGTTGTGCTTGATCATCTTGCTGCGCATGTAGACGCGGAGCCACTGCTTGTAGATGTACAGCTCGTAGCGATCGAGCGCGTCCTTCACCGACAGATCCTGCTGCGCGAGGAGCCGCGCAAGGAACATCGCGTTCTCGAAGCCGAGCGAGATCGACTGGAAGTACGGCGATCCGATCGCCGAGTCACCCGCGAGGAAGACCGGTGAGTGGGCGAAGGGATGGTCACTCGGCCCGGCTGCAAGCCACTGACGGTTGGTTGCATGGCGCGCGCGGTAGAGGTCCAGCGGGATCCGCACGATCTCGAGGTCGCCGAGGATCTCGCCTTCCGTCTCCTGCTTGATCATGTCGATGAAGCGGTCCATCGACTGGGCGACGTCGGGAGCGTTCTCGCGCAGCCACGCACCGTCGAATCGCGGCGGCATCGCCTCGTACTCCTCGGCGCTGATGTTGACGATGCCGGTGACGTGGCTGACGCTGCCGTCGTAGTGCGTCCGGTGCACCATCGGGATGAACTTGTACTGCGGGTTCCCTTTGTTTTTGTAGTACTTGCAGTACTCGTTGCAGTCGTACGGCTGGCCGTAGAGGAAGGTGATGACGAGCGCGTACTCGAGTCGAACGTTGACCGTGTTCGCTCCCTCGACCGCCTGATCGGAGCTCGGAGTCAGCCGATCTCGAAGCAGCGACCTGCTGCCCGTCGAATCGATGAGGACGTCTCCAGGCTCGAGCATCGAAATCGCATCCTCGGCGGTGATCGCGGCGCCGGTGCGCTCCACACCGCCGCGGGAATCGATCAGCTCACTGAGCGAGCGCTCGATCGAGTTGAGGGGGCAGAAGCCCTGCGCCCAGCCCTGTAAAAGGGCTGCGAGGTCCGGAGCGATGGACTGTCTGTACGCCAGGCCCTCTTCGAGTTCCGGCGGATCGAAGATCGCCTCGACGCTGTCTCCGTCGATGTCGTCGGTTCGGTAGCTCTCGATGGAGTCCGCGACGAGATAGGGCGCCAGCTGGACCATGCGCGTTCGCGTGTATTCGGTTCGCTTCTCGCAGAGGTGGACGGAACAGTCCTCCGCCGACTGGAGCAGCGCCGTGAGCAGAAGACCCACGGGTCCCGCGCCGACCACATGCACGCGCATGCCCATCGAAGCGAACGTCTACCGCTCGACGAGAACCACCAGGGTCTCGGGCAAGACCCCGTCGAACGCCATTGCGTCGGCCCCGCCTTCGGTCTGCAGCGCCGCCGCGACGGCGTCCAAGTCGGGAACATCCATGAGAATTCCCACCCGCGTCGGCTTCTCGGGATCCACGAAGGTGCGAATGTTCGTCACGCCCAGCGGCCCGAAGAACTCCTCACGCTTCGGTGACGCGAGCCAGTGGTCTGTGTCCTTGATGTCGTGGTGAGCGAAAACCGTCGGCATCGCCGCTCCTCCCAGTGTGTGATGACCCTGGCGCAACCTATCTGAGGAGTCATTCGTCCTCGGAGGCTCAGAGCCGGTGTGCGTTCACGATCCGCTCGAGGAACTGCTGCGTCCGGGGCTGGCGCGGTGAGCCGAACATCTGCTCGGGTGGTCCCTGCTCGCGGATGACGCCGTCGTCGAGGAAGCACACGCGCGTCGCGATGTCGCGGGCGAAGCCCATCTCGTGAGTCGCGATCAGCATCGTCATCCCGCCGGAGGCGAGCTCCCCGATCACCTCCAGCACTTCCGCGACCAGCTCCGGGTCGAGCGCGCTCGTCACCTCGTCGAGCAGCATCAGCCGCGGCTGCATGGCGAGCGCGCGCACGATCGCGACCCGCTGCTGCTGGCCACCGGAGAGGTGATCGGAGTACGCCTCCACCTTGTCGGAGAGGCCGAAGCGGTCGAGCAGCGCGCGGGCGTGTTCCTCGGCTTCGCCGCGGTGCTGGCCGAGCGCGAGCCTCGGCGCCAGGGTGACGTTCTCGAGCACGCTCATGTGCGGGAAGAGGTTGAACGCCTGGAAGACGATCCCGATCCGGCGGCGAACCTGGTTCACGTCGACGCCGCGCCGCGTGATCTCCTCTCCCGCGAACACGATTCGCCCCGCGTCCACAGGCTCCAACAGGTTCACGCAGCGCAGCAGCGTCGACTTCCCGGCACCGGAGGCGCCTATCAGGCAGATCACCTCGTGCTCGCCGACGGAGAGACTGATCCCATCGAGGACGAGCTGTTCCCCGAACGACTTGTGCAGCCCCTCGATCTCGAGCGCGGCTGAAGCGCTCATGCGTGCAGCCCCTGAGCCTGGCGGCGGCGGCGGTCGCGTGCGATCAGCCAATCGGTGAAGCGCGCGAGCGGGATCGTGATCGCGACGAAGAGGACCGCGGCCGCGAGATAGGAGGTGAAGTTGAACGTCGCGTCGGCGTCGATCTGGGCCTGGTTGAACGCCTCGAGCACGCCCACCGTGCCAACGAGCGCCGTGTCCTTCTGTAGACCGATGAAGTCGTTCAGCAGCGGCGGAATCACACGCCGGACCGCCTGGGGCAGGATCACCTTGCGCAGGGTCTGCCAGCGGGTCAGCCCGAGTGAGCGCGCAGCCGCCTCCTGGCTCGGGTGCACCGAATCGATGCCCGCCCGGTAGACCTCGGAGACGTACGCGCTGTAGATGAGCACGAGCGAGACGATCCCCCAGAGCATCACCGAGTTCGGAACGCCGGACAGCCCGAGCGCAGGTGCGCCGAAGGCAAGGACTGAGATCACCAGGATGGTCGGCACGCCACGGAAGAAATCGGCGTACACGATCGCCATGGCACGCAGCGGGAAGAAGACCGGTCCCGGGAGGCTCCGCAGCACCGCGATCAAGAGCGCGAACGGAAGGATGAGGCACTCCGCGATCAGAAAGATCTCGACGTTGAGTCGGAACGCCCTCAAGATTCCCGGGAACGTCGCCTTGAACTCGGACCAGCTGAAGAACGTCTGGCGTACCTCAGGCCAACCGGGCGAGTTGGCGACGACCACGACCACGACGACCAAGAAGACGATCGTCGAGAGGGTCGCGATCGCAGCACCCGGCGGCCGTCGGCCCGGGCCGAACGGGCCGAGGATGCGCGAGCTCCTCGACTCGTCTACTTCAAGACTGGCGCGCCGGTCGCCTTCGCTAGCCACTGCTGCTGGAGCTGCTTCAGCGTCCCATTCGCACGCAGCTTCGCAAGCCCCTGGTCGACGCATGCCGCGAGCGAGTTGCCCTTCGCGAAGACCATGCCGAAGTAGCCGGCACCGCCACCCGAGTTGAACTGGCCGAGCACCTTGGAGTTCGGGACCTGGGCACCTGTGACGTAGAACGCGGTCGGGAGGTCGACGACGAGGCCGTCTATCTGCTTGTTCTTCAGCGCCTGCACCGCGGCGGCGTTCTGCTGGTAAACCGCGGGCTGTGTCGTGGGCTTGATCGTGTCGGTGATGAAGGAGTAGCTCGTCGTCCCGATCTGCGCGCCGAGCTTGAACGGCCGCAGGCCCGCGATCGAGTCCACATTCGCGATCTTGGTTCCCTTGAGCACGACGACGGCCTGGTTCACGTCGTAGTACGACTTGCTGAAGGTGACGACCTTCGCGCGCTCAGGCGTGTAAGAGATCTGGTTGATGTCGAAGTCGAACGACTTCTTGCCGGGCGCGAAGGAGCGGGTGAAGGGCACATACGTCCAATGCACGGCAGAAGGGCTGAAGCCGAGCTGCTTCGCGACCGCGTAGGCGGTCGCCGACTCGAAGCCCTTGCCAGTTGCCGGATCGTTGATCTTCCAGAAGGAGCTCTTCGTGCCGCCGGCGTACCACGGCGGGTAGGCCGGGTTGTCGGTGCCGACCGTGAGCTGGCCTGGCTTCACCAGCGTCAGCGACGACTTCGCGCACGATGCCCCGGCCGCGCTCGTCGTGCTCGTCGTGCTCGAGGAACCACCGCATCCTGCCGCCGCCGTCGCCACGGCAGCCAGCGCGGCTGCGAGTGCGACCAGACGGAGTGGGCGGCAGGCTCTCGGTCCCATGACGGCGGCGAGCCTATCAGCGGTTGCCGGTCGCTCCTAACGAGATGCGCCGTGGAATCAGGCTGCCGGTGCGATCTCGAGCACGAGCGCCGCCAAGCCGGCTTGGCGTGCTATCTGCGCGAGGGTGCGCGCCTCGGCTCGACGAAGCGCGAGCACCTGGGGCCTACGGAGAGCGTGGTCGAGGACAAGCGAGAGGTCACGAGCGGCGGATGAGCTGCCGGCGCAGGCGGCGGCTGCGTTCCGAAGTTGCACGGTCTCGTCAGGGCCGAGATCGACGCGCCGTCCTCCGATGTCGAGCACGACCCGGCGTTGCGTCGGGGCGGCCCGACGCATGTTCGTGGCTGCTACCACCTCGCCTCACTCGGGACCGGCCAGCCGAGGTCCTCGTGAGCGCCGTCGAAAAGACGACCGGACCGACGGGCTCGATTTCGTGCCGGCTCGCTCTTGGGCGAGGTCTTGGGCTCGTGCGTTGAAGCGGGTTCGCGGTGCCGCCGCGGATCGCTTCTCGAGCCGTCTCGTGTGCGTGAACTGCTGCGCAACTGGTACAGGCGGACAGCGCGCATGGCGAGCACGAAGACGAACAGGCAGATGAAGCCGTTCGTCAGGCCGACTCCGAGCCAGGTAGCTGCAGCCACGAACGCAACGGCTCCAACTGCGTAGCGTTCCGCCACCGATCGCACAACTGCTCCTCCTTGGTTGCTCGTGCCGAGAGCGATCGAATTCGCGCCGCACACGCGTTGTCCTCGCACGAAGGCGCGGGACTGACCTTCACCTCAGCTGTAGGGCGGGCGAAGTGGGAGCAGGACCGGTGCCCGGGGTTTCTGATTGAAGTCGAAGTCGTTGGCGAGGTTGCCGAGGATCGGTTCGTTCTCGCGGACGTCGGGTCGGGAGTCGGGCCGACCGTCGGTCTTGGGATTCAGCCGCTGTCCGTGCAGGAAATCGTCTTCGATGAACTTGAGGTAGGCGTCGAAGCTGAGGACCTGGTGGTCGAGGTACCCCTGCTTGGCGTACGGGCTGATCACGAGGGCGGGCACGCGTAGGCCGTATCCCTGGCTGTCGACGAACGGTGGCTTGACGTGGTCGTAGAAGCCGCCCCAGTCGTCCCAGGCGAGGAAGATCGCAGTCGAGTTCCAATCGGGGCCGCGCATGATCGTGTTGATCAGGCGGGTGACGTAGGTCTGGCCGGCGGTCACGAGCCCTGGCGGGTGTTCGCTCACGTCTTGCGACGGTGTGAGCCACGACACCGCGGGTAGCCGTCCTTTCCGTGCCGCACTGTAGAAGTCGCGGAGGGGTGCGACGTCGTGCACCTGGTGGTCGTGTTGCACCGTGTCGAACCGAGGCAGCGGGTTCCAGATGCTGGGAGTGCCGGCGCGTTGCTTGACCGGTGGGCAGGCCATCTGGTTGTCGTCGCAGTCCGGTTGGCTGCCGTTGGCGACGTAGTAGCGCCAGCTCACGCCGTACTTGTGCAGGAGATAGGTCAGGTCGGTCCACGGATAGTCGAGTTTCTTGCCGTGCCCGGTGGCGCCGAACTGCCCCGTGAGTGCGGACTTGCAGCTCATCGGGTCGCCGTGCCTCGAGCAGCGAGCCGCCCAACCCGAGACGATCGACAGACGCGCGGGCAGGCTCCAGGCGTTCACGGACTCGAACATGTGGTCCTGGAGCACGAACTGGCGCGCGTAGTCCCAGTAGTTGGGGATCTCGCGCGAGTCGTGATAACCCATCACGTCAGGCTTAGAGGGTGTCGCGCAAATTCCCGAATTCGAGTTCTGGCAGACGCGGAACCGACCGAGACGGGCCCGAGCCTGGAATCCGTTCATCCTGCCGCCGTTGATGTCGCGGATTGCGTCGGGTGTGCTGTGAGGGCCGCCGGCGTTGCGATTCGCCGTGTCGTGGTACGGCTTGACGCAGGAACCCGCCTTCGGATCGGGGTTGCACGGGACCGTCCCCGGGTTTCCTGCGAGCCCCGGGATCCCGTCGGCGCCGGGGAACGTGCCGAAGTAGGAGTCGAACGAGCGGTTCTCCTGCATGATGATCACGACGTGGCGGATCTTGTGGATCCCGCTGCGCGTGCCCGAGGCGGCCTCCGCGAGGTGGCGGCCGGCCGGGTGACTCGGCTCCGTAGGCGCAGCGTGTCGATGCGAGGGAATCGCTGCCCACGCCAGTAGCAGCGCTACGACAAGGAGCCCAGTGAGGAGGATCGCGACCCGCTTCAAGCGCGCACAGAGTAGTCAGCGAACTTAAGAGCGAATGGTTCGTCTGACGAACTCGACCAGGTCACGGGTGAAGCGCGCAGGGTCTTCCCAGCGGGGTGTATGTCCGACTCCGGGGTAGACGAGGAGGTCGGCGTTGGGGATCGAGTGCAGGAGGCGATCCTGCATGTCCCGCGAAACGAGGGCATCCGCGTCGCCCCAGATGAGGAGCGTCGGAGCCCGGATACGCCCGAGCTCGGCCATGTCGTCGTACCGAAGTAGACCCGCGAACGTCCCACGCCATACGTGTGCCGGGACCTTCGTGACCTCGGCTGTGAGCAGGTCGACGAGGTCGGGTCCGATGCTGGCGGATGACGTGTCCGCGACGAAGGACCGCACGAAGTCCGCGCTGATCGGGTCCTCGAGGACGGACACGGTGGACTCGACAAAGGTGGCGAGTCGCTCGTCGTCGCGCAGGGTTGTGGGAGACGCCTCGAGCAGCAGACCGGCGATTCGCTCCGGATGATCGAGGGCCACCCTTCGCGCAACGAGACATGAGCCCGAGTGGCCGGCTAGGACGGCCCGTTCGATTCCGCGGGCGTCGAGCAGTTGAACCACGTCGGCGGCGAAGTCTTCGACGCCGTACCCGCCGTCCGGCTTGTCGGAGTCTCCGTGCCCGCGCGGAGAAAGAGCGATGGCATGTGTCTCACTGGGGATCCGATCGAGGACCGGCTGATACGAACGCCACGAGTCGGTCGGCCCCGGGTGGAGCACCAGTGCCGGCTCGGTAGCAGCGCCTTGAAGTGCATACGACAACCTCAGGCTAGAGTCCAGCGTCACGGCCGGCATGCGCTGACCCTACGCGCGAAGATCTTGGAAGGCGTTCAGCTGGGCGGGCTCACGTAGCCCGTAAGCGCGTAGTGCTTGTGACCGACTTCGATGCCCCGCTGGTCTCCGCCCGTCTCCACGGCCGAAAATGCGGTCAGGTTTCCGTCGCCGTTGATCACGTCAGGCCCCTGTTGTCCCGGCCGGTCCCGGATGACGATTGCGACGTGCGCGGCACGCGGCTCGGCGCCGAGCGAAAGGCCGTAGACCGCTATGTCTCCAGGAGCGGCCTCGTATGTGGGAGTCGCGGGATGCCACCTGCCGTTGGCGACGGCCCACTCGTAGAAGCTCGCCGCGGCCCCGTTGATCTCGCCCGGGTCGTAGCCGTACGCGAACCGCACCCCGGCTTTTCGCCAGGCCCAGGCGGCGAAGTCGGCGCACCACTCTTCGGCGGTGTCGCCGTTCGAGCAGGCGTCGCCGGCAGCCCAGAACCCGCTGAACTTGTTGCAGTAGGAGTAGGAGGGGTCGGTCGTGTATCCGACCTGACTCTTCGCAATCGCCACGATCCGCTGCTGGACGCTCAAGGATGCGAGGCTGGCCTCGCTCGGCACGCGGAACGAGTGGCTCGTCCCGATGACGCCGCGGGAAGCGGCCACCAAGCCGGCCGCGGCTGCGCATGCTCCGACGATCAGCAAGAGCCGTCGTAGTGGCCGCCGCCGACGGTAGACGCGTACCGGGCTCCCCGTACGATCATGGGAGGTGAGCGCGGATCTAGGCATCGGACGCGCTGCTCGGCGCCATGCCCGGAGGCGGGGGCGCTAGATCACGACGGTTTCGCAGGGCCTGATGACCCGTGAGGCGGTCGACCATCGCTGCGGCGGTTTCGAGACCTGCGGCGATCTGGTCGTCGCCGGGCTGGCCCAGCACGACGCCGGTGATCGTCGTCCGCTTGCCGTGGATCGAGCGGATGGCCCGGAAGGCGAAGCAGCCGCCTGCCGCGTCGTCGGAGCCGGTCTTGATGCCGACGAATCCGTCGTGTCCGAGCAGCGTGTTGGTGTTGTGGACTGCGCCTGCGACCGGGAGCGCGGCGGTCGACGTCGAGACGATCTTCACGAACGCCGGGAGGCGCATGGCCTGGAGGGCGATGCGAACCTGGTCTGCGGCAGTCGACACCGTCGTGTCGTCGTAGCCGCTCGGATCGGTGTAGCGGGTGTGGGTCATGCTCAGCGACCGGGCGGTGGCGTTCATCCGGGAGACGAACCGGCTTGTCGAGCCGTCGTCCCACCGCGCGAGAACCACGGCGATGTTGTTTGCCGATGGCAGCAGTAGCGCCTGCAGCGCCTGCCGCTCGGTCAACTGCTCTCCGTCGGCGACGGACACCACCGACTCGCGCCGTTCGCGTCGGCGGTCGGCGTCGGCCACATCGGCGTCGGTGAGCGCGATCGACGGGCCATCCCGGCCGGATCGCAGCGGGTGATCGCGAAGCACGAGATAGGCAGTCATCACCTTCGCGACGCTTGCGATCGGAACCTCATGCTGGTTCGGGCCCGCTTGGATCTGCGACTGCCCGATCCGGACGGCAGCCTGACCGTATGCCGGCCAGACGGTCTTGGGCAGCGGAGCGTCGTGCGCGCGGCTGTGCCCACTGCGAAGGACATCGACCTGCGGTGTCGCAGTTGCGGTCGAGGAGGCCGTCAGCTCGTGGCCGAGCGATGCGGCGGTCGCGGCGATAACGAGGAGAAGGGCTGCGGCCCGGATCCTTCGACTCCGAATCCGACGGAGCCTTGTCGGCGCGGGTTCGCGGTGCGGCATGCCGCCATTGAAAGCAGCGCGCTGTTGCGGGCACGTATCCGGTTTTCGATACGCCGGCGATACGCGCCCGCTCTAGCATCAGAACATGCGGGTGTTGATCGTCGAGGACGAGCCCTACATGGCGGAAGCCATCCGCGACGGCCTGCGCCTCGAAGCGATCGCTGCCGACATCGCGGGCGACGGCCACGCCGCTCTGGAGCTCTTGACCCTCAATGCGTACGACATCGCCGTACTGGATCGGGACATTCCGGGGCCCAGCGGCGACGAGATCGCCAAACGTGTCGTCGCTTCCGGTAGCGGCATGCCGATTCTCATGCTCACCGCTGCCGACCGGCTCGACGACAAGGCGACCGGGTTCGAGCTCGGGGCGGACGACTACCTGACCAAGCCGTTCGAGCTCCGCGAGCTCGTGCTGCGTCTCAGGGCGCTTGACCGCAGGCGCGCCCACAGCAGACCGCCCGTGCGCGAGATCGCAGGTCTACGGCTGGATCCGTTCCGCCGGGAGGTCTACCGCGACGGCCGGTACGTCGCGCTGACCAGGAAGCAGTTCGCCGTACTCGAGGTTCTCGTCGCCGCCGAGGGCGGCGTCGTCAGTGCCGAAGAGCTTCTGGCGCGGGCGTGGGACGAGAACGCCGATCCGTTCACCAATGCAGTTCGCATCACGGTGTCGGCACTGCGCAAGCGACTCGGCGAGCCCTGGATCATCGCCACCGTGGCCGGCGTCGGCTACCGCATCGACCCTGCAACTGGCGGCGGACAGGAGGGAAAGGGGGGTGAATAGGCGTCGCGGTTTGAGCGTTCGTCTCAAGCTCACGCTCAGCTACGCAGGCTTCCTCATGCTCGCCGGTGCCGTGCTGCTCGCCGCCGGCTATCTCTCACTTTCCCGCGGCGCGCACCCCGGCGTGATCTTCATGGTGCAAAGCCACGCCGACCTCTGGCGCGATTTTGGTCCGATCGCGGCGATCGTGATGTCGTTCCTGCTCGTGTTCGGCCTGCTTGGAGGATGGTTTCTCGCCGGCCGGATGCTCGCCCCGCTGACGCCGATCACCGACGCCACGCGCATGGCCGCGAAGGGATCGCTCTCCCACCGGATCGAGCTGGAAGGACGTCAGGACGAGTTCCGCGAGCTCGCGGACAGTTTCGACGCGATGCTCGCGCGGCTCGAGGCACACGTCGCCGAACAGCAGCGATTCGCAGCCAACGCATCCCACGAACTGCGCACACCGCTCGCGATCACGCAGACGCTCCTCGACGTCGCCCGAAAGGATCTCAACGGCAACAGCGAGCTCATCAACCGGCTCCATGACGTCAACAGCCGCGCGATCGACCTCACGGAAGCGCTGCTTCTGCTCAGCCGCGCCGGCCAGCGTTCCTTCGCCCGACAACCCGTCGATCTCTCGCTCATCGCCGAAGAAGCCGCGGAGACACTCCTTCCTCTCGCAGAACGACGCGGTCTCACGATCGAGACCTCCGGCGACGCGACCCCCACCATCGGTTCGTACGCGCTCCTCCTGCAGATGACCACGAACCTCGTGCACAACGCGATCGTTCACAACCTGCCCGAAAACGGCACCGTCTGGGTCACGACCAGCGCTCGGACCGATCGCGCCGTTCTCACGGTCGAGAACACCGGAGAGAAGCTCGCGTCACAGTCGGTCTCCACGCTCGCCGAGCCGTTTCTGCGCGGCAGCGAGCGCGTCCGCCGCGACCACGCAGGTGTCGGCCTCGGGCTGACGATCGTCCAGAGCATCACGCAGGCACACGATGGAACGCTCACCCTCGCCTCCCGGGACGAAGGCGGACTCTGCGCAACCGTGCAGCTCCCCGCTAGGCACGTAGCGAACGCCGACTTCGCGTCGCCAACGTCGCGCTGAAGGTCGGCACCTAGGCGAGGAGGGCGGAATCGAGGGGGCCTTGCGGCCCCCTCGATGGGTTCAGGCGCTCACTGTGTCGGCTAGTTGCCGACGCAGATGTAGTCGAACGTGGTGCTGGTCAGAGTGCTCTTGAACGTGAATCCGGTGCCGGTCTTGCTGCCGATGTGCGTGCCGCTGGCCGCGGGCGAGCCGTTGTTCTCCGCGGTCAAAGTGCACACGTAGCTGGTGGCGCCGGTGAACACGGCCGTTCCCGCAAACGTAACGGAGGCATTGCCGCCGTTGTTCGTGGTCGCCGTGCCCTCGACGATGTGAGCGCTCGACTGAGCCGTGCCGGCGGCGTTGTAGACCGCCGTCGTTCCGGCCGGACCCTGCGCGCCGGTCGGACCGGCAGGCCCCTGAGAGCCGGTTGCACCCGGATCGCCCTGCGGTCCCTGAGGCCCGACGTCACCCTGCGGTCCCTGAGGCCCGACGTCACCCTGAGGCCCCTGCCCGCCGGTGTCGCCCTGCGGTCCTTGCGGGCCCATCGCGCCGACCTCGCCGTCGCAGAGGCGGAAGACGCCGGCCGGGGTGGTCACGTCGACGCCGGAAGTGCCGTCATCGCACGTCACAGCCTGGATGGCCGAGACGCCGTCAGCACCGTTCGCGCCCGGATCGCCCTGAGGGCCCTGGTCACCCTGGAGCCCCTGGAGGCCCTGATCACCCTGCAGGCCCTGGAGGCCCTGGTCCCCTTGCGGACCCTGGGGGCCGGTCTGGCCGTCGGTGCCGTTGCAGATTTCGTACAGGCTGTCTTGCCAGTCCTCGATCAGCCAGCCGCCGGAAGTGCAGGTCTGGTCAGAGGAAACCGGGGTGATCGACGAGATGCCGGGAACGCCGGCGAGACCCTGCGGGCCCTGGTCACCCTGAGCGCCCTGAAGCCCCTGAAGGCCCTGGTCGCCCTGAGCGCCCTGAAGTCCCTGAGCGCCCTGAAGGCCCGTCAATCCCTGAAGTCCCTGAAGTCCCTGAAGTCCCTGAAGTCCCTGAAGTCCCTGAAGTCCCTGAAGTCCCTGAAGTCCCTGAAGTCCCTGAAGTCCCTGCAAGCCCGGAAGACCCTGCGGGCCGATCGCGCCCTGCAGTCCGAGTGCTCCCTGCGGACCGGCCGAGCCGTTCGCGCCGGCAGGCCCCTGCGGGCCGGCCGGGCCGCGCAGACCTTTGACCGCGAATCCGACCTTCCGGATCTCGCCCCTGTGGCACGCCTTCTTGAGAGCAACCTTGCGCACGACACCGGTCTTCTTCGAGATGCAGAACGGTCCAGCCAGCGGTCGACTCCGGTGATGAGATGCATGACTCGCCGATGCGATGCCGGCGATCACGAGCAGAGTGATTACCCCTGCCAGCAGTGGAATCCAGCGTCCCTTCTTCAAGGGATCACCTCCTACGTTTTGAGCGCCCAATACGGCGCGAAGGAGACGACCCGTTCCTCGGAGCCGCTGACCCTCTGCCCTATTTTTGGCCGCAGTTAGCTACTTGATAGGCGCAAAAGTGATCGTCCCTCCAACGAGCGAATCTCATCCCCCGAAGAGGTGATCGCTCCCCTCGAAGGGGTGGTCGAGGCGTGAACTCGCGCACTCGCACCGTCGCGCCTACTCGAACGCGTAAAGTCGGCATCAGTCCGACCGACGGAGGAGCGAAGTGACGAGCATCTACGCAGTTGTGGACCCGGCGACCGGCGAAACGGTCAAGGAATATCCGACAATCAGCGACGACGAGTTGCGGGACGCGATCGGCCGCGCAGACCAAGCGCACCGCGAGTGGTCGAGCGTTTCGACTGTCGCCGAACGCGCCGCGCTCATTCGGCGCGTCGGTGAGTTGCACTCGGAACGGCGCAAGGAGCTTGCGGAGATCATCGTCGCCGAGATGGGCAAGCCGGTCGGCCAGGCGCGGGGCGAGGTCGACTTCTGCGCGTCGATCTACGAGTTCTACGCCGACAACGCGGAGGCGCTGATGGCGGACGAGCCGATCGAGCTCCTCGACGGCGAGGGGACGGCCGTGGTCCGCCGTAGCTCGCTCGGCGTTCTGCTGGGGATCATGCCGTGGAACTTCCCGTACTACCAGGTGGCCCGTTTTGCGGGGCCGAACCTGATCATCGGCAACACGATCCTGCTGAAGCACGCACCGCAGTGTCCGCAGTCGGCCGAGGCCATGTCGCAGATGTACGCAGACGCCGGTTTCCCCGACGGCGCGTACGTCAACATCTACGCCACAAACGAGCAAATCGAGTGGGTGATCGCCGATCCGCGCGTACGCGGCGTCTCCGTCACCGGTTCCGAGCGGGCCGGCGCCGCCGTCGCAGAGATCGCCGGGCGGAATCTGAAGAAGGTCGTGCTTGAGCTCGGCGGCTCCGACCCGTTCATCGTCCTCGGTACCGACGACCTCGACAAGACGGTCGAGGACGCCGTCGCTGCGCGGATCGACAACGCGGGCCAGTCGTGCAACGCCGCGAAGCGGATGATCGTCATCGACGAGCTGTACGAGCCGTTCCTCGAGAAGTTCACGGCTGCCCTCACCGCCGTGACGCAGGGCGATCCGCGCGAGCGCGGGGTCGAGCTCGGGCCACTCTCGTCCGAGCTGGCGGCCGACCGGCTCGAGGACCAGGTCCGCCGCGCGTCCGAACAAGGCGCGACGATCGTGGCGGGAGGCAAGCGCAACGGCAACTACTTCGAGCCGACTGTGCTGACGGACATCACACCGCAGAACGAGATCTACCGCGAGGAGCTATTCGGCCCAGTCGCGCAGGTCTACCGCGTGAGTTCGGAGGACGAGGCCGTCGCGCTTGCAAACGACACGCCGTACGGGCTCGGCTCCTACTTGATGACGAACGATCCGGAGCAGGCGACGCGGGTCGCCGACCAGATCGACGCCGGAATGGTCTACGTGAACATCGTCGGCGCAGACGGTGCCGAGCTGCCGTTCGGCGGCACGAAACGCTCGGGATTCGGCCGTGAGCTTGGCCGCTACGGCGCCGACGAATTCGTGAACAAGAAGCTGATCCGGATCAGCTGAGGTCTACGTCGCTCGACCGTCGCTGTTGGTTCCGTCACGGGGCCGGCTCGACGGTCGGGTGCTCGACTCCTCCGGCGACCCCTGAGCAGGAACGAGGCCCTCGACGCTCTTGGACAGCACCTGCGTGAAGCGCTCGCTGAAGCCTGCGACAAACGCGAGCGAGCCGTAGTAGTAGAGGGCCGTTGTCTTGTCTCCCGGCGCCGTCGTGTGGAGAATCCCGCTGGCCAGCACGAAGTAGGTAAAGACGCCGAAGACCGCTCCCAGGACCGGCCTGTAGCTCCCGAGCATGTAGAGCGTGCGCTTGCCGAGGTCGTAGTGGACGCTGAACTTCGATTTGTCCGATGAGATTCGCTGCAGCACGCTGACGAACGCGCCGATTGCGCCGGCGGCGACCGAGACCACGATTCGCGTGTCGTCGGGGTCCCAGGAGAGGGAGCCCCACACGGTGAGCGCCACTACGCCGAGCGCAAGCAGTACGCCGATCACGAGCACCCCGACGATCATCCCCTGCGTGTAGACCGTCAGGCCGATCCGCGCGCCGGCCTTGCGGTAGTAGTCGCGGATCTCACGGAGCTCGTCGTTTTGCTTGGTAGCGATGCGTTTTGCTTCGTCCTCCTCCACCTGGCCTTGGTCGCGGTCGATGATTCCGAGCACGTGGCTGGCCACGGCCATGATCCTCTTCAGGCCGACGCTTTCGCTGGTGTACCGCAGCACCTCGCTGATCCGGATCGCGAGGTTCTCGCAGTTGAACAGCACGTCGGCCAGCGCGGGGTTGTGTCGCGTCACCCAGTCGGTGGAACGGTGGAACTGGCGGTCGTCGTCGATGATCGGGCTGAGCAGGACCGGCACCTTCTTGTGCGTGAGTGCAACCCCGGATGGCTCCATGATCGACCAGTACTCGCCGATGATCTCGCCGTACCGCTCCTCGAAGGCAGCGCGCGTCTTGCGATAGCGGCGTGCGGCTTCAGGGTGTTCGGAGTGGCCCGTGCGCCTCTGGTGCTCCCAGTGGAAGTGGTCCCAGGTGAGGTCGGGGAAGGTCACCTGTTGCGTGACTCGCTGTTCCTTCTGCTGACGGACGGCCGTGGCCTCGTCGTCGGCGTGGCCGGGACGGAGTCGTGCGAGCACGGTGTTCATGGGGCCTCCCCTGATCGTCCGTGCCGCAACGGACTCGTTCTCTTCCTTGTGTCTGACGATACGACCAGGCGGGCGAGAACGCAACCCTCCGCTGTGTCTACGTGCGGAGCTCCCAGCCGGCGGCTGCGTACGAGTGGCAGAGGTCGGTGCCGATCCGCCGTCCGAGGTCGTCGTAGATTGCGACCCTCAGCCTGCCTCGAGCAAGGGCACAGATTCGTCGCAGGTTGTGGGGGTCGCCGCTGTCGGGTGCAAGCAGCTGCGTGTCGGCGCGATATGCCCAGGTGTCGCTGCCGTGTGCCGAGAGCGTCTCGGCCTGCGCGCGGCAGAAGGAGCGGGCGCCGACTCCGACGACGACGAGGTTCGCGTCGGCTCCGAACGGCGAGACCGCGCACCTCGTCACGAGCGCCCGAGGCTCTGGCCGCGTCGGCTGCACCCCGGCGAGCTTTCGGCCGAGCACTACTCCTCCGGCGGTTGCCGGTGCGGCGATGGCAAGGGCAAGCAGGAGGGGGACACCGACCCGCCAGAGCCGCCCTCGTTGCCTGTGCCGGGGGGGAGCGGGGCGCGCCGCCGGGGCGGGGCGAGCGCCGGGTGACGTGCGGGGTGGGAGGAGTCTCCGTCGCGTCGGTGCGGCCAGGGTGGGGGAGGGTTCGCCCACGAGGGATGCGCGAAGGGCGTCCGCGAACGCGGTCGCCGTCGGATATCGGTCGTTTGGCTCCTCGGCGAGCGCACGGTCGAACACGGCTTCGACGGACGGGCTCAGCTCATGGTGGCTCGCCGTTCGCAGCCTGCCGGTCAGGAGCTGGTAGGCGACCACGCCGAGCGCGAACCGATCGCTCGCTGCGGTTGCGCCTCGGCCGTCGACCTGCTCCGGCGCGAGATAGCCCGCTGTGCCCACCACTTCGCCCGCAGCGGTGAGAGTCGCCTCGCCGTCGCTGCGAGAGACGCCGAAGTCGGCGACGCGGAGATTCCCGTCGGCGTCGAGGAGCAGGTTCGCCGGCTTGACGTCACGGTGGATGACCTTCTCACTGTGGGCGTGGTCGACCGCAGCGGCGGCCTGGGCGAGCCAGTGCAACGCGTCGGTTCGGGGCGGTGGGCCGTTGGCCTGGAGCTGGTCGGCGAGGCTGCCGTTCGGCATGTACTCAAAGACCACGTATGGCCGCTGGTGCCACTCGCCCGCTTCGTGGGCAGTGACGATGTGCGGATGCCCTCCGAGCCGACCCGCGAGCGCCGTCTCGCGCGCGAACCGCTCCCGCGCAACCGCGTCGGCCGCAAACTCGGGGGCCAGAATCTTGATCGCCACCTGCCGCGAGAGCAGGCGATCCCAGGCGAGGAACACCACACCCATGCCGCCGTGACCCAGCAGCCGCACGGACTCGAACCGTGCAGGCAGCAACGACTCGTTCAGACCGTCGTCGGGTTCCACAGGACGCGGAAAACGGTTCGAGTTGACACGGCGCGCGGAAGGGTACGGCAACCGAGTCGGGCCCAGACGAAATCCGGCTGAGGGCGACCGGCGCTAGGTCGGCAGGACTCCGAGCTGCTGCAGGAAGGACAGCTGATCCATGCTGAGCCAGTGTTCGACGATCTGCCCGTCGCGGACTCGCATGATGTCGGCGAACTGCAAGGTGACGCGCTTCCCGGTCGGAGGGATGCCGTTCAGCTCGGCGCTGTGAGTGCCGGTGAAGGTCTTCTTGGTGACGACCTGATCACCCTCCGCGATCATATCGTCGATCGTGAAGCGGCAGTCGGGGAACGCGCCCATGAACCCCGCCAGGTACTGCTTCCCGCCCTCGCGGTCGCTGGGTACTCCGGGCGGCGCGCTGTGGTTGACGAAGTCTTCGGCGTTCAGTTCGTCGAAGACGTCCCAGTCCTTGTTGTTCTGAACCTCCTCGACGAATCGCCTGATGACGGCCTTGTTCTCCTCGACGTCGCCCATCGTCCCTCCTCGGTCTCAGCGTAAGCTGGCGAGCATCCCAGAGCGCTTGGTCGACTGCAAGCGGCGTGGCCACGCGATTGCGTCAGCCCCCCGTGGCCAACGCCGCACCTTGAGAGATCGGTAACTCCCCCGCTGTGGGTGAGTCCTTTCACCCGGAATTGCTCTAACTACCCGGACGATTCGCGTCGATATCGCTAGGGCGGGTTTTGCGGCCAACTGCGGAGGAACCGAGCGATGGCGAATCTCGAGTGGGAGCGCGCGGACGATCGTCCCTCGGAGGCGACGACCGATCCGCTTTCTGCGCAGACCGCCGTCGACTGGATCATTGGGCACGAAGACGCCGCCGTGGAGCGACTTTTCGTGTTGCTCGAGCAGAATCAGGCCGCGATTGCAGCCCTCGCCCAAGCTTGGCGCCACACGAGGCGTGCACTCGACCTGAGCCAGGCCGAGCTCGCATACACGAAGCGCGCTGCCGAGGCGGAACGGCTGATTCATGGCAGGCGTTCGGCCGGCGAGGCGCCGCCTGGCTCACACGCGGTCGCCTAGAGCTGCATCGCTCCGGGGCCAGGCTTTGGAAGATGGTGTCTCGACCCCATCGCAGCAGGCGCGCGTTCAGAAGAGGCTGCTCTGGACCAATCGAAGGGAGTAGTCGAGATGCACGAGTTGCTGATCACGAGAGAGGGATTCGAGCGGCTGAACAAGCAGCTGGAGCGACTCAAGGGCGACGAGCGGCGCCGGGTGGCCGACCGCTTGCGCCGAGCTGTCTCGAGCGAGGCGAACCTGGCTCAGAACGCGGAGTACCTCGATGCGCGCGAGGAGAAGCTCCGGCTCGAGCAGCGCATCCTGCTGCTGAAGGGACGCTTGCGTTCGGCCCGGATCGTCGCCCCCCGCCTGGGCAACGGCCGCGTCGATCCCGGCGAGCGTGTGCGCGTCCGCGAGGTCTCCTCCGGGCAGTCGCTGGAGCTCGAGCTCGTGGGTCAGCTCGAGGCCGATGTCGCGGCCGGACGGGTCTCCGTGGCCTCGCCGCTCGGACAGGCACTCGTCGGTCTACGCAAGGGGGAGATCGCCGTGGTCGATGCTCCGCGTGGCAAGTTCGGCTTCGAGGTCCTGGCTGTGGAGGTCCCGGCTCACGCGGCTTGACCGCCTCGTAGCAGGTTACGGCTGAATCAGACCGCGCCGGATCGCGTAGCGCGTCAGCTCCACCCGGTCGCTCATGCCCAGCTTCTCGAGGATGTTCTGGCGGTGCCGCTCAACGGTCTTGACGCTGATCACCAGCTCCTGGGCGATCTCCTTCGACGTGTAGGCCTCTGCGATGAGCTTCAGCACCTGCAGCTCGCGGGGGGTCAGGATGTCGAATTGCTCCTCCTCCGGCCGGCCGCGGTCGACGAAGTCCTTGACGAGCGTGGAGACGGCCGACGGATAGAGAAATGACTGGCCGCGCATCGTCCGTCTCACCGCCTCGACGATGTCCTGGTCGGCGTTCGACTTGAGCACGTAGCCCGAGGCGCCGGCCTTGAGCGACTCGAAGAGGAATTGCTCACTGTCGTACATCGACAGCATCAGGAGCTTCAACTCCGGCTTGCGCTTATGGAGTTCGTCCGCCGCCTGAATGCCGGTCGTCTTCGGCATCGAGACGTCGAGGATCGCGAGGTGGACATCCTCGTCCAGCGCTCGCTTCACCGCTTCGGCGCCGTCCTCGGTTTCCGCCACGACCTCCATGTCGGGTTGGGCGTCGATGACCTTCTTCAGGCCCGAGCGGACGATCGGGTGGTCGTCAGCGACGAGGATGCGGGTCACGAGAGGGATCGGCATCAGCGATCTTCCGCAGGGACTTCGAGCCTCACTTCGACTCCTCCTTCGCCGCCGCGCTTGATGGCAAGGGCGCCGCCGACGAGCAGTGCGCGCTCGCGCATCCCGCGCAGACCGCCGTGGCCGTTCAGCGCGGCCGGGTCGGGAACCGTGATTCCGCGTCCGTCGTCGACCACTCGCAGGACGACGCTTGCGGCTCCGGGCTCGAGCGCGAGCTCGACCCGGGAGGCATCGGCGTGTCTGGCGACATTCGTCAGGCTCTCCTGCGCCACCCGGTAGACGGCGAGCTCGGCCTCGTCCGAGAGCGGCGGCAGGTCGGGGGCGAAGCGCCGCTCGACCTCGACACCGCTCGACTCTGCGAACGTCCGTGCCAGTTCCGTCAGGGCGCTGACGAGCCCGAGCTGCTCGAGCATCTCCGGGCGCAGCTCACGCGCGATCCGTCGCACCTCCTCGAGCGCTTGCCGTACCGCTTGCTTGGTCTCGTCGTCGTCGAGCCGGAGCAGCACGCCCGTCAGCACCTGCCCGACCTCGTCGTGCAGGCCGCTTGCGATCCGGCGCCGTTCCGCCTCTTGAGCGCGCAGTGCGCGCTGACCGCTCTCCCGCCGCTCGGTCTCGAGCCGATCGAGCATCTCGTTGAACGCGTGAGTCAGCTCCGCAACCTCGGCGCCGCCCTGCTCGGGGATCCGTTGACCGGGGCGGAGAAGATCGATCTTGCGCATCCGCTCGATGAGACGGTCGATCGGCCGGAACGTGTGGCGAAGGAGCGCGAGGTTGGCCGCGAGCATCACCACCAGGGCGGCCGCGAGGTCGAGACCCTCGACGATCGCGATGCGCGCATGAACCGTGGCCGGTGTCAGCGCGAGCAGCACCGTCGCCACGACGAGCAACGCGGCGTTGATGGCGAAAACCCGCCAGAGCAGCGGTAGGCGTGAGAAACGCATCGGTCGCGAATCCTTCCCACGCGTTCTACCCCGTAGCCACTGCCATTGCGACCTCGAGGCGGTGATCGCTGCGCTTGCGGGTCGTCGGCGGGGCGAGTACGACGGGGATGGGAGTCACCGCCTCGAGTTCCCGCGCGAGGGTGCAGCTGAGCTTGCGGTTGCCGAGCCCTGTCGGCCGCGAGCCGATCACGATCAGGTCGGCGCCCTCTTCGGCGGCGACCTGGGCGAGAGCGTCGGCACGGTCGCCGAGCAATGTGCGCTGCTCGGTCCCGGCGCCGATCTCGAGCGCTATGCCGTTGAGGAGCCGCTCCGCTCCCTCCTGCCTCTGACGAGAGGTCAGGCTGTCGTGGGTGCCGGGTCGCACGCCTTCGACGACGTGCACGAGCACCAGCCTCAGCCCCAGGCGCATGCCCAGTGCGTGTGCCAGATCGGCGGCACTCCGACCGTCCGGCGTCTCTGTCACCCCGCAAACGACGGTTCCTCCCATGATCGGTCCTCCTCCGGTTCTTGCTACGTCTCTTCCGCTCTACAGCGTGGTCGAGCCGAGCTCCGGGCGCGATGGGGCGGGGACCCCATCTTGCGGGCGGTTGCATGGGGCGCCGCCGAGCGTTTGATCGGGTCGCGAGCCCATGGCCGTCGAGGCGCGGCGCCGGAACCATTGGTGTCAGCGGAACGGACTCCGGCGTGTCTCACACCTCAAGGGAAAGCGGGCAGCGAGCGCCCGTTCCGCCAAAAGAAGGCCGGGGCGCACCCCCCTTGCGCCCCGGCCGGCGACAAACCTACTGACCGAGGAGGCAAGAGTGCGACGCCCGCGTAGACGCAGAAACCCGTTCAGCTTCCTGTTCGCGAACACCAAGCGAGATCAGTACCTGGAGCAGTACGTCTTGCGCGAGTACCGGAAAGGGCGGCCGCTCGACGAGATCCTCGAGGATTCGTACATACGCGGCTGGTCGACTCCGGAAGAGCGCGCCAGGCTGCTCGAGCGTCCCAACGTCGTCGCCGCGATCGGCGAGCACGCGACAGGCGATCTGAGGGCGACGCTCGACAGCCGCAGCGTCGCGGTTTGATGCCACGAGTCGAAGCGCCCGAGAAGCACAGTCTCGTCTGCACCATGTGCGGCTACGGCGTCTTCCGGGAGGCTCCCCCCGAGCGCTGCCCGATGTGCCAGGCCGAGAACGCATGGGTCTACTCACCTGTGCGGTCGTTGACGAGGTTGGCAGCCGCCTGACAGAGCCCAAACCCAGAGTCGTGAACGTGCCGACCCGTACGATGCAAGGGATGGAGCGCAAGGTCGCAACGGTCCTTTTCGCGGATCTGGTCGACTCGACCGGTCTCGTCTCGAGTATGGATCCCGAGGTCGTTCGCCAGCGCGTCAACCGCTACTTCGAGGTCGTCTCAGGGCGGATCGAGGCCCACGGAGGCACGGTCGAGAAGTTCGCCGGCGACGCGGTGATGGCCGCGTTCGGCGTGCCGCTGACGCACGAGGACGACGCCGAGCGCGCCGTTCGAGCGGCTCTCGAGATCGTTCCGATGGTCGAGCAATTGGGTCTCGCCGTACGGATCGGCATTGAGTCGGGCGAGATCGTCATCGAGGACAGCGACTCCACGTTCGCGACGGGTGAGGCGGTCAACCTGGCGGCGCGCCTCCAGCAGGGGGCGGAGCCGGGTGAGATTCTCATCGGCAGCGCGGCTCGCCGGCTCGCGGCAAGTGCAGTAGAGGTCGACGACGCGGGCCCGCTCGAGATCAAGGGTCGGTCCGAGCCGTTGTGGACCTGGCGCGCTCTGCGAGCGCAGGATTCGAGCCGCCTCGCCGAGACGCCGTTCGTCGGGCGCGAGCCGGAGCTCGAGATGCTCGAAAACTCTCTGGCGCGAGCCGTTCGCAATCGGCGCCCCCAGCTCGTGACGATCTTCGGCGAGCCGGGCCTCGGCAAGACGCGGCTCGTCGTCGAGTTCACGGCTGGCGTCGAGCGGGTGACGGCGCTCGCGGGCCGGACACTTCCGTACGGCGAGGGGGTGACCTACTGGCCACTCGCCTCGATGATCAAGGCCAGCGTCGGGATCACCGACGACGATCCGGCGAACGAGGCCTTCGAGAAGCTCCGCGTCTCGTGTGAGAGCGAGGCTGTGGCCGACCTGCTCGCGGTCGCGCTCGGTGTGCTCGGCGCGGCGGAGGGCGAGCGGACGCCGGAACAGCTGAACTGGGCCGCATTGCGCTGGTGCGAGCAGCTTGCGGATGCGCAGCCGCTCGTACTCGTCTTCGAGGACATCCACTGGGCCGAGGAGCCTTTGCTCGACCTGATCGAGAACCTCGCCCGCTCGCTCCAGGACTCTCCGGTTCTGATCGTGGCACTGGCTCGGCCCGAGTTGCTCGACAGCCGGCCGTCCTGGGGTGGAGGGATCCGCAGCGCGAGCGCGATCGATCTCGCTCCCCTCGGCGGGAGCGAAAGCGAACAACTCGCTGACGCACTGCTCAGCCGCGGCGAGGTGGCGGCGGCGCAGCGAGGGCTCGTGCTCGAACGTGCGGAGGGCAACCCGTTGTTCCTCGAGGAGATTGCGCACGCGCTGCGCGACGGACGAGGCATCGAGGGAATCCCGGACACCGTGCAAGCGCTGATCGCTGCGCGGATCGACGGGCTCGAAGCCGGCGAGAAGCAGCTTCTGCAGAGCGCCGCGCTCGTGGGTCGCGTCTTCTGGCGGGGTGCACTCGAGTCGCTCGCCCCTGATCTCGAGGTCGCGGAGCTTCTCGACGTGCTCGTGGGGCGCGAGTTCCTCGTTCGCGAGGAGCTGTCGACGATCTCCGGCGATGCCGCCTTGCGCTTCAAGCACGGGCTCATCCGCGACGTGGCGTACAGCGGGATGAGCAAGGCGCGGCGCGCGGAGGAGCATCAAGGCTTCGCTGCCTGGGTCGAGAAACGTGCGCGAGACGAGCTGGCCGAGATTCGCGCTCACCACCTCGATCAGGCGGCCGAGCTGCGCGCCGAGCTCGAAGGGGCTGTCCCCGAGGGCCTCGCACATTCTGCGGCCGACGCGCTGGAGGAAGCCGGTCGCCGTGCCCTACGCCGCGGAGCTCTGCGAGCGGCGCGGCGGACCTTCCTGCGCGCGGTCGAGCTCGAGCCGAGCCCGGAGCGGAGGTTTCTCGCCGCGCACGCGGCCTGGCGTCTCGCCGACGTGCCGACACTCGGCGAGGAGGCTCGGGAGGTGCTCGAAGAGGCGCGGGCCGCCGAACAGCTGGATGTCCAGGGACGCGCGCTCGTGCTTCTCGCAGACCTTGCCCTGCACTCCGAGGGGGATGTGGCGCAGGCGCATGACCTCGCCGACGAGGCGCTCGCGATCTTGCCCGAGGACGAGCTCGCCGGCCTCTACGACGCTCATGCCCTGATCACGACGATCTACTGGTGGCTCGGCAACGGGGAGGGGTCGACGCGCCACGCCGAGGCGATGCTCGACCTGGCACACCGGGCCGGGCGGCCCGAGCTCGAGAGCCTCGCGCTGACACAGTTGGCCGCCATCGCGGGTGTGAGCGGCGATGCCGCTGGAGCACTTGCGCTGCTGGAGCACGCGGAGTCGCTCGCAGAGTCGAGTGGAAGTCGCGAAGCGATGGCGTTCGCGCTTGCAGTCCAGGGGCGTCGTGTCGATGAGACCCACCCCGAAGAGGCCGAGCGCTACTACCGTCAGGCGCTGGAGATCTTCGAGGAGGTGGGCGCAGCTGGACGCTACGGCTGGACGCTCTCTAACCTCGCGGGGGTCTACCGGCAGCGCTGCGACCTTCCGCTGGCCGAGAAGACCTACCGGGAAGCCGTCCGGCGGCTCCGGAGCACGCACGAGCAAGGGTTCCTCGCCGAGGCCGAGCGCGGGCTGGCCGAGGTCCTGGTCGAGCGGGGCAAAGTCGACGAAGCGGACAGACTCGTCGCGGAAGCTGAGCGCCGGGTCGGCCGCGGGGACGTCTGGACCAGCGCCTCGCTCCTGCACGCACGGGGACTCGTCCTGGCTGCACAGGGTCGCACCGACGAAGCCGAGACCGCATTCCTCGCCGCGCTCGAGATCATCGAGCCCACGATGTACGAGATCTTGGCCCGCGAGGTTCGCGGATCACTGGAGTCGCTTCACTCCGCTCGAGACGTCGCTTCGCGCTGAACAGCGAGGATGAAGCGCTCGACCGCCGTGCTGACCGCGTGCGACCGGATCGACTCGTAGAGGTCGAAGTTGTGGTGGGCGCCCGGCAGTTCGACGTACTCGACCGGGCTGCTCGATCCGGCGCGCATTCGCTCGACGAATTCGCGGGCACGCAACGGGCTGACGAGCAGGTCGTTCTCGCCGTGGATCACCAGTATCGGCGGCTGCGGCTGCTCGGGCACGAGCTCGCCGTAGTACCCGTAGCGGCCGACGATGCCGGCGATCGATGTCGCGCCGGCGTTGACCGCATCGACTGCGAGGTATGCACCGGCGGAGCTGCCGACCAGGAAGATCAGATCCGGATCGCCGCCGTGGTCCTGCGCGTGCGAGTGCACCCACGCTACGAAGACCAGCGCGTCGGCGAGCTGGTCTTCGTAGCGGACGTGTGGGCGCAGCCGATAGTCGGCGCTGGCGCAGACCATGCCGCGGCTGACCAGATGACCGATCAGCGGCCGGGCCTCCCGGCGTTTGTTCCCTGAGTGGAAGCCGCCGCCGTGGAAGTGGAGCGCCACCGGAACCCCGGTGGGCCGGTCTCGTCGGTGGTAGACGTCGAGCCTGCGGCTTGCGCCGTCGCCATACGGGAGATCGCGGACACGCACCACATCCCTACGAAGCGCCGGCAGTGGCGCCAGCAGAATCCGATGCCACAGACGCCGAACCGGCGTCGGATTGTCGAGAGCAGTGTCGGCCAGACGCGCCCGCCGGACCACCACTGCGAGACCGAGGATCACGCCGAGCGCGGTGGTCGCCACGATGACACCACCCACCGAGTCGAGGTCACCCTGGGCAAATGCAAGGGCCGTCGAGAGGATCAGCAGGTAGCCGCCGAGGAACGGCAGCTCGTTGGTCACCAACGCCGGAATTCGCGCCAAACTGCCGAGCCGTCGCCAACACGTGAGGGCACAAGCGGTCCCCCAACCCACCAGGACGACCGGGATCAGTAAGCCAACCGGCATGAGATCATCGGTGGAGACGCCCGGGGGCCGGCCCAGGCCCCAGTGGCCAGAAGGAGGCAGCGATGACAGAAGTCGGCGTTCCCCAGGGCAACGTCGTCGGTTCCCATCCGATGATCATCACCACGACGGAGAACATCCCCGAAGCGCGGGTGGTGAAGACGCTTGGCCAGGTCTTCGGCCTGACGGTTCGCTCCCGAAGTCTGGGAGGAAATATCGTCGCTCTCCTCAAGAGCCTGGTCGGGGGCGAGATCCGTTCCTACGTCAAGTTGAACGAGGATGCTCGCCGTCAGGCGATCGACCGCCATGGTGCAGAACGCCGCTTCGATGGGGGCGAACGCGGTCACGATGATGCGGTTCGATTCCACTGAGATGGGCCGGAGCATGAGCGAAATCGTCGCCGACGGCACGGCACGCGTCGTCGAGTGGCCGCCATCCGACCCCGGTGCAGGAAGCTGAGGGTGATCCGATGAACACAGTCGAATGGGTCATCGTGGCTGTCGTAGCAGTCGGGATCGTCGCGGCGGTCCTCGGCTGGGATCGGTACCGAGGCAGCGAGAAGACCCGCAGCGTGGCCGCTCAGCCGACGAGCGAAGTCTTCACCGACCCCGACTCGGGAAAGCCGATGCGCGTCTGGTACGACCCGGCCACCGGCGAGCGGGAGTACCGCGAAGACTCGGACGCTCCGTAGCGAGAGCCGCCACCGGGCGGCTCTCGCTCTCACTCACGCCGTTCAGTCGTGGTGACCGCAGATGCAGAAGGTCACCGTGTCGTCCCACACATCCCGGTCGATCAGCCCGGTGGTGAGGCCGGGTCTCGTGGCCAGCGTCGCCGAGTAGGAGCACGGGAGCCACTTGCTCGTGTCCTCGACAATCGTCCCGTAGCCACCTCTCGGCGAGACGGTCACCGTCCCGCTGGACGTGGTCGGAGTGATGTCGCCCGGCGCGGACTTGCTGCAGCTCGAGATCGACAGCGACCACTTGCCCGCATCCATCTCCTCGTGGTCCGCCGTGAACTCGACGGAGAGAGTGGCATCGATCGGGTTGCAGCAGTCGCCTACGCCGAACTCCGTGAACCAGAGCTCGTTGACCTCGGCCCAGTTGTTGACGTGGATCTTGCTCAGCCCGTTCTGGTAGTCGATCGAGGAGACCGTGGTGCGCGTGGCTTCGAAGTTGATCGCGAGGTCCGACCCACCCTTCGGGTCCGCGACGACGTTTCCGGCGCCAGAGCCGGGTGCTGCGCCGCCCGGCACGACCGACGGGGAGTTGAACCCCAGCAGCACCTGGAAGCCTCCGCCGATGGCGTCCGGGTCGACCGCGACCCAGCCGTCTGGGTCGGGAGTGATCGTGTGGGCGCTCGGCCCGACCCACGGGTCGCCGGGCGAGGGTGGGGTGGGATCCGGCGCCGAAGAGCCGGCGATGGTCACCGTCTGGAAGGTGGGCACGAGCGCCGGTCCGGCCACTCCGCCGAGGTTCTGCGGCCAGTCGACTAGGCGCGTGCCGGCCTCGACCGTGCACACCTTGTCGCCGGTGATCGGCTGCGGCCCGGAGCCCGAGCCGTCGTCCACGGTGAAGCGATAGCGCATCGGCACCCCGGCGAAGACCGGCGAGGTTGCGGGGCAGAACCCGCCGAACTGCATGCAGGCGTAGAAGGCGAAGTTCGGGCCTCCGCCGTACGACAAGCCGGAGTACGGGAGGCTCTTGTTCGTCTTCCCGGTCCCGGGATCGATGTCGCTGTAGATGTCGAACCAGCCCACCGTCGTCCACCACGGTTGGAGCGTCGGGTTCGGGCAGACGCAGCGGCAGAAGACCCGGCAGCGGAAGGTGCAGAACCAGTGGCAGAGCTGGATGCAGAAGCGTTCGAGCTGCAGCTTCCTGACGACGCTCCCGTATGTTTCCGCGTCCTCGCGGAAGGCGGCGCCGGCTAGCTCCTCCAGTTCGGGTTTGCCGGCCAGCGCGCCTACCGCCTGGGCGAACTGCCACTCCTCCTTGACCGAGACGTCGACGGTCTCGAGCGGGAACGGGCCGCACAGCGTCAGGCAGACACGGACGCAGTTCCAGCTACAGAACCACTCGCAGATCACGCGACAGCGGCCGCCGAGCTTGATGCTCGCGATGCTGCTGCGGAGGATGTCGCAGTCCTGGGCGACGACGGCCGCAGACGCAGCCGCAAACTCCTTCTCGTGCCGGGCGAACTCGCTCAGCGTTTTGCCGACCGCGACGAGCTCTGGAATCAGATGACCTCGGGGGACACCGAGGGGGCCGCACACATAGCGGCACACGAGCCGGCAATGGACCATGCAGGCCCAGTGGCAGAGCAGATGGGAGAAGCGCTCGTCGATCTTCGCTTTCGCGAGCAACTCTTTCCAGGCGTCTCCGTCACGCTCCTGGATCGCGTCGGCCAGCATCTCGACGAGCTCTTCGTTTTCCGTGACGCGGCTGACGACCTTCGCGAACTCGAGCGGGGTCGGCAGCTGCTTCGGATCGATCTTCGGCGGCCCACAGAGCTCGAGGCAGAGAACCACGCATTCCTTGCTGCAGATCCAGCTGCAGACCAGGTCGCACTCCTCCATCAGCTTGAGCCGCGTCAGGATGTCGTGGTACGACTCCGCGTCCTGTGCGCGAAGGGCGTCCACGGTCGCTGCGAACACGGGCTCCTGTTTCGCGACTCGGGCGATCGCCTTGGCCGAGTCCTGGACGTCGTCCAAGAACTGCTGGTATTCGACTGCGGTTGGCAACGGATCCTCCTCCGACGGCGGCGAGTTGGACGACCATCGTCCGCCGGGGCCGTCACTCCGACGTCAAGCGACCGTCACGGCACCGTCACTACGGAGCGGTGACGCGGCGGTGACGCGCGACCGCTAGAGCGCGGCCGTGCAGGCCGACGGCTTTCCCGCCCGCTTCCTCCTGGGCGCGCTCGCAACGTGGCGGGTCACCCACTTGCTCGTCGAGGAGGACGGCCCCGGTGACGTGGTCGTCCATCTCCGCCGACGCGCCGGCGACGGGTGGGTGGGAAGCGCGATGGACTGCTTCTACTGCCTCAGCATCTGGACGGCCGCGCCGGTCGCCGCGGCCGTCGCTCGCCGCCCGCGTGAGGCGCCGCTGACATGGCTCGCGCTCTCGGGGGCGGCATGCCTCCTCGAGCGAGCTACCTCCGAGAAAGGAGAACTCGATGTGCTGTGGGAACAAGCGCAAGAAGACGCGACGCCGCAGTTCGACGACCCCGACGCTCGCGTCCCCGGTTGGCCGGATCGTGAGCGCGCAGCGTCGACGCCGCCCCGGTGACGGTCCGTTGACGCGCGGGCGCTAGGACTGGCCCGACCCGAACCGAGTGAGGAGCGCCACGATGGCCAAGAGCCCAGTTGGTATCGCCGCGATCGATTGCTGTCCGCCGCTCGAGCCGTGTGATGTCTGCGACTACCTCGACTTCACATTCCGGCTGCCGTTCCGCCCGTCGAGCGACGCCGCCGGACGGGCGAATATCCCGATCGTGCTCATCCTTCGCTTTCGGCTGAGCCGTTGCTCGGGGCCTCTCTCGCTCGGCGACATCGCCTACACGACGACCTTGCTCCCCGGCGAGTCGGTCCGGCTCTTCACGAGCGACCGTCACTCACGCTTCAGCTTCGACAGCGAGACGGATCTCTCGTACCGGCAGCACACGACGTCGGAGGAGTCGATGTTCATGGCCGGGATGGCCAACGCCGTCTCGAACGTCAACGTCAATCAACACGCCGGCTCGACGTCGACGTACCACAGCTCCGCGGTCGGCGGCGGTGGCGGACTCGGGATCGATCTCGGCTTCATCTCCATCGGCGGCTCCGCCTCGGCAAGCTCGTACGACTCCAAGGCGACGAACGACTTCGCGAGCAGCCTCTCCCAGCACGCCGACTCGTCGAGCCGGCACATGGAGGTGGCGACGCGTGCGGCCAGCTCGACCAGCGTGGGCGAGGTGAGCACGCGCTCCCACTCCGAGGGCTCCTCGGAAGACCAGTACGAGTCGTCGTCTCGCACGTTCGTGAACCCGAACCACTGCCACGCGCTCACCTACCTCTTTTACAAGCTCAACAAGTGCCAGATCCTGAAGTGGGAGCTGATCGGAATCGACCGGCTCGTGCTTGATCCGGCCGCGCCCACGGACGTCCAGCTGAACGACCCTCCGCCCTCGAACGGCGTCACCGTCATTCCCGATGGGATCCTCGCCACGAGCGACAAGCGACCGAGCGTCCAGCAGACCGCCTCGACGGCGCTCGCGGCCGAGGCCAATCTGCGTCTCTTCACCGTGGGCGCGTTCGTCGGTGCGACCGCGGCAGCGCAGGCGATCAGTGCGGCCGCCCGCGACGCCGCCCTGAAGGCGGCCGAAGCGGAGCTCGCGAAGGAAGGCCTGCTCACGAAGGACGGCCAGGTCTCCGAGAAGGCGAAGAACCTCTTCGGCTGGGAGCGGGAGATTGCCCTGCCGACCGCGGGGATCATCGTCAAGGGATGCCTCGACGAGTGCGACACCTGCGAGCCGTCGCTCGTACGCGAGATCGAGCTCGATTTGCAGCGCAAGCACCTCGAGAACGAATTGCTGAAGCGCCAGATCGAGCTCCTCGATAAGGCACAGGAGTACCGCTGCTGCCCCGACGACGACGACCCGGAGCCTTCCACGTGAGCGGCTGCTGCGGCCGCAAGCGGGCGTCGACGAAGGCGCCCGGTTACGCCGCTGGAACGCCGGCCGCTCCGGCACCACCTCCGCACGGGCGCGTGGCCCAGCGCGTGCCCGGCGCGGAGCCTCGCGCTCGAGTCGCGGCGGCTGACTCACGACAAGTCCGAAGTCCACCCCACCGACACGCGATCGTCTGCTTAGGTTCGAGGCGTGAAGGCGTCAGAAGTCAGGTGGTACGTGCGTCTGGGAACAACCCTGGCGTCGCTGTACCTCATCTATCGGAAGCGGCCCGAGCGGTTCCGCAAGTCCGCTTAGCGGAGCGCGGTATCAGTGCTCGGCTGAGGGGAGCAGCAGGCAGGCGGCCTGGTGCCCCTCCGCGGCGGAGGTCGGCTGGGCGAGGGCCGGATCCTCGGCCGTGCAGCGCTCGATCGCGACAGGGCAGCGCGGGTGGAAGCGGCAGCCGCTCGGGATGGCCACGGCGTCCGGGGTCTCGCCTTGCAGGATCTCCGGCCGCGTCCGGTCGCGCGGATCGCGCCGCGGGACGACCGAGAGCAGCGCCTTCGTGTACGGGTGCTGTGGGTTGCGCACGACCGCGGCCGCAGGGCCTTGCTCCACGATGCGGCCGAGGTACATGACCGCGATCCGCTGCGCAAAGCGGGCCGCAGTGGAGAGGTCGTGCGTGATCATCAGGATCGCGAGGCCGTTGCTGCGTAGGCCGTCGAGCACGTTGAGAACGCCTGCCCGGACGGAGACGTCGAGCATGGAAACCGGCTCGTCGGCAACGAGCACGTCCGGCTCGAGGACGAGCGCCGCCGCGATTGCCACCCGCTGGCGCTGACCGCCGGAGAGCTCATGTGGATACCGGTCGAGGTAGAGCTCCGGCGGTGACAGCTCGACCCGGACGAGCGCATCGCGAACGCGTGCGGCTCGCTCCGACTTCGAGCCGCCGAGACGGTGGATCAGGAGCGGTTCCTCGACCGCCGCGCGGACGCGGAACCTCGGGTCGAGCGACTCGTAAGGATCCTGATACACCACCTGGATCCGGCGGCGAAGCGGACGCAGCTCGCGCGGGCCGAGCGGCACGAGGTTGCGACCGTCGAAGCGGATCGATCCGGAGATGGGATCGACGAGCCGCAGCACCGCCTGGGCCGTCGTCGTCTTCCCGCAGCCCGACTCGCCGACGAGGGCGAGCATCTCCCCGCGCTTGAGCGACAGCGATACGCCTTCGACAGCGTGCACGCTGCGGCGCGGCTGGCGCGTGGCCGATCCGACGAGACCGCGGTGGATCGGGTAACGGACGACGAGATCCTCGACCTCGAGCAGCGTCGGCTCGGCGCTCATGCGGGCACCCGCGAATTGAGGTGGCAGGCGGCGTCGTGATCCTCGGCGAGCTGCTCGAGCCGCGGCCGGACACCGCAGGCGTCGAAGGCGGAGTCGCAGCGTGGCCTGAACGGGCAGCCTTCGATTGGCCGATCGAGTCGCGGGGGTGCGCCGGCGATCGAGAGCACCGGCTCGTCGATGTCGGCGAGATCCGGCGAGGCGGCGAACAACATGCGGCTGTACGGATGTCCCGGCGTGTGGTAGATCGCTTCGAGCGGGCCACGCTCGACGATCTCGCCGGCGTACATCACCGCACAGCGGTTGCAGAGCTGGGACACGACGGGCAGGTCGTGCGTGACGAGGATGAGCGCGAGGCCGTATTCCTTGCAGAGCCCGTCGAGCAGCTCCAGGATCTGCGCCTGCACCATCACGTCGAGGGCGGTCGTCGGCTCGTCAGCGATCAGCACCTTCGGGTCGCAGGCAAGCGCCATCGCGATCGCCGAGCGCTGACGCATCCCGCCTGACAGCTCGTGCGGATAGCGCGCCGCGCGGCCCGCCGGGATTCCGACCGACTCGAGTAGCTCCCCGCTCGCTCTGCGGGCGGCTGCTCCGCTGGCGCGATTGTGGAGCTCTAGCGCCTCGACGATCTGCTGGCCCACCGTGCGCACGGGATTCAGCGCGTTCATCGCCCCCTGGAAGACGATCGCGATGTCCACCCAGCGGTGCGGCCGCATCGCCTCCTCCCCGCCGGCGAGGATGTCCTGGCCTTCGAGCAGGATGCGGCCCGAGGCGCTAGCGCTCGACGGAAGCAGACCCATGATCGCGAGCGCTGTGGTCGTCTTCCCGCAACCCGACTCCCCGACGAGCCCAAGGCGCTCGCCCGGCTCGAGCGAGAGGTTCACGCCCTGCACCGCATGCAGCTCGCCTCGGCCATCGAGGTCGAACCAGACGTGGAGGTCCTCGATCTGCAGCAGCGGCGCGCTCACAGTTCCCGCTCCCGGCGCCGGCAAAGCCGGCACCTCCGCTCCCTGGTGAGCTCTGTCGAGCCTGCGCTCACAGCGCGTCCTTCCCACGGCCCACGAGCGGCCGCAGCCGGAACGTGCGCGCAGATAGGTGTGCCACGCGCAATCGCGGGTTGAGCGCGTCCTCCAGCGCTCCGCCGATGAGGCTGCAGGCGAGGATGAGCAGCGTGACTAGCACGCCCGGCGGGACGATCGCCCACCACGCTCCCGTCGAGATCGCGGCCCGCTCGAACGCGTGCTCCATGATGCTGCCGAGTGAGATCGTGCTCGGATCGCTCAGCCCGAGGAACGCCAGCGCGGTCTCGTCGAAAATCGCGACGGCGATGGTCAGGACGGTGCTTGCGACCACAGCGGCGCGACTTGCGGCAGCACGTGCCGCAGCACGATCCTGGCGTGGCCCGCCCCAAGCGCCCGCGCGCGCTTCACGTACACGCGCTCCCGCACGCTCTTCACCTGAGCGCGGATCACGCGCGCCGTGCTCGTCCAGAGCAGGATCCCGATCACGATGATGATGTGGAAGAGGCTCGGGCCCCAGATCGCGGCCACCACGATCATCAACGGGACATCCGGGATGACGAGGAAGTAGTCGGTGATCCGCATCAGCACGTTGTCGGTGTGCCCGCCGAAGTAGCCGGCGACGACGCCAACGGCCCCCCCGATCACCATCGAGACGAAGGTTGCCGCGAAGCCGACGACGAGCGAGACGCGCATGCCCCAGATCAAGAGCGTGACCATGTCGATGCC
>Ga0207646_10000396_pt1 | contig 58529 bp, 45 predicted proteins | sample KBSK5502metaG_FD_184343 | JGI IMG/M metagenome (GOLD analysis project Ga0207646, IMG submission 184343) | Corn, switchgrass and miscanthus rhizosphere microbial communities from Kellogg Biological Station, Michigan, USA - KBS K5-50-2 metaG... | ecosystem: Host-associated > Plants > Roots >... | reverse complement strand
TGGACGCCGCACGCTCGCCTCGCATGGTGATCCCGTTCTTCGCCGAGCCCAGGAAGGCTGCCTTCGGGAGCCTCGCCCTGGACCCACGCTCGAGCGACCTCTTCATGGGCGAGGAGAATGGCAATCGCATATACCGGCTGAGCGCGGGAGGAAGACTGGCCCTGTTCGGCGTCGGCCTGAACCACCTCCTCGGCGGGTCGAGCCTGGTCTTCGATCGACACGGCCGCCTGGTGGTACTGGACTACACGAGTCCCGAGGAGCAGCAGCGCTCGGAGACACCCCCGCCGGCCAGCTTCGAGGGACTCGGCGGGAATGCTTACCACGGGCCCGTCGTATTCCGGCTCGATCCGCAGGAGGACGTGCCTCCGCCGAGACGCTTCGATCTGATCGCCCCGATCCTGCCGTCGGGCTCGGCCGGCCCGGCCGGCATCGAGCCGCTCTTCCGGTTCATCTCCGCGGCGACGACGGCGGCGGGCGCCATCGTTCTACTCGACTCGGTGGGGGAGCTCTTCACGCTCGCGAGCGATGGAGCGCTCCGGCCACTGGCGCGCCTGCCCTCGGGGCACTACCACCGTACCCACATGGCGGTGGGGCCTGACGGAAGCGTTTTCGTCAGTAGCGGCTTCCAGATCCGGCAGATCTTCCGGGTGTCCCCGACCGGAGCCGTGACCGTGGTCGCCCGGAACCTCGGGGATCCCGAGGGGATCGCGGTGGATGACTCGGGCGACCTCTACGTCGCGGAGAGCGCCCTCCACCGCGTCATTCGAATCCGCGCGCCGATCAGGCCCCCTCGAGCATCGCCGCAGTGAGTCCGCGGACGTACCCGCGGGCGAAGCAGGCGGAGATCAGCACGATCGGGATCGCCATCAGGTTGATGCCCGCCACCGCGAGCAGCTCGTCGAGCGCGACCTCCATGGTGCCGAGCCCCGCCGGGATGGTCTGGTTGATGTCACTCAGGAGGAACAGCGAGGCGAGCGTGAAGTCGCTGGCGATGGTCCCGAGCGTGAAGATGCCGGCGGCGACGAGCACGGGACGGCTCAGAGGAAGGACGATCCGGAAGAAGGCGGTGGCCCGGCTGGCCCCCTCGATGAGGGCCGCTTCCTCGATCTCGCGGGGAAGGTGCTGGAAGTAGGCCGACAGCATCCACACGCAGAAGGGCAGCGCGGTGGTGGGGTAGACGAGCACAAGAACGAGCAGGTTGTCGTCGAGCCCGAGGGCGTTGACCACCTGGTAGAGCGGCACGAACAGGATCGTCTGGGGGATCACGTAGGTCGCGAAGATTATTCGCCGCCACCACCGGAAGCCCGGTGGCCGGAGGCGACCGAGCGCATACGCGGCGGCCACGGCTGCCCCGAGCGTGAGGGCCACCGTCCCCGTGAAGACGACGATGGTGTTCTCGAGCCACACGAAGAAGGGGTAGGAGCGGCGCAGCGCGGTACCGACGAACCCCCGTGGCTCGCCCCGCGGGACGAACAGCTCCTCGAAGTTCTCGAGGGTGGGATGGAGGACGATGAGGGGGTTGCCGAAGACGTCCTCCTCCGCGGTCTTGAGGGACTGGACGAGCACGAAGTAGATCGGGAAGAGGCAGTACGCGGTCACGAGCAGCACGAGGGCGTGGTGCCTCGACCTCCGCCACCATCCCCGCGGGCTCACGCGGCCTCCCGCTCCGGCCGATCGAAGAGCCGGAAGAGCAGCAGCAATGCGGCGAGGAGGAAGGGCACCAGCATCAGCGAAAGGGCCGACGCGGGGCCGAACTCGCCCGCCTTGATGGCGAGCCAGTAGGCGTGCGTGCCGATGATCGGAAAGACGATCCGGCCGGCGGTCAGCATCCAGACGTTGGCGAGATCGGCGAAGCCGGTCGTGAGTGACAGGAAGACGCCCAGCGCGAGGAACGGCCGGAGCAGCGGGACCGTCACCACCCAGAACCGCTGCCACGGGCTCTTGGACTCGATCGTCGCGTACTCGAACAGCTCGGGAGGAACGGCGTTGATGCCGGCGAGGAGCAGCACGCCGATGAACGAGCTGCCGCGCCAGATGTTGAACAGGGTCACGCTGAGGAAGGCCCAGGCGCCGGTGCCGAGCGCGCCGTCCACCGCGTACTTCAGCGTCCCCATGAACACGCTGTAGGCGGTGGTGATCGGGGGGCTCAGGGTCCAGTACCAGCCGATCACGCTCACGCTGGCTGGATACGCCCAGGGCAGGAAGACGGCCAGGAAGACCAGGGCCCGCCCACGAAACGGGCGGGCGAGCAGCAGGGCGAACCCGAGGCCCAGGGCGAGCTTGGCCAGGGTCGTGACCGCCGCGTGGACCACGGTGACCGTCGCCGCGAACCAGAACTGCGGGTCCTCGACCTGCCGGCGGTAGTTCTCGAGACCGACGAAGGCGGTGCCGCCATCTTGCAGCGGTGACAGGCTCGTGAAGCTCGTCCAGATCTCCCACCCGAGCGGATAGGCCAGCACGCCGGCGAGGAGCAGCAGGGCCGGGCTGAGCAGGAGATAGGCGAGCCCGATCTCGCGACGCCGGCGAGCGTCGGCGCGGGTTCTAGGAGGCATAGCCCACGCCCGCGAGCCCGTGGACGGGCGGCGCCTCAAAGGCCACGTGCCGCTCGTCGGGCAAGCGGCCTCCGCGGTGGATCACCAGGCGGCGGCGCTATCCCTTGACCGCGCCCGCGGTCAGTCCCGAGACGTAGTAATCGAGGAAGAGCACGTAGACGATCACGATGGGGATGGACGCGAGCAGCGCCCCCGCCATGAGCGAGCCCCAGAAGTAGATGTCGCCGCGGATGAGGTCCGACGTGACGCCGACCACGGCGGTCTTGTTCGCCGACTGCGAGATGAAGGTGAGCGCGTAGGTGAATTCGTTCCAGCAGAGCGTGAAGCTGAAGAGCACGGCGCAGACGACCCCGGGGATGGCCATCGGCAGCACGATCTTCGACAGCGTCTGCATGCGTGTTGCCCCGTCCACGAGGGCGCACTCCTCGACCTCGCGCGGGATGGTCCGGAAGTAGCCCATGAGCAGCCAGGTGCTGAAGGGCACCAGAAAGGTCGGGTAGATGACCATGAGCGCGTAGATCGAGTCGGCGAGCCCGAGCCACACCACCACCTGGGACAGCGGGAGGAAGAGCAGCGTCGTCGGGATGAGGTAGGTGATGAAGATGGCGGTGCCGAAGGCGGCGGCGCCGCGGAAGCGCAGGCGGGCCAGGCTGTAGCCGGCCAGGATCGAGATGACCACCGAGACCGTCGTCGCCACGACCGCGACGAGCAGGCTGTTCTTCATCCAGATGACGAAATCGGTCTTCTGGAAAAGCAGAGCGTAGTGGTCCATGATCACGCCGCTCTGGATCCAGAAGGGGATGGACTTGAGGTTGTAGAGCTCGGCGTTCGACTTGAAGGACGTCACGATCATGAAGTAGAAGGGGAAGAGCACGAAGAAGACGTAGGGCGCCAGGTTCGCATAGGCGAACACGTTCGAACGGATGCGAGCGCCGCGGCTCCTGGCCGTGGTCATGGCTAGTCTTTCCTGACGTAGCGGAGCTGGAAGAACACCACCATCGCCAGGAGGGGGAAGATGAAGAGGGAGATCGCCGCGCCCTGGCCCAGGTTGCCGCCCTGGAGGCCGACCTGATAGGCGAGGGTGGCGAAGAGATGGGTCGTGTTGATCGGGCCTCCGCGGGTCAGGACCTGGACGATGTTGAAGTCCCCGAACGTGAAGATCGTCGAGAAGAGAATGACCACGCCGAGCACCGGCTTGATCAGGGGCAGGGTCACGTGCCAGAAGCGCCCCCACGAGCTGGCGCCGTCCACCTCGGCGGCTTCGTGGAACTCTTTGGGCACCGCCATCAGCCCCGCGAGCACGGTGATGGCGAAGAAGGGCAGGCCACGCCAGACATTGACCGCGATGACGGCGGTCATGGCGTACTCGGACTGCCCCAGCCAGTTGGGCCCCGGCGCGCTGATGAGGTGCAGCCTAATGGCGGTCCAGTTGACGACGCTATAGAGCGAGTCGAACATCCAGAGCCACGCCAGCGTCGACAGCGCCGTCGGGATGACGAAGGGCAGCAGCACGACGCCCCGGATGACGCGCTTGAAGGGGAGGTTGCGGGCCAGGAGCATCGCGAGCCAGACCCCGAGCACGATCTTGCAGCTGAGCGCGATGCCGGTGAAGACGAAGGAGTTCTGGACGGTCTGGCGGAAGGTCTCGTTGGCGAGGATGTCCCGGTAGTTCGTGAGGCCGACGAAGCCGCCGGGTGAGCCGACCCAGTAGTCCGAGAGGCTGAAGTAGATCGCCATCCCGAACGGGAAGGCGACGAGCGAGACGAGCAGCACGATCGCCGGCACGATGAGGCCGTAGCCGAAGACGTGCTCCTGCTCCCACCACTCCCGAAGCCGGGAGAGGCGACCGGGCCCGGGGAGCCCGGCCACCTCCAGTACGCGCGGCCCGACCGCCATGCTAACCGACCTTGAGCTGTCCCTTGACCGCGAGCGCGATCTGCTCCTGCGCCCAGTCCATCGCGCGCTTGGTCGGCATGCCGTTGACCGCCTTGGCGATCATGTCGGCCATGATGTAGTTGTCGTCGATGCGCTGCACCGCCTCGTTCGGCTTGGCCGGCCAGCCGCGCGGGTGGGCGTACTCGGCCTCCTTGGGCAGCATGGCGAACTTCGGGTTGCGCGCCCAGATCGGGTGGTCGGCGAGGTTCTTGAGCGGCGGGTGGTTGAAGGCGTTGGAGGCCACGATCCAGGCGTCGAAGTTCTGCTTCTGGAAGAGGTACGTGATGAACTCCCTGGCCAGCTCCTGGTTCTTGGAGAACTTCCAGATGCCGAGGCTCAGGTTCGGCGGGGCCGAGTGCGTGCCGGCCGGACCGCCCGGGCTGTTGTGATGGTTGAGGTCATCGGCGATGGGCTGCTTGTTGGCGAGCGCCGAATTGTACGGGCTGATCGGGTTGTGGATCCAGGAGCCCTTGCCGGAGAGGATGAAGCGGTTGTTGCCCGCGTCGTCCCAGGAGAGGACCTCGGGCTCCATGGCGTCCCGGTAGAGTTCCTTGTACCACTCGATGACTTGCGCGGTCTTGTCGGAGACGATGGCCGGGGTCTTGCCGTCGGCCTCCAGCACCTTGCCGCCCTGGGACCACGCGACCGACCAGTAGGTCGAGTGCGCGTCGGAGCAATGGCTGATGGGGATGCCCACCGGATTGCCCTGCTTCTTGAGCACCTTGCCCATCTTCAGGAGCTCGTCCCACGTCTTGGGGGGATTCTCGAACCCGGCCTTCTTGAAGTGGGCCATGTTGTAGGTGCCCGGGAACGAGACCCAGAACCAGGGGATGGCCTTCCAGCCGGACTTGGTCTGGCAGCTCTCCGCCGCGAAGTTGTACCAGCCGCCGCCCTGCTTGCCGATCTTGGCGACCAGGTCGTCCATCGTGACGAGAAGGTTCTCGTAGAGGAACGGGTCGGCGCTCGCGGTCCGGTACATGTCGTGGCCCGACTGCGACTGGGCCTCGGCCGCGATCTTGGCCGGCATCTGCAGATGCGCCATGGTGTCCACCCGCACCGTGCAGTTGTTGGCCTTGCCGAAGGCCTCCGCCTGCTTGCGGAGCTCGTCATCGGCGGCGGGGACGAAGTGATTCCAGCTGAGGAACGTCAGCTCGCGCTTCTGGGCGAAGGCGGGCGCGCGGCCGAGAGCCAGCCAGGAGGCCATCCCGGCCGTCGTGCCGGCGGCGGTGCGGAGGAACTTGCGGCGAGCGATGCTTCGGGGAACGGTCTGGTCCATGGACGGGCCTCCGTATCGGTCGGGGGGTCTCTGGCCAACTGCGAGAACCCTAGCGCGCTGGTCTCACCCCCTTGTGAGTGGCGGAGTCCGGCCGGCTACTTGACGACGGCTTCCGTCTTGTCGAAGAAGTGGATCCGCTCGGGCACGAACGCCAGACGGATCTTGTCGTGGGGCCGCGCCTTGACGGTCGGCTCCACGCGGCAGACCACCGACTGGCCGGCCACCGCCACGTCCAGCAGGATCTCGGAGCCGAGGGGCTCCACCACCTCGACCACCGCGTCGAAAGCCAGATCGGGCGAGTCGCTCCCGGAGCCGACACGGAGGTCTTCCGGCCGGATCCCGAGGGTGACCGTCTGGCCCTTGTGGGCCCGCAACCCGCCCGCCCGCTCGGCGGGCACCTTGATCCGCAGCCCGTTGGCCTCGGCGTACATCGCCCCGTTCACCTCGCTGATCGCGGTCGGGATGAAGTTCATGGCCGGGGAGCCGATGAAGCCGGCGACGAACTTGTTGGCGGGCCGGCCGTAGATCTCGAGCGGCTCGCCGACCTGCTGCACCCAGCCGTCCTTCATCACGACCACGCGGCTGCCGAGGGTCATCGCCTCCACCTGATCGTGAGTCACGTAGATCGCGGTGGTCTCCAGGCGCTCGTGCAGGCGCTTGAGCTCCACCCGCATCTGCACGCGCAGCTTGGCGTCGAGGTTCGAGAGGGGCTCGTCGAAGAGGAACACCTGGGGATGGCGCACGATGGCGCGCCCGACCGCCACCCGCTGGCGCTGGCCGCCCGAGAGCTGACGGGGTTTCCGCTTGAGCAGTTCCTGGATGCCCAGGATCTCGGCCGCGTCCTGCACCCGCTTGGCGATCTCCGCCTTCGGAAACTTCCGCATCTTGAGGCCGAAGGCCATGTTGTCGTACACGCTCATGTGCGGATAGAGCGCGTAGTTCTGGAACACCATCGCGATGTCCCGGTCCTTCGGGGGCAGGTCGTTCACGACCCGATCGCCGATGGAGATCTCGCCGGAGGTGATCTCCTCGAGGCCCGCCACCATGCGGAGCGTCGTGGTCTTGCCGCAGCCCGACGGGCCCACGAAGACCATGAACTCCTTGTCGCGGATCGTGAGGTTCACGTCCTTGACGGCGTGTACCTCGTCGTACTTCTTGTTGAGATCCTTGAGGACTACCTGTGCCATGGGCTGCTCTCCCTCAAATAGGTTCCCCGGAGTCGGGTACCCCGGGCTCTGGCCGCCGATACTACCACAGCTTGCCGGGCACCCAGGGGGCTACCGGCACCTCATCCCTTCACGGAGCCGGTGAGGCCGGTGACGTAGTACTCGACGAAGAACGAGTAGACGAGGGCGACGGGGATGGAGCCGAGGAGGGCCCCCGCCATGAGCTGCCCCCAGAAGTAGATGTCGCCGCGGATCAGCTCCGACACCACCCCCACCGGGACCGTCTTCTTCTCCGGCGAGGACAGGAAGACGAGGGCGTAGATGAACTCGTTCCAGGACAGGGTGAAGGCGAAGATTCCCGCCGACAGGATGCCGGGCACCGCGATCGGGAAAATGATCCGCACCATGGCCCCGAAGCGGGTGGCCCCGTCGATCCGCGCGCACTCCTCCAGCTCCTTGGGGATGGTCTTGAAGTACCCCATGAGGAGCCACGTGCAGAACGGGATCAGGAAGGTCGGGTAGGTGAGGATCAGGGCCCACGGCGTGTCCCCGAGCTGGAAGGTGCGGATGATGTTGGCGAGGGGGATGAAGAGCAGGGTCGGAGGCACCAGGTAGGTGACGAAGATGCTGGTGCCGATGGTCCCGGCCATCGGGAACTTGAGCCGCCCCAGGGCGTAGCCGGCGAGGAGCCCGCAGAAGAGCGAGATGACGGTGGACACGCAGGCGATGAAGAACGTGTTCCACAGCCAGCGCGGGAAGGTGGTCTTGGCCATCAGGTCCCGGAAGTGCTCCAGGGTGGGCGCGAGCGTCCAGAAGGGCGTGTTGTTGGCGGCTCGCCACGAGCGGTAGAGCTCCGCGTCGGGACGGGTCGCGGTGATCAGCATCCAGTAGAACGGAAACAGCGTCCCGATGATGAAGATGGTGAGGGGGATGTAGAAGTAGATCCACCTCTTCCACCTACGCTCGATGACCACGCTAGGCCCCTTCCAGGCGACGGAGGTAGCGGAGCTGGAGCCAGACCACGATGAAGAGCACCGGGAGCATGAACAGGGAGATCGCGGCACCCTCGCCCAGGAGACCGGTGGCTACGCCGATCTGGTAGGCGTAGGTGGCGAGCAGGTGGGTGGCGTTGGCGGGACCGCCCCCGGTCAGCACGTAGATGAGCTGGAAGTCGGAGAAGGTCTGGATCACCGAGAAGACCACCACCACCAGGGTCACCGGCTTCAGCAGCGGCCACGTCACGTGCCAGAAGCGCTGCCAGCCGTTGGCGCCGTCCAGCGAGGCCGCTTCCTGGAGATCGGTGCTGATGGTCTGCAACCCCGCCAGGAGGGTGATCGCGAAGAAGGGCATGCCGCGCCAGGTGTTGACGACGATGGCGCACCACATGCCGTAGACCCCGTCGGAGAGGAAGGGCAGCTTGGTGGTGATGAAGCCGCCCTGGTAGAGCAGCCAGTTCAGCACGCTGAAGGTCGGGTCGAACATCCAGCGCCACGCGAAGGTCGACAGCACGGTGGGCACGATGAAGGGCAGGAGCATCGCCGCCCGGACGATGCGCTTGCCGCGGAAGTGGCGGTTGAGGAGCAGCGCCAGCCACATCCCGAGGACGAGCTTGAAGATCGTCGCCCAGAACGTGTAGTAGAAGGTGTTGTAGAAGGCGGTCTGGAAGATCGAGTCGTTCCAGGCCTTGATGAAGTTCTTGAGCCCGACGAACTCGCCCACGTTGCCCACGCTCGTATTGCTGAGCGAGAGCCACACCCCCATCACGAACGGGTAGGCGATGAAGAGGCCCAGGAGGACGACGGTCGGGGCCAGCAGCAGGCACGCGAGCAGGCGCTCGTTCTCGAGGAACCGGGTCATCCCGGTGGGCCGCGAGGTGCCGGGATGGGCCATCACCACCTCGAGCCCGGTGGCGCTTCCCGACCCTCCCGCGATAGATTTCTTCACGGACGCTAACCGTAGATCTTCTTCAGCTCGCCGGCCGCCCACTTGACCGCGTCCTCGGCCTTCATGCCCTGGACGGCCTTGGCGTACATGTCCACGATGATGTACTTCGAGTAGACCTCGGTCGCCTTGGCCGACGGCGGTCCCGCGTACCCGAACATCCGGGCGGAGGCCGCTGCCTGACGATAGATCTTCATGGGCGGATCGATGGTGTCCCACAGGGGGTGCTGCTCCCAGAACTTCGTGGAGCCGACCGAGAAGCCCTCCGCGACCTGGAACCACTTGCTGAACTGCTCCTTGCCGTGCAGCCACTTGAGGAAGTCCCGGGCGAGCTTCTGGTTCTTCCCGTACTTCATCACCGCGTGGGAGAACGCCACGTGGTAGGCCACCGACCCCTTGGGGCCGGCCGGGATCGGCCCGTGCTCGATATCGCGGACCATGGGCTCCCCGCGCTCGTCCTTGATCTTCTCCTGCCCGCGCTTGGCCGCGATGTAGATCGACGCGCCGTTGAGCGTGCAGGAGATCTCGCCGGCCAGGAAGGCGCGGTTGTTGTTGGTGTCGTCCCAGGCCAGGCCACCCTCGTCGCAGGCGTCCTTCCAGAAGGCCTGCATGAACTTGACGGACTCGACGGTCTCCTTGCTGTCGAGCGCGGTCTTCCCCGCCTTGTCGGTCTCGGCGCCGCCGAACGCCCACAGGAGCGGGTAGGACCAAGCCGGCGCGTCCCCGAACGTGTGGGCGAGAGTCTGCCCGATCGGATGACCCTTCTTCTTGAGCTTCGTGCCGACCTGACGCAGCTCCTCGAGCGTCTTCGGGAAGGTGGTGGCGCCGATCTCGTTGAACCACGACTTGCGGTACGCCATCTGGAGGCCGACGATGCCGTGCGGCAGCGCCATCCACTGCCGCCCGACCCTGGAGGCGGCCTCCGACTGTCCGTAGTAGCCACCCTGGTCCTTGCCCTGCCAGTCGGCGAGGTCGGTGACGTCGACCAGGCCGGACTGATAGAGATGGGGCCAGTTGTGCAGCATCATGATGATGTCGGGCCCGGTCTGCGCCTGCATGGCGGCGGTGATCCGCGGCTGCAGATCGTTGCCGTTGATGAACTCGAACACTACCTCGGCGCCGAGCGCCTTGCCGGCGTCTCCCGCCTGGCGCTTGAGCTCCACATCGCAGGCTGGGATGAAGTCCACCCAGCGGAGAATGTTGAGCCGCGTGGACTGGGCATAGGCCGGGGCGCGGCGCGCGGCCAGGATGCCCTCCAGGCCGGCCGCCGCCGCGACACCCGCGGCGGCGCTACCGGCCAGGAACCTGCGACGGCTGACGCCAGCCCGACGGCGGCTCGGGTCACGCTCTGGAGTCATCATCCACGTCCTCCCTCGAGCCCTTCGCGGGCCCGTTGGACTACCCGTAGATCTTCTTGAGCTCCCCCGCCGCCCACTTCACGGCGTCCTCCGCCTTCATGCCCTGCACGCCCTTGGCGAACATGTCGACGACGACGTACTTGGAGTAGGCCTCGGTGGCCTTCGCGGATGGCGGCCCCGCGTACCCGAAGACCCGGGAGTTGTCGGCGGCGGTGCGGAAGCCCTTCATCGGCTCGTCGATCGTGCTCCAGAGCGGATGCTGCTCCCAGAACTTGGTCGAGCCGATCGAGAAGCCCTCGGCCACCTGGAACCACTTCCCGAACTGCTCCTTGCCGTGGAGCCACTGGAGGAAGTCCTTGGCCAGCTTCTGGTTCTTCCCGTACTTCATGATCCCGTGGTGGAAGGAGGCCTGGTAGCTCGACGAGCCGGCCGGACCCGCGGGCAGCCGCGCGTGCTGGATGTCACGCACCATCGGCTCGCCCCGCTCGTCCTTGATCTTCTCCTGCCCGCGCTTGGCCGCGATGTAGATGGACGCGCCGTTCAAGGTGGCGCAGATCTCGCCGGCCAGGAAGGCCCGGTTGTTGTTGGTGTCGTCCCAGGCGAGCCCGCCCTCGTCGCAGGCGTCCTTCCAGAAGGTGGTCATGAACTTCACGGCTTCCACCGAGCCGGGGCTGTCGATGGCGGTCTTGCCGCTCTTGTCGACCTCCATCCCCCCGAAATTCCACATCAGCGGGTAGGCCCAGCCCGGCGCGTCGCCGAAGGTGTGGCCGAGGGTCTGACCGTAGGGCTTGCCCTTCTTCTTGAGCTTCATCGCGACCTGGCGCAGCTCCTCGTAGGTCTTGGGGAAGGTGGTGGCGCCGATCTCGTCGAACCACGACTTCCGGTAGGCGATGAGGCCGGGCACGATGCCGTGCGGCAGAGCCAGGAACTTGCCGCCCACCTTGACGTTGGACTCGGACAGGGTGTAGAGCGCGCCCTGCTCTTTCACCTGCCACGCGACGAGATCGCTCACGTCCACGAGCCCGTTCGCGTAGAGGTGGGGCCAGTTGTGCAGCATCTGGATGATGTCGGGGCCGCTGCCGGACTGCATGGCGGCGGTGATGCGGGCCTGCAGGTCGTTGGCGTTGATGAACTCGAAGACCACCTCGGCGCCCAGCGCCTTGCTGGCGTCGACGGCCTGGCGCTTGAGCTCCACGTCGCAGGCGGGGATGAAGTCCACCCAGCGGACGATGTTGAGCCGCGTCCCCTGCGCGTAGGCCGGGGCCCCGCGGGCGGCGAGGATGCCCTCGAGGCCCGCGGCCGCGGTGACGCCGGCGGCGGCGGTGCCGGTGACGAAGGCGCGGCGGCTGAGACGGTGATGACGTGTCGTATCGCGCCCGGGAGTCTTCATCGACCCTCCTTTGGCCTCGGCCCGCGAGGGCTAGGCCTCGTAGATCTTCTTGAGCTCGCCTTCAGCCCACTTGACGGCGTCCTCGGCCTTCATGCCCTGGACCGCCTTGGCGTACATGTCCACGATGATGTACTTCGTGTATGACTCGGTGGCCTTAGCTGAGGCCGGTCCCGGATAGCCGAGCATCCGGGTCTGGCGCGCCGCCTGCCGGAAGACCTGCAGCGGCTTGTCGACCTTCGACCACATCGGGTGCTCCTCCCAGACCTTGGTCGCGCCGACAGTGTACCCCTCGTTGACCTCGAACCACTTCGCGTAGTTTTCCTTCTGGTGGAGCCACTTGAGGAAGTCCTTGGCGAGCTTCTGATTCTTTCCGTACTTCATGATGGCGTGCTGGAAGGCGCCATAGAGGGCGAACTGGCCGGCGGGCCCCTTCGGCAGGAGCGCCTCGTGCTCGATGTCCTGGAACAGCGGCTCGCCCTTGTCGTCCTTCAGCTTGTCCTTCTGGCGCTTCGCCACGATGTAGATGGAGGCTCCGTTGAGGGTGGCGCTGATCTCGCCGGCGTGGAAGGCGCGGTTGTTGTTGGTGTCGTCCCAGGCCAGCCCGCCCTCGTCGCAGGCGTCCTTCCAGAAGGCCTGCATGAACTTCACCGACTCGATCGCGCCCTTCCCGTTGATCACGACCTTCTTGCCGGTGGTGTCGACCTCGGCCCCCCCGAAATCCCAGAGCAGGGGATACGCGAACGTGGGCGGATCGCCAAAGCTGTGGCCGAGAGCTTGGCCCACCGGCTTGCCCTTCGCCTTGAGCTTCTTGCCCACCTCGCGCCACTCGTCCCACGTCTGCGGGAACTGCCTGACCCCGATCTCCTCGTGCCAGGAGCGCCGGTAGGCGATCGCATTGCCGCCGGTGCCGTGGGGCACCGCGAGCCATCGGCCCCCGACCTTCGCGGTCGAGGAGAAGACGTCGTAGTAGCCGCCCTGTGCCTTCCCGATGGGCTCGGCCACATCCGACACGTCGACGAGTCCGTTGGCGTAGAGGTGCGGCCAGTTCCAGAGCATCTGGATGATGTCCGCGCCACTGCCCGACTGGATCGCCGCGGTGATGCGCGCCTGGAGGTCGTTGGCATTGATGAACTCGAACGTCACCTCGGCGCCGAGCGCCTTGCCGGCCTCCGGCGCTTGGCGCTTCAGCTCCACGTCGGCCTCGGGGATGAAGTCCACCCACCGAACGATGTGGAGCTTGGTGGACTGGGCCCAGGCGGGCGCGCGCCGCGCGGCGAGGATGCCCTCGAGCCCGGTCGCCGCGACGACTCCCGCGGCGACGGACCGACTCAGGAACGTGCGACGGCTGACCGTCAGTGGATCCGTCTTCGCGTTTTGTTCGGGAGTCGTCATCGACCCCTCCTCGGGCCCGCCGTGGGGGCCCCGTCGATCAGGCCTCGTAGATCTTCTTGAGCTCGCCCTCAGCCCACTTGACCGCGTCCTCGGCCTTCATGCCCTGGACGCCCTTGGCGTACATGTCGGTGACGATGTACTTGGTAAACGCTTCGGTGGCCTTCGCGGTGGAAGGTCCCGCATAGCCGAAGAGGCGGGTGTTGCGCGCGGCGGTCCGGAACATCTTCAGGGGCTCGTCGAGCTTGCCCCACATCGGTTCGTTCTCCCACGCCTTGGTGGCGCCCACACTGTAGCCCTCCTGGCTCTGGAACCACCGGCTGTAGTTCTCCTTCCGGTGGAGCCAGCGGAGGAGATCCTTGGCGAGCTTCTGGTTCTTTCCGTACTTCATGACCGCGTGGGACTGGTTCAGGAAGAGCAGGTACCCGCCCGCCGGCCCCGCCGGAAGCGGGGCGTGGTCGATGTCCTGGAACAGCGGCTCGCCCTTGTCGTCCTTGATCTTTTCCTTCTGCCGCTTGGCCACGATGTAGATGCTGGCGCCGTTGAGCGTGGCCGAGATCTCGCCCGCGTGGAAGGCCCGGTTGTTGTTGGTGTCGTCCCAAGCCAGTCCGCCCTCGTCGCAGGCGTCTTTCCAGAAGCTCTGCATGAACTTGACCGAATCGACGGCGCCTTTCGCGTTGAGGACGACTTTCTTGCCGGTCTTGTCGGTCTCGGCGCCGCCGAAGGCCCACAGCATGGTGTAGGTGAAGGTCGGCGCGTCGCCGAAGGTGTGCCCGAGCGTCTGCCCGTAGGGTTTGCCCTTCTTCTTGAGCACCGTGAAGAGCTTGTGGGCCTCTTCCCAGGTCTTCGGGTACTGGCTAGCGCCCGCCTCCTTGAGCCAGGACTTCCGGTACGCGACTGCGTTGCCGACGATGGAGTGGGGGACGGAGAGCCACTTGCCATTGACCTGGCAGGAGGGCGGGTAGATCTCGTAGAAACCGCCCTCGCCCTTCGCGATGTCGCCGGCAACGTCGCTCACATCGACCACCGCGTTCTGGTAGAGGTGGGCCCAGTTGTACTGGAAGTTGAAGATATCGGCGCCCGCGCCCGACTGAATGGCGGCGGTGATCCGGGGCTGCAGATCGTTGGCGTTGATCGTCTCGAGCACGACCTCGGCGCCGAGGGCCTTGGAGGCTTCCGGCATCTGCCGTTTCAACTCCACGTCGGATTCCGGGATGAAGTCCACCCAGCGCACCCAGTGCAGCTTGGCGCCCTGGGCGAAGGCTGGCGCGCGCCGGCCGGCGAGGATCCCTTCGATGCCTGAGGCCACCGCGGCGGCGGCGCCCGCGGTCTTGATGAACGCACGGCGACCCACCCGCGTGAGGGCGGCGTCCTTCGGATCGGGATTGTTCATGGACTGTTGGTCCTCCTTGACCGGGTGAACTGCCGACACGGGGGGCCGTTCCGTCGGGCCTCCGGTGTCGTGGACTGCCCCTCTCGGGGTCGGAGCCCCGACCGCGAGGCTCTGATCTCGTGAAGGCCATCACGGAGATGCGGCTCAGTGGTGAGATGACGCCCTGAAATGGTGGCCGATTCTTAGCAAGGAACCATGGGCCCTGTCAACGGGAAACGGGCGTTCAGCCGCCCAGAGCGGGGCTCGGTCGCGGCGCCACCACCAGCGCCGGTGGCCTGAGCGTCACGCCCAGAACAACCGCCATGACCGCGATGGCGAAGGAGGCCAGAAAGAGGCCCTGATAGGTCCCCAGCAGGTCGTGGAGGGCGCCTCCGGCATAGGAGCCGAGGCCCATGCCGATGGAGGAGATGAAGAACACCGCCCCGTAGGCGGTGCCCATGGCGCGCTCACCGAAGTGGTCCCGCGTCACGAGCGCGTAGAGGGGCATCGCGGCCCCGTACGCGACGCCGAAGGCCAGCGACACCGCGTAGAGCGCCCCGGCGCCGGAGGCGAAGAGGTACACGAAGATGAGCACCGCTTGCATGCTCAGGGCGATCAAGAGCGTCGGCTTCGCGCCCGCGCGGTCGGCGACGATGCCGGTGATGACTCGGCCGAAGATCGACGCCAGCCCCGAGGCACCCAGAATGCCGGCGGCCGCCATCTTGGCCACGCCCTGGTCCATGGCGTGGCTTACCAGGTGAAACAGCGGCCCCGAGTGTGCCGCGCAGCAGCAAAAATGCGTCAAGGCAATGGCCCAGAACGGCCAAGCCTGCCAGGGCGGTACCCCAGAGAGCGCCGGAACGAAACTCTCGCCACCAAGCGAGCGTCCGGCAGCCGAATGTCCGCCCCTGGGGGAGTGCGGGGGCCATGTCCGGGCCCCCGTAGCTGAAGAGCCTGAAGAACTAGACGAGTGTCCGCCCTCCGGGTTCTTGAGCAGCAATGCGCTCGGGATCACCACGACCCACGCCAGATTCCCCAGCACCAGGAATGCCACGCGCCAGTCGAACTCGCTGATCAGCCAGCGGGACAGGGGGGCGAGGGCGAGGATGCCGAGGCCGTTGCCCGCGGAGACGACGGAGGCCGCCATGCCGCGCCGGCCCTCGAACCACTTGATGGCCAGGACGGTGAGCGGGACGTAGAAGGTGCTCACCCCCGCGCCCACGAGCAGGCCGAAGGTCACGTAGAGCTGCCACACCTCCTGGACGTAGCTCGAGAGGACCAGGCCCAGGCCGAGTAGCCCCGCGCCCGCGAGGACGACGGGACGCGTGCCGAGGCGGTCCGAGACGTAGCCGGCCAGCAGCCCGCCTCCACCCATCACGGTCCAGTTGAAGAATGAGATCGCCCCGATGCCCGACCGGCTCCAGCCCATGGAGTCCTCGATCGGCTTGAGGAAGACGCCGAGGGTGAACAAGGTGCCGATGGACATGGTGATGACGACGAAGGCCGCTGCCAGCACCACCCAGCCGTAGAACGGTCGCTCGCTCATGAGGTCGCCATTGTCCTCTCACGAACCGGGATGAGTAAGAGTAGCCCGAGTACCATGCTCGCGGCCAGCGAGAGCCACGCGGCGCCGAAGCCTCCGATCCGCTCGACCACCAGCCCGAAGATGGGCGGGCACACCGTGACGCCCAGCGAGGAGATCGCGAGCCCGAGCCCGACCGCGGTGCCCGCCGCGCGCACGCCGGCCAGCTCGGCCATGAGCGTGTGCTGCACGCCGTTCCAGCCGACCCCGAAGAAGCCGATGGAGGCCGCGAGCGGGACCAGCCGCCCGGGGCCGGCGCCCGGCGCGGTGGTCGACAGCAGCAGCGCGCAGGCGATGGAGCCCAGTCCCGCGATCGCCAGCACGATGCGGCGCCGCCCGCCGAACACCCGATCGGAGAGGAGGCCGAACCCGATGCGGCCGCCCACCCCGCCGCACTGGGTCGCGACGAGATACTTGGCCGCCACCACCAGCGTGATCTGGACCACGTCGCGGAGGTAGAGCACGAGGAAGGAGAGGAACACGGTCTGCACGCCCGCGAAGATGAGCGTGCTCGCGCCCACGAGCCAGAGATCGCGGTTGCGCATGACGGCCCAGAAGCCGGTGCGCTCGGGCGCGGGCCCGGCCGCCGCCGGCTCCGGGAGGTCGCGATAGAGCGCCCAGGTCAGGAGCGCGAGGCCGGCCACCACCGCCGCCGCGACGGCCACCGCGGTGCGCCAGCCGAAGGCGAGCGCCAGCGGCGGCATCACGAGCGCGCCCACCGCCCCGCCCGCGGGCAGGCCCACCTGCTTGAGCCCGACCACGGTCGCGCGCTGCCGCGGCGGAAACCACGCCATGCCCGCCTTGGTCGTGGTGGGGTTGAGCACGCCGTAGCCGGCGCCGGCCAGCACGAGGATGACGATCATGAACGAGAAGGACGGCGCGATCGCGACCGCGCCGAGGCCGAGGGCGATCAGGGCCTGGCCGAGGATCATGGTCCCGCGCACGCCCCAGCGGTCCGCCAGCCATCCTGCCGGCAGCGACATGAGCACCGGGCCGATGTAGTAGGCGGAGAGGAAGGACCCCGCCTGGGTCACCGACAGGTCCAGACCCTCGCGAATCAGCGGGGCGATGGAAGGGATGCCGAGCGGGCCCACGTTGGCCATGGTCTGCGCGGCCATGATGAGGGCCAGGACGGCCCAGCGATTGGTCACCGGGGACGCGACGACAGCTGGGCCTCGACGGCCCGGAGATCCTCCTCGGTGTCCACTCCGATGATTGGCTCGTGGGTCTCGAGTACGTGGATCGGAATGCCGGCCTCCAGGAGGCGTAGTTGTTCCAGTTGCTCCGCCCGCTCGAGCGAGGATGGCGGCAGCGAGTGGAAGGTGTCGAGAACCGGACGGCGGTAGGCGTAGAGACCGATGTGCTTCCAGTAGATGACGCCCCCGCGGCTGTCCCGGTCGAAGGGAATGGGCAGGTGCGAGAAATACAGGGCGTCGCCGTGAACGTTGGTGACCACCTTGTTGACGGTCGGGCTCTCGACCTCTTCTCGCGTCGCCCGGATCTTGAGCGTGGTCACCTGGACCTCCGGCTCGTTGAGAAATGGGCGCACGAGCCGCTCGATATGGCCCGGAGTGATCGTCGGGTAGTCGCCCTGGATATTGACGTAGACGTCGGCCGCGCGCGCCCGCGACACCTCCCACAGCCGGTCGGTGCCCGACGGGTGGTCGGGGCGAGTCATGACGGCGGGCACGTGATGGGCGTGGCAGGCTTCGACGATCTCGTCGCTGTCCGTGGCCACGAGCAGATCGGAGAGCACCGGGGCGCGGCAGGCCCGCCGGAAGACGTGCACCACCATCGGCACGCCGGCGATCTCTCGCAGGGGCTTCCGGGGCAGGCGGGTGGACCGGAGCCGCGCCGGGATCACGCCGAGGACGATCACGGACGCTACACTACCAGAGATGGGTCCGGAGCGTGCCGCCGCCCCGTTCGCGGTCAACTCACGGGGCGGCCGCCCCCGCCGCGCAGCCGCGGGTCGAGCACGTCCCGGAGCGCGTCGCCGAGCATGTTGAAGCCGAAGACGGCGAGCGAGATGGCGGCCCCCGGCCAGATGGCCATCCACGGCGCGCGGTACATGAACGAGCGGCCCGAGCCCGACAGCATCGCCCCCCAGGAGGGGTACGGAGGCGGAACCCCGAAGCCCAGGAAGGAGAGGGCGGACTCGGCGAGGATGGCCGCGCCCAGCCCGATGGTGGCCAGGATGATGATGGTCGCCGCCACGTTCGGCAGCACGTAGCGCAGCATGATCCGCAGGTGCCCCGCGCCCAGTGCGCGGGCCGCCTCCACGTAGGTGTTCTGCATCACGCTGATGGTGGCCCCGCGGATCACCCGCGACCCGGCGGCGGCGCCCAGGATCCCCAGCGCCAGGATCAGGTTGACGATGCCGGGCCCGAGGACGGCCATCATCGAGAGGATCACCACGAGGAAGGGGAAGGACTGCCAGGCGTCCACCACGCGCTGCACGCAGATGTCGTACGCACCCCCGAAGTATCCGCTCGTGATCCCGATGACGCCGGCCAGCAGGTTGGCGAGCAGGACCGCGCCGAAGCCCACCGTGACCGAGACCGACGCGCCGTAGATCACGCGGCTGAAGACGTCGCGGCCCAGATTGTCCGTGCCCATCCAGAACTGGGCCCCGGGGGCCTTCATGCGCGCGCCCGGAATCGTCTCGTCGTAGGTATAGGGCGCGACCCAGGGGGCGAGAACCGCCAGCAGCAGCAGGACGACCACGATGAGGCCGCCGAGGGCGCCGAGCGGCTTGGTGCGGGAGAATTCGACCACCGCCCTTGCGATCAGCGCTACGCGGTTGGGCGACGCACTTTTTTTGATTGCACGGTCGCCCCAAGGGGCGACCTCTATGTGATCGCTTCGCATTGTTCGTGTTGGCGCTAGTAGCGGATGCGCGGATCGAGGAACGCGTAGAACGCGTCGACGACCAGGTTCATGACCACGACCACCGTGACGATGAGCAGGTTCACGCCCTGGATCACCGGATAGTCGCGCTGGTTGATGGCGTCGAAGAGGAAGCGGCCCATGCCGGGCAGGCCGAAGATGGACTCGAAGATCACGGTACCCCCGAGGATCTGGGCGACCTGGATCCCGAGGACGGTGATGACCGGGATCAGCGCGTTCTTGAGGCTGTGCTTGAGCACGACCATGCGCTCGCGGAGCCCCTTGGCCCACGCGGTGCGCACGTAGTCCTGGCGCAGTACCTCGAGCAAGGTGCCGCGGGTGAGCCGCATGATGGCGGCGGCGGAGGCGATGCCCAGGATGAACGCGGGCAGCAGGAACTGGGCCACGTGCGCTCGCGGACTCACGGACAGGGCCGTGAACTGGATGGGCGGGCTCCAGCCCCACCAGATCGCGGGGAGGAGGATGGCGAGGGTGGCGATCCAGAATCCCGGCACCGAGAGGCCCAGGATGGCCATGCTGCGCGTGATGTAGTCGGCCAGCGTGTCCTGACGAACGGCGGCCAGGATCCCGATGGGGATCGCGATGATCAGCGAGAAGAAGAGCGCCAGCACGCCCAGCTCGAGACTGACGGGAAGGCGCCGCGTCAGCTCCTCGAGCACCGGGCGCCGCGTCCAGAGGGATTCGCCGAGCTCGCCGCGCACCACCTGGCCCAGCCACTCGAAGTACTGGACGTAGATCGGCCGGTTGAGACCGAGCTTGGCCCGGAGATCGTCGAGGTCCTTGCCGTACGCCTTTTCCTCGAGCATCAGCTGGACGACGTCGCCGGGGAGCAGTCGGGGCAGGCTGAAGACGATCAGCGAGGCGATCAGCAGCGACGGGATCGCGACCAGGAGCCGGCGGAACACGTAGCGCTTCACGGGCGGCCGGTCCTGGTGGCCGCGCGCGCGGTGCTACTGCCGGTCCTGGTGGCCGAGCGCGTGGCTATTTGTCCAGCCAGGCGACCATGAGGCGCCCGCCGTAGTCGTGGCCGATATTGGGGCCGAAGTTCCTCACGTAGGGCATCCAGGCGCCGACCGCGCTCACCGAGGGGCCGTAGCCGTAGTAGACCTGCTGGGAGGCGTAGCGCTGGATGTCGTACACGATCTCGCGGCGCTTCTTGTCGTCGAAGGTCCGCCGCTGGATCTTGATCATCTCGGTGAGCTTGGGGTCGTTCACCCCGGAGGCGTTGAGCGGCTCGCCGGGAAGGAACGGGATGAAGTAGGTGTCGGGATCGGTGGTGGCGCCGCGGAGGGTCAGGATCATCTTGTCGAACTTGCCGAAGAGCGCGGTCGAGACGAAGGCGCCGTACTCCTTGAGCTTGAGGTCACCCTCGATCCCAGCCTGCTTCCAGTTCCGGAGCGCCACCTGCACCGCGTCCATCCAGTCCGGCCCGTAGCCGGGCGTGGTCTCGATCGGGACCTTCACACCGGCCTGGCCGGCCTCGGCCAGCAGCTTCCTGGCGCCGGCCGGATCGAACTCGTACAGCCGCCGCCCCTCCTGCGGGAGCTGGCCGATCGGAATCGACCATTCCTTGAGCGCGGCCGGGATGAGCGGATTGGGCGCGCCCTTGCCCTGGGACCAGGCGTTGGTCTCAAGCGCTTCCTGCCAGTTCTGCGACATCGCGAAGGCCCGACGCACCCGCACGTCCTTGAACGGCTCCTGGTCGATCTTCATCGCGGTGATCCCGCCGAAGACCACGATGTAGTCGCGCATGCCGAGCCCCTTGACGCGGCTCTGCGCGATGTCGAGGTCGCTCCGGCGGATCACCATCCCGTACTCCGGACCGAAGTCGAACTCGCCGGCCAGGAACGCGGCGAACCCCGCGGCGGGGTCCTGGGAGAGGATGATCTCGACGCCGTCGGCGTAGGGCAGGCCGGGGACGAAGTAGTTCGGGTTCCGGACGAAGGACATCCGGACGTTGGGCTCGTATCCTTTGAACATCCAGGGTCCGGTACCGACCACGCTCTCGGGCTTCTTGAGATCGCCGTGCTGGTCCACGCACTCCTTGGCGACAACCCAGGTGGAGGTCGAGGCCAGGCGGTCGATGAACCAGGCGTTGGGCTCGCTCAACGTGAACTTCACGGTGTATTTGTCCGGGGCCTCCACCTTGTCGACCATTCCGAGGATGGTCTTGTTGGGATTGCCCTTGATGGTGAGGAAGCGGTCGTAGGAGTAGCGGACGTCCTCGGCGGTGAGCTCCCGCCCGTTGACCGGGGCTCGGTTGTGCCAGCGGACGCCCTTCTTGAGCTTGAACACGTAGACGTTGTCGCCGTGACGCTCCCAGGATTCGGCGAGGTCGCCCTCGATCGGCTGGGTGCCGGGAACGACCGCCGAGCCCGCCTTGACCTTGACGAGGCGGCTGTAGGCCAGAGACAGCGGGATCATCGTCGAGAAGGCGATGGTCTGGTGCGGATCGAAGTGCACCGGCGCCACGTGCGAGCGGAGCCGGAAGGTGCCCCCGCGCTTGGGGGTCTGCGCCGCCGCCGGTTGCGGGGCGAGAGGGCCGATCCCGAGGGTGGTGGCGGCCAGTGCGGCACCGCCCAGCTTCAGCACGTCACGACGGGTCAAGGACGTTGCGGTCTGATCCATGGCTGTGCTCCTCCTCGAGGTCACCGGTCGAGCCAGGCGGCCATCAGCCGGCCGCCATAGTCGTATCCCAGGTTGGGTCCGTAGTTCTTGAGCGCCTGAGTCCAGACCGCGTTGTAGATCTGCGACCCGATCTGCACGTAGTACTGCTGCTTGGCCAGGTACCGCTGGATGTCGAAGATCTGCTCGCGCCGCTTGGCCGCATCCTGGGTGCGCCGCTGGCGGATCAGCATGTCCGCCACCACCGGATCGTTGATGTGGCCGTGATTCTTGATCTCGCCCGGGTAGTACTGGCCGTACAGGAAGTTGTCCGGCTCGAGGAACGGCGTCTGAGGGCCGAAGGCCATCGAGTCGTATTTGCCATAGAAGGTGGTCGCGATGTAGGCCCCGTACTCCTTGGTGTTCAGCTTGACCTCGATCCCGATACTCTTGAGGTCTTTGAGGACGAGCTGCATCTGATCGACCAGGACGGGGGACCCGTAGGTGGTAAAGTCCATCGTCGCGGGGAAGCCGTTGGGATGCCCGGCCTCGGCCATGAGCTTCCGGGCCGCGGCCAGATCCGGCTTGTAGTAGCGAGCTCCCTCGCCGAGCTGATCCATGGGGATGGACCATTCCTTGAGCGCGGCGGGCACCGGCGGATTGAAGGCGCCGTTGCCCTCGTAGGTCGCGTCGATGATGGCCTGCCGGTTGATCGCCAGGGACATGGCCCGGCGCACCCGCACGTCGCTGAAGGGAGGCTTGTCATTGCGAACGTAGACGTGACTCATCACGTTCGACGGGTACAACATGGTCTTGAGGTCCCGCCGCCCCTTCTTGACGACCTCCCAGTCGGTCCAGTCAATGGTGCCGGGAAACTCGGTGCCGAGGTCGTACTTGCCGGTCAGGAACGCCGCGATGCGCGAGGCCTTGTCCTCGTCCACCAGGATCTCGATGCGATCGATATTGGGCAAACCGGGGACGAAGTAGGCCGGGTTCCGGACGAGCGTCATGCCGACATTGGGCCGGTAGCTGTCGAGCATCCAGGGACCGGTGCCGACGGTCGCTTCCGGCTTCTTGAGGTCCCCCCCCATCGTCTCGACGCACTCCTTGGCCACGATGCAGACCGCCATCGGATTGGCCAGGATATCGAGGAACCACGCGTACGACTCCTTCAGGGTGAACTTGACGGTGTACCGGTCGAGGGCCTCGACTCGGTCGAGAGCCGCCAGCATGTAGGCGTTGGCGTTGCCCTTGACGGTGCGGAAGCGGTCCAGCGTATACACGACGTCCTCGGCGACCAGCTCGCGCCCGTTCACGGGGGCCTTGTTCTGCCAGCGGACTCCCCGGCGCAGCTTGAAGATGTAGGTATTCTCGTTCGGCTGCGTCCACGACTCGGCGAGGTCGCCTTCGAAGGAGAAGACGCCGGGCTGGAGCCCGGGACCGGCTTTGTGCTTCAGAAGACGGCTGTGCGTGAACGAGTACGCGATGTGGGTCTTGTACGAGACGGTCAGGTGGGGGTCGAAGTGGGGTGGATCCCACCCCCGCATCGTAAGGACGCCGCCCCGCTTGGGCGCCTGGGCCCACGCGAACGAGGGGGACAACCCGCGGGCCAGGACGGCGGCACCGCCCCCGCCCAGCTTCAGGAGATCACGGCGGCTCAGCGCGGGACGGGCGCCATCCGGCATGTTGGTTGTCCTCCCAGACCAGTCGTCGGTGACGTGTAGACACGGACTGCAAGCGTCCGAATTTGCGCCAATCTGGGGGCAAACCCGCTCAATGTCAAGCGGGGAGTTGCTAGCCGCCGGGGGCCGCCTCGAGCCTCACGCGCGTCTCGCCGTACGCCGCCATCTGGCCGAAGTTGGACATGATGTCCTCGGTCAGAACATTGGCGCCGCCGCCACGCTTGATCCAGGTGCCGACCGGCATGATGACCATGCCGCGGCCGATGCGCGGGTCCACCAGCACCAGGACCTCGAGGTGCCCGACCGGCGAACGGATGATCGCCCGCTGGCCGCTCTCGATCCCGTGCTGCGCGGCGGTCTCGGTTCCGATCCGTACCGAGGCAATGGACGGGTGCTCCTTCTCGAGGATCTGGGAGAGGAGCCACTTCTTGCTGTAGTTCGTCACGAGGGTCAACGGGAAGTCGGGCAGGGCGCGGGGCTCGTGGCGGAGCGCGGTGATGAACTCGAAGCGGCCCGACTTGGTCGGATAGACGTGGTCCGCGAAGGGCACCATGGGCGCCACCGGGCAGCGCACCGGGCCCTCCATGACCTGCTCCACGCTGACGCCGTGCCGTGAGAGCGGCGTGAAGATGCGCGAGAGCCAGTCGCGCGGGGCCCCCGCCATCTCGGGGCCGATGCCGAGCCGCTCGGCCAGGCGCTGGAAGATCCACAGATCGGAGCGTGACTCGCCGACCGGCTCGATCACCTGGTTCACGCCGCCGATGATGTTGTGCCCCCACGAGACCAGCATGTCCTCTTCCTCGAGAAAGGTCGTGGTGGGCAGGAAGACGTGGGCGTGGTCCGCGGTGTCGGTGAGGACCTGGTCCACCACCACCACGAACTCGAGGCCGGCGAGGCCGCGGGCGACCAGATTCGAGTTCGGGGACTGGTTCACCGGGTTGCCGCTATTGACGAACAGCATGCGGATGGGCGGCTGCTGCGCGTCGCGGAGCCCGCGCCCGAGCAGGGGCTCCGGGATCGCGCGATGGTGACGCGCACGGTCGGCCGCCTCCACCGTCTTGTCGAAGTGCCGCTGCGTGTTGTAGCCGTGGGAGACGCCCCCGCCCGGGACTCCGATGTGAGCGCAGAGGGCCCCGAGGGCGTCCACGCAGCGGAAGATCTCCGCGCTGTGCTGATACTTGTTCAAGCCCCAGCCGAGGAGGATGGACGCGGGCTTCGTGGTGGCGTAGGCACGCGCGAGAGTGCGCACCTCGTCCTCGGACAGCTCGCAGGCGCGGCAGAGGTCGACCAGCGGGCGGGTGTCGAGGAGCGCGCGGAACTCGGCAAAGCCGTGGGTGTGCGCGGCCACGAACTCGGGGTCCGCGAGGCCCTCTTCGAGGATGACCTTGGCCATGGCCATGGCCAGCTCGGCGTCGGTGGCGACGCGCGGCTGCACGTGACGGTCGCAGAAGTTGGCCGACTCGCTGCGGACCGGGTCGATCAGGATGATCCGGCCACCGCGGCGCCGGATCTCCTTCAGGATCGGCACCGTGTGGAGATTGGTGGCCATCGGGTTACGGCCCCAGAGCAGGACGAGACGGCTGTTGAGCATGTCGGCCGGGTCGTGGCCGGCCCGCACCCCGAAGTCGAGGGCCTGACCGGCTCGCGCCGCGCCGCTGCACAGGGAGCCGCTCGTGGTGGTGACGCCGCCGAGGAGATTCCAGAAGCGGCGGCTCAGGAGCTTCGTTGCGCCCCACGACCCGGTCCGCTGGTAGTGCATGATCGACAGCGGGCCCGGCGAGGCGAGATACCCGCGGATCCTCCCGGCGACCAGGTCGAGGGCCTCGTCCCAGCCGATCCGCTCCCAGTCCCCGTCGGTGCGGCCGTTCTCGCGCTTGAGCGGGTGGAGCTGGCGCTCGGGGCTGTAGACCCGCTCCGGGAAGCGATAGGTCTTCCCGCAGAGGTAGCCCTGTGTGAACTCGTGATCGGGATGGCCCTCGAGCTTCACCACCCGGCCGTCCTTCACGTGGGCGATGATCCCGCAGCCGTCCGGGCAGTCGAGCGTGCACGAGGTGTAGATCGTCCGTTCCATCTCAGCCGAGGAGACCACTCGCGTCTGCCGCCTGTCAAGCTGGGAGAATCGGCTTGAACACCCTGCGGGCTTTTGCTTTACTCGCGGCAGCCGCACGGCTCGGGCGCACCACGACCCAGGAGGAGGTTCAGGCAATGCGCGCACCACGTCTCCCATTCCTCACCGCGGCCGCCCTGTCGCTCGCCTTCTGGGTCGGGACCGCCACGGCCCAGGCGCCGATCAAGGTCGGCGACATCAACTCCTACAGCGGCATCGGCGCGCCCTTCACGGGGCCGTATCGCGCCGGCGTCGAGATGGCGGTCGAGGAGATCAACGCGAAGGGGGGCGTCATCGGTCGCAAGCTCGAAGTGCTCTTCCGCGACGACAAGGGCCAGCCCGCGGAGGCGGTCAAGCACGCCCAGGAGCTGGTCGAGTCCGACAAGGTCGTGATGATCACGGGCAGCTTCCTCTCCAACGTCGGGCTCGCGGTCTCCGACTGGGCCAAGCAGAACAAGACCATGTTCCTGGCCGCCGAGGCGCTGACCGAGGCGCTCACCTGGTCCAAGGGACACGACCACGCGGTCCGCCTCCGGCCCAATACCTACGAGCAGGGCCGCATGCTGGCGGACAAGGCCGGCAAGATGAAGTACGTCAAGTGGGCGACCATCGGGCCCAACTACGAGTACGGCAAGCGCGCGTGGGAGACCTTCCGCGACCGGCTCAAGGAGCTCCGGCCGGAGGTGCAGATCGTGGGCGAGCACTGGCCGACGCTCGGCAAGATCGAGCCGGGGCCGCTCGTGACCGCCATCCTGAACCAGAACCCGGACGCGCTCTACGTCTCGCTCTTCGGCAGCGATTGGCTCGCCTTCGTCCGCGAGGCGCAGAAGCGCGGGCTGTTCCAGAAGACCTTCGTGGTCGGGATCCTGCTCGGCGAGCCCGAGTACATCGATCCGCTCAAGCTCGAGGCCCCCGAGGGCATGCTGGTGACCGGCTATCCCTGGTACGACATCAAGATCTCGGGACATCAGGAGTGGGTGGCCCGCTTCATCAAGCGGGGCGACAAGACGCCGGTCCTCGGCTCGCTGATCGGATACGTCACCTACCTCTCGGTGGCGGAGGCGATCCGGAAGGCGGGAGGCACCGAGACCCCGAAGCTGGTCGCCGCCTTCAAGGGGCTCAAGGTGGAGACCCCGACCGGGCCGGTGACGTTCCGCGCCGCCGACGGGCAGTCCACGATGGGCGCGTGGGTGGGGACGACCAAGCTTGATGCCCAGCGCGGCGTCGGCGTCATGGTCAATCACGAGTACATTCAGGGCGAGAAGGTGCTGCCGTCGGAAGAAGACGCAAAGAAGCTCCGCCCGGCCAATTAAGACCAACCCTCACCCTGCCCCCTCCCTTGAAGGGAGAGGGCCTCATTCGATCACCCTCTCCCCCGTCTCGGGGGAGAGGGCAGGGTGAGGGGGGCCATCGACGTCATGTCCCTCCTCTTTGTGCAGCTCCTGAGCGGGCTCGCGAACGCGATGTTTCTCTTCCTCATCGCGTCCGGCCTCTCGCTCATCTTCGGGGTCACCCGCATCGTCAACTTCGCCCACGGCTCCTTCTACATGCTGGCCGCCTACCTGACCTACTCGCTCGCCGCCACGCTGCCGGGCGGGCCCGCCGCCTTCTACCTGGCCGCGCTGCTCGCGGCGCTGCTCGTCGCGGGGCTCGGGGGTCTCGTGGAGGTGCTGCTGCTCCGCCGCGTGTACCGGGCGCCCGAGCTCTACCAGCTCCTGCTCACTTTCGCTCTCGTGCTCGTGGTGGCGGACGCGGTGCGCTACCTCTGGGGCGCCGACAACAAGACCGGTCCTCCCGCGCCCGGCCTGGCCGGCTCGGTGCCCATCCTGGGCCAGCTCTTTCCCTCCTACGACCTGGCCGTGATCGTCTTCGGGCCTCTGGTGGCGCTCGGCCTGTGGCTGCTCTTCCACCGCACGCGCTGGGGCATCCTGATCCGCGCCGCCACCCAGGACCGCGAGATGGTGGCCGCGCTCGGCGTGGATCAATCACGGCTCTTCACTTCCGTCTTCGTGCTCGGCTCCTTCCTGGCCGGACTGGGCGGTGCCCTGCAGGTGCCGCGGCTGGCGCTCACCACCGTGATGGACACCTCGATCATCGTGGAGGCCTTCGTGGTGGTGGTGATCGGCGGCATGGGCTCGGTGTGGGGCGCCCTGCTCGCCTCGCTGCTGATCGGCGTGCTCAACGCCTACGGCGTGCTGCTGCTGCCGAAGATCGCCATCGTGCTCATCTTCGTGGTCATGGCCGTCGTGCTGGTCGTACGGCCGTGGGGACTTCTCGGCCGGCCCGAGATCCAGCTCCGGCCGCCGGGCGGAGGGGCGGTCACCGAGACGACCTCGCGGCGACCGGGCGCGGCGTGGCTCATCCTCGGCCTTCTGGTCCTCGCGCTCTTGCCCCTGGGAGTGCCGACCTTCTGGGTGTCCATCGCGGTCGAGATCTTCGCGTTCGCCCTCTTCGCGGCCAGCCTGCACCTGCTGATGGCGGTGGGCGGCATGGTGTCCTTCGGACACGCGGCGTACTTCGGCCTCGGCGCGTACGGCGCGGCGCTGCTGCTCAAGACGGCGGGGTTGCCGATGCCCGCCGCGTTCGTGATGGCGCCGCTGGTCGCGGCCCTGGCCGCCCTCGTGTTCGGGTACTTCTGCGTCCGGCTCAGCAGCATCTACTTCGCGATGCTCACCCTGGCCTTCGCCCAGATCGTCTATGCGATCGCGCACCAGTGGGACGAGGTCACCGGGGGCGACAACGGGATGCTGAGCGTCTGGCCGGCTCGCTGGCTGGCCTCCCCCGGCCGCTACTACTACTGGGCGCTCATCGCCACGCTGCTGGGCATCGTCCTGCTGCGGCGGGTGGCCGCCTCGCCGTTCGGGCTCACCCTGCGCGCGGCCCGGGATCACGCGCGGCGCGCGGAGGCGCTCGGCGTCAACATCCGGGCGCTGCAGTGGACGGCCTTCGTGGTGGCCGGCTTCGTGGCCGGGCTGGGCGGCGCCATCTTCGCCTTTCTCAAGGGCAGCGTATTCCCGGTCTACACCGAGTCGCCCATGTCGGTGCAGCCGCTGGTCATGGTGCTGCTGGGCGGGGTGGGCTCGCCGTCGGGCCCGCTGATCGGCGCCGCGGTGTACAAGCTGCTCGATACGGTCATCACCCGCTACACCGACTACTGGCAGATCGTGCTCGGGGCGATCCTGATAGTCCTGGTGCTGGCCTTCCCGCGCGGCATCGCGGGCGTGCTCGACGGGCGCCGCCGGTGAGCGCGTCAGGCGGCCCGGCGGCGAGCGTGCCCGTGCTGGAGACCCGCGGGCTCTCCAAGTCCTTCGGCGGCGTGCGGGCGGTGGCGGCGGTCGATTTGGCCATGGCGAAAGGCGAGATCCGCGCCCTGATCGGGCCGAACGGCGCGGGCAAGACGACCTTCTTCAATATGCTCACCGGCCAGCTCCGGGCCGACGCGGGCCTGGTGCTCTTCAAGGGTGAGAGACTGAGCGGACTGCCGCCCTACGCGGTCTGGCGGCGTAGGGTGAGCCGGACCTTCCAGATCACCGCCACCTTCGCCACGCTCACCGCGCTCGAGAACGTGCAGGTGGCGCGCCTTTCCCATCTCGGCCGGACCTACTCGCTGCTGGAGCCCGCCGCGCGCCTGCAGACCGAGGAGGCCCGCGCCCTCCTCGATCAGGTGGGCCTCGCCGAGCAGGCGGGGCGGATGGCGGCGGTCCTCGCCTACGGTGATCTGAAGAAGCTCGAGCTGGCGGTGGCCCTGGCGAACGATCCGGAGGTCCTGCTGCTGGACGAGCCCACCGCGGGCATGGCGCCCGCCGAGCGCGGGGCGCTCATGGCGCTCACCGAGCGCATCGCGCGCGAGCGCCGGCTCACCGTGCTCTTCACCGAGCACGACATGGACGTGGTCTTCGCGGTCGCCGACCGGATCATGGTGCTCCACCAGGGGCGCGTCATCGCCGAGGGCCGTCCCGCCGAGGTCCGCGCGGACGCCCAGGTCCAGCGCGTCTACCTAGGCGAAGACGAATGAAGAAGCAGCGCCCAGCGGGTAGCCCCGACCATATCGCCCACGGTCAACATGCCTTCAGGCATGTTGAAGATGAAGAGCTGTGAAGGATTCTCTGGAGCTGGAGGCCGTCCAGGCCGGCTACGGGCTCTCGCAGGTGCTGCATGGCGTGAGCCTGAGCGCGCGGGCGGGGGAGGTGGTCTCGCTGCTCGGCCGCAACGGAGCCGGCAAGTCCACGACCCTCAAGGCCATCGTCGGGCTGGTCGAGGTCACCGGTGGGGTCATCCGCCTCGACGGTCGCGAGATCACCCGGCGCCCCACCCACGAGATCAGCCGCCTCGGCGTCGGCTACGTTCCGGAGGACCGCCGCATCTTCGGCGATCTGACCGTCGAGGAGAACCTGAAGGTCGGCGAGAAGGGCGGCGGCGTCTGGGGAACCACGCGCGTATACCGGTTCTTCCCCAAGCTCGAGGAGCTGGCGGGCCGGCGGGCCGGGAGCCTCTCGGGGGGCGAGCAGCAGATGCTGACGGTGGCGCGGACGCTGATGGGCAATCCTCGCCTGCTGCTCCTGGACGAGCCGTCCGAAGGACTGGCCCCGGTCATCGTGCGCGCGCTCGGGGACCAGATCGCCGCGCTCAAACGGGAGGGCTTGACGATCCTGCTCTCCGAGCAGAATCTCAAGTTCGCGGCGCGGCTGGCCGACCGCGCCTACATCATCGAGAAGGGCGAGATCCGCTTCGACGGCCCCATGGCCACCCTCATGGATGACGAAGGGATTCGCCGCAAATATTTGACGGTGTGATATGGGAGGAGCTCGTGAGACAAGAGTCGAATCGCGAAACCGGCGAGCGGGTGACGCAGGCCGAGCCGACAGGGCCACCCCGGCGCCTGGCTCCGGCCGCCTCGCGCGTCTCGCATTCATGAGTCGCGAGGAGGAGAAATGAAGACGCTGATCAAGAACATCGGCCAGATCGTCTCGGGTGACATCGCCGGGCCGCTGCTCGAAGGCGACTCGATCGTGGCCGACCGCGGCAAGATCGTGGCGGTGGGCAAGGGCCTCGACGGCGACGCCGATACCGTCATCGACGCCAAGGGCAGCACCGTGGTCCCCGGCCTGATCGATTCGCATTGCCATCCCGTCTTCGGCGATTTCACCCCGCGCCAGCGGACGATCGACTTCATCGACTCCGGTCTCAACGGCGGCATCACCACCATGATCTCGGCGGGCGAGGTGCACCTGCCGGGGCGGCCCAAGGACATCGTGGGGCTGAAGGCGCTCGCCATCGTGGCCGCCAAGGCCTACGCCAACCAGCGGCCGGCGGGCGTGAAGATGCACGCGGGCGCCCCCATCCTGGAGCTGGGCATGGTCGAGGATGACTTCGCCGAGATGGCGAAGGCGGGCGTCAAGCTGGTGGGCGAGATCGGGCTCGGCTCGGTCAGGACGGGCAAGGACGCGGCGCCGATGGTGAAGTGGGCGAAGAAGCACGGCATGACCGTCACCATCCACACCGGCGGGCCGTCCATCGCCGGCTCGAACGCGATCACCGCCGACGTGGTGCTGGAGGCCGACCCCGACGTGGTCGGCCACATCAACGGCGGGACGACGTCGATGAGCGAGCGGGAGATCGACGCGCTGGTGGATACGCGGATGGCACTCGAGATCGTCCACTGCGGGAACGGCCGCACGGCGCTGCACGCCCTGCGCCGGGCCCAGGAGGCGAACGGCAACCACCGTATCATCATCGGCAACGACGCGCCGTCGGGCACCGGGGTGGTGCCGCTCGGCATCCTCCGGGTCATCGCGCATCTGGCCTCGCTCGGCGGCGTGGCGCCCGAGGAAGCGGTGTGCATGGCCACCGGGAACACCGCTCGCGTGTACAAGCTGCCGGTGGGCGTGATCGCGCCGGGGCGGGAGGCCGATCTCTGCATCGTGGACGCACCGATCGGCTCGGTCGGAGGGACCGCTCTCGAGGCGCTCCGGGCGGGTGATCTGTTCGGCGTCTCCATGATCCTCATCGACGGGCAGGTCAAGATCGGGCGGAGCCGGAACACGCCGCCCGCCGCGCGCGCGGCGGAAGTGGTGAAGGGCCACGGGCCCGCCGCGGGAGGGCACTGATGAAGATCCGCAAGCTGGTCACGGTGATCGAGGAGATCCACGCGGACGGAGGCCGGCCCGTCGAACGACCGGTGAAGAAGGTGGCGGCGGTGGCGGTGATCGAGAACCCGTTCGCCGGTCGCTTCGTCGCGGACCTGCAGGAGCTGGTCAAGACGGGGGAGGAGCTCGGCGACCTGCTCGGCCGCCGGGCGGTGATGGCGCTCGGCGCGCCGGTCCACTCCTATGGCAAGGCGGCCATCGTGGGCGTCGACGGCGAATACGAGCACGCCGCGGCCATCCTCCACCCCACTCTCGGGACGCCGTTCCGCGCCCTGGTGCACGGAGGCAAGGCGATCATTCCCTCGGCCAAGAAGCTGGGCGGGCCGGGGACGACCATCGACGTGCCGCTCCACTACAAGGACGCCGCCTTCGTGCGCACCCACTTCGACGCGATGGAGGTGCGGCTCAACGACGCCCCGCGGGCCAACGAGATCCTGGTCGCCCTCGTGGTCACCGACGGCGGCCGCCCTCACCCACGCGTCGGCGGGCTGACCGTCGCCGAAGCCAAGAAAGAGGACGGCCTCCGATGAGCGCCAAAGGCGCGAAGAGGCCTGACCGCGGACCGAAGAAGATCGCGGTCACGCGACCAGAAAAGAGCCGCTCCGGTAGCTCCGGCGTCAAATTCGGTCTGCGCATGCCGAGCTTCGCGCTCGGCACCAGGACCGCGACGCTCGCCGAGATGGGCGCGTATCTGCGGCGCGCCGAGGACCTGGGCTTCGACTGCGCGGTGTCCATCGATCATCTCCTGTTGACGCCGCCCGCCTATGCCTGCACCTGGCTCGAGCCGGTGGCCCTGCTCGCCGCGCTGGCCGGAGTGACGCGCACGATCAAGCTCGGCACCATGGTGCTGGTGCTGCCGCTCCGCAACCCGGCCTACTTCGCCAAGGAGTGGGCCACTCTCGATCTGCTGTCGGGCGGGCGCAGCCTGCTCGGGGTGGGGGTCGGCTGGCACGAGGAGGAGTTCGGGCTGATGGGGGTGCCGCACAAGGAGCGCGGGCGCCGGATGGACGAGATGCTGGAGGCGGTGACCGCGCTCTGGGCCGGCGACAAGGTCACCTACGAGGGCCAGTACTACAAGTTCCGCGATCTCACCATCGACCCCAAGCCAGCCCAGAAGCCGCATCCGCCCATCTGGATCGGCGGCGGCAGCCAGCCCTTCGAGAAGGTCTACGGGCAGACCGTCACCAATATCGATCCGGTGCTCCGCCGCATCGCCAAGTACGCGAAGACCTGGGTGCCGCATTCCTCGGCGACCGCGGACATGGTCAAGGGGGACTGGGAGAAGATCCAGCGCTTCATGGGCGAGTTCGGGCGCAAGCCCGGCGACATGAGCAAGGTCTACTCGAACTTCGTCTGGGTGCTGAAGAAGGGGGAGAAGCCGGAGACCGCGATCCCCCATTTCAAGACCTACTCGGGCATGGACCTTCCCTACTGGAAGGAGTTCTATCTGCTCGGCGAGGCCGAGGAGCTGGCCGAGAAGATCCGGGCCAAGGCCGCCAACCTGGGCGGCTGCGAATACATCGTGCTCAACCCGCTCAACTGGGGCATGGAGCAGCTCGAGCTGCTGGCCAACGAGGTGCTGCCCCGCGTGGCGAGGCCCTGACCTGAGCGCTTCCCGGCCACGCTATCTGGGCGCGCACGTCAAGCGGCTCGAGGATCCGCGACTGCTCGCGGGACGAGGACGCTTTCTCGACGACATCACGCTCCCCGGACTGCTCCACGCCGCCTTCGTGCGCAGCGAGTACGCGCACGCCATGCTGCTGCGGGTGGATGCCGGCCCCGCGCGGGCCCTGCCCGGCGTCGAAGCGGTGCTCACCGGCCGAGACCTCGAAGGGCAGGTCGTCCCGCTGGCGCCCCGCTTCGAGGCTCCCGGCTTCACCCCCACCGCCTGGCCCGCGCTCGCGACCGCGCGGGTGCGCTTCGTCGGCGAGCCGGTAGCCGTTGTCGCGGCCGCCACCCCCTACGTCGCCGTCGATGGCTGCGGCCTCGTCGCGGTGGAGTACGATCCGCTGCGCGCCGTGCCGGATCTCGCGGCGGCGCTCGATCCCGCTGCGCCGCGCCTTCATCCCGGGCAGCCGTCCAACGTGCTCTTCGAGCGCCGCGGGAGCCAGGGCGACGTGGACGGCGCGTTCGCCGCCGCCGCCATCGTGCTCCGCGAGACCTTCAGCCACGCGCGCTGCTCGGCCGCGCCGCTCGAGCCGCGCGGCCTGGTCGCGCGCTGGGCGAGCGGCGCGCTCACCCTCTGGACCGGCAGCCAGGTCCCTCACGTCTTTCGCGCCGGCCTGGCCCGTGCCTTCGCTCTCGCGGTGGACCAGGTGCGCGTCATCGTCCCCGACACCGGCGGCGGCTTCGGTCAGAAGATGCACGTGATGCCCGAGGATCTGGCCGTCGCGGCCCTCGCCCGGCAGACCGGGCGGCCGGTGAAGTGGGTGGAGACGCGTCGGGAGAACCTGGCCGCCGCGTCCCACGCCCGCGAGGAGCGCGTGGAGGTCGAGGCCGCCGCGTCCGCCGACGGCACGCTGCTCGGCCTGCGCGCCCGCTTGCTCTCCGACGCGGGCGCCTATCACATCTTCCCGCTGACCGCCGCCCTCGAGCCCCTGGGCACGGCCTCGATCCTGCCGGGCCCGTATCGCACGCCGGCCTGCGCCTTCGAGATCATCGCGCTGGCCACCACCAAGCCGCCGCTCGGCGCCTACCGCGGGGTGGGCATGACCATGGGCGTCTTCGTCATGGAGCGCACGCTGGACCTGCTCGCCGACCGACTCGGCCTGGATCCGGCCGAGATCCGGCGGCGCAACCTGATCCCCCGCGAGGGCTATCCGTTCACCTCCGCCACCGGCTTCGTCTACGATAGCGGGGACTATCCGAAGGCCCTCGAGCAGGCGCTCACGCTGGCGGACTACGAGCGGCTCAAGCGCGAGCGTCAGGAAGGACGAACGCGGGGCCGGCTGCTGGGCATCGGCCTCGCGTGCTATACGGAGTACACCGGCGTCGGCTCCGAGACCTACCGCCGGCGCGGCATGGCGGACATGCCGGGGCCGGAGGCCGCGACGGTCCGCGTGGAGGCCGACGGCTCCGTGACCTGCCTCGTGTCGTTCCCGTCGCAGGGCCAGGGCCACGCGACGACCACCGCGCAGCTCGTCGCCGATCAGCTTGGCGTGCCCCTCGAGGCGGTGACGGTGTGCCAGCCGGACACCGCCGTGGCGCCGCCGGGCACCGGCACCTTCGCGAGCCGCGGCGCGGTGGCGCAGAGCGGGGCCGCGGACGCAGCGGCGGCCACCGTGCGGCGGAAGCTGCTGGTCATCGCGGGCGGGTTGCTCGAGGCGAGCCCGGAGGACCTGGTGCTGCACGACGGCCGGGTGACCGTCCGCGGCGTGCCCGACCGCGGGGTGAGCGTCGCGGAGATCGCGCATCGCGCGCTTGCGCCATCGCCGGACGCGTCGACGGGCGGGGTCGAGCCCGGCCTCGCGGCCACGCAGCACTTCGATCCCCCCGGGCCGACCTTCTCCGGGGCGGTACACGTCGCCTCGGTTGAGGTGGATCCGGAGACCGGGCGCGTCCGCGTGCGCGACTACGTGGTGGTCGAGGACTGCGGGCCCGTGATCAACCCGATGATCGTCGAGGGGCAGATCCACGGCGCAGTGGCCCAGGGCATCGGCGAGGCGCTCGGGGAGCGGCTCGTCTACGACGAGAGCGGTCAGCTCGTGACCGGCACCCTGATGGACTACGCGCTGCCGACGGCGGCGGCCCTGCCCGCCTTCACGATCGGCCACCTCGAGACGCCGTCGCCGCTCACCCCCGGCGGCTACAAGGGCATGGGGGAGGGCGGCACCATCGGCGCGCCCGCCGCGGTGGCCAACGCGGTGGCCGACGCGCTGAAGCCGCTCGGCGTTCCGGTGACCGCGCTGCCGATTCTCCCCGACGCCATCCTGGGCCGTCATGCTCACTAGCGTCGCGCGCGCGGCCCAGGCCGCGGTGCTGGTGGTCGCGGCCGCGCTCCGGCTGTGGCGGCTCGATGGGCGATCTGTCCGCGGCCAGCCGATTCATGGGCGCCGAGTCCGCGGGGCGACCGCTGGCCGATTGGGTCCGCGCCCATGGCCAGCCGGTGGACGTCGCGCTCTGGGGCGGATCGGGCCCGGACCGGGGCCGTGGCGCGCGTCGGCAGCTCTACGATCTGAAACCGGAGGCGGGGCTCGTCCCCGCGTCCTGAGCGAGGGAGACCATGGAGATCATGAGAATCGTCGCGCGCATGCGGGGGCTATCCGCGGTGGTGCTGGCCGCCGCGGGCATCGCCGGGCTCGGCGTGGGCCCGGCCCGGGCCGATGAGGTGAAGGTCTTCAGCGCGGGCGCGGTGCGCGCCATCGTGAGCGAGCTGGCCCAGGCGTTCGGCCAGGAGACCGGGCACACCGTGACGCTGTCGTTCGGCACCGTCGGCGTCACCCGCCAGCGGCTCGCGAGCGCCGAGCCGGTGGACGTGGTCATCATGACCGATGTGGCCATCGACGACGTGGCGAAGCAGGGCACGGTGGTGCCGGGGACCCGCGCCGACCTCGCGCGGACCGGCATGGGGGTGGGGGTGCGCGAGGGCGCGCCCAAGCCCGACATCGGGACATCCGAGGCGTTCAAGGCCACGCTGCTCCGCGCGAAGTCGATCGTGTACGTGGATCCGGCGCAGGGCGCCACGAGCGGCATTCACTTCGCGAGCGTGCTCGATCGCCTGGGGATCGCGGAGGCGGTGAAGGGTAAGACCCAGCTCGTGCCGGGGGGCTATCCCGCCGAGAAGGTGGCGACGGGCGAGGCCGAGGTGGTGGTGCACCAGATCAGCGAGATCGTGCCGGTGAAGGGCGTGGTCCTGGTCGGGCCACTGCCGCCGGATCTGCAGAAGGTCACGGTCTACTCGGCGGGGCTGGCGGCGCGGAGCGCGAAGCCCGAGATCGCGCGGGCCTTCATCGCGTTCCTGACGCGGCCGGCCTTCAAGCCGAAGTTCGCGGCGGCCGGGCTCGACTACCGGCCCTGACCGCCGTGTTCGCCTCGCCCGGCGCCATCGCCCTCGAGATCGGACCGATCACCATCCGGTGGTACGGCATTCTCATGGCCACCGCCATCCTGGTGGGCTTCTGGCTCGCCCACCGGCGCGCCCTCGAGGAAGGCCTGCCCGCTGACGAGCTCGTCCGCGTCGCCCAGTGGTCGGTGGTGGCGGGGCTCTGCGGCGCGCGGCTCTATGAGGTCGCCTTCAACTGGGACTACTACGGCCGATTCCCGTGGAAGATCATCGCGGTGTGGGAAGGCGGTCTCGCCATGCACGGCGGGCTCATTGCGGGTCCGCTGGTGGGCCTGCTGCTGGCGCGGAGATGGGGCGTGCCGATCCGGCGCGGGCTCGACGTCGTGGCGCCCAGCATGGTGCTGGGGCAGGCGATCGGCCGCTGGGGGAACTTCTTCAACGAAGAGGCCTTCGGGCGGCCCACGGACCTGCCGTGGAAGCTCTACATCTCGCCCCTGCATCGGCCGCCCGAGTTCCGTGACGCCCAATTCTTCCACCCGACCTTCCTCTACGAGTCGCTCTGGGACGCGCTGGTATTCGCGCTGCTCGTCTGGTGGGTTCGCCCGCGGGTGGGGCGGCATCCGGGCGCGGTCTTCTTCTCCTACGTCGGCCTCTATTCGGTGGGCCGATTCTTCATCGAGGCGCTACGGCTCGACAGCTTCTGGGTGGCGGGGTTCCGGGTGGCTCAGCTCGCGAGCATCGTCGGGGTGATCGTGGCCGTGGTGGGACTGGCCTGGGTCCGACGCTCCCGCCCCTGAGCGTGGACCCTCGACCGGTTACGGGTAGAGCCCGCGGGCGACGTGGGCGTCGGCGACCCGGCTGACGCCTTCCATGAGCGCGGCGGTTCTCAGATCTACCCCGCTCTTCTGTCCGGTCTGCCAGACGCGGGTGAACGACCGCGCCATGATCTCCTGCAGCCGCGAGATGATCTCGCTCTCCTTCCAGAAGTAGTACTGCAGGCCCTGCACCCACTCGAAGTAGGAGACCACCACGCCCCCCGCGTTGCACAGGATGTCCGGGATCACGGTCACCCCGCGGTCGCGGAGGATCACGTCGGCTTCGGGGGTGGTGGGGCCGTTGGCGCCCTCCGCCACGATGAGGGCCTTGATGCGATCGGCGTTGCGCTGGTGGATCACCGAGTCGACCGCGGCAGGGATCAGGACGTCGCAGGGCTGCTCGAGGATCTGCTCGTTGCTGATGGGCTCGCTGCCCGGGAAGCCGGCCACGCTGCCCGCCTCGGCCACGTGGCTCTGGAGCTGGTGGATGTCGAGGCCGTCGGGGTTCCAGATCCCGCCCTTGAAGTCGGCGACGCCGGCGATCGTGCACCCGTCGTTCCACAGGAGGCGCGCGGCCACACTGCCCACGTTGCCGAAGCCCTGCACGACGATCTTCTTGCCGCGCAGGGCCTGGCCCAGGCTCTTGGCCGCCTGGTAGAGCACGAAGACGATGCCCCGGCCGGTGGCCTCGCGGCGGCCCGCGGAGCCGCCCACGATGAGGGGCTTGCCGGTGACCACCCCGGGCACGCTCTTGCCCTGGGTCATCGAGTAGGTGTCCATCATCCAGGCCATGGTCTGCTCGTCGGTGCCGAGATCGGGAGCGGGGATGTCGATGTCGGGACCGATCATCAGGATGATCTCGGTCGTGTACCGGCGCGTGAGGTGCTCGCGCTCGCGGAGCGAGAGCGCGCGCGGGTTGCAGCGGACGCCGCCCTTGGCGCCGCCGTAGGGCAGGCCCATCAGCGCGCACTTCCAGCTCATCAGCATTGCGAGCGCGGTCACCTCACCCAGGTTGACGCCCAGGTCGTAGCGCAGGCCGCCCTTGGTGGGGCCGAGCGCGGTGTTGTGGTGGACGCGGTAGCCGATGAACACCTCCGTCTTGCCGCTATCCATGCGGACCGGGATCGAGACCACCAGCGCGCGGCGCGGGAAGCGCAGCCGCTCGTGGATGTCGTGGTCCAGGCTGAGCCGGCCCGCGACCCGGTCGAGCTGGTTGAGCGCGGTGCGGTGCAGCTCGGAGTCGAACTCGGCCGAGTCGGTGGTCATCGCTCACGCTCCTTGGGCGGGACGGCTCGGCCGGCCGAGCCGCAGGACGGCGAGCGAGCGGCCTTCCAGCAGGTAGCGCGCGCCGGTGCGGAGAGGCCGCCGATCGGCCTCCCCATCCCAGTCGCGCGTGTCGAGAACGGGCTCCCACCGCACGCGCGCCTCGTGGGCGGGCAGCACGAAGGGCACCGGCTCGTGATGGGCATTGAGCAGGATCAGGAAGGTGTCCCCGACGATGGGCTCGCCCATGTCGTCCACCTCCTCGATCGCGTCGCCGGACAGCCGTAGCCCGAGGCAGCGGCTCAGGCCGTTGCGCCATTCCTCGTCGGTCATCTCCTTGCCGTCGGGGCGGAACCACGCCAGATCCTTCACCGCCGAGCCCTGGATGCGGCGGCCCTGGAAGAACATGCGCCGGTGGAAGACCGGGTTCGCGTGTTTGATCTGGATGAGGCGCCGCGTGAAGTCGATGAGGCGCCGGCCGGTCTCGGAGGGCGGCCAGTGGAACCACGAGAGTGGGGTGTCCTGGCAGTAGGCGTTGTTGTTGCCATCCTGGGTGTGTCCCATCTCGTCGCCGCCCACCAGCATCGGGATGCCCTGGGAGAGGAAGAGGGTGGCCAGGAGGTTGCGCATCTGCCGCTCGCGCAGGGCGGTGATCTGGGGGTCGTCGGTCGGGCCCTCGACGCCGCAGTTCCACGAGCTGTTGTCGTCGGTGCCGTCCCGGTTGCCCTCGCCGTTGGCCTCGTTGTGCTTGTCGTTGTAGGAGACGAGATCGGCAAGAGTGAAGCCGTCGTGGGCGGTGACGAAGTTGACGCTCGCGTAGGGCCGGCGCCCGCCCGTCTCGTAAAGATCACTGGAGCCGGTCAGGCGGTAGGCCACCTCCGCCACCTGCCCCTCGTCGCCCTTCCAGTAGCGGCGGATGGTGTCGCGGTACTTGCCGTTCCACTCCGCCCAGCCCACCGGGAAGTTGCCGACCTGGTAGCCGCCCTGGCCCAGGTCCCAGGGCTCGGCGATGAGCTTGACCTGGGAGATCACCGGGTCCTGGTGGATCACGTCGAAGAAGGCGGAGAGCCGGTCGACGTCGTGCAGCTCCCGGGCGAGGGCGGCGGCGAGGTCGAAGCGGAAGCCATCCACGTGCATCTCCAGCACCCAGTAGCGCAGGCTGTCCATCAGGAGCTGGATCGTGCGCGGATGCCGCATGTTGAGCGTGTTGCCGCATCCGGTGTAGTCCACATGGTGGCGCGGGTCCTCGGGCGAGAGGCGATAGTAGGCCGCGTTGTCGATGCCGCGGAAGCAGAGGGTGGGGCCCAGATGGTTGCCCTCCGCGGTGTGGTTGTAGACCACGTCGAGGATCACCTCGATGCCCGCCCGATGGAGGGTCTTGACCATCTGCTTGAATTCGCCGACCTGCCCGCCGAGATGGCCCGAGGCGGAGAAGCGCGAGTCGGGACAGAAGAAGCCGATGGAGTTGTAACCCCAGTAGTTGGTGAAGCCGCGGTCCGCCTGGTACTTCTCGGTCACCGAGTGATGGACGGGCAGGAGCTCCACCGCGGTTACGCCCAGCTCGGTCAGGTGGCGCACCGCCGCGGGCGAGGCGAGCCCCGCGTAGGTGCCGCGCAGCTCGGGGGGCACCTCGGGATGGAGCTTGGTGAATCCCTTGACGTGCACCTCGTAGATGATGGTGCGCGACCAGCGCGTGAGCGGCGGCTGATCCCCCTGCCAGTCGAAGGCGGGATCCACCACCACGCTCTTGGGCAGGTAGGGCGCGCTGTCGCGGTCGTCGGGCGTGAGGTCGTCCGCGGGGTCGCCCACACGGTAACCGAAGAACGCGTCGTGCCACTCGAGCGTGCCCGCGATGGCCCTCGCGTAGGGATCCAGCAGGGCCTTGGCCGGATTGAAGCGGTGCCCCTGGGTGGGCTCGTAGGGGCCGTTGACCCGGTAGGCGTAGAGGGCGCCCGGCCGGACCTCCGGCACGTAGACGTGCCACACCTGATCGGTGCGCTGCTCGATGCGGATCTGCCGGGTCTCCTTGCCGGGATCGCGCTCGTCGAAGAGGCAGAGCGCGACCGCGGTGGCGTGCTCGCTGAAGAGCGCGAAGTTGACGCCCGCCCCGTCCCAGGTCGCGCCGAGCGGATACGGCCGGCCCGGGCGGGTGCGGGGGAGGGGTTCGGTCGATTCGCTCATCCGGGGGCGCCGACTCAGGCCGGGATCAGCCAGAGGGCGGACAGCGGCGGCAGCGTCAGCACCACCGAGTGCGGCTGCCCGTGCCAGGGCACCGGCTCGCTCGGCACCCCGCCCGCGTTGCCCACGTCGCCACCGCCGTAGAGGGAGGCGTCGGTATTGATCACCTCTCTATAGTAGCCGGGACGGGGAACGCCGACCCGGTAACCCCGCCGGGCCAACGGGGTGAAGTTGCAGGCGCACAGGAGCAGCCGCTCGCGGTTGCGGGAGAAGCGGCAGAACGTGATCACGCTTTGCTCCCAGTCGCTGCAGTCCATCCACTCGAAGCCGGCCGGCTCGAAGTCCACTTCGTAAAGAGACGGCTCGCCGCGGTAGTTGGAGTTCAGGTCCTTCACCAGCCGCTGGACGCCCCGATGAAACGGCCCCTGCTCGAGCAGCGACCAGTCGAGGGCGCGGTCGTGGTTCCACTCGTCGGACTGACCGAACTCCCCGCCCATGAAGAGGAGCTTCTTGCCCGGATAGGCCCACATGAACGCGTAGAGCAGCCGCAGATTCGCGAAGCGCTGCCAGTCGTCGCCAGGCATCTTCCGGGCGAGCGAGCGCTTGCCGTAGACCACCTCGTCGTGGGAGAGCGGGAGGACGAAGTTCTCCGACCACGCGTAGAGCAGCCCGAAGGTGAGCTGGTTGTGGTGGTACTTGCGGTGCACCGGCTCGTGCTGCATGAACTCGAGGATGTCGTGCATCCAGCCCATGTTCCACTTGAAGCCGAATCCGAGGCCGCCCAGGTAGACGGGGCGCGACACCTGGGGCCAGGCGGTGGACTCTTCCGCGATGGTGGCCGCGCCGGGCTGGCCGCCGTAGACGACCTCGTTCAGCTTCTTGAGGAAGGCGAGCGCTTCCAGGTTCTCGCGGCCGCCGTATTCGTTCGGGACCCACTCGCCGGCCTTCCGCGAGTAGTCGCGGTAGATCATCGAGGCGACCGCGTCCACGCGGAGGCCGTCCACGTGATAGCGCTCGAGCCAGAAGACCGCGTTGGCGATCAGGAAGTTCGCGACCTCGCGCCGGCCGAAGTTGAACACGCGCGTGCCCCAGTCCGGATGGTCGCGCAGGTGCGGGTCGTCGTGCTCGTAGAGGTGGGTGCCGTCGAAGAAGGCGAGCCCGTGCGCGTCCTTCGGGAAGTGCGCGGGGACCCAGTCCATGATGACCCCGATACCGCGGCGGTGCAGCGTGTCCACGAACGCCATGAAGTCGGCGGGCGGGCCGTAGCGGCGGGTGGGGGCGTAGTAGCCGAGGGTCTGGTAGCCCCAGGAGGCGTAGTAGGGATGCTCGGTGACCGGGAGCAGCTCCACGTGGGTGAAGCCCATCTCGCTCACGTAGTCGGCGAGCTGCTCGGCCAGCTCGCGATAGCCGGGCAACCGGTCGGGCGCGGACCGCCGCCACGAGCCCAGGTGCACCTCGTACACCGACATGGGGCGGTGCAGCGCGTTCCTGCGCTTGCGCTCGTCCATCCACTCGGCGTCGCCCCAGGCGAAGCCGTTGAGATCGACGACCGCGGAGGCGGTGCGCGGCTCGTCCGGCTCAAAGGCGAAGGCCACGGGGTCCGTCTTGAGCGCGAGCAGCCCGCCGTCGCGGCCGATGATCTCGTACTTGTAGCGCGCGCCCAGGGGCACGTCGGGCACGAAGAGCTCCCAGATCCCGTTCCCGGGGTGGAGCCGCATCGGCTGGCTCCGTCCGTCCCAGCCGTTCCAGTCGCCGACCACGCTGACCCGCCGGGCGTTGGGGGCCCAGACCGCGAAGCGCACCCCCGTGACACCTTCGTGCCGGATCGGATGGGCGCCGAGGCGCTCGAAGAGACGGTAATGCGTGCCCTCACCGAGCAGATGCAGATCGTAGCCGCTGAGGGTCGAGGGGAACCGATAGGGGTCCTCCACTTCGGCGACCCGTCCCTCGCCGTCGACCACCCGCAGGCGGTAGGCGAGAGGCAGCCGCCGTCCCGGCACCTCGCCTTCCCAGAAGCCGGCGGGGTGGGCGGAGCGCAGCGGGGTCACCGCGCCGTCGGGCGACAGCACCGCGACCGCGCGCGCCCCGGGCAGGAACGCCCGCACCTCGACCATGCCGTCCCGTCCCGCGTGAGGGCCCAGCACCGCGAACGGATCGCCGTGCTGGCCGTTGACAATGGAGTCGATCGTCTCGGGGCGCAGCGGAGTGGCTCGCATGGTTTGATCGGTCCTGCGCCACCCGCTCCGGAGTAGAGCGAGTGGTGTCGTCTAGAACGAGCGGATCAGTCGCTCGACCCGCTCGTCGTGGCTCTGGAATGGGTCCTTGCAGAGAATGGTCTCGCGCTCCGGATCGTTGAGCTTGAGATAGACCCAGTCCACTCGATAGTCCTTGCCCTTGAGGTTGGCCTGGCGGATGAATTCGCCCCGCAGCCGGGCCCGCGTGGTCTGAGGGGGCACGTGCTTGGCGCGCTCGATGGCGTCATCATCGGTGATGCGGTCCACCAGGTCGCGGCGCACCAGACTGAAGTAGAGGCCCTTGTCGGGCCGGATGTCGTGGTACTGGAGATCCATGAGCGAGACCTTGGGGTCCCGCCAGGACAGACGGTTCTTCTCCATGTAGGCCTGGATGAGCTGCTGCTTGATCACCCAGTCCACCTCGCGGTTGAGCTGCATGGGATCGTCCGCGAGCTGTTCGATCACGTAGGTCCAGCGCGCGAGGACGTCCCGGGTGACCGAATCCGCGTCGATGGCCTGGACGTAGCGGGTCGCGTGCTCGAGGTACTCCATCTGGAGCTGCAGCGGGGTGATGGCCCGCCCGTCCTTCAGCCGAATGGTCTCGCGCAGGGTCGGATCGTGGCTGATGTCGCGAATCGCCTGAACGGGTGACTGCAGGCTGTAGTCCCGGTCGAAGTGGCCGTCCTCGATCATGTCCAGGATGAGCGCGGTCGTCCCCACCTTGAGGTAGGTCGCGACCTCGGACATGTTGGAGTCGCCCACGATGACGTGGAGGCGGCGGTACTTCTCGGCGTCGGCGTGCGGCTCGTCCCGGGTGTTGATGATGGACCGGGAGGAGGTGGTCGCGCCCGAGATCTCCTGGCAGATGTGCTGGGCCCGCTGCGAGAGGCAGTAGTGGAAGCCGCGCGGCGTCTGCAGCACCTTGCCCGCCCCCGCGAAGATCTGCCGGGTCACGAAGAACGGGATCAGTCCTTCCGCCAGCCGCTGGAACGACACGTCGCGGCTGACCAGGTAGTTCTCGTGGCACCCGTAGGAGTTGCCCGCGGAGTCGGTGTTGTTCTTGAAGAGCAGGATGTGGCCGGAGATGCCGTCCTCGCGCAGCCGCTTCTCCGCCTGGTGCAGCAGGTCCTCCACGATCCGCTCGCCCGCCTTGTCGTGGATCACAAGGTCGGCGATGTCGTCGCACTCGGGCGTTGCGTACTCGGGATGGAAGCCGGTGTCGAGGTAGAGCCGGGCGCCGTTCTCCAGGAAGACGTTGGCGTTCCGGGCCCCAGGGATGACCTTCTCGAACAGGTACCGCGCCACGTTGTCCGGCGACAGCCGACGCTGGCCGTTCAGGGTGCAAGTGAGGCCGTACTCGTTCTCGAGGCCGAAGATCCGGCGCTTCATGTGACTCTCAGGGTAACAGGGGAGCGGCCGGGGGGCAAGGAACGGATTGCGCCGGCTGAGCCGGCGCTCGAACAAGGTCTAGTCAGGTGGCCCGGCGGGGCTACGTGGTTTCGGTGAGGAGCTGGTGGAGCACCTCGGCGGGGATGCGCCGGAACTTGCGGCGCTCCTTGGTGCGGTCGAGGACCGCCACCTCGAGGTCGCGCTCGGTGAGGGTCTTGTTCTGGGTGACCATCAGGGCTCGCACGCCCAGGCGCAGGGCTGCCGCGAGGTCCAGGCTCTCCTGGAAGTTGTCCTTGAGATAGCGCCGGATCTCTTCGGACTGGCCGCCCATCGCCGCGTAGTTCTTCTCGTCCTCGATCGTGCCGTCGTAGAGGATGTGGTAGATCTCGTTCTTGGTGCCGTCGGCGTCCCCCACCTCCACCACCAGCACCTCGATCTCGAACGGCTTGATGTCCTGGGTGAAGATGTTGCCGAGGGCCTGTGAGTAGGCGTTGGCGAGCGACTTGGCGCTGACGTCGCCGCGGCTATAGGAGTAGCCCTTGATGTCGGCGTGCCGCACCCCGGCCACCCGCATGTTCTCGAACTCGTTGTACTTCCCCACGCCCGCGAAGGCGATGCGGTCGTAGATCTCCGAGATCTTGTGGAGCAGGGTCGAAGGGTTCTCGGCCACCAGGAGCACGCCGTCGCGATACTCGATCGCGACGATGGCCTTGCCGCGGGAGATGCCCTTGCGGGCATACTCCGCCTTGTCCTTCATCATCTGCTCGGGCGACACGTAGTAGGGCAAGGGCATCAGATTGCTCGCACGTTAGAGGCGGTTGCGGTCGGTGAGGATGGCTTCGCAGTGGCGCCGGATCTCGTCCTCCGGGGCCTCCGCGAAGCCCGACCGGGTGATGGTCTTCACCGAGGGTAGGATCCCGCGCAGCAGATCCGGGCCGCCCGTCCCCAGGTCCTCGTCGGAGGCGTCGATGAGCGCCTCGATGGCGACCCGCAGCGCCTCGTCGCGGCTCATGTCGCGCTTGAAGCGCTTCTTCAGCGAGTCGCGCGCGTCCTTGCCGCCCGAGCCCTGGGCGAAATAGTCGGTCTCCTCGTAGCGTCCACCGGTGACGTCGTACTTGAAGAGCCGCCCCAGGCCGGACCGCTCGTCGAACCCCGCGAAGATGGGGACGACCACGAGCCCCTGCATGGCCATGGGCAGGTTCAGGCGGATCATCTGCCCGAGCTTGTTGGCCTTGCCCTCCAGCGAGAGGTTCTCACCCTCGACCTTCTCGTAGTGCTCGAGCTCGGTCTGAAAGAGCCGGGCCATCTCCATGGCCGGGCCGGCCGCGCCCGCGATGCCGACGCCGGAGAGGTCGTCGGCCTTGAAGATCTTCTCGATGCGGCGATGGGCGACCTGGTAGCCCTCGCTCGCCTGCCGGTCGCCCGCCATGATGACGCCGTCGCGATAGCGGACGGCGAGGACGGTCGTGCCGTGGGGCACCGCGGTCGACCCCCCTTCCTCGCGCGAAGGCTCCGAGCGGCCCGGGAGCAGGTGAGGGGCGGCGCGGTTGAGAATCTCGGCGAAGCTGGAGGTCGAGTAGTCGAAGAAGGCGTCCTTCCAGCGCTCGTCGAGCATCCTAGAAGTCGCCGCTCGGCTTGCCCAGGTTGCGCAGCAGGTCCCCCGCGCTCGGCGAGTCCTCGAAGAGCTGCCGGACGTGCGCCTCGGTGCCCCGGAGCGGCTCCAGCATGAAGATCTTCTTGAGCGGGCCCTCCTTGAGATCGAAGATCACCGAATCCCAGGAGGCGGAGACGACCTCGTCGGAGTACTTCTGCAGACACATCCCGCGGAAGTAGGCGCGGGTGTCCTTGGGCGGATCGTAGATGGCCTTCGACACCTCGTCCTCGGTGGTCAGGCGCTCCACCGCGTCCGACTCCTCGAGCTTGTAGTAGAGCCCCTTGCCGGGCCGGATGTCGTGGTACTGCAGGTCGATCATGGCCACCCGCGAGTCCGACCACTCGCAGCCGTGCTTCGCCATGTAGTTCTCGATGAGTTGGCGCTTGATCACCCAGTCGAGCTCGCGGTCGAGGCTCATGGGGTCCATCGCCAGCCGGTCCAGGACCGAGCCCCAGCGCGTCAGCACGTCGTCGACCCAGGCCTCGTGCTCGCGGTCGCGATAGTAGCGGTGGGCCATGTCGAGGAACTCGCGCTGCAGGTCCACCGCGGTGAGGGCGCGCCCGTCCTTGAGCCGCATCGTCTCGCGGCAGGCCAGGTCGCGGGAGACCCGCCGGTAGGAGAGCACCGGGCTGTCGAGCGTAAGATCGCGGTCGATGAAGTCGTCCTCGATCATGCTGAGCGCGATGGCCATCGTGCCGCACTTGAGGTAGTTGGAGACCTCGCTCATGTTGGCGTCACCCACGATCACGTGGAGGCGCCGGTACTTCTCCGGGTCGGCGTGCGGCTCGTCGCGGGTGTTGATGATGGGCCGGCTGTGCATCGTCTCCAGCCCTACCTCGGTCTCCAGGAAATCGGCGCGCTGCGAGACCTGGAACTCGCAGAACTCGGTGTTGTTCTCCGCCCCCACCTTGCCGGCTCCCGTGAAGACCTGCCGGCTCACGAAGAAGGGCAGCAGGTGCTGGACGATGCGGGCGAAGGGCACCTTGCGGTCCATGAGGTAGTTCTCGTGGGTGCCGTAGGAGTTGCCCTTGGAGTCGGTATTGTTCTTGTAGATTAGGATGCGCTGCTCGGGCGGGGAGACCGCCTCCGCCCGCGTGCGTGAGAGGTTCAGGATGCGCTCGCCCGCCCGGTCCCAGATCACGCAGTCGCGCGGGTTGGTGGTCTCGGGCGAGGAGTACTCGGGATGGGCGTGGTCCACGTAGAAGCGCGCCCCGTTGGACAGGATCAGGTTGATGAGGCGCGACTCCTCCTTGGACGGGACCTCCTTGTCCTCCATGTACTCGAAGCCGCGGGCGTCCCGGAGCGGGCTCTCGGCCTCGTAGTCCCAGCGGATGCGGGAGGAGCGGTAGGTCTCGTAGGAGTTGATCAGCAGCAGCGAGGAGAGGATCGGGTTGAAGTCCGGCTGGTTCTTGACCGTGATGCCGTATTCGGTCTCGATCCCCATCACCTTCGGAATCGCCATTGACGTCCCCGGATGCTCGATCGTGCTGGGGGGGAGAAAGACACACGGCGGGGGGGAGCCCAGCGCTCCCCCCCGCCGCAGGCCTACAGGTACTGGCCGGTATTGATCACGCGCTCGACGGCGCGCTGCTTTTCCTTGGTCTCGCCCATCAGCGGCTTGACGTAGACGATCCGCTCGCCCTTCTTGCCCGCGATCTTCGCCCAGTCGTCCGGGTTGGTCGTGTTGGGCAGGTCCTCGTTCTCCTTGAACTCCTCCCGCACCGCGTTCAGGAGGTCGTCGACCTTGATCCCCTTCTCGCTCGTCTGGATGTAGCGCTTCAGCGCCAGCTTCTTGGCCCGTCGCACCACCGATTCGATCATGGCCCCCGACGAGAAGTCCTTGAAGTACAGGACCTCCTTGTCGCCGTTCGCGTAGGTGACCTCCAGGAAGCGATTCTCCTCCTCGAGGCTGTACATCTCCTCGATGGTGGCCGCGATCATCCGGTCCACCGCGGCCTGCGCCTCGCCGCCGCTCTGGCGGATCTCCGACTCGTGGATCGGCAGCTCGGTGGTCATGTACTTGTTGAAGATGTCGGCGGCGCCGGTCTGGTCGGGTCGCTCGATCTTGATCTTCACGTCGAGCCGCCCCGGCCGCAGGATGGCCGGGTCGATCAGGTCCTGACGGTTGGAGGCGCCGATCACGATGACGTTCTTCAGGTGCTCGACGCCGTCGATCTCGGCCAGGAGCTGCGGCACGATCGTCGTCTCCACGTCGGACGAGATCCCGGAGCCGCGGGTGCGGAACAGGGCGTCCATCTCGTCGAAGAACACCACCACCGGCACGTCCTCGGCCGCCTTCTCGCGGGCCTTGATGAAGATCTCGCGGATCTTCCGCTCGGTCTCGCCCACGTACTTGTTCAAGAGCTCGGGGCCCTTGATGTTCAGGAAGAAGCCCTTCACCTTCTCGCCGCGCTTCTCCGAGATGCGCTGGGCCAGGTTGTTGGCCACCGCCTTCGCGATCATGGTCTTGCCGCAGCCCGGCGGGCCGTAGAGGAGCACGCCCTTCGGGGGCGCGAGATGGTGCTCCCGGTAGTAGTCGGCGTAGAGGTACGGCAGCTCGACCGCGTCCTTGATGGTCTCGATCTGGGTGCTGAGGCCGCCGATGTCCTCGTAGCTGATGTCCGGCACCTCTTCCAGCGAGAGATCCTCGACCTCGCTCTTGGGCAGCTTCTCGAGTAGGTAGCCGCTCTTGGCGTCGATGAGCAGGTGATCGCCGATCTTGAGCTTCGCCTGGCGCAGCGGGTCCGCGATGATGCCGACGCGATCCTCATCCGCCCGCTGGGTGACGATCGCGCGCTCCTCGTCGAGCACTTCCTTGAGCACGACCACCTCACCCTGGATCTCGTAGCCCGCGGTCTCCACCACGTTCAGGCCCTCGTTCAGGATCAGCTCCTGCCCGGGCTTGATCTCCTCGGCCTTGATCGACGGGTGCAGGTTCACCTTCACCTTGCGCCCCTGCGAGAGAATGTTGACGGTGCCGTCCTCGTTGACCGAGAGGTAGACGCCGTACGTCGAGGGCGGCGCGCAGAGCTTGTCCACCTCTTCCTTCAGCGAGGTGATCTGCTCGCGCGCCTCGTAGAGCGCGTTGACGAGCTTCTCGTTCTGGTTGAAGGCCTGCACGAGCTGCCGATTGGCCTCGCGCAGCTTGTTCTCGAGGATCATGAACTCCTTGGGCGCGTCCTCGAGCTTCTTGCGCAGCCGCCCGGTCTCGGTCTCGAGCGAGCGGACGTAGGCCTGGAGGTCCTGAACCTGGACCTCGTATTCGGTGAGGCGCCGCCTGTAGTTCGAGTCGGTCATGGGAAGGAATTTCGAGAGTCCCTTCATCCCTTCGGACGAGGGCTCCCGGCTAGGGTTGCCCTTCTTGTCGAACTCCTTCATGTTCGCCCATTCCTTTCCGGGTGAACCATCGGGCACTCCCAGCGCTCCGTCGCGCGCTCCGCCCAAGCCTCCGAAAGGTGACCTCAGTATAGGAGCCCGTTTCGCTTTAAGTCAAGCGAATTGGCCCCATTTTTCTCTCGGGAACAGCTGATTTCATTTACTTTCTCCGATTCCACCCGCTGCGATCACCTATCGCTCTCACCGAGTGAAACTGGGGCTGCCCGAGCGCGGTTCCACGCCCCCCGTGTATGGAGAAAGCAGGTTCGATGCCAGGGCAAAAGGGCGAGCGAGCCACGCGGCCGCTTCACGGAGCCGCCCACATTCGCGGACTTCGCGGCCGCGCAACCGGTGCAGGCGCGAGTGGTGGATACCGGTGGATATCCAATGGGCAATACCTAGCCAGAAATGGCTACACATCGCGCAGTCGGGCGAGTTCCGTCGTATAACAACGATGATGTCGAGTATGTGCGGGCGCATCGTGGTGGCGGCTCTCGTCGTCCTTCTGGCGAGTGGGGGTCTGACGAGCGCAGGCTGGGCGCAGGGTGGCGTCCTGCGCGTGGGCCTGCCCTCCATTGCGGCCTCGCTGGACCCGGCCACCGCGCTCGAAGGTCCGGTTTCCGTCATCGCGCGGCAGATGTTCGACACCCTGGTGCAGTACCGCGACGTCAGCAGCGACGTCGAGCCCGGACTCGCGGCGCAGTGGTCGGTCTCCCGGGACGGCCTGGTGTGGACCTTCCGGCTCCGCGACGGGGTGCGATTCCACGACGGCACCGCGCTGACCGCGCAGCACGTGGTGGAGAGCCTCGAGCGCGTCGTTCAGCCGAATGCCGCCCACGCGCCGAACCCGAACGCGGCGGCGCCCCGGCTTGTACGGGGCACGCCGGGGGTCGTGAAGGAGATCCGCGCCCTGGACGTGCGGAGCGTCCAGATCAGTCTCATGCTGCCCTATGCGCCGCTGCCGGCGGTGCTGGCCCACCCCGCGTTCTCCATCGTGCTGGCCAGCAGCGTGGAAAAGCGGTGGATCGGCACTGGTCCTTTCGTGCTGACCGAGGCGAGCGTGGGGCGGGTGGTTCTCGACGCGAACCCGGGCTACTGGGGAGGCCAGGCGCGCTCCACCCGGCTGATCTTCCTCGACACCGGGGAGGAGGCCCGAGGCGAGGCGATGCTGGAAGCCCAGGCGGTGGACGTGCTGCTGACCTCGGTCGCGCCATCGCGTCCGTCCGGCGTTCTGGCCATCCCGAGCTGGCGCATCGGCTATCTCGCCCTCGAGAGCGAGAAAGAGCCCTTCAATCGGGTCAAGGCACGCAAGGCGGTAGCGGCCGCGCTCGATCCCGCGCTGCTCGCCCCCGCGGTCAGCCCCGTGGGTGTTCCACTCCTCTCGTTCCTGCCGCTCGGGGTCTGGGGACGCCGGGACGGGCCTCCGGCGCTGGACGCCAACCCGGCCACCGCCAAGCGCCTTCTCGCGGAAGCCGGGTTCCCCCAGGGCACCTCAGCCGGGCTGCTCATCGCCGACGGCGGCAAGCGCCTCGACGAGTCGCGAGTGGCCGAGGCGATCCGGGCTTCCTTGGCCACCGCGGGCATCTCCGTTCCCATCCAGGCCGAGCCGGCGGAGGCGGCGCTGCAGCTCGCCCGGACGGGTCAGCACCAGATGGCGCTGCTCGAGGCGCGCGTGGAGGCGGGCGATCCGCACTTCCTGCTCTATCCACTCTCCAGCAGCGAGGGGGCCAGCAAGGGGTCTTCGGCCCTGAACATGTCCTTCTATCGCAATCGCACGCTCGACGGGCTGCTCATCCGTGCCAGCCAGGTCTCCTTCCGCCCCGAGCGCCAGCGTCTCTACTTCCGCGCCCAGACCATGCTGGCCGAGGAGATGCCATGGGTGCCCCTCTACGTGAGGATGCACTGGGCGGTGGCGCGCGCCGAGGTGCGCAACCTTCGCCTGCATCCGAGCGGTAACCCCCGCTTCGACCGGGTCTGGATCGACCAGCCGGCCCCCGCGCTGCCGCCGGCGTCGGCGGCGCCGGGCAGCCAGCGATGAGGGGCGGTCGGGTTCTCCTCCCGCTCCTGTGCCTGCTCCTCCAGGCCGGCACGGTGGGCGCGGCGGGCGGTAAGCCGGCCGGGACGCTACGCGGCGTCTTCATCTCCGATCCGCCGACCCTCGATCCGGCCCAAGCCACCGACACCACCTCCTCGGCGGTGGTGCGGCAGCTCTTCGACACGCTCGTGGAGCTGGACGAGCGACTGCAGCCCGTCCCGGCGCTGGCCGAGCGGTGGTCGATCTCGCGCGACCAGCGCATCTACACCTTCGTGCTCCGCGCGGGCGTGAAGTTCCACAACGGCCGCCCGATGCAGGCCGCGGACGTGAAGTTCTCCTTCGAGCGCGCCGCGCGCGGCAAACGACCCTGGGTGTTCGAGAAGATCGCGGGTGCGCCCGGCTTCATCAAAGGGGCGGGCGGCGAGATCCCGGGCGTGCGCATCGTCGACGAGCGTACCGTCGAGCTGCGACTCGACGCCCCCTTCGCCCCGTTCCTCTACCTGATGGCCTACGACGCGGCCTCCATCGTGCCGAGAGAGGAGACCGAGCGGTTGGGCGCGGCCTTCGCGACGCGACCGGTGGGGACCGGGGCATTTCGGCTCAAGGAATGGCGGCGCGACGATCGCGTGGTGGTCGAGGCGTTCGCCGAGCACTTCCGGGGCGCTCCGGGTCTGGCGCGCGTGATCTTCCGCATCATTCCGGCGGAGATCACGCGCTTCAATGACTACAAGGCCGGCAATCTCGACGTCACCGACATCCCGACCGGGCACTGCCGCGCGGTCAAGGCGGATCCCGCGCTGAAAGGGCAGGTGACCATCTGGCCGACGCTCGGCACTCACGCGGTGCGCTTCAATGTCGAGAAAGCGCCCTTCAATGACCGGCGGCTGCGTCTGGCCGTCGCGCACGCCATCGATTCCGCCGCCGTGGTGGACGGGCTGCTCGAAGGCTGCGTGATCGCGGGGAAGGGGATCCTGCCGCCCTCGCTCCCGGGCTACAACGCGGGGGTGACCGCGCCGGGCTTCGACCCCGCCCGGGCCCGGCAGCTGCTGGCCGACGCCGGCTTTCCGGGGGGCCGCGGGCTGCCGCCGATCACCTACCACTTCAACACCAGCGATCTGAACCAGCGCATCGCCGAGCTGCTCCAGGCCCAGCTCAAAGCGGTGGGGATCACGCTCGAGCTGCGGCGGCTCGACTGGGCCGCGCACATCAAGGTCGTGGACGAGGGGGCGGTGACGATGTTCCGGCAGGGCTGGATCGCCGACTACCCCGACCCGGAAAACTTCCTGACCGTGCTGTTCCATTCGCGGAACATCGGCGCGGCGGGCAACACTTCGCGCTACCGCAGCCCCGAGCTCGACCGGCTCCTCGACCAGGCCGACGCCATGCCGAGCGGACCCGCGCGCGCCAAGCTCTACCAGACCGCCGAGCAGCGCCTCCTCGACGACGGCGCCTGGGTCACGCTCTACCACTACGCGAGCCGGGCCCTGATCCGGCCGAACGTCAAGGGCCTCGAGCGCTCCCCGCTCTCGACCGCGCCCGAGTTCCTCGCCCCCCTCCGCAAAGTCACGATTGAGTAGCGGGTCGCCCGGAAGGCGGGTGATGCGGACCAGGTTGTCCGCAACTGGGGGAGTGCGGGGGCCATGTCTGGGCCCCCGCAGATGAAAGAAAAAACGGCTGCACAAGCAAGCGCGCGCCAGCGCGCAGGTTGTCCGCCCTCATGTTGAGCGACCTCGCAGAGCCCGCGGCCAAACGCGTGCTGGCGCTGGTGCCGGTCTTGCTCGGGGTCAGCCTGCTGGTGTTCGCGCTCACCGCGGTGGCCCTGGGCGATCCCGCGCGCGCGATGCTCGGCCAGCGGGCCGATCCCGAGCTGGTGCAGCAGATCCGCCGTGACTACGTTCTCGACCGGCCCGTCCACGTCCGGTACGCGACCTGGATGTCGCGGCTCATTCGGGGTGACCTGGGCACCTCCTACCATCAGCAGCGCCCGGTCTCCGAGATCGTCGCCGAGCGCCTGCCCGCCACCGGACGCCTCGCGCTGGCCGCCACCGCCATCGCGGTGGTCGTCGGGCTCGCCACCGGTATCGCGGCCGCGTTGAGGCCGGGCCGGCTGCTCGATCAGCTCCTCATGAGCGCGGCGGTGCTCGGCATCTCCACCCCGGTCTTCTGGCTGGGCATGATGCTCTCGCTGCTCTTCGCGGTGTGGCTCGGATGGCTGCCGGTCTCCGGCTACGGTGACGGAGCTTGGGCCAATCTCGTTCTGCCCGCGGTCACGCTCGGCGCGCTGCACACCGGGACCATCGCGCGCATGGCGCGCGCGAGCCTTCTGGAGGTGATCCGGCAGGAGTACATCCAGACCGCGCGCGCCAAGGGGCTCGCCGAGTCGTGGGTCGTCGGCAAGCACGCGCTCCGCAACGCGCTCATCCCCGTCGTCACGGTGATCGGCATCGGCCTCGCCGATCTGCTCGTGGGCGCCCCGCTGACCGAGACCGTGTTCGCCTGGCCCGGCCTCGGGCGCATGCTCGTCGCCGCGGTGGGGCAGCGCGACCTGCCGGTCGTGATGGGCGCGGTGCTCATCTTCGCGGTGATCTACGTGCTTGCGAACTTGCTCGTCGACCTGGCCTATCTGATCATCGACCCGAGGATCCGCCGTGCCCGCTGATTCGCTCCCTCTCCCGTCGAGGGAGAGGGTCGGGATGAGGGTGCCCGCGCAGCGAGGCCGACTCGTCGTCGGGGGCGCCCTGGTTGGTCTCTTCGCGCTCTCCGCGCTCCTGGCCCCGTGGCTCTCCCCGTACGACCCGGGTGCGGTCCCGGCCGCCCTGAGTCAGGGAATGCTTCGACCGCCAGCGGCGGCGCATCCCTTCGGCACCGACGCGCTGGGCCGTGATCTCCTCTCGCGCGTGCTCCACGGAGGGCGGGTGTCGCTGGCCCTCGGCCTGGGCGTCGAGGTGGTGGCCGCCGCGGTGGGGGTCGCGATCGGCCTGCTGGCCGGCTACTACGGAGGCTGGCGCGATTCGGCCCTGATGCGCGCCACCGACGTCGTGATGGCCTTTCCGTCGCTCATCCTGGCCATCGGGCTCATCGCGGTGTTCGAGCGCCCGGGGCTCGACAAGGTCGCGCTGGTGCTCGTCGCCCTGGGCTGGACCACCATCGCCCGCGTGGTGCGCGGCGAGGTGCTCTCGCTGAAGGAGCGCGACTACATCCAGGCCGCCCGCGCCCTCGGCGTCCGCCACCGAGTGGTGCTGCTCCGCCATCTCCTGCCGAACGCGATCGGTCCTATCATCGTCACCGCCACCATCGGCGTGGGCGGCAACATGATCGCGGAAGCCGGCCTCTCCTTCCTCGGCCTGGGCGCCCAATCCCCAACGATCTCGTGGGGCACCATGCTCGCCGAGGGTCAAACCTTCTTGGTCTCCGCCCCCTGGGTTGCCTTCTTCCCCGGTGCCGCCCTCCTGCTGGCCGTGCTCGGCATCAACCTGCTCGGCGACGCCCTCCGAGACCTCCTCGACCCGAGATTCAAACCCTGACCGAGAAGCGAGGGTGGGGAAATGGAGCGGGAGGGAGGGAGCGGGCGAGGCAGGGGGCGGCGGGATGGGGCCGGGTGACCCGTTCCCTGCCGCGGAACGCCTTCAGCAACCAGGCCCCGGATTGGGAACTACTCACGCGAGGCACAGAGGGAGCGGGTCGTGGTCAGAGGCCCCGCCCCGCCGCCCCCTGCCTCGCCCGCTCCCTCCCGCTACGACGAAGCTAGCTGTGCTTCCGCAGCTCGAGCCGCCCGATCTGCCGGCGGTGGACTTCATCCGGCCCGTCGGCGAAGCGGAGCGTCCGCGAGTGCGCCCACATCGACGCAAGCGGGAACTCCTGGCTCACGCCGCCGCCGCCGTGGAGCTGCATCGCCCGCTCGACCACGCGCCCGGTGATGTTCGGCACCGCCACCTTGATCTCGGCGATGGCCTGCCGCGCCGCCTTGTTGCCGACGGTGTCCATCATGTAGGCGGCGTGCAGGACGAGGAGCCGCGCCTGGTCGATCTCGATCCGAGACTCCGCGATGCGCTCGAGCGTGATGTCGTTGTCGGCGAGTGGCTTGCCGAAGGCGATGCGCTTCGTAGCTCGCCTGCACATCAGCTCGATGGCACGCTCGGCCACCCCGATCTGGCGCATGCAGTGGTGGATGCGGCCCGGACCCAGCCGGCCCTGGGCGATCTCGAAGCCGCGACCCTCGCCCAGCAGCATGTTGGCGGCGGGCACGCGCACGTTCTCGAAGAGCACCTCGCCGTGGCCGTGGGGCGCGTCGTCGTAGCCGAACACGGTCAGCATCCGCACCACCTTGATGCCCGGCGCGTCCCGCGGCACCAGGATCATCGACTGCTGCTTGTACTTGTCGGGATTCTTCGGGTCCGTCTTGCCCATGAAGATGAGGACCTTGCAGCGCGGGTCGCCGATGCCCGACGTCCACCACTTGTGCCCGTTGATCACGTAGTGGTCCCCGTCGCGCGCGATGCTGGACTCGATGTTCGTCGCGTCGGACGAGGCCACCTTCGGCTCGGTCATCGCGAAGGCGGAGCGGATCTTGCCTTCCAGGAGGGGCGCGAGCCACTGCTTCTTGTCCTCGGCGGTGCCGTAGCGCTCGAGCACCTCCATGTTCCCGGTGTCGGGGGCCGAGCAGTTGAACACCTCGGGCGCGATGGGGGAGCGCCCCATGATCTCGCAGAGCGGCGCGTACTCGAGGTTGGTGAGGCCGGCGCCCCGCTCACTCTCGGGCAGGAACAGGTTCCAGAGGCCGCGCTCCCGCGCCTTGGCCTTGAGCTCTTCCATGATCGGAGGGATCTGCCAGCGGGTAGGGCCCGAGTTGAGCTGGTCGACGAAGACCTGCTCGTTCGGCACCACGTGCTTGTTCATGAAGTCGGTGAGCTGCTCCATGTACATCTTGGTCTTCTTCGAGTACTCGAATTCCATGTGGGCCCTCCCGGCGCCGGTGCCTCCGTTGCGAGATGTCGGCTGGCTCTCTGACGTGGCCCCAACCCTAGGGCGGCCCGCCGCGATTGTCAACGCCTCCGCGGGGGCGGCCGGCTGGACTTGGAGTGCCCGGCGTGGTAGAAAAATGCGAGACTTACGCGACATTCGGCGCTGACCATGCTCTCGATCTCCGATACCGCCACCGAGATGGTGAACTGGGTGTTCCCCGAGCACGCGGGAGCCCCCGGACAGATCCATGGTGGGCGCATGATGCAGTGGATCGCCACCTGCGGCACCATCGCGGCGTCGCGGGTGGCGCGGGGCAACGTGGTGCTGGGTGCCCTGGACGACATCGACTTCCTGCACCCGGTGAAGGTCGGCGAGGTGGCGGTGCTGCGGGCGGAGGTGGAATACGTGGGCCGGTGCTCCCTCGAGGTCGGCGTCCGCGTCTACGCGGAGAAGCCGGCCACCGGCGAGCGGGCCCTGACCCTCTCCTCGCATCTCGTCTTCGTCAAGGTCGACGAGCACGTGAAGCCGGTGCCGGTGCCGCAGACGATCGCGCCCCGCGGGGCGCCGGAAGAGGCGCTGCACGCGGCGGCGGGTGCGCGGCGGGCCCGGCGGCTCGAGCGCTTCGCCCGGCGCGCGGAGCGGGTCCGCAATCTGGAACCGGATGGTGAACGCGTGGTCGAGGACGACGCCCCCGACCAGCTCCGCTGGCGCTTCGAGTCCTGCCGCGCGGTGCCGCCGGAGGACACCCTCTTCGGCAGCATCATGTTCGCGGGCAAGCTCCTGCTCGACATCGACGAGGCGGGCGGTATCCTCTCCATGCGGTACTGCCGGGGTCTCGTGATGACCGCCTGCCTGGACGCGCTCGACTTCTACGGGCCGATCTCGTCGAACGAGGTGGTCACGTTCAAGGCCGGGCTCAACCACGTAGGCACGTCCTCGCTGGAGATCGGCGTCAAGGTGCTGAGCGAGGTGCCGTGGACCGGCGAGGTGCGGCACGCCTGCACCGCCTACCTGACCTTCGTACACCTGGGCCCGGAGCCGGGGCCGAAGCTGCGGCCCCGGCCGTGCCCGCCCTTCACGCCCGAGACGCCGGCCGAGCAGCGCCGATGGGCCGAGGCGCTCGAGCGCCGGGCCCGGCGCCTCGAGCGCGTCAAGAACCTGAAACTCTCCCTCAGCGGCAGCACGTAGGAGACCGGTATGTCGGGACACTCACGGTGGTCGCAGATCAAGCGGAAGAAGGGCAAGACCGACGTCCAGCGCGGCAAGCTCTTCTCCAAGATCCTGCGCGAGATCACGGTCGCGGCCAAGAACGGCGGCGGCGACCCCAAGGGCAACCTGCGGCTGAAGGCGGCCATGGAGTCGGCGCGGGCGGCCAACATGCCCGCCGATAACATCAAGCGCGCGGTCCAGAAGGGAACCGGCGAGCTGCCCGGCGAGTCGTACGAGGAGATTGCCTACGAGGGCTACGGCGCGGGCGGGGTGGCGGTCATGGTGCGGACGCTGACCGACAACAAGAACCGCACCGGCCCTGAGATCCGGCACATCTTCGAGAAGAACGAGGGCCGCATGGGGACGTCGGGCTGCGTGGCCTGGATGTTCGACCGGCGCGGCTTGATCGAGGTGGACGCGCAGAAGGTCAAGGAGGACGACCTGCTCGAAAAGGCCCTCGACTCGGGGGCGACCGACGTGAAGCAGGTAGAAAAAGTGTTCGAGGTCACCGCGACTCCTGATGAAATGGAGACGGTCCGGCAGGCGCTCGAGCGGCAGGGGATGCCGGTGCTCGAGGCGCGGGTGGACATGGTGCCCCAATCTACGGTGCGGGTGGAGGGCAAGGAGGCCGCGGCGGTGCTGCGACTGATCGAAGCCCTCGAGGAGCAGGACGACGTCCAGTCCGTTTACTCCAACTACGACATCGCCGACGAGGTCATCGACGCCATCACCGCGGCCTAGCGCGCTTCGCGTCATGGGGGTGGACCCGGGCCTCGTGGCCACCGGGTTCGGCGTGCTGGAAGCCGGCGCGGGCGGCGTGGTCGTCCGCGACTCCGGCGTCATCAGCACCGCGGCCGGCCAGACCCTGGAAGCCCGCCTCAACGCCCTGCATCGGGCGGTCCACCGGATCATCCAGACCCAGCGCCCTCGCCTGCTGGTGGTCGAGGATCTCTACACCGAGTACAAGTTCCCGCGCACCGCCGTGCTCATGGGCCACGCCCGC
>Ga0207646_10000395_pt1 | contig 58592 bp, 49 predicted proteins | sample KBSK5502metaG_FD_184343 | JGI IMG/M metagenome (GOLD analysis project Ga0207646, IMG submission 184343) | Corn, switchgrass and miscanthus rhizosphere microbial communities from Kellogg Biological Station, Michigan, USA - KBS K5-50-2 metaG... | ecosystem: Host-associated > Plants > Roots >... | reverse complement strand
AGATGACAAACCGCTATGCCTCGCTTACCGTCGAGCAATTGCAGCGGTCGCATGAGGAGTATTCGCCTTTGCGTGCCAGGGGTGCAGGTGAAAGCGGCGAGTCTGGGGGGAGTGGTTATTGGGATGAATAGAGCGAGATTATTAGGGGTAGCTAGGTCAAATTACTTGGCCTAAAAGTAATCTGGTCTGGTGCCGTCGAGTGGCTTTACAGGCTATTCTAATGCGGCTTCAGATCAGATTAATAATGATAATCATTCTCATTTCGACATGGGTAGCGTATGACATGAGTGGGGCAAGTGTCAAGGATTCGCAAGGGCAGGTGGCCCGGGCCTGTGCGTGATCCTGACAGGGGCGAGCGACCACGCCCTGTGCATGAGCCTGACAGGGGCAAGCCCTGTCACTACATTTTTGGCCGTGCTGCCCCTGCAATGTAGTGATACCCCTTGCGGGTATCAGGACCGCTCTGAAAGTGAGCACCATCATAGTTTCACTGTGCCCTGGCGCATAGCGTACTCTAAAAAACTCGTGTATCATCGTCTACAGATAAGGGCGTCGTTGTAGATTGATACAACTCGTATCGTGCCATAAGAGATAGATTTGAAGCCCTTTGAGAGGGGACGGAGGAACCTATGCCAAACATTCAATTACGTCGTTTTCCAGGTATACTCGTGTGTACCGTCGTGCTTGTTATGATGTTGTTACTCACCGCGTGTGCAGGTACTGGCAGTGGCACTGGACAGCCTACAATAGGCACCACTGCCACGACTACATCTGCGACGCAAGCGGTACCACCAACCGCTACTCAACCACCAGCCCCGACTGTCACAACGGTCGCGTTTAAAGCAGGGGGCATCTCCTTCATCGGCCCTGTGAAGAGCATCACGAGCAGTAGCCTTGTGATGAGCGCACCCAATGGGCAGACATTCACCATGGCGATCAACGCCCAAACCGATCGCTCAGCCTTTGGTGGAAGTCTCCCGGCTGTAGGAGCCTCAGTTGATATGGACTCAGCCGTTAACCCGGATGGCAGTTTGACGGCAACGATCTTGAAGCCAGCTCGGCCAGGTGACCCGGACCTGAACGTCATCGCGTATACAGGCATCACGACGAGCGCTGTTGGAACTGATCGCATGATTCACTTCACGGTCGGCGTCAAGAGCTACACCTTTGCTATTCCTGCGACGGCGGTCCTGAGTGATTTCGGCGGGAACGCGCAGGCCATCGGGAACAATGTCTCGGTCAAGGTCAAAGTACAGTTTCCCGCTAACACCATCGTCAGTATCGGCAACCCCAACGCGTAGCTGAACAGGCGTATGACACCGATTCGATAAAAATGGGCCACTCGAGTTATGTCAAATGGCCCATTTTTGCTGGAAGCGTTGCCATACCCCAAGTGTCGTGGGGAATAGGAGTGACCGCCATGCCCAGCTGGGGCGATTTGAACGAGCGACAACAAACGTACCTGCAGGCGGTCTACGTAGTGGTTTGTTAAGCATAATGCGCTGGATTTTGCCACAATAGTCTGCAAATTTCAACCACCCGCGTGCTACAATCAGTAATATGAAGGATGACGTGAAATACTCATTATTTTCTGCAGTTGGAACACTCTAAAAAGCAGTAGATCAGCCTCTGAAGCACTTTAAAGTCTCTCAACCTCTACTGCAGATGGAGTATCTGCCGGACGAGTTACACGTGACAATTTACCTGTACTGGCTTTTGCATCTCCTCGTCGCAGTGCTTCTTTAGCGTATGAAATACTTGTCTAGCGGAGAGCGTGTGAGAAGTGAACCTATTTGATTGTAGCTACATAGGACGGAGGCCGTAAGGGAGTGAAAGTATCAGAGGAGAGGCCTTCCCGCCTGCGAAGGAAAGAACAGGTGCAGAGGCGACAATCGTATCTTGCCCATCTCCCCTGGTGGCGCAAGCCGCTGCTGGGATACCTCCTCACTGTGCCCTCTATCGCCCTGACCATGCTCTTCCCGTTGCTGTTCGTCCAGATGGACGGATACGACGGTCTGGTCGGCGTCCCCGCTTTTCTTGTAACGGTGTTGATTGCCTGGCTGTGGGGAACTGGCCCGGCAATCGTTGCCATCGTCCTGGGTTTCCTCGCGCTGAATTTCTTCTTTCGTCCCCCAACCGAAAGCCCTCTCTTCGAGTGGCGCGAATCACTTATCCTTTTCCCCTTCTTGCTCGCTCAACTCTTGGTGGCATTGATCACCGCTCAACGTGAGTCGGCCCGGCAGCAGGAGCTACAAAGGCATGCCGGCGAGCTTGAACGGGCCAACCAGACCAAAGATCAGTTCCTCTCGATGGCCTCCCACGAACTCAAGACGCCGATCACCTTCATCCGCGCACAGGTACAGTTTGACCTGCGTCGGCTGGCAAAACAGAAGGAACTGCCGCCAGAAGTTACTACATTGAGGGAGACGTTGGAGCAAGTTGACCGGCAAACCCACCACCTGCAAGGGCTCGTCAATGACTTCCTTGATCTGAGTATCCTGCGTGAAGAGCGGATGCCGTTGCGGCTAGCGCGATGTGATCTGACAGCAAAATGCCGGGAGGTTATCGAAAAGCAGCAGGCCATCTCCGGTCGTTCCACGGTCTTGCAGGCCCCATTGACACCCATCATCCTCAACGCCGACGGTGAACGGATTGGACAGGTCGTTATCAATCTCGTCACCAACGCACTCAAGTATTCGCCGGAGGAAGGCACGGTACTGATCTCCATCAGCCAGCTCAATAGCGAGGCCACCATCCAGGTACACAACGATGGGCAGCCTATTCCCACCCAGCAGCAAAAGCGCATCTTTGAGCCGTATTATCGCACGCCAAACGCTCGGTCTTCTGGAGAGAAGGGCTGGGGTCTGGGTCTTGCGATCTGCAAGGAGATTGTCGAGCGGCACCAGGGACACATCTGGGTTGAGTCATCGGATGAAAGGGGGACAACCTTTTTCGTTCGGCTTCCCCGAAAGCTTCCTTCTCGTATTCTGCTGAGGTAGGACTACGATCCTGACGAAAATGTGCATGGCAATTGGGGGATTGGCATATTGCTCAAGGTATGGTACCTTTAGAGGAGATGAGGAAGTAATTTCCCCTTTTTCCAGGCGAGATGGTATCTTTCTCATAGGGAGGTGGGGTTGTATGATAACAACAAAGGAAGAACTCTCGGTGGTCACTCCGGCTGATTGGGTTCCTGGGCCTCCCCAGGGTTCCTGGACGTATGAGGACTATGCCGCTCTTCCCGCTGATGGGCGGCGTTATGAAATTGTGAATGGAGTGCTTGTGACGGCTCCTGCGCCTACTCCAGAGCATCAGGATATCGTCGGTGAAATTTATGTTGCTCTGCGAGCTTATGTCAAGCTTGCTGGTCTTGGGCGTGTGTTTATGGGCCCTCTTGATGTGCAATTGTCTCCCGAAAACACGTTTCAGCCCGATCTCGTCGTCCTCTTGAACGCTCATCTAGAGAGAGTGGCTGAGAAGAAAATCACTGGTGCGCCTGACCTGGCAGTTGAGATAGCATCTCCGAGTACGGCGGCCTATGACCGCCTCACCAAGTACGAAAAGTATGCTCAAGCCGGTATTACCGAGTATTGGCTTGTCAAGCCTACGCGTCGGACCGTTGAGGTGCTGGTATTAGAGCATGGCAAGTATCGTTCACTTGGCGTCTTCAGCGGACAGCAAACATTACCATCGCGGGTAGTCCCAGGGCTGTCGGTAATGGTGGAGCAGTTTTTTGCCTGAGTGTGGTGAGAAGTATTCACCTTCTATTTCTTCTTCTTCCCCTCCTCTTCGCTAGTCGAAGCAACATGCTCATGCGACCCCAACAACCGCGTGACGTTAGTCAACAAGTGGTCGATGTCGAACGGTTTAAAGACCACGTGCACGCCCTGGGAGACCAGGTAACCTTCTTGCTCACGCACCATATCAAGAGCGGCTGTACACACAATTACGGGAATAGATGACGTTGATCGCTGCATCTTGAGCATTTGTAGCATCTGCCAACCAGACTTCTGGTCACCAAAGACAAAGTCCAAGATGATGAGGTCAGGATTAATACGTTCGACATCACCGACCTGCTGAATGGGGAAACCGGCTAAGATGACCTCATACCCTTCTCCCTCCAGCAGCATACGGAACAATTCCAGGATTTCTTGCGTGTCATTCACGACGAGAATACGAGCTGCCACCAGGTTTCTCCTTTAACGTGAGAATATATGCTGCCGGAATAATAACATACCCGCTGCCTGGTTACAAAAGAGCTTATCTTCTAGAATTCCTTAATATGGTATGCTGGATTAGTGAGTTCTATTCCACTTTGAAGGAGAAATCTGTTGCTACGCCGTACAACATACCTCTGCTACCTGCTCTTTTTAACCTTTTGCCTCTTACTCCCCTCCAGCACTTATGCCGCTACCCACGCACCAGGCGTAGCACATCCATCGCAGGCTAGCGCAGATTTTCCGGTCGTTGACCCCCTATACATCTACAACCAGCTCTCTTACCTGACAACCAATTTTCAGAGACGAGAAGCAGGGTACATAACCAACCAGGGACATGATCGACTCGCTGCCTACTGGACGCAGGAGATGGTTAAAAATCTGCAGGGCTTCGGGCCGCAGGTACGCCGCGACAACTTTCCAATCCACGGCTGGCGCGAACGCCTGGCAACATCGCCCGCATTCAATATGGAAGTCAGCGTTCCTGGCATTACCCACCCTGAACAGGAGGTGATCCTTGCATGCCACTACGACGGCAAAGCTGATTCAACGCAATCGGCCTTCGACGATACCAGCGGCTGCGCTTACGAACTTGGTGTAGGCAAGGCTATGGGCGACTACTGGCGCAGCCACCAGGTTTACCCGGTACGTACCGTGCGTTTCGTCATCTTCGATGCTGAAGAACAGGGGCTCTTCGGCTCGTTCCACTACCTGAACAGCACCATCAATGGTGATCTACAAAACGTCGTCGCCATGTTCAACGAAGAGCAGAGCGGCATCAACTACCCGGCACGCTACCTGGGCAAGCTGTCAAATCCCTTTATGCCGGACTACATAGACGTCACTCCCTTGCAGGACAATGCAGCATATCCAGGCCGCATTCACCTTACTCCAACGCAACGCGAGCACGTCATCCGTTTTCGCGCGCTCTGGCAGCAAGCCATTCCTGCCGTCTTTGCACAGTTTCAAGCCATTGGCTATTCCTCGCTCTTTTACTACAACAACAAGAATCAGAATACCTCCCAGCCCATCTTTAGCGCCGACCAGCAGAACAACATGCATATCCAGGATGACCCATCAAGTAATAGCGACCAGGTGCCATTTATCTATGCCGGTCTGCCAGTCGTCACCCTTACAGGCGATCAGACCTACTACGACCCAAACCCGCCACCCTGGGCCTATCCCTACGATCTGCCCATCGATACGCTTCAACTGATGGACACATATGTTAACGGCACTACGCGCCCCGCCTCGGCATTGGCATTGGGTCTGGCACTTCCGGCCATGCTCACCACCTGGATGCTCAACCAGCCAGACATGCTTGGGCAAGCCGCCGCGGACGGCAATCCCATCGCGGCCATCAGCGATATCGGCCAGACACAGGTCGGCCAGAGTATCTCACTCGACGCAAAAGCATCCTTCGACCCAACCAATAGCAGCAATCCCCTGACATATGCCTGGAACTTCGGTGATGGCACAACCGCCAATGGAGTGAGCGTCAACCACACCTATAACACCACCGGGAACTACACCCTGACACTGACCGTCACTTCGCCTGGCGGCAAACGCAGCATCAGCAAAACCATCAACGCCGGCACCGCGCCAAATACCTACAGCAACCCATATTCACCTCTTGGTGGTACGAATCAACCCAACCCGGCGGTAGCAATTCCAGTTCCAGACAACAACCTGCCGGAGCAGCCTCCTTTGGGGCCACCAATGCTGACGCCAACATTGACAACGCCAACTTCTGCACCGGCAACTGCTACTACCGCTGTGCCACCTACCCCGACCACCATACCATTGCAACAGCCAACAAACACGATGGGTTCATCCTTGCCCTTTCTCATGATTGGTATCGGCATTGGTGCTCTAGCTCTTGTTGTAATGATACTTATTATTGTGAGGATGCTAAACAGGCGCGGCATTTAGTTTAGTAGGTATGCTCGGTCTGACTAGACGTCTAGCTTTTGGGCAAACCTGGTAATGTTTAGCTCGATATGCCCCTCTACACTTTTAGCTTTTTGGAAAATTATATTTATTGACTTTTTTGGGGTAACCGTATACAATTAGAAAGGATGAAATGAAAGGTTTCGTGTAACTAGGTGTAACTAGCAGGAGGCAGTTTCATGGCAGTTGTACAACCCGACTTTTATCGTCATGACAACCTCGTCCGCAAGTCTATACAAATCCCCTCAACCCAGCACAAAGAGCTAAAGGCTCTGGCGGTTGAGCTAGATTCCTCTCTAGGAGATGTCGTGGAAACGATTATGGACCTGATGCGTCAGGATAATTACGAACAGTTGAAAGCAGCAATCATTCAGAAACGCGAACGCGAACTCTTCTCCCTCAACTACTCTCTCGATGAAGCCTACGCCTATCTCGGTTCTCTCCCAGAAACACTAGAAGACGCGCGCTTCTTTTTTAATGCCGGCCAAGAAGGTATGGTTGTCGCATAAGGTATAGGTAACTGCATGAGTAGTGAGGCGAAGGCACCATCCACGCCCAGCCCCCAACAAAACGAAAGCAATCAACTCCCACTATACACGCCCTTAGGTCCCAGGCGTGGTGAGATCTGGGATGTGAACTGGTCCCCTGGTCGAGGTGCCGAACAACAGGGCACACGACCTGCTTTAATCGTCCAGAATGACCGGGGTAACACTTCTCACACCTATCCCCTGACAATAGTCGCCTCGATGAGTCGCACCGAGCGGGAGCTACCCCTGCACGTGCGCATCGCCCCCACTGAAGAGAACGGCCTGACCGACTACACCGATGTCAAATGTGAACAGCTGATGACCATTGAAAAATCGCGCCTGCTGCGTCGCCGTGGCGCTATTAGCAGCGAGGAACTGAGCAAGGTTGATACAGCGTTAAGGCTGAGCTTGAATTTGCTGCTGTAACCTTCATGGCTGGCACACACTCCCACACTTGGCTGTAGTGGGCTGCTCCCCCGATGTGATAAAATGTAGTACAAACGTTACATACCCCATGTCAGCCAGGAGATAAATAATCATGCAAAAGCAGATTGGAACGATACAAGTTAAACGCAATTTCCCAGAAATGCTCAAAGGTGGAGTGATCTGCGATGTAGTCAACGCCGAACAGGCTCGCATCGCTGAAGACGCCGGGGCAGCAGCGGTCATGGCACTGGAGCGCGTGCCCGCCGACATTCGTGCCCAGGGTGGCGTGGCTCGCATGAGTGACCCTGAACTCATTATCCAGATCAAAGAGGCCGTCACCATTCCCGTCATGGCCAAGTGCCGTATTGGGCATTTTGTCGAGGCCGAGATACTCCAGGCCCTCGGTATCGATTGCATCGACGAATCAGAAGTACTGACGCCGGCCGATGAACACTTCCATGTGAATAAACATCTCTTCACCGTCCCTTTCGTCTGTGGCGCGCGCGACCTTGGCGAGGCGCTCCGGCGTATCGGTGAGGGCGCTGCCATGATGCGCACGAAAGGCGAAGCCGGCACCGGCAACATCATAGAAGCAGTACGTCATATGCGCGCCATCATGGATGGCATTCGCCGCCTGCAAATACTGCCCGAGGAAGAATTGATGACCGAGGCCAAGAACCTCGGCGCACCCTATGAACTGGTACGCGAGGTCGCGCAAAAAGGCAAGTTGCCCGTCGTGAACTTTTCGGCAGGCGGCGTAGCCACTCCCGCCGATGCGGCCTTGATGATGCGCCTGGGCGCAGAAGGTATCTTTGTCGGCTCCGGCATCTTTAAGTCGGGCGATCCATTGAAACGGGCCAAGGCCATCGTCCGCGCCACCACTCACTACCAGGACCCCGATATCATTGCAGAGGTATCACGTAACCTGGGCGACCCTATGGTCGGCATTAACCTCGATAAGTTACCCGAACAAGAACTGATGGCCCGCCGGGGGTGGTAAGGCAGGGATGGAAACAGATACTCCAAAAAAGTTACACATTGGCGTCTTAGCATTGCAAGGCGATTTTGAAGCACACCTGAAAATGTTAGCCGAGCTGGGTGTCGAGGGAAAAGCCGTCCGACTCCCTAAACATTTGCACGATTTAGATGGTATAATAATACCAGGTGGTGAAAGTACCACCATTGGTAAGTTGATGGTGTTGTATGGCTTAGAAAAGCCACTGCAACAGAAAATTAGGGAAGGGTTCCCCGTTTGGGGAACATGCGCAGGATTGATTTTATTGGCACGCGAGACGGATAACGCGCTCGCGGGTCAGCCTTCACTGGCCTCGATGCATATCCGTGTTCGCCGTAATGCGTTTGGCAGTCAGCGGGAAAGTTTTGAAACTGATCTCTCTGTGCCAGTACTAGGAGAAGCGCCATTCCATGCATTCTTCATACGAGGCCCAGCGGTTGAGGCCGTAGGCCCGCAGGTGGAGGTGCTGGCAACGCTCGACGATGGGGCTATCGTCGCCGTCCGCGAAGGGGCCTTACTAGGCACAGCATTTCACCCGGAGGTTGCCGGAGACCCACGTTTCCACCAATACTTTCTCCGCATAGTACAGAGCGTTAAGGGGTAAGAGCGACCCCAGGGCGACCGCGAGGATCGCCTCTGCTATACGTGTATAGTAGGGGCGGGGCTTGCCCCCGCCCTGACAACAGTCGGCCCTATCGCCCCTACAGCGCGGGAGCACTGGATGATACGACCGGTACTATATGTCGATCTGCCGGGAATCATCTACGCCATTGATCGCCGTGCTCGCAGCAAACAGCACGATTTTGCAAATTTCGTGTGCTGGCCCGAACCGGCAGAACAGCGTATTCTTCTGCCACCTATCCTGAGAAGTATCTTCCCCGTCAATGCCAGGTCACGCACCTGGATCTGTGAGGATCACTGGCACATCCTGGGATTTGCGCAGGTACAAGAGCGACCATCGCGTATCACCTGGGACTTATCCTATCTCGCTTCTATAGCTAACAGCAGCATCCCTGGCGATGAAGTACTCGCGGCGCTGCTCGAATATATATTGGAGATTGCGGCTAGTCGCGGTATCCTCCGTATTTTTGCGAAGGTTGACGATGAAATTCCAGAACTGGAACTTTTCCAGAAAGCTGGATTTCAACGCTATGCCCGTCAATTGACCTACATTTTTGAGCCTGGGTCAATACAGGGCGACTTCAACCCACCTTCACTACGACGTTGGAGTCGCCATCACGTATGGGGATTGCACCAGCTCTACCGCGCTGTCACTCCGCAACGAGTGCAAATGGCGGAGATGCTGGACAGCAGTGAAGAATTTGCTAAATTATACGTCGGCTCATTGCGCCCGTTGCCAGCTCTTCTCTCGAGGGGAGATGAAAACTACGTAGCTGATGCTGGCGTTCGTTTAGGAGCCTGGTTGCGCATTTGCCCGGGTCACGGCTCGGCACCGCACCAGCTCTCGCTTATCGTTCATCCTGAACATGCCGAACTGGCTGAGCCGATCTTGCGGTTCGGCACGCGCAGGCTTTTGGAAAGAAGCGCACGCCCCATCTATTGTCAGGTGCGGGAGTACGATTCTTGCGTGGTTAACGCCCTACGTTCCAGCGGTTATGAGTATGTCTCGACCAAGGCATTGCTCGTGCGCCACATAGCCTTGCTGGCTATGAACCCGCGCGCCGTCCCTGCGCTGGAACAACGAGTGGTGTATGGCGTGAAAGGCCTGGGGACGGTCAATTCGCGCCAATCAACGAGGTGATAGAACAGCCTATGCAAAACATGATCACTGACGATCTGGAGGCCCTGCTGGTAACTCTTCCACCCGGCATCCACGACGCGGTCAATCGGCTCGAAAACCGAAGCGAACTGCTGGAGATCGTAATGGACCTTGGGCGTTTGCCCGAGGCCCGGTTCCCAGAAGGGGAGGTGATCCTAAGTAATCAGCCAGTGACCTACGCCGACCTCGAGTACGTGGTCGAGCGTATAGGTGAATTTGGCGACGATAACCGTGCTGGTATCGAGCGTACGCTCCATCGTATCAGCGCATTGCGCAATCGTAAAGGCAGAGTTGTCGGCTTGACCTGCCGCATTGGTCGAGCCGTGCTCGGCAGTATTGCGCTGATCCGCGATATTGTTGAACAGGGTCAATCAATCTTGATTCTCGGTCGCCCAGGTGTGGGCAAAACCACCCTGCTGCGTGAAATAGCTCGCGTCCTCGCGGACGAAGCAAATAAACGTGTAGTCGTAGTGGATACCTCGAACGAAATCGCAGGTGATGGAGATATTCCTCACCCCGGTATCGGGCGGGCACGCCGCATGCAAGTGGCGCGCACTGCCGAACAGCACGCGGTGATGATCGAGGCGGTAGAGAACCACATGCCCGAGGTCATCGTTATCGATGAGATAGGTACCGAACTGGAAGCCGCCGCTGCACGCACCATTGCAGAACGCGGTGTGCAACTTGTGGCGACCGCTCACGGCAACTCGCTCGGTAATCTGCTGGTGAACCCTACACTCTCCGACCTGGTAGGTGGTATCCAGACCGTTACCCTCGGAGACGAAGAGGCTCGCAGGCGTCACACACAAAAGAGTATCCTGGAACGCAAAGCGCCGCCAACCTTCGACGTGGTAGTCGAGCAGCAGAGCTGGCAGGAACTGGTTGTGCACCGCGATGTCGCCGATACGGTGGACAGCATGCTGCGTGGCCAGTCTTTCGTTGCTGAGGAGCGCACCCGCGATGAGGAGACCGGTCGTGTCACCGCGCGCCGTATCACCTCTGGCGGTATGGATGTGCCAACCTGGGGTGTCGAAGGCTTTGGTGTTTCATCATATCCAGCAAGCCACATTGACCGCGCTGATGCTGGCTTGACCAGTGTTCGCCGTATGGGACAGCAAGGGCCTCGCGGCAACGGCGGCGGCGGGAATGGCCGCAGCCAGGTGCAACCGCAAGTCCAGGTAAGGGCATTGGCTCCAACAGGAACCGCTCCGGGGGATCAGCGGCATAATGCAGCCGGGCTGGTAGCCGTTAATCGTCCCATGCTCGAGGAAGGCATTTATCAAGCGGGCGAGGAAGAGGAACAACTGCCCATCCACAAGACGCTGCGCGTCTATCCATTTGGGGTGAGTCGCGATCGCCTGGCAGAATCGGCCCGCCAGTTAAGAGTGCCGATTATTGTCACAAACAACCAGGCTGATGCCGACGCGGTCGTTACGCTGAAAAACTACTATCACCGCCAACCGGAACGCCTGCAGCAAGCAGAAGAGGACCGCAAGCTGATCATCATCCTGAAGAACAACACGGTCGCCCAAATGCAGCACGCCCTGGCCCGCATCTTCGACATCCCGGTGGAGAATCCGCTGGAGGACCAACGGGAGGGCTCGAGCACCGGAGATGCTTCCAGTGATCCAACGACGCAAGCGTTATTGGAAACAGAGGATGCCATTCACCAGGTCTTGAACAAGGGCCTTACCACTGCTGAATTAGCGCCGGCCAATGCCTATATCCGTAGGCTGCAACACCAGATGGCGACGCGCTATAACCTGGGCTCTCGCAGTAGAGGGAAGGAGCCGTATAGAAGGGTGAAGATTTTCCGGCAACGGGATTAGCAGGTCCGTCAGGACCTGCTATTGTATCCTCTTGTCACTTGCGTTATAATTCCACCATTATTACACACACCACAATGACCGTGGTATGGTTCACCGTCGCACTGAAAGGAACCGTACTACGTCATGCGTTTCGTAGAAAATGACGCCAGCACCCTGGCTCCTCACGACCAGGAGGCCCACACCCCGGTCACCATTGCTGATATCTGGGAGGCCTATAAACTTCTCAAGCCGCGCCTGCATCATACGCCACTTACGCCATCGCGCACCTTGCATGATCTCACCGGCGCAGATATCTATTTGAAAGCAGAAAACATGCAGCGCTCCGGCTCCTTCAAAGTACGTGGAGCCAGTTTCAAGCTCTCCCGCCTGAGCGAGCAGGAATACAGATGTGGTGTGATCGCAGCCTCGGCAGGCAATCATGCTCAGGGAGTCGCAATCGCCGCCGCCCAGCATAACGTCTCCTGTACGATCGTTATGCCGGAAACCGCTCCACTCGCCAAAGTAATGGCTACCCAGGGCTATGGCGCTGACGTAGTCCTGCATGGATTTAACTATGATGATGCCTATCAACATTGCCTGGAGCTACAAGAAGCATCGGGTGCAACTTTTATCCACGCCTTTGACGACCCGGATGTAATAGCTGGACAGGGAACGCTGGGCCTTGAGATGCTGAGTGATCTCCCCGATGCGGACGCGCTTGTTGTTCCCATCGGTGGCGGCGGACTGATCGCAGGTATTACTATCGCTGCCCGCGCGCTCCGGCCCAACATTAAGATTATCGGCGTGCAGGCGGAGGGAGCTGCCGGCTGTCGGGCTTCACTCGACGCGGGGGAGCTAAGAACGCTGCCATCTATCGCCACTATCGCTGATGGCATCGCGGTCAAGCGGCCCGGCTCAATGACCTTCCCGATTATTCAGCACCTGGTTGACGATGTCGTCGTAGTCAATGATGAGGCAATCATCGGCGCAGTCTTGCTGCTGATGGAACGCAACAAAATGCTTGTCGAGGGTGCGGGAGCGGCGGGAGTAGCGGCCCTGTTGAGCGGCGCGGTCAACTTACAGGGAATGAAGGTACTGGTGCCTTTAACCGGAGGAAACATCGATATTAATCTCGTTGGCCGCTTTATCGAGCACGGCCTCGCGACTGCCGGTCGCTACTTTGTAATTCACACGCGCCTGACCGATCGCCCCGGGGAGCTGATGCGCCTGTTAACTATTATTGCTGAGATGCGCGTTAATGTTATCGATGTACGCCACCAACGCATCTCCAGCCGTCTGCCCATCATGCAGCGTGAAGAAACGCTCACACTGGAAACACGTGATCGAGCGCAATGCGAGCAATTGTTGCAGCGGCTGCGCGCGGCAGGCTATATAGTGGAAGAGGCGCAGGCCCTGGAGTAACGGGGTTGCGACCCCCGTAGGGGCGGGAGCGGTGGGGACGGGCGGTGGGGATGCTTGCATCGCCCTTCGCCGGTAAAACGTTGTAACTTTGGCTGCATAGTCGTATTAACCATGAGGCAATAGTGGCAAAATCCTCTGTTTCAATTGCTCATTAAGCTGCTCGACGGGCAGGCTGGCATCGAGCACCTGGAAACCAAACTCACTCGTCATCGCCTCGTACTGCTCAAGAAGTAGCGCCTGGTAATTGACAAAGCTTTCAAAGAGGTCCGCTCCCAATCGCATATCCATGCCCGATTCCCAGTAATCGAAGCCGCCGCGCTGCAGCACACGCGGTATCAGGTCATCGATCCCTACCTTCAGGTAAAAGATAGCATCCGGCTTCAGCGCCAGGCCATAAATGGAGCGAATCCACTTAGGGTCGGCCCCCCGTACTATGGCACGGGCCATCAGTGAAAAGGTGTAACGGTCCGTAAGCACGATAAAACCGGCACGCAATGCAGGTATTATCTGACTCTCAAAGCGGTCTACAAAATCGGTAGCATAGAACAGATTGAGCGTGATTGGGCCGAGCGTATGTCCCGCCTTGGCCTGTTTGAGTCCCGTCCCGGCCAGTTCCGACCGTGTCATCTCAGTATCCACGACCGCGTAACCGCTGCTCTCCAACCAGGGCCGCAGCAGGTACAACTGGGTTGACCGCCCTACTCCATCGGTTCCCTCAATCACGATCAGGCGACCGGGTAAAAGTTCCTCGCGCTCTTTCAGATGGATGGCATCAATGCCATAGAATACAAGGCTGGTCATCGTGCACTTCTCTCCAGCCCATCCGCCTGCGACGGGCGCATCTCTCGTGCCAGACCTGCCCAGGCCGCCTCTTTCGCCGAGGCACGCGTACGGCGTACTCCTAGCAAATAGGGGCGAATGATCTTGCGCATACGCCGCTGCTGCTCCGGTATGGGTAGTGTAGCATCCATTACCGTCAGCCCAAACTCATCCACCATCGACTCATACTCGCGCACAATGCGTTGTTGAAATAACTTAAAGCTCTCTTGAGGTTCACTACTCAAACCCAGGTCCATTCCTGCTTCATAGTATTTGATCTCAGTGCGCCCTGTCAGGATACGACTCAACGAAACTTCGAGGGGTACACGATAATAGAACGCCACGGTCGGTTTAACTGCAAACTGGTACAACTCGCGTACCCATTGGCGGTCTACATTGCGTGCCACATCGCGAGCAAACGCCGTGTAAATATACCGGTCGGCCAGTACAATAGCACCGGCCTTAAGCGGGGGAATTATATCATGCTCGGTGCGGTCAGCAAAATCCGTAGCATGGATCAAGCTAAACGATGTTGGCGTCAGCAACTGCTTCTTCTTCCCCTTGCTGGTTGTCTTCTTCACCAGCGGAGACGAATTCCATTCACTGAAGAAAACTGTATAACCCTCACTGATTAGCCACTGTCGCAGCAGCGCTATTTGTGTGCTCTTGCCCGAGCCATCGACTCCCTCGACAACGAAGAGTCGGCCAGGATATTCATGCGATCCATAGGTTTCCATAGTAGTCCTTTTTGTCCGGTCGGAAAATGGGAAGGGTATACTATGGATTATCACGAAACCGGGGGCCTTTTGTCAAGGGCACGCGGATAGACACAACCGTTACAAGTGATACAAACTTCGACGAGCATGCCGGATTGCACTTGATACAATCCGGCATGCTCGTCGAAGTTTTCCAATCGCCACGCCACGCCTGGCTTAGCCTATTGCAGGCATGTTCCCTCCCAATATCAGGCTGTTACTTGCAGCGCATGGCAGTTGGCTATTAGGGCCAATCGCCGCCGAAGTGAGATAAAATTTACCGGCAAAGGCATTGCCGAGCTTCGAGTTTAACGTCTGCTCAATCTGCGCATTGTAGCTGTTTATAGGGAAAGTGATAAAGCCAAACAAGCTCAGAGTGGTGTTCAGCACATGCAACACCAGCTTCCCGCCTGCCGCCGAAGGAGCAATCGTAGAATCCGCCGTACCGATATACAGGCCATTCCATAAGATATCGGCTTTCAGATCCACGTTGCTGCCCTGTATACTGACACGAATGTTCTGTGCGGTTAAACCGTTGCCTACGGGCATACTACCGAAGCTAGTGCTCAACGAAGCCAGCGAAGCTGCCGGAATTTCGATGAAGGAATTAGCACTGGCAGCAGCTCGAGTTCTCGCGTTCGAGTTGGCCGTCAGCAGACCATTGGAGGCATTCATCACGGCACTTTGCCCCTGCGTGGACGCCTGGCCTAACGACACCGGAAATTGTAGGTTAAGCGCCAGGGCAGAAGCGCCGCAGCCCGGCGTTGCCTTGATTGTATTCAGCGAGCCTAAAGGAATTTGAAAGGTTGCTACCTGACCACTCACGAGTGCTGGACTGCCGTTTACAGGTGTTGCGCTGACCTGTACCGTGGATGAATTCGCTACATGGAAACCGATCAGGATAGTGGCAGTGATTGCCTTGGGGTCGCCCGGGTAAAGGTTTATCTGCAATTTCATCGCCAATCCGGCCTGTTGTGGGGCCAGGTTCAGCAGTGTCGCCGAGGGCTGAATGAGCGTTGTTGCCATCTCATAGGCCCAGCCCCGGTCCTGGCTGGGCAATTTGCTCACCATAGTTGTAAGGGCGTTGTTGAAAGCCACCGGCACCTGATGCTCGATACGACTCTGAAACACCGGCTCCAGCATGCCGGTTGTAAGATAAATGATTGCATTCAGCGACGAACCGGCCGCCTGTCGCGCTGTGTATGAAGTGTGTCGCGTGGTGTTGTTGGATGCCAGCACGGGGGTGATCACCGATACTCCCGCCACGATAAATGCCAGCACCAGTACCCAACCTACCCGCATAAATCGTAAGTTTTTCATCTTTCTCTCCTTGCTCTCCTGGTTTATCCTGGCACCCGCAAGGGGTGCCACTACATCTCCCACCTAACCTGGTTTATCCTGGCACCCGCTGGCACCTATCCATCTCGCCAACGCTGCTGCGCAGCTACTGCTCCGCAGTCAGGCGAGATGAAAGGAGAAGGGTGCCACTACATCTCCCACCTAACTCGGCAATAACTTGCTGATATCAATAGGGCCTTTAAAGCAGAATGCTGTTGGCGTAGGCTGCGCGGCTATTCCCTCAATAGGAGGTGCCTGGATCAACAATACAAGCATTTCAGTCCCGCCGCCGCAGACAATTGATGTACTGGTATGCACCGAGACGAGCTTTACATTCTTGAGCTGCTTACGCAAGGAGGGCATAAGCGAGTTAAGTATGAGCTGATTCAACGCATCCTGCATGCGTGCAGCGGCAGCAGGGCCTGCATCCAACCCATCGCGCTTCAGGCGCAACACGTGTAATATAATGTTCTGCTGCTGATCCACGCCGATAGTGCTATCCAGCTCTACGGGCAAAACCCGGTGAATGCCGCTGGCATCGATATGCAGGTTAAGGCTGAGCACAAGGCCATCGCCTGGTTCAGGCGCAACGTTCATATCTGTCAGCGTCCCCTGGTTCACACCGAGTTGCGAGACGAACATCGAGGTAAGAGCGCCTTGATCCAATGCCAGTTGGATCATACGCGGCCCCGAGACAGGCGTGGCCGTCGGTGTACCAGCGCCCGGTGATGTGCTCGCGGTATTGGATGTGCTCGCGGTATTGTTATTACCAGGCGACTGCCAGACGAAGGCGGCAAATATGCCCCCCAATATTAACAGCAGCACGAGCGCAATACTGGCAATCGCGATCAGCAGGCGGCGGCGATTTCGAGGACTGCGACCGCCGTTGCCGCCGTTGCCGCCATCGTCTGGTGCCGGCGGGACAGGGGGCGGCGCAGCCAGTTGAAGATCATCCAGCGCAGCCGCAGTTGCTAGAAATGTCCCCGCTACTGGAGCAGTGACCGCCACTGTGTCATCTTCATGCAGAGCAGATCCAGCACCTGGCGCTATGGCTGCCAGCGGACCGGTAGTAGCCTTTGACACGTCTCGCTCTTCCACCGGCGCTTTCCTTCCCCACAGGAAGAAGGCCGGGATGATCGCCACAAGACAAAGTATCATTGTGACGAAGAAGATGGCGCTATAAAGAGAATGCGCGGCAGTAAGCAGGTAGTTGCCGTATTCCTGTGACCACTTCGCAAACTGCTCAGCCGTAGCCGTTGCTGAGAGCGAAGGGAACAACGAGACCAGGTGCTTGAAATATGCCAGGCCCCACGAGGTCAAAGCTGCCAGGCCAAGCATCATGCCCACCATGCGCAGCGCGGTCACTACAGCAGCTCCCATGCCGGCCTGGTTAGCCCGCACGGCGTTGATAGTTGTTGTACTGATTGGCGCAATCACCAGGCCAAAGCCAAAACCGGCGGTGACCGTACTGATTGTAATTTGCGTCCAGCCAACATCCATGGGCCAGCGACTCATCAGGTAGAAACCCGTAGCCGTGAAGAGCAAGCCGAGCACTCCTGTAAGGCGCGAGGAGATGCGGCTGCACAGCCAGCCACCCAGTAAAGCGCCGACAGGAATCAGGGCCGTAAGGCGGAGCAGCGCGAGTCCACTGGCGAGCGGCAGATCAGCCTGGCTTATACTCTTGCTTAAAACTGTATCGACAAACAGGGGAATATCGGCCATCGCAATAATAAGCGCCGCACCTACGAACAGGCTCACCAGCGCACTGGCGCTGAATGGCAAACGTTTGAACAGCGTCAGATCAACTACCGGCCAGCGCCTCTGCTGAGCCATCCCAAAACGCAAGAACGGGAAACGCCTGGAGAACGAGAGGTGAGGCACGCGCCAGCGTGGTATGCGCTCAACCACAATAAAAGCTATCAACAAAACTCCGGCCAGGGCCAGCAAGACCGGATTATTCTGTGGAGCAGCGCCGTTGACTGTCGTTGGTCCCCCCAGGCCTGAGCTTTGCTGGGCCAACCCCAGACTCAAGCAGGTGAGCATCAGCCCTAACAGGATTGCGCCAAGCCAGTCGATGCCTTCATGCAAGCGCTTTCCTCTGGGTATAAGCAGCCGGGCCGCAACCAGCAGGACTATCACAATCGGCACATTGAGGTAGAAGATATAGGTCCAGCCCAGGTGCTGCACAATCAGTGCGCCATACACTGGACCTAGCACACCACCGGCCTCAGTGACAGCGCCGATAATACCCAGTGCCAGCCCACGCCGCTCCGCGCCATAGAAATCGCTCACAATCGCGATAGCCACCGGCACAAGCGCCCCACCGCCAATAGCCTGGACAAAGCGAGCGGCGATTAACCAGATCAATCCGGGTGAGGAAGTATCGATACCGAGGCTATTCAGAAAGCTGAGATCCGTATTCTGACCGAGTACCGGAGCCAGGCCGCATAAAATCGAACCAAAGCCAAAGATGCTCAAACATAGCAGGAAGACGCGGCGTCGGCCATAAATGTCGGATACCCTGCCCATCAGCGGCATCGCAATCACAAACCCCAGCAGATACGCGCTGATGATCCACGCAGCATGATCCAGCTGCGTGAACGGTATGTTGATCCCCGGGTCGGCAATGATCTTTGGCAGCGCGGTCACAACCACAGTCTGGTCCATCGCTGTCAAAAAGACTCCCACACAGGCTACACTCAGCGCAGCTAGCGCTACGCGCTTCTCACGTTTGTCACCTATAGCCCGGCCGGGAGTGGCAAGTCTCTTGAACGAACTCGTAATCTGCTGCGGTGAGAAGCGGTGGGCAAAAGTGGAACTGGTAGGTGGCGCCTGGGTGTTCGCTCCTCCCGTGCCTGCCTCCACAGGAACCGCAGGCGCATTTGTGAAGTCATCCTTACGCATGCGCGCGGATGTCTCCTGGTCGTCTTCTAATGTGTACATTTGACCCCCGAAATAAAGATAAGAGCCAATAAAAGATAATATCAAAAGCGATGTAGGGGCTTAAGGGCGACCGCAAGGGTCCCCTACTCCTCATCCACTCCACCCCCGCCCTTACAATGACTCGCTCGAATATAGCCCTCTCGTCATCATTGTAAGGGCGGTGGTAGCGGAGTGGAGTGGTGGAGACCCCGCCCCTCATCCACTCCATCCCCGCCCTTACAATGATTTATTTGTAAAAGTTCATTAAGTTGCGAGCCTTAGACCTGTGGGGCTGTGATAGTAACATGCTCGTTGTAGTTCGAGATAGTAAAAGTGCGCGAGGTTTGCGCAGTATCGCCGCTGGCCGCCTGGCCAACCGCGCTCAACTGGTAGAGCTGGCCATCGGCTTTCCCGGCACATACACTCGTCTGCAGCATCGTACCGGCTGGAACACCACCGCCTGTGAGGAATTTCAGATACTTCGCATCCAGCGACCCGGTGACATGCCAGCAAGGAACGCCATTTACAGCATCATCAGTAGGGCCGGCCACATTTTGCAGCTTAGCTACCAGGGAGATAACGCCAGTATCAGGACTTGTAAGCGTGCTCACATTGAGCACACCCTTGAGGACACGCCACTGGCCGGTAATAGGATCGGTGATATATTGAACATCGCCGATACTGACGAGCTTAATAGTAACAAGCTGGCCTGAGAAAAGCACACTTGCCAGCGCCTTCACCTTGTCCGGCATAATCACATCGCCATCTGCAGAGCGGATTTGTATCTGACTGCCTGATGCATTGCCGAGATTATCCACTTTCATGATAAGATGAAATGTACTGATCGTGCGGAAGTTCTTCTGTACTGTGCTCAGTACCTGCTGCGCCGTCGGCTTCGATGTGAGGCCATTGGCAACAGCAGTGCTATTATGCTGCCATGGGAGCGAACAGCCTGCAATCAAGAGCGTACCTGCCAGCGTGAGAACAACGCAGGTCAACGTGCAGCGTACCGACATACGAAACGAAATCATTAGAGATGCCTCCCCAAATCCGGTCGATAGAATAGTCTTGCTGAAATAATTCAACGCAAACGACCGGCCTTTCGGGGCAAACATTCGCCAGGTGGCTTCTAGTATGGTACTTTATGGTGCAGGGTGAAATGTTTATATTTTCTCCAGTTTCGCAAAATCCATATTCAGGGTTTTTTTACCGTGCTTGCCCGGGAATTGCACCTCGACGAATTCTGTATCTTGCTCCATTTCACTTTTGAGGACGATACCATCTCCAAACTTATCATGACGCACCCTATCACCTGGTTTATACTGCTGGCCCTTTGGTTTGGCCGGCATCGAAGGCGTTTTTGATGATGACGGCGATGGTGTCACATTACTACTGCTCTTTTGTGAGGATGATGTACGCGGTGGCGTCCACTGCGGAGCCTGCCTGCTCACCTGTGGTTTGCCTGAGCCGAACACACGCCCGGTTTCACGCGATGAGCTGCTATCCTGGTTGTAGTCGTCATCCCAATTGCTGCGCCGTCTCACGTTCGCACGCAAGCCGCCGGATTGGTGAGAACTGCCCGCGCTACCCTCACTCTTAACGAGGATCACCGGAATATCCTCCAGAAAACGCGACGGCTCGGTCGCCTGGCTCTCACCAAAGATTGAACGCCGGTAAGCACGCACGAGGTAGAGGCGATACATGGCGCGTGTAAAACCAACGTAGGCCAGGCGGCGTTCCTCTTCCAACTGTTCCGGCTTATCGACCGAACGCGCGTGCGGCAGCGAGCCTTCGTCCATGCCCACGATAAAAACAACCGGAAACTCCAGCCCCTTCGCGGCATGCAGCGTAATCAAGGTCACGGCATCTTTGTTCTCCTCTTTAATGAGTGTGCCGTCTTCGCTGGTCTGCGCGGTATCTGCACCACCCACGAGCGCGACGTTCTCCAGGAACAGCTCGAGGGCGGTGCGTGTCTCAATTTCCGAGTAGTCTTCGGCCACGCGCCGCAGTTCCAGCACGTTGCTCCAGCGCTCTTCGCCTTCGGGTGTCTCACGCAGTTCAGGGCCATAGCCACTGCGCTCGGCCACTCGATCGAGCAGTTCCGGCAATTGCAGTTCCTCTATGGCGCCAGCCAGGTCAACAAGCAATCGCCCAAAGCCCGACAGCGCAGCTTTAGCTGTTTTAGCAAGCGTTGGATGCTCACTTATTTGCTGGATAGCATCGTAAAGTGCCAGATGCCTCTCGCCGGCCCAGTGCTGTAGCTCGCCGAACGTTTTAGGCCCGATTTTACGATTAGGCACATTGATAATACGCTGCAGGCTCAGGTCATCGTGGGTATTTGCCAGCAGGCGCAGGTAAGCCAGCATGTCCTTAACTTCTTTACGCTCGTAGAACTTGCGGCTCCCTATGACCTTATAAGGAATATTCGCACGCAAGAACTGCTCTTCCAGCGCGCGGGACTGCGCATTGGTGCGATACATCACGGCGACATCTCCAAGCCTATCAATGTCACCACGTGCCAACAGGCGCTTGATCTCGCGCGCAGTGAAGAGACCTTCCTCTTCTTCGTCATAAGCTTCGTGCAGGATAATCTTCTCGCCCTCACCCAGGTCGGTCCACAAGCGCTTGTCCTTGCGCAGTCGATTGCGCCGCACTACATTTTGCGCCGCGTCGAGAATGGTCTGGGTCGAGCGATAGTTCTGTTCCAGCATAATGATTTTCGCACGCGGAAAATCGCGCTCGAAGCGCTCCACATTTTCAGCGCTGGCCCCGCGCCAGGTGTAAATCATCTGGTCGTCATCACCCACTACACACACATTGCCCAGCCCTTCATGCCTCTCATCAGTGCCGAATCCCAGCTGGCGTATCAGCTTGTACTGCGGCAGATTGCAATCCTGGAACTCGTCAACGTGGACATACTGCCAGCGTGCCTGGTACTTGCGCAGCACCCCTGGTTCGCGCCGCCACAACTGTTCTGTCAACATCAGTAGATCATCAAAATCGACCCCGTTGTTGGCGCGTAAGAGCCTCTGGTATTGTTTATAGACACGAGCCGCCACCTCTTCAAGATATTTCGCAGCCAGCTCCGCCATTTGATCTGGACTCTGCAAATTATTTTTAGCGCGCGAGATCATGGCCTGTATGGTTAGCGGTCTGTATTGCTTTTCGTCCAGGTTCAGTTCTCTGATCGCCTGCTTTACCAGCGTGGCCTGGTCATCGGTGTCGAAGATCACAAAAGACCGGTTGAGTCCCAGCGGTAGGAGATAGTCGGCCTCGATGCGCAGTACACGGGCGCAGATGGCGTGAAACGTGCCGATGGTCATCTCTTTGGACTCATTGATGCCCACCAGCTTCTCCAGGCGCTCGCGCATCTCCCTGGCAGCCTTATTTGTGAAGGTGACCGCCAGGATATGCCAGGGCGAAACATGCTCGTGCTGCACCAGGTAAGCGATACGGTGAGTGATAACGCGGGTCTTGCCGCTCCCCGGCCCTGCCAGGATCAGAACCGGCCCTTCGGTAGTGGTAACGGCTTCTCGCTGAGGCTCGTTAAGCCCTGCCAGTAAATCTTTTTGTTCCAACATCATCACTCTCCATGAGAAGCAGAATTTTTTCAAAGGCGCGGAGGCAATGCTTCGCAGATGTACTCAAGTAAAATCCACGCTATTGTACCACACTCTCATTAATAGCGACATAAGTCCTGTTCTTCGCAAAAAATCCCCCTTGCAGCCCAGCCTCCAATGGTGTATGATATAGCTGGTTCGCACTCTCATATTGAGAGTGCTAAAATTTGGAACGAGTTAAGACTCACACACGAAAATAACAGGGAGGATTTGGTGTATGACCGCAGTGAGCGTAAAGGTTCGACCGCTGGGTGACCGCGTGCTAGTCAAGGCGCTATCTCGTGAAACCGTCACTAAGAGCGGCATTGTTTTGCCGGATACTGCGAAAGAAAAACCCCAGGAAGGGGAAATCCTGGCAACCGGGCCAGGTAAAGTGCTGGACAACGGCAAGCGCACAACACTCGAAGTGAGCGTTGGGCAAAAGGTACTGTTTGCTAAATACGCCGGTACCGAAATCAAAATGGATGGCGAAGAGTATTTAATCCTGCGCGAAAGCGACATTATGGGTATTGTTGAGTAGCAGCCCGAATTACCGTACTCGCTGCGCCTGGATACAGATGACCAGGCAAGCAAGTGCGCTAAATCGGAGCCTTTCAAAAAATTTAGGAGTATGTTTCTTGGCAAAAAGATTGCTTTTTGATGAGCAAGCGCGTCATTCCCTCAAGAAGGGCATGGATGTGCTCGCCGGTGCAGTAAAAGTTACACTTGGTCCAAAGGGCCGCAATGTAGTATTAGACAAGAAGTTTGGCGCACCGACAATCACGAACGATGGAGTAACTATTGCTCGCGATATCGACCTGCCCGATCCCTTTGAGAACATGGGCGCTCAGTTGCTCAAAGAGGTTGCGACCAGGACAAACGACGTGGCTGGAGACGGCACCACAACCGCTACCGTCCTGGCCCAGTCCCTTATTACCGAGGGTCTGAAGAACCTTGCAGCAGGCGCCAACCCGATGATCCTGCGCAAAGGCCTGGAGAAAGGCACTGAGGCGGTTATCGCCGAGATCAAGTCGATGAGCAAGCCGGTCGAGACGCAGGAAGAGATTGCGCAGGTTGCCTCGATCTCAGCGGCTGACCCAGAAATCGGTGCGCTGATCGCCGAAGTCATGGACAGGGTCGGCAAAGATGGTGTAATCACCGTCGAAGAAGGCCGTGGCCTGGCTATGGAGAAAGAATATACTGAGGGCATGCAGTTCGATCGCGGCTATATCTCAGCCTATATGGCCACTAACATGGAGCGTATGGAAGCCGAGTTATCGAACCCCTACATGCTCATTACAGACAAAAAGATCAGCGCGATTGCAGACATTCTGCCAGTGCTCGAGCGCGTCATACAGACGGGACGCAAAGAACTGGTAATCATTGCCGAGGATGTGGACGGCGAAGCTCTGGCAACATTAGTAGTCAACAAGCTGCGCGGCACCTTTAATGTCCTGGCAGTGAAGGCTCCTGGTTTTGGCGATCGCCGTGAGGCCATGCTCGAAGATATAGCCATTCTGACGGGTGGTAAGGTCATTACAGAGAAGGCTGGTCTCAAGCTGGAAAATGCTACACTGCGTGACCTTGGCAGCGCCCGCACCGTCTCTGCCAACAAAGACAACACGACTATCGTGGAGGGTGCTGGTACGCACGAGGATATTCAGGCTCGTGTTCGCCAGATTCGGGCGTTGATCGAAGAAACCACGAGCGATTACGACCGCGAGAAGCTGCAAGAGCGACTGGCAAAGCTGGCTGGCGGTGTCGGTGTGATCAAAGTAGGCGCTGCCACCGAAGTAGAACTCAAAGAGAAGAAGCATCGCGTTGAGGATGCTCTCTCTGCCACACGTGCCGCTATTGAAGAGGGCATCGTGGCCGGCGGCGGTTCTGTGCTGGTTCATGCCATCCCCGCTCTGGATACTGTCCAGGTCCCGGCTGGCGAAGAGCAGACGGGTGTGAACATCCTGCGCCGTGCACTCGAGGAGCCGCTGCGCCAGATTGCTGAGAATGCCGGGCGCGATGGGGCAATTACAGTCTCCGATGTACGCCGCAGTCCCCACGGGCACGGCTTCAATGCCCTGACGGGCGAGTACGTAGATATGTTCAAGGCGGGTATCGTCGATCCTCTGAAGGTGACACGCTCGGCCTTGCAGAATGCTGCCAGTATCGCCGGCATGTTCCTTACTACCGACGCACTCATCACCGATGCGCCGGAGCCGGAAGGCGCTGCTCCCGCTGGTATGGGTGGCATGGGTGGTATGGGTGGCATGGACGGCATGATGTAGTAACCAATACCATATAAGGGTGCTTCTATGGGGACGCCATAGTGGCACCCTTTTTATGATCTTTCTCCTACCTCATCATTCCTGCTGCATTCACCGCCACGTTAACCAGCCAGAACGGCAGCACTGTACCCATGGCAAACGTTCCCAGCGCGGCTATACCCAGTGCTGCCCACGTCGTCCAGGCAACCTCAACCCTTTTCTCCTCTACTTTCTCGATTGCACCTGCTGTCCTTCGCTGGCTGAGTGGCGAGGTCCCCGTCTTCACCGCTATAGCCGTCGCAGCGCCTGCCCTTGCATTGCTTAGTTTCGTGGAGACGCGCTTGCCAGGAACAGGCGCGGGCGCAACTGTCGCGGCTGCCGCTGCAGGAACTGCCTCCCTCTCCATGAACATAGCCGCGATGACTCGAAGGTAGTAATACATACCCAGCACACTGGCAAGTACGCCGATAATCAAGAGTTCGGGATGGCCGCTCTGCAATGCAGCGTAAAATATGTAGTATTTAGCAGCGAAACCGGCCATTGGCGGGAAGCCCGCCAGCGCAAGCATGAAGAATGCCAGGAAACCGGCCAGCACCGGTTGACGATACCACAGGCCGCGTATATCGTTCAAATCATTGCCACTATTGTCAACACGTTCCAGGACGGAGACAACACCGAAGGCTCCCAGGTTCATGAATGTATAACACAACAGGTAGAAGAGGATGGCAGAAAGCCCGATTACACCACCAGCCACTATGCCTATCAAGAGGTAGCCGGCATGTGCTATGCTCGAATAGGCCAGCAGTCGTTTGACCTTGCTCTGTACGAGCGCCAGCACATTTCCACCAACAAGGGTCAGAATGGCGATGGCCAACACGACAGGCTCCCAATCTGACTTGATTGTGGGCAGCACAACATCGAAGACACGCGCGAAAGCAATCAGAGCAGCAGCCTTGGTGCCTACCGACATGAATGCCGTCACCGGAGCAGGAGCGCCATCATAGACATCAGGCGTCCAGGCCTGGAAGGGTACAGCAGAAACTTTGAAGGCGAAGCCGACGATCAGCAGGCCCATACCTATGAGGAGGAGTGTATGTGATGGGAACGGCAGTAGAGGCAAACGAGAGGTTAGTGCTACACGTTGCACTAAGAAACTACTTATATCTTTAAATGAGGTGTTCCCTGTCGCGCCATAGATCAGGGCAATACCATAGAGCAGGAAAGCCGATGCAAATGAACTGAGTAGGAAATACTTCATGCCCGATTCCTGGGAGCTGGCGCGCCGTGCCACAAAGCCGCACAGGATATAGAGCGCCAACGAGAGCATTTCCAGGCCCAGGAAAACCGTCAGGAAACTGATAGCCGCCGCCATAATCATCATTCCAACCGTGGCAAGCAGCATCAGCCCGTAGTATTCTCCCTGGTGTACAAGATTCAGCCGCTTCAGATAGGCGGGAGAGAGCAATATGCCCAGGAAGCTGGCGCTTAAGATAATGATATATGCATAGAGCGTTCCTTGACCGGAGGCGATCATCTGATTAAAGGCGGGCTGGTGATCCCCCAGGGTGAAGAGGATAATAGTTGCTACAATAGCCCCTGCTAACCCAAGCAGGCACAATACAGGCAAAACCAGGAAGTTACCGGTGCTTGTTTGGCCTTTTCCTGGTTGTGGCAGCAGAAGATCGACCAGCAGAACTAGCAGCGCAATGGCAGCCAGGATCAACTCCGGTACGATACGCCCCCAATCAGCGGCGGATACGGTAAATGTAAACGACATAGATGAATCCTCTTTGAACCTTGCCTGGTACCGTCTGGGCACCAGGCTCTACCCTATCAATGTATCAATACGCTTGTAAAATTCTGTAACGTATTAACTACCGATGGCTCCATCAAAAAGGTGAGCGGATACGGCTGAAATCCGATATAAAAGATCAAGAGCAGCAGCGGTAAGATCGTCATGAACTCGCCCAACTCTATATCGCTCAGTGTGCCTTTGCGCAGCAGAGAGCCTACCACGCCTTCTTTCTGGAGCGGCCCCAACATTATACCCTGGAAGAAGCGAACCATATACCAGGCGGCAGGTACAATCACGGCTGTGCCCAGCAAGCCAAAGACAGCGCTGCTATGAAAGGCACCCAGTAAGGCCAGGAACTCGCCTGCGAAACTATTCAGTCCTGGCAAGCCGAGCGATGAGAGACAGGCTATCAACAGCACCGCCGCCAGCACAGGAATGCGCGCGGCAAGTCCACCGAAGTCGCTCAAGCGGCGTGTCCCTGTCCGCGCCTCGATGAATCCTGCGATCAGGAACAGCGCAGTAATGGTGATGCCGTGGTTCACCATTTGCAAGACCGATCCCTCGACGCCCTGCACATTGAATGCCAACATACCCAGCATGATTATACCCAGGTGGCTGATGCTGGAGTAACCGAGCAAGCGCTTGATATCGTTCTGCACCAGCGCCAGTACAGCGCAGTAGAGGATACTGATCACCGCCAGAACATTGAAGAGCGGCGCAAGCGTATGTACTGCGTTGGGAAAGAGCGGTATGCAATAGCGTAGAAAACCATACGCGCCGGTCTTTGTCATCGCCCCGGCTAACATTGCCGTCACGGGAGCGGGAGCTTCACTGTAGGCATCGGGCAACCAGCTGTGGAACGGCACAAATGGTATTTTTATGACGAAAGCAGCGGCAAAGGCCAGGAAGAGCCAGGTCTGAATACCAGGACCGAGTTTACCGGTGAGTAAGGTTCCCAGGTCAAGCGTGTAGGCACCTCCCACCAACTGCTGGTGATAGTAGCCCAGAGCGATGACGCCCGCCAGCATCAACAGGCTACCTATCGAGGTATACAGCACAAACTTGATCGCCGCGTAAATACGATGCTCGCCTCCCCAGCTTCCAACCAGGAAATAGGCGGGTATCAACATCAGTTCCCAAAAGATATAAAATAGGAAGAGGTTGGTGGAGAAAAAGACGCCTATGATGCCGCTCTCCAATAGCAGCATGAAGGCCATATAGTTCTTGACCTTTTGCCCAATGCGGAACGAAGCCCCAATGCATACAACCGTCAAGAGAGCTGTGAGCGCAACCAGCAACAGGCTGATGCCATCTACACCCAGGCTATAGTTCAGATCAAAGCCAGGCGTTGCAATCCAGGTCGCTTGCTCGTTGAAGACGAACGTGCTATTTGGAGCAGAGCCTACGATTGTTGAGCTGACCGCCAGATTTGCCTGCGAATAGCTCAACATTAAGCCCAGCACGAGCATGAGATCGACCCATGCCACGCCCAGGGCCGTCCAGCGAATCACATTCTCTCGTTCCCTGGGGAAACACAGTATGACTATCCCTCCAAGCAGGGGAAGGAAGGTAATAAGCGATAACAACGGAAACATGCCTCTATCCCCTCACCGCGTAATAGACGATAATCAGTACAACACCCAGCAGGATCGCCAGCGCATAATTGCGCACATAGCCGGTTTGCAGGCGGCGCAGTAATCCGCTTGTTCCGCTGAAGACCTTTGCCACTTCCCGGCTACCTCCATCAAGCGCATCACGCTCGATGAAGCGTGACGCCGTCCGGCCTATCCAGAGTACAGGCCGGATGAGCACCAGGATGAAGAACTCATCGACGTAGAACTTATTGAGCGCCAACTGGTATAGCGGGTTATCGTTTTCTTGATAATAAAAGCCATTCCGGTACAAGGCCCACGCGCCCAGGATACCCAGTAGCCCAAGCCCGACGCTCAGACCCGTTGAAATCCACTGCAGCGATAATGATGCCACCGGTATTGCCACAGGCACCTGCGTCCACTGTGGATTCGTGAAGACGGGATCAAGGAATGTTGCCAGGGGATGCCAGGCAGATACACCAATTAGCGCGAAAGAGCCGGCAAAACCACCAATCACGGAGAGTACTGCCAGGATGATCATGGGTACCGTCATAATAGCAGGAGCTTCATAGATGTCGTAGTCACTCCTGGGATGGCGAGTATGCTTTACGTCTTCCTCTTCCTCTTCTTCAAGGGCATCCTCAGTGGGCCCACTCCCACGATACCCGCCTGCGAAGATACCAAAGAAGAGCCGGAACATGTAGAAAGCGGTCAATCCCGCTGTCAGCAGGCCAATGCCCCATAGTACATAGTACAGCCGTCCACCACCCGCCGTGGCCTGTGCCAGTAATGAACTGAGGATCTCATCCTTGCTCCAGAAACCCGCTAATGGAGGTATTCCACTGATAGCCAGCGTCCCGATCAAAAATGTCCAGAAGGTTATCTTCAGTCGATAGCGCAGGCCTCCCATCTCGCGCATGTCCTGCTCACCGCCCAGGGAGTGTATGACCGCACCCGCAGCCAGGAAGAGCAGGGCTTTGAAATAGGCATGCGTGGTCAGGTGAAATATGCCGCTGCCGTAGTCATGAGCGCTCTCGCTCATAAACATATAGCCAAGCTGGCTGATAGTCGAATAAGCTAATACACGTTTAATGTCAAGTTGAAATACTGCAATGAGGGCAGCGAAAAGCGCGGTCACGCCGGCAATAACACCCACAACAACCAACGCCGTATGCGACACTTGAAATAATGGGTTGGCGCGCGCTACAAGGTACACGCCGGCTGTGACCATCGTTGCTGCGTGAATAAGCGCACTGACAGGCGTCGGGCCTTCCATAGCATCCGGGAGCCACATATACAACGGCAATTGCGCCGATTTTGCAGTGCAGGCAAGGAAAAGGAGCAGGCAGATAATAGTGACAGTTAATGTAGTCACGCCTCCACCAGGTACCTGGTTGAAGACGCCGATGCTGCCATTACCGTTCGTATAGAAGTTGAGCGCTCCATAGTGCTTGAAGATGAGGAAGATAGCTATCATCAGGCCGAAGTCACCGACGATGTTAATAACCAGGGCCTTTTGTGCCGCCGCAACAGCAGAGCGCCGCTGGTACCAGAATCCGATCAGCAGGAAAGAAGCCAGGCCAACCAATCCCCAGCCCACCAGCAGGAAAAGAAAGTTGTCCGCACTGACCAGCAGAACCATTGCAAAAATAAAGAAGTTAAGGTAAGCAAAGTAGCGCCAGAAACCTGGATCGTCTTCCATATAACCCGCCGAGTAGACGTGGATTAAGAAGCCGACACCTGTCACTATCATCAGCATCGTTGCTGAAAGAGGATCGAAAAGCAGACCAAAACTTATGGAGAGTGAATTAGCCCCTGTTGTCACGCCAGAGTTTACCCAGGTGTAGAGCACTTGATCGCTGAAGCGGGCCGATACTGGTGTTGTGGCTAACATGGAGAAGAAACTGATAGCGGCGAAGAAAAAGGCCAGGCCGCAGGCTCCCAAAGCCACCACCAGTATTAATGTGCGCGACATGACCCGTCCAGTCAGGCCCAGGATGATGAACCCGAGCAAGGGCATCAATAGCACCCATGCAGTCAGATTTGTCATAATTCACTAGCCTCGTAACACGTTCATATCATCAACATCAATATCGCGGCGGGTGCGGAAGATAGAGACGATGATAGCCAGGCCTACAACCACTTCTGCGGCAGCGACGGTCAGTACGAGAAAGACGAACATCTGCCCATCCACCGAGTTGAGGTAGTGAGAGAAAGCCACAAAGGAGAGGTTAACGGCATTCAACATCAGTTCGATCGACATAAAAATAATCAATGGATTGCGCCGTATGAGCACCCCTGTTACACCCACGGTGAAAATGATGGCGCTTACTATTAAATACCATGATACGGTTATAGTCATAATTCCTCCCATTTACCATCTGCAGGCCATTTACTATCTACGACTTGCGGCCTAATACCATCGCACCCAATAAAGCCACGACAATCACCAGGCTGGTCACCTCGAAAGGAAAAGCGAAGCCATGAAAGAGTGCCAGGCCAAACGCCTGAGTATCTCCCTGGGTCTTAACCACCTGCGTAAGACTATTTGCCGCGGTTAAGGGTATAACGGCATGGTTATCAATCGCTGCGCCGGTGATGAGCAGGTAGCTCAAAGCGCCCACAAGTATGAGACCAAGGATGGCAGCGATGCCACGTTGCCAGGGGATGCGGTCAGGCAATTCTGTACTCTGTACTTCCGATGCCAGCATCGTAACTACAAAGAGGAACAGGACCATGATCGCGCCTGCGTAAATCAAAATTTGTACAATGGCGATAAACATCGCGCCCAGTTGCAGGTAAAAGAGCGCCAGGAACAGCAGGGTCAGGATTAAGCTCAAGGCGCTGTAGACAGCATTTTTAAAAGTAATGACCCCGATAGCAGACGCTATGCTGGCAGTTGCCAGCACAAAAAAAGCGATTAATGTTGGCGTATCAGTCATACATTCTCCTTGCCCTTCCCACGCTCGAACTTCCTCCTATCCTCATCCTGCTCTTCATTCACCAGCAATACCGGTTCCTCTAGAGGAAGATCACCCAGTCCAACTGCAGCAGCGCTGGCCTGCGACCCATCAAACAGGTGCCTTTCCTGGGGCACAGGCTGCGCAGCTTCGCGAGGGGCAGGACCATCCCATACCGTATTCGAGCCAACCGTTGACTGTCCTTTAGGCTCCAGCAGTTGTTCCTTGTGGTATACCATATCCTCTGGAAAGTAAGATGCCAGTTTATAGTCATGTTCCAGCGTGATGGCTCCCGTGGGGCAAGCTGCCTGGCAATAGCCACAGAAGATGCAGCGCAGCAGGTTCACGTCAAAGACCTTCGCGTAACGTTCCCCTGGTGAGATGCGATTCTCCTCTGTATTCTCTTCAGCCTCGATATAGATTGCATCAGCAGGGCAGGCGCCGGCGCACAGGTAGCAGCCAACACAGCGCTCCAGCCCATTTTCATAGCGGTGCAGCACGTGGCGCCCGCGAAAACGCGCGGGCAGTTCGCGCTCCTGCTCCGGGTAGGAGATAGTCGTTGGCTTCTTGCCCATATTTTTAAGGGTTGTTGCCATCCCCTTGAAAATGTCGAGCGACATAGTATTTTGAACTCCTTAATTAATATGTAGCATGCCAGGGCCAGCTATCACAATATTTTCGCCTCTTGCGCCACCGGAGGTGCCGGTTCAGCGCTCACCTTCTCAAACTTCGCCAGACGTATCGACGACGGCAGCGCCTTCTTCTCTTCAGGTATAACCTCTTGCCCGCGTAAGCTCCTGCTGCGCTCGTACAACAAGACCGCCACGATAATAACCAGCCCGGCCAGGCCATTTATCCACCAGGGCCAACCCAGGGCCACAACTGTTGCTGTGATGATGACATTGAGTACTGCCAGTGGCAGCAGCAATGTCCAGCCCAGGCGCATCAGGCGGTCGTAGCGGATGCGCGGCAGAGTGGCGCGTATCCAGATAAAAAGGAAGAGGAAAATTGCAACTTTGACTAAAAAGATCACTATCGACAGCCCCGGGATATTCTCCAATCCGAAGCCGAAAAAGCTCCAGCCGCCAAAGAAGAGCGTTGCGGCGATCGAGCTTACAGTGATCATATTAATGTACTCGGCCATCTGGTAGAGGCTCCAGCGCAGGCCGCTGTACTCGGTCAGATATCCCGCTGTCAATTCCTGCTCGGCCTCCGGTAGATCAAACGGGGCGCGGTTGACCTCCGCTATGCCGGCAATGATGTAGATCACGAAGCCCAGCGGCTGCGCGAAGACGAACCAGATGCCCTGGTTGAGCTGCGCGTGCACAATGCCAACCATGCTCAGCGTGCCGGCCCACATCAAGGTGCCGCTGAGGGCCAGCCCCAGGCTCGTCTCATAGGAGACCATCTGGGCTGCGCTGCGCAGCGAACCCAGCAGCGAATAACGGTTACCGGAAGCCCAGCCGCCGAGCACAATGCCGTACACGGCCAGTGATGAGATTGAGAGTATCCACAGCAGGCCAACATTGATATCACCAATGACTGGATCCCAAACTGATGGTTTCCCGTTGATCCAGCTATTGCCGATGGGCACGACTGCGAAAGCTGACAGCGCCACCACTACAGAAATTATGGGCGCGACCAGGTAGATCGCCTTCCTGGCTTGAGAAGGCACGATCTGTTCTTTGAAAGCCATCTTGATGGCATCAGCCAACGGCTGGAAGAGGCCGGATGGTCCAACACGGTTTGGCCCCAACCTGCCCTGGATCTTTGCCACGACGCGCCGCTCGATCAGGGTCATATACGCGAAAGCTGTCAGCAGCGCTAAAATGACGATGGCGCCTTTGATAACGGAGGCAACAACGATGTTATTGAGAAACTCAAGCATGGCCCTTCCCCTCTCGCGTCGCTCTGTTGGCTTCGCTCAACAATACGCTCCCCTCCTGCTCTTGCGTGCGTACTCCCAGGTCTTCCCACGTCAGGCCGGTATAGAACGGGTTAGTATTGGCGATCTCTAGTAGCACTTCCTGGGGGCTGTTGTAGGTCCACCTTTGGCCCAGGACATTTGCCAGGGCTACGAGGATTTCCCAATCGGCCTTCGCGCCAGGCAGCGGGCGCAGCGCATGCCGAATAGCCTGCACATGATGATCCACATTGGTCATGCTGCCGTCTTTTTCCGCAAAGGTCACCGCGGGCAACACTACATCGGCCCGCCGGGCTGTCTCTGTCAGCGTAATATCCTGCACGACCAGGTATTCAAGCTGAGGAGGAAGCTGTGCAACGTGCCGTGCCGGGTTCGCGCCCATCACATATAGTGCCTTGATGCGGGGGCTACTCAGCATCTCGTTATAAGGCAGGCCCTTCTTCACCACAGGCCGGTAACCCGGTAGAGCATCGGGCAGCAGCCCCATATCGCGTGCACCAAGCGAGTTGGCATCCTCGAACAGCGGGCCTATGCCTGAGCCAGCGCGATTTACATTACCGGTTAAGACGGCCAATGCTTGCAGGTCAGCCGCCAGGTCTTTGCAGCCAGGAGCCAGCGTAGCCATTTCGTCATAGAGGATCATGGCCCCCCTGGATTCTGCAAGCGTATCTGCAAGCTGCTGCAGTTGCGTGGTTGTCTCAAGCCCAAATGCCTCTTCAGATGCGCGTATACCCTGTATTTTGGTTCGGATGTCTTCATACTGCTTCGCTATCTCACCACTCAATACACGCTTCAGCAGTATCTTCGCCGCCATGCCAGCGCCGTTTTGAGGAATGCTGATCTTGCTCACGGCAAAACGATCGAGTTCTGTCACACCCTCGTTGACTATGTAGATCTTTGCCCCGGCTTGCATCGCCTTCTTGATACGCAGGTTGAGAATGGGCTGGCGCTGGTAGGGATCGGAGGCAACCAGTACGATGTGCGCAGCTTTCTCGATGTCCGCAATGCTGTTGGTCATCATCCAGGGCCTACCTGTCAGTGGATCACGCGGGCCGGGGAAGTACCCGTGATGGTGATCGACATTGGGCGTGCCGATGGCCTCGCGCAGCAACTTCTGGAAGAGGTATGCCTCCTCGTTGGTGGTGCGAGTCGAACCAATCCCGCCGATAGCACTGGCTCCATGCTTGTCAGCTATAAGCCTGAGGCGAGAGACCATCATATAGAGCGCCTCATCCCAGGATGAGGGTTCTAATTGACCCTTGTAACGAACGAGAGGAGTACGCAGCCGCTGCGGGCTATTGACGAACTCAAATCCCCAACGGCCGCGGTCGCACAGCCAGCCATCGTCGATTTCATCGTTGGTGCGCGACATCAGGCGCATTATCTTATCGACGCGCACATCTACACGCGCGTTGCAGCCGACACTGCAGTTGTTACACACACTCGGTATGTGCTTCAACTCCCAGGGCCGCGCTTTGAAGCGATAAGCAGTCGCCGTTAGCGCCCCTACCGGGCATATCTCGACCGTATTGCCCGAGAAGATCGAGTCAAACGCATGATCTGGCGCGGTGCCGACTTCCATCTTGTACCCGCGTGAGATCATCACCAGGCCGTTATCCATCGAGATTTCCGAACTGAAGCGCGTGCAGCGCTGGCAAAGAATGCAGCGCTCGCGGTCAAGCATGACCCTGTCGCTGACGGGGATAGGTTTCGGATAGTGACGCTTGTGCAGGTCGAAACGTGTGCCGCCAGGGCCGTGGCGCAGGGTGAAGTCCTGCAGGTCGCATTCACCACCCTTGTCACAGATGGGGCAATCCAGCGGATGGTTGATCAACAAAAATTCTAGCGTTCCCCTGCGGGCCTTGAGCACTTTTTCAGTTTTGGTATGCACGACCATGCCCTCGCTGACAGGCGTAGTGCAGGCAGTCTGCGGGGGCTTGGGCACCTTCTCAATCTCGACAAAGCACATGCGGCAGGCGCCCAGCGGCGGCATCTTGGGATGGTAACAATAAATTGGAATCTCTATGCCGGCCTGTTGTGCCGCCGCCCAGACCAGCGTCCCTGGAGGGACCGCCACAGGAATATCGTCAATGGTCAGGTGTATAAGCTCGTCTTTTTTCTCTTCTGACATATCTTTATTACCGTCTTGCCTGAACTTTTTTGTTCATTAATGAGTCGCAGCCAGGACCGCTCCCGGGCCCACCATGCATCGTCCCTCTCGAACGTGATACTCGTACTCTTCGCGGAACAGCTTGATACTACTGGTAACAGCGCTCGTGGCAGCATCGCCAAGCGGGCAGAACGATTTGCCGCTGATGTTATCGCAGATGTCCATCAGCAAGTCTATATCGCCCTCCCTGGCATGTCCATGCTCAAGGCGATGCAGGATCTCCGTCATCCAGTACGTTCCCTCGCGGCAAGGCGTGCATTTACCACATGATTCGTCGCGATAGAACTCTACCATGCGCAGCACGGCGCCTACGATGCAGGTATCTTCGTGCATGACGATGACACCGCCGGAGCCAAGCATTGAACCTGCTGCCGCTATCGCTTCAAAATCGAGCCGTGTATCTACTTTATCCGCCCCAAGTATGAAGGTGGATGATCCTCCCGGTATGATAGCTTTGAGTTGCCTGTCACCCAGAATACCGCCACCATACTGCTCGTCGTAGATCAATGTGCGCAGGGGTGTACCCAGGGGCAATTCATAATTCCCCGGCTTTTTGACATGACCGCTCAGGCAGAAAATACGTGTTCCTGTGCTCTTTTCGGTGCCAAACGATGTATACCACTCTGCTCCGTTCTTTACAATCGCCGGTATAGTCGCCAGGGTTTCGCAGTTATTGATGACGGTCGGGCCGCCGTACAGGCCGATAGCCGCCGGGAAAGGAGGCTTCAAACGCGGATAGCCGCGCCTGCCTTCCAGCGATTCCATCAGTGCGCTTTCTTCGCCACAAATATAGGCACCCGCGCCGTGATGCACGATCACATCCAGGTCGAAGCCGCTGCCCAGGATATTCTTACCAATATAGCCCGCGGCATATGCCTCTTCGACAGCACGCTCGACCTGTATCCCCGCCAGGGCCAGTTCACCGCGTACGTAAATGAAAGCCGTCGAAACGCGGCAAGCATAGCTGGTGATGATCACTCCCTCGACCAGTTGATGCGGATTCTTCTCCATTATCATGCGGTCTTTGAAAGTACCCGGCTCGCTTTCATCGGCATTGCAGCACAGGTAGCGCGTCTTGTCGTTCTTGGCAAGAAAGCCCCACTTCATACCCGTGGGAAAACCCGCTCCACCGCGCCCGCGCAGTCCTGATTTCTTTACCATCTCGACCAGGCCGTCGGGCTGGTACTCTTTGAGCGCCCTGGCAAGCGCCTCATAGCCGCCATGCTGCCTGTATCCATCCAGCGTATCCAGGCCAGGGACATCTATATCTTTTGTGATGATAAGTTCTGGCATAAGGTATGATTCCTTTACAACCTTATTTCCGTTTTTGGTTCGGCTGCTTTCACCCTCAATTCCCTATCCCACTCGTCTACCAGAGCGTCAGCCATCTCAAGCGTGACATTCTCGACAAACTCATTGTTGACCTGGAGCACCGGTGCGGTGCCACATGAAGCCAGGCACTCAGTAGTCATTAGCGTATAATTGCCTTCGGCAGTTGTCTCACCACGTTTAATGCCCAGCCGTTGCTCTAAATGATCCACCAGCGCATCACAATTGCGCAGATAACAGGAGATGCTGGTGCAGACCTTTATGACCTTTTTCCCTGGAGGCTGCTGGTAGTACATAGTGTAAAAGGTCGCTATGCTTTCGACATCATCGACGGTCATGCCTATTGCCTCTGCGACGGCCTGCAATGCCTCCTGGGTAATATATCCCTCTTCTTGCTGGGCAATATAGAGCGCAGGCATGACGGCTGAGCGCGCTACGGGATAGCGTGCCGCCAGGTCACGCATACGCTGTCTGGCTCGTTCTGAAATCATCGATCAACCTCCCCGAGCACAATATCGATGCTGCCAATCGCCGCTACCACGTCAGCGAGGAAACACCCCTCGATCATCAGCGGCAACGCCTCGAGATTTGCAAATGAGGGGGCACGTACGTGCATGCGGTACGGTTTGGCCGTGCCATCACTCACGATGTAGAAATCCAGCTCGCCCTTGGGCGATTCTGTACGTACAAAGACCTCGCCTTTGGGCGGACGGTAGCCCTCAGTAAAGAGCTTGAAGTGATGTATTAATGCCTCCATACTACCCGTAATCTGCCACTTGGGCGGCGGCGCAACCTTGGGATTGCTGACACGATAGGCTCCGGCAGGCATACCCTCTAACGCCTGGTTGACGATTTTGAGGCTTTGCTCCATCTCCAGCATACGTACCAGGTAACGGTCATACACATCGCCATTAGTACCCACCGGAATATCAAAATCGAACTGCTCATATCCACTATAAGGGAGCGCTTTGCGGATGTCCCATACTACGTTGCTCCCACGCAGCACGGGGCCGCTTGCACCATACGCAATAGCCTCCTCTGCGCTCAGAACAGCCACGCCTTTGGTGCGTTCCATCCAGAGCTGGTTGTTGGTCAACAGGTCGTGGTACTCTTGCAAGCGATCGGGGAAGATGCTGGTGAACGCGCGCACTTTAGCATCAAAAGCTGGCGTCAGGTCCGCCTGCAAACCGCCGGGGCAGATGTAGCTGGTCATCATACGCACACCCGACAGTTCCTCGAAGACGTCCAGGATCATCTCACGCTCGCGGAAACAGTAGAGGAAAACGCTCATGGCTCCCAGGTCGAGCGCAGAGGTTCCCAGCCAGACCAAGTGGCTGGCAATACGCTGCAATTCGGCGAGCAAGACACGTACATAACGAATCTTGTCGTTAATCTCGTCTTCGATGCCCAGCAGTTTCTCAACCGCGAGGGAGTAGCCCAGGTTGTTGCAGAGAGGGGCCAGGTAATCCATACGGTCGGTCAGCACTAGGGCCTGGTGATAGGTCTTGGCTTCCGCGGTCTTCTCAATGCCGGTGTGCAGGAAACCAATATCGGGTACGGCCTTAACGACGGTCTCGCCCTCGATAGTCAATATCAGGCGCAGCACCCCATGCGTGCTGGGGTGCTGCGGCCCCATATTGATGGTCATGGTATCGATACGCTGCCCATCCTCGAGAGGCTGGCTATCCTCTATGATATATTGTGTCTCTATGTCTTGCTTCTGCATACATCCTCATGAGTAGTCACTTCTTTTTCTCTGTTCCTGGTTCCTGATTCTGACTGATTTTGCTCCGGCTCTCGTTAAGCTCCCGGCTAAACGGCGTGCGCAGCGTCTGGCTACCAACGCCCGGGTCTGTATCATAAGGCACCTGGCCGCCCCAGTGAGGTTCAGGTAGATCGAAGCCGGAGAGCGGATAATCCTTGCGCAGCGGATGGGTCGTCCAGTCCATTGGCATCAGGATGCGACGCAGGTCAGGATGGCCTGCAAAGGTGAGGCCAAAAAGATCGTATACCTCGCGTTCAAACCAGTTCGCCGTCGGCCAGATACCACTCACGGTGGGTACGGAGGGATGCTCCTCACCACGTTTGCCGACACGCACCTTCAGCCGCAATTCGCACTGGTTGGGGATAGATAACAGGTGATAGACCACGTCATAGCGCGGTACACGCTCCAGCCAATCCACAGCCGTCACAGTTGAAAGAAAGTTGTACCGCAGATTTTTCTGAAGATACGCACATACCGTCAATAAGTGCTCTGGCAGGAGAACAATAGTTTGCTCTCCTCGATAATCGACTGTCTCAACCACTGCCTGCGGGAACTTCCCCCGCACCATCTCTACCGTCGATGTTGCTGTTATAGCCATATCATAGATATTCCTTAAAATATTTGGGTTATATCGGCGCGTTTCTCGTGGAGGTTAATACTACAACTCTTCTCCTATAGGTCCCTGTAACTTCAGACCGCTTGCTTTCAAAGGATCGGGCGGATTCGGAATACCTTCGCGGATTTTGCGTTGGAGCTCATTGAACCCGTAGAGCAACATCTCTGGTGATGGCGGGCATCCTGGGATGAACACGTCTACCGGCACTATCTTATCCACCCCCTGCACAATCGCGTAGTTGTTAAAGACGCCTCCACAAGATGCGCAGGCACCCATCGCGATAACCCACTTGGGCTCCGGCATCTGGTCATAAATCTGCCGCAGTATCGGAGCCATTTTGATGGAACAGCGTCCCGCGACAATCATCAGGTCAGCCTGGCGTGGAGAGGCCCGGAATACTTCGGCGCCAAAACGCGCAATGTCGAAGCGATCAGCGCTGGCCGACATCATCTCGATGGCGCAGCAGGCAAGGCCGAACGTGGCTGGCCAGAGCGATGAACTGCGTCCCCAGCCGATCAACTTACTCACCTGGGTTGTGAGAATGCCCGCTTCACCGTTCTTTACATGCAGTTCACGCCGCAAGCGCGGCGTTTGTGTATTTGAGAAGGTCTGTACTGGCTCCCAGGGGTTTTTCAGTCCCATGTGAACGCCCCCTTTCGCCATACATAAATGTAGCCTACCATCAGGATCGCCAGGAAAATGAGCAGTTCAATCAGCCCCAGTACCTGGAGTTGATTCTTCAATAAGATAGCCAGAGGATAAAAAGAAACGATTTCAATATCGAAGACGATAAAAAGCATGCCTGTCAAGAGATATTTAACGGGAAAGCGCCGTTTGGGCGCTTCAATCTCTTGAAGGCCAGATTCGTAGGGAGCCAGCTTCTCGGGCGTTGGCTTTTTAGGTCCAATGAAGAGAGTCAGGACCATGACCAGTGCACCAAAGAGAACAGCCAGTCCCACATAGATAAAAATGGGGAGTGTTCCCATACGCGGGATCCTTCATTTCTCTACATCTACCGGACGTTAAGCGCAGTTAATCACATCCGGCCTAGTGTCATTTGTACACTACTTCCTTTCGTATGGTAGCACAGCTAGTGCGATAGTGTCAAATGCGCACATGCCGTGGCTCTCCATCCTTGCCGGGGAATACTCATCTAGGTCGCCCGCTGTCCCCCCTTTTTGCAAAAAGCCATCCCATTGCTGTACACTACTGGTAAAGAGACAGTCTTAGCAGAAAGGGTAGAAAACATGGAGTATCGCGCTTTAGGTCGAACCGGCTGGAAGATATCAGCTATCGGCTTTGGAGCATGGGGTATTGGTGGAAATGATTGGGGGTCAACGGATGACAAAACCTCTCTGGCAGCGCTTAACCAGGCCATCGACCTGGGAGTCAATTTCATTGATACAGCAGATGTTTATGGCGATGGCCACTCGGAGCAGCTGATTGCCGAGGTCCGCAAGGCGCGCAGCGAGGAAATTATCGTTGCAACCAAGGCAGGACGGCGGCTCAACCCCCATACCGCCGCAGGGTACAATCGCCAGAATCTGACCAGCTTTGTAGAACGGAGCCTGCAAAACCTGCAAGTGGAGGCTCTTGATCTCCTACAACTCCACAGCCCACCACACGAGGTCTATGATATGCCGGAAGTCTTCGGCATCCTCGATGACCTGGTGCAGCAGGGCAAAATCCGTTTTTATGGCGTCAGTGTAGAGCGCGTAGACGAGGCTCTTAAGGCAATCACCTATCCAAATCTCCAGAGTGTCCAGATCATCTTCAACATGTTCCGTCCCAAGCCTGCCGAGCAATTCTTTGCTGCCGCTCGCGAACGCCAGGTTGGTATCCTGGCGCGCGTGCCACTGGCAAGCGGCCTGCTGACGGGCAAGCTTACCCATAACACGCAGTTTGCCCAAAACGACCATCGCAGCTTCAACCGCCACGGCGAAGCCTTCGATCAAGGGGAGACCTTCTCAGGCGTAGACTACGAGACAGGCCTGCGGGCAGTTGAGGAACTGCGCACACTGGTACCGCAGGGAGCCACAATGGCTCAATTCGCCTTGCGCTGGATCCTGATGTTCCCCGAGGTAACGAGCACCATCCCTGGCGCCAAGAACCCGCAGCAGGCGAAAGATAATGTACAGGCAGTCTCGCTGCCTCCGCTCAACGATGAGACGATGCACCGCGTGAGGGAGATCTACGATAAGTACCTGCGCGCCCAGGTCCATCCCCGGTGGTAGGGAGGCCCGTAAAATGCTCAGAAAACTAAACGAGGTGCAACAGTGAGTGAGCAGTACGACCACTATTCGATGATTATTCAGTGGGATAAAGATGACCATATCTATGTAGTCACTGTACCCGAGCTTCCCGGATGCATGACACATGGAAAGACCTACGAAGAAGCCGTTCGACAAGGGCAGGATGCTATTGCTAGCTGGATTATGGTTGCTAAAGAGTTGGGACGACCTGTTCCCCCACCTGGAAAATTGAAGACAGCGTAAATTGTGTGATCATCAAACTACACAGGGTGCAAGATGCCAGGATGCCAGGGGTCATCTGCTTGACATGGACCACGGGGTATTCTATTATCAACAGCAGAAGTAAGTATCGCGTCTAAAACCTAACATAGGCCTATTGACGAGTGGGTATCAACTCGATAATCATGATTTCCAGTTTGATGAGGAAGAATAGCTATGAGTCACAGTTTCCAGGTTCCTGATGATCTCTATACAGAGCTTGCCACCTATGCTGCTCGACGTGGGCAAAGCCCTGACGTGCTCCTTATGGACTTAGTGAAAGAAGGAGTTGAACAGCTCAAGCAGACAGATTCTATGGCTGCTCTTCGTAAGATACCCTATGATCCGGCTCATGATCCACTGGCCCCGTTCATCGGTGCCTTTGATAGCGGCAATGATGAACCTGGCAGGTGTTCGTAGCTGAGCCACGAACACCTGCTTCGTCTAGTCGAGTAAGGCCCCTTACCCCAAAGCTTCCCGTCCTACCTCGACCGGCAGACGCTCTTCCACGTCGTAGTCGGTGGGCGCAGTGACATCGCGTCCGCGTCGCAGACCAATGACGTTGAAGACTGGCGTCAGGACGATTGCCAGGATGAGGTTCAGGATAATCATCGAAAACGCGATATACATGAGCGGCAGGCTCAAACCGCCAATTGAAATGGCGTAGACCGACTTCAGCCCCGCTACAGAGAACAGGATGGTACCCAGCACCTCAGCGACAAACCAGCCAATCAGCAAGGCCCAGCGATTGAACCAGTGAGTGTAGAGTCCCAGGAAGACCGACGGGAGCGTCTGGAGAATCCAGATGCCTCCGAGCAACTGGAAGTTAATGACCTGAGTAGTTGGGATATAGATGATGAAGAGTACCGCGCCGAATTTTAGCACTAACGAGGCCCACTTTGCGACGGTGGACTCCTCGCGGTCACTGGCATTTTTGCGCAGGTACTCTTTGTAAATGTTCCTGGTAAACAGGTTCGCCGCCGCGATGGACATGACCGCCGCAGGCACCAGCGCGCCAATCGAGATAGCGGCGAAGGCGAAACCGGCGAACCAGCTTGGGAACTCCAGGTTAATCAGCGCCGGTACCGCGCCATTCGCGCCGAAAGGTGCCAGGGGTTTGACCTGCGCCGCGATTGCCATGTAGCCAGTAAGGGCCAGCAGCCCCAGCATCAGAGAATAGATAGGCAAAAGGGCGGTGTTGCGCTTGACCACGTTCTTACTATTGCTGCTTAGCACGCTGGTCATAGAGTGCGGGTAGAGGAACAACGCCAGAGCGGAGCCGAGCGCCAGGGTGATATAGGCCCAGAACTGCTTGGGCGATAGAAATTCAAAGAACGGTGCCTTAGTAGTGGATGCTGCTGCTTTCGCATGGGCCGCGCCAAAGATAGCTCCAAATCCACCCAGTCTGGCGGGCACAACGATGAGCAGAGCGATCAGGACAACGAAGATCATGACATCCTTCACCATGGCGATCATGGCTGGCGCGCGCAGGCCACTGGTATAGGTATACGCCGCGAGGATGAGGAAAGCGATCAGCAGCGGCAGGTCAATGTTGAGGCCGCCGATTGATACTGTGAGTGGGATGCCTAACGCGGCCAGTGAGATCTGGATGCCGAACATCTGCAGTGCGATATACGGCAGTGTGGCAATGATGCCGGTCAGCGCTATAGCAAAGGCCAGCGTATTGCTGCCAAAACGACCTTTCACAAAATCGGCGGAAGTCACGTAGCCGCGCTGCTTGCAGACCGACCAGAACTTGGGCATCAAGACGAAGATAATGGGATAGACCAGGATGGTGTATGGCACGGCAAACCAGCCGTTCAACGCGCCCAATCCAAACATGGCGGCGGGAACGGCGATGAATGTATAGGCGGTGTAGAGGTCGCCGCCAAGCAGGAACCAGGTGACAAGGGTGCCAAAACGGCGTCCGGCCAATCCCCACTCGTTAATCAGGTTAAGGTCGCCCCGTCGCCAGCGGGCGGCAAGGAAACCCAGCACAGTTACGAGGAGGAAAAAGATGATAAAGACTGTGAATGCTACCCCGTTGAACATGGATGAGTTCTCCCTCATTTCATCAAGAACAAGGACAGGCATCATGCGCAGTTGCATGATCCTTCACGCTTGCTGGTTCGCCTACACACCCAGGAAATAGAGTACAGCCGTGATAAGGGCCGTGATAAGAACCCAGGCGAGTTGGAACCAGTAAAAAAAGGGCATACCAATGAATGTTGGGTCCTGGAAGTTGTAAAAAGGAGGATAGAGCAGGACAATGAACGGGACAAGCAGGATGATGAGAAACCAGGAACGTCTTCTTCTCCGGGTCTGGGTCGGGGTCTGTGTACTCAAAACGTTTCTCCTTACGCAAAATAACACGAGATTAAAGGGGAGACAAAAAGGGAAAGGGATGGATAGGAAAAACACGAGCGCCTGAAAGTAAGTGATACCTCCTATTCATAGGTATGAGGTGGTGTGAGTAAGCACATGTATAGTATGCCTATCCCCTCACACAGAGATATAGACTAACCTACTATGTACTTAGTACACTATAACTCAGGGATTGTCAATGGTTTCGGGCCAAAATTCCTGCCAGCGCATCTAAATCTGGACGAAATGAAGCTAGCGGGTTCCGCACTTAAAATCCCACAATCCTCCCGTCCACCAACTCCCACACCCGTCCCCCGAATCTCTGCATAAACCACCGGTCATGTGAGACCGCAATCACCGGCCCTGGAAATCCCAGAATAGCTGCTTCAAACGCCTCCAACACATCCAGGCTGATGTAATTAGTAGGCTCATCCAGCAGCAGCACATTCGGGCCTTCGGCCATCAACCTGGCAATCTCCAGCTTCCTTCTCTGCCCAATGCTCAACTGACCCACTTTCTTTTGCATATCTTCCAGGCGGAACAAACCATAGCCTATCAGCCTGCTTACAAATTCTCCCTCGTATCCCACCTGGCCATACCTGTACGACTCAATCACCGTCTTATCGAGGTCCATTTGCGGGTCCTGTGGCAGGTAGCCAACGCGAGCACTATCCACAATACTCACCTCTCCCTCGTCTGCCTTCTCCAGGTCCATGATGATCTTGAGCAGCGTCGTCTTCCCGGCGCCATTGGGGCCAAAGAGCAGGATGCGCGCACCGGAGGCAATGGTAAAGCTCACATCGGCAAGAATACACTTTTCATCCCAGCATTTCGTAAGATGGGCGGCGTTGATCACAACTTCGGATTGCAGCGGCTCAACATTGAAGTACGAACTGACCTGCATCAGTTTGGGCGGTTTAGGTATGGGATCCGCCTCGATACGCCGCAGTTGTTCCTCGGCAGCCCGCACGCCGCGCGAGATGGTATTCTGCACACGCCCGCCAAAGAAATCGTAGGCCATTTTATCATTGTCTTTTGGAGAGCGATTATGGGCAACGTTGCGTGCTGTCTCGCGTATGCGCTTGCGCAGTTCTTTGATCTCTTCCTGCTGCCGCTCGTAATCCTCCTCCCACCTGGCGCGTTCAGCCGCCTTTGCCTGCACATAAGCGTCGTAGTTCCCCTCGTACTTTTTCAGATGATGAGTATGCTCATCGATCTCAAAAATCTGGCTGACGGCGCGATTCAAGAACTGCCGGTCGTGCGAGACCAGCAGGACCGCGCCCTTGTAATTGGAGAGATAGGACTCGAGCCAATCCAGGCTGGCGAAATCCAGGTGGTTGGTAGGTTCATCCAGCAGTAGCAGGTCAGGTGAGCGCAGGAGCAGTATTGCAAGACCTACACGCGCCTTCTCTCCACCCGAGAGCGTTTGCATTTCGCGGTCGCGTGGGAGATAGGAGATACGCAGGCCATCAAGGATCGTTGCTATTTTGTAGTCCAGCTCGTAGCCGCCTCGATCCTGGAACCTGGTAGACACCAGGTCGTATTCTTCCATCAACTCAGCCACCTCTTCGCCGCCGGCAGTACTCATTGTCGTTTCCAGTTCGCGCATGCGCTCTTCTAGCTGCCGCAAATTGCCCAGGGACTCTAAGATCAGGTCTTGCATGGTTCGCCCATAAAATTCTGATGTCACCTGTGGCAGGTAGCCGATTTCGGTCGATGGAGCAAATGAGAAGGAGCCTGAGTCAGGCGTCTCCTGCCCGGCAAGCATGCTCAACAGCGTGGTTTTGCCCACACCGTTGGAGCCGACAACGCCCACACGATCGTTGGCATTGACGACGAAGGATAGATCATCCAGGACGGTGACGGCACCGTACGATTTAGAGAGATTGCGCACAAAAAGCATATGTTTGTCTCGATTCTTTGATTGATTATTTTCTGCACAGGTCAATCCCGAGGTAAATTCATGTCCTACAGGGACTGGAGAGCTTTTTCTCTCTGACGATGTTTAGCTAGCACAATGGTTTGAGTGCACCAGCAGCCGATTTTGCGGGTTGATCAACGGGTCTCTCATGGCAGCTTTCAGCAGAGTAGTCCGCCACAAAGAGTTAGTTAAGAGGGGGTTGATGTGAGGTTACATTCCTGTTATTTCTCCATGCAGCATATCGAGACGACGGTAGCGAATCAGGGGGTCATACGAGCGCTTTTCAAGGGCCGCCTCCTTTATCATATGCACGATGTAACTTTATGCTTCGATTATATGTAAGTCTGATGGTGGTGTCAAATAAAACAGGGAAAAATCAAAAAAATATGGCGCAAACGCGCCACAGTTGCACCCCATCTGGCCGCAAGCAGCCCCAGGAGCCATGCGACAGCACCTCTGCCCCCTCTCCATCAAAGATGGAGAGGGGGCAAGGGGGTGAGGCCCACTACAACCCTGCTTGCACAGCCAGGAGGGTTCTCCGAACCACCGGCTCGTATCGCCATCACACCCAACGTCGAGAAAAGCGCAGCCGTATATGGTAGGGGCGACCCTCGCGGTCGCCCTGCTCGTGTGGGTAAAGGCGACCCTCGCGGCTCATCAAATGGCCCGCAAATCGATATAAGAGCGCTTTCTCGACCTATTGCCCACCGAAGATCACAAGCGGATTATCCGTGGGGATGGCATTCGCCGGAGGTGTGATCGTCACAGGCGTGTTGAATTTGCTGAGGTCTACAGTAGAATCAAAGGTTGTTGTTACACTCGACGACGCAGTAGCTGTAGGCGTTCCCGACGCTCCAACCGGTGAATTTAAGTCTGCGCTGAGATTGAACTTCAATTCCGTGCGGTGGATATAGAAGGTGCTCTCATCGATCCAGACATCCAGCGTCGCGGTAAGCGATTTCGCAGCATCGATCGCCTTGTCGATGTTCTGGCTGCCAAAAACACTGCTCAATTGCTCATTGCTCGTCAGCAGTTGTTTTAATGAATCCTTGTCGAGAGTCGCAGTGATATGCCGCAGGTTCTCTCCGTTTAACGCCTGCGTACTATGATCGGTAATCTGGACATGCTGGAGCAGCCCCAGCCAGTCATTCATATTTGGGAGAGTGATGCCGGCAAAAGGATTACTACCTGCATATCCCTGCAGCGTACTCTTGTCGAGGACATACCACTGCCCCTTAGTATTCTGGATGTAAACCTTGTCCCCCGTTACAACCTCCGCAAGATTGATACTCTGATTCACAGTAATCTGCGACCTCTCCTGACTCGGCAGCACCGCGTCGCCACTTCCTTTTAAATTGAATGAGCCATTGCTGGCGGTCGGAGTGGCCGGTGTCCCAGCATTACCTGCCAGGAAAGCTCCATTGGTGGTCGTCTCAAAATGAACAGAATTGAGCTTCTGCATGGCATTCGCGCTATTCTGTAACACCTGCAGGGGAGTCAGCGAACTGGATGTTGGTGAGCTACCTACTGGTAGACTGCAAGCGCTCACAATCAGTAAGACTGCTGCCAGCACCAGGCCTAATTGGAAGGCGCCTTGGATGTGGTGTCCTTTGTCTATTTTTCTCATTCAAAACTCCTTTGCATTCGCTTTATTTATTAAAGGAAGGTACCTCTTATTAGTAGTACACGTTGAAAGGTGCCGTGAAGGTAACAGTGGCTTCTGCATCACGGCATTCAGGCTGTTGTAAGGTAGTATATGAAAATCGCAAGTCCCTTGTCAGGGAAGATCACTACACTAGCAGCATATACTGGAAAAAGTGGCAGATGTGTTAAGATATTGTTATCCAGCGACAAACATTATTTAGGAGAGTGAGAAGTGAGGATGCCATTATTTCGCGGGATGAAACGCTGGGGAGTACTACTCTCAGCACTAATTTTGTCCTCGCTCCTTCTTGCAGCTTGTGGTGAAAGTTCCCCCTCCGTCTTAAATACGCAGGGACCTGTGGCTGCTAAAGAAGCAGGCCTGTTCTGGTTTATCCTGGTCGTCGCCACGATTGTATTCGTGATCGTCGAGGGCATACTGATCTATTCGATCGTACGCTTCCGTGAGCGGCCAGGCATGCCCGCGCCCAGGCAGATCCATGGGAATACCAACCTCGAAATCATCTGGACGATCGCGCCTTCCATATTCTTATTCGCAGTGCTCATCGGCACCATTTACACTATGTTCAACCTTAGTAATATCTCAGGAACGGGACGCCCGGTTACTGTGCAGGTCGTTGGACACCAGTGGTGGTGGGAATTCGACTATCAAAACGAAGGCGTTGTCACCGCCGATGAAATGCACATCCCCGTTGATACGGTCATAAACGTCTCCCTCCAATCGACCAACGTCATTCACAGTTTCTGGATCCCGCAGCTCACAGGTAAGACCGATGTCGTCCCCGGCCATAACAACACAAAGGTATTTAAGGCAGACACAATAGGCACATACCGGGGATTGTGCACGGAATACTGCGGCCTGCAGCACGCCCATATGGATTTCTTTGTGATTGTCATGTCACAAGATGGCTACAATTCCTGGGTCACAGCGCAGCAGCAGGCCGCCGTTAAGGCTCCGACCGAGGCCAATGCAAAAGCAGGCCAACAACTCTTTTTAGGAGCGGGGGGATGTCAGGGCTGCCATGGCATTGTAGGTGTCAATCTGAAAGACTACACTCACCTGAACGGCGGCGCCAGCGCAAGCCTTCTGGTTGGGCCAAACCTGACACACTTCGGCAGCCGCCGCACGATTGCCGGAGGCGTGCTTACCTGGGATCCGGCTACGTGCCAGGTAGTCACCGGTTCAGATGGAAAACCCATCATTCAGAACGAGCAGCAGTGTGGCCTCTACCAGTGGCTGCACGATCCGCAAGGGGTCAAACCTGGCAATGATATGGTCATTCGTCAACTCTCAGATACCGAGATTGCTCAACTCGTAGCGTACCTGGAGAGTCTTACATAGACCAGGCTAGCAATCCGGTAGGCACGCCAGGCCGGGCCTACCCGGGACTGGATATTTGGAGGAATTGCTCATGGCAACCCGTACCATTACTGAGGGCGTAAGCGTAGTACGTCGCAAGCGCTTTAGCGAAACCTACGTCGGCGATTGGATCATGACGACCGACCATAAGAAGATCGGTATCATGTACATCGTCACAGCCTTCTTTTTCTTCCTGGCCGGTGGAGTAGAGGCCTTGCTCGTCCGCACGCAACTGGCAGTACCGAACGGGAAAGTCCTGTCTCCTGAAATCTACAACCAGGTCTTTACCATGCATGGCACTACGATGATCTTCTTGTTCGTCATGCCTATGCTCACGGGTTTGGGCAACTACGTCGTGCCAATGATGATCGGTGCGCGCGATATGGCTTTCCCGCGCATGAATGCATTTGGCTTCTGGGTTGTCCTGCTTGGAGGACTTTTCCTGACTTCCAGCTTCCTCTTCGGGGCTGCCCCAAATGCCGGCTGGTTCAGCTACGCGCCGCTCACCGAACTGACCCAAGATTGCGGTGCGACAGCCGTGTTGTGTACCCCGGGCGCAAATATGGACTTCTGGGCGCTTGGTATCTTGATGCTCGGTATCTCGTCGATTGCCGCCTCGCTCAACTTCGTGGTGACCATCCTCAAGCTACGCGCCCCGGGCATGACCATTAACCGCATGCCGATGTTCACCTGGATGACGCTGGTAACCGCTTTCCTGCTGCTCTTCGCGCTTCCCAGCGTTACGGCTGCAGCCATCTTGTTACTGCTGGATCGTCACCTTGGCACGCACTTCTTCCAGTCCGGCTTTGGTGGAGACCCGCTGCTCTGGCAGCATCTTTTCTGGTCGTTTGGGCATCCAGAGGTGTACATCCTGATCTTGCCCGCCTTCGGCATCATCTCAGAGGTCCTGCCGGTCTTCTCACGCAAACCTCTCTTTGGCTATACCTTTGTTGCCTGGTCTGGCGTCGCCATCGGCTTCCTGAGCTTTACGGTGTGGGCACACCACATGTTCGCGGTTGGACTGCCGCTTGTCGCGCAGGCTTTCTTCGCCACCAGCACCACGCTCATCGCCATTCCGACAGCAGTGAAGATATTCAACTGGGTCTTCACAGTCTATGGTGGTAAGATCAGCTTCAAACCTCCCATGCTCTTTGCCCTGGGCTTTGTTGCCATGTTTTTAATTGGCGGCCTGAATGGCATAGCACTGGCGGTCGTGCCCGTGGACTACCAGTTGACAGACACCTACTTTGTGGTTTCTCACCTGCATTATGTGCTCTTTGGCGGCACAGCATTCGGCGTCTTCGCGGGTATCTACTACTGGTTCCCCAAGATGACGGGTAAGCTGTTGAACGAGCGACTGGGGCAGGTGCAATTCTGGCTGATGCTGATTGGCGTGAATTTGACCTTCTTCCCCATGCATATCCTGGGGCTGCTCGGCATGCCACGCCGTATCTACACGTATCCCGACAATCTCGGCTGGAATGATCTGAACCTCCTGGCGACGATTGGCGCCTTCACTATCGCTGCTGCCGTTCTGGTGTTCCTCTGGAACTTCGTTATCACCCTTCGCAGTGGCCAGCCAGCAGGCACCGATCCATGGGATGCGTTTACCCTGGAATGGGATACGGATTCCCCGCCAAAACCCTACAATTTCCCGGTTCTTCCGATCGTGCGCAGCCGCCGCCCATTCTATGATAAAAAGAACCCTGAGACCGCAGACTGGAAGACTGCAACGCACTAAACAATGGGGAGGTAAGGGCGGCCACTGGCACCTATCCGTCTTGCCAACGCTGCTGCACAGCTAGCCTGCGGCTCAGGCAAGACGAATGGAGCAAGATCGCCCTGGACCACCAAACTGCATTAGAAAAGAGTAAGGATTGTGACCGAGGATCAGGGGCAGCGCAAACAACTATCGAATAAGTCAAAAATTTCAAAGGAAGCTATGGAATACGCTGTCAACCCGAAGAGGAGTTACTGGCCATTCGCTCTGGCGCTCGCACTTTTCTTCATGCTTCTGGGCGTGGTTGTTCACCCGGTAATCTTCTGGATAGGTTTAGCGCTGACAGTGGCTGCCATCATCGGTTGGGGACTTGAACGGCGTTAAGGTGCAGCGCGTTGGGCTAGCATAGTTCAATGCGCTCTAGTGACAGGGAGTAGTGAAACATGAGTGTTGCTCATGGCGAGCAAATCGGAACGTTGGAGGAGCACGAGGGAGCTCCAGAACGAGGTATCAACTGGTGGGGCATGATCTTTTTCATTGCCTCGGAAGCGTTGATCTTCGCGAATCTCATCGCTGCCTACCTCTACCTGGAAATTCGCAACGGTTCCTGGCCAGTGCCAGCTGAGATGACGCTTCCGATCATTAACACGTTTGTCCTACTTGGCAGTAGTATTCCTGCACGCATAGCGGGCGCTAGTATCGCCAGGGGTAATCAGCGCAATTTCAAACTTGCGCTCTTTATCACCATACTCATGGGGGCCTATTTTCTAGGAGGACAGATCTACGAGTACTCTGGCTTATTTGGTAAGCACTTTACCCCCCAGACCTCGGTACCAGGCGAGGCAGCGGTATCAGGCTCAGCTTTCTTCACTTTGACCGGGTTCCACGGCTTGCATGTGACTATCGGCCTGATTTTCTTACTGATCATCTGGCTGCGTGGGCTGCGCGGTGATTTCACGGCGAAGAAGCACTGGGCCGCCCAGGCTGGTGAGATGTACTGGCACTTTGTAGACGGCGTGTGGGTGGTGGTGTTTAGCACCGTCTACCTGCTGCCGCTCATCAGAGGATAGCAATAATATCACAAAAGCATCACAAAAATATGGTAGAATGGAACAAGTGAGGTAGTTATGGCCAGCAGGTGACAGGTGCCACCAGACAGAAAGGACGGCGAGCGGTGAAAGATATCACGCGAGACGGCGATCCCACCGTTACCATCCGGCGTGACAACTCGCGTCGACCGAGGAAGCGAAAAGCCAGCCGGTGTTCCATCTGTATGCGCCGCACCTGGTTTAACGCCATCCCCCTCATGGAACCAGAAGGAGTACCTGAGCCTCGCCAGCAGTGGACCTTGTGTAAACGTTGTCACGAGGCGCTTCTCGTCCAAATGCGCCGTTCCCCCGTACGCACACCTTTACGCCTCCGTATTGCAATGGGGCTGGTCGCCGCCGAACGCTCACCGCAAGCATACTACGTCGCTCCACGCCGGCAGCTTAGCGACCGCACCTGGATTGTAGTACTCGCCTGGGGATTTGGCATCGCTATGATCCTGCACCTCATTTTAATCGTCATGCTCGCTTATGTTGCAGGGCACTGAAGCAACTTAACCTTGACCGATTTGCTAGAATATACATGAAAACAACCTGTTTGAGCAGACGGGAAAGGTTATTTTATTTATATGGATTTCGCCGCCGGAAACGGGGCTGAAACGGGCCATGATGACCAGCAAAGAAGTCCAGGAAACTTCTGGGCCGAAGAGAGCGCGTTACCCGCATCTTATATTTCAAAAGAAGAGACTGCTGCCATAGCATCGAACTTCGCGCGAGAATACCGCGTACTCGCAGGCGTCGCATCGAACATGCGCAGCGGCTTCATCCTGCTAAATTCAGCAGAGCAGGTCACTTACTTCAATCCCAGCGCACAACGCCTGCTTGGGATTGCTGGCGACGTGCTTCTCGAAAAGCCCATCTTCGATGTGCGCAAACAACTCGTCTCTCTCGCCGCCAACCCCGAAAGCGCTCAGGCCGAACTTGACCGCATCTGGCTTCATCCTGACGAGGAAAACAGCACGGACCTGGCCCTGGCTGATGCAGCCGTGCGCTGGCTGCGTGTCCAAAGCTTTCCTGTGAGAGACGATCCCGGTCACATATTAGGCCGCGGTCTACTGCTCGACGATATTACGCTGGAGCGTTCTTCCATGCAGTCGCGCAGCGAGACACTGGCACGCGCCGCGCATGAACTTAAAACACCATTGGCCGTCATCAAGGGCTGCGCCACTACCCTGCTGGGAAACTCGTTGCGCTGGGACCCCGCCATCTTGCACGAGATGTTGCAAATGATCGATACGCAAGTCGATCACCTGCACGATATTCTCAATACCCTGCTCGATGTCTGGCGGCTGGATGCAGGGGTGCAGAACCTGAGATTGTCTGAAGTTCATATCTCGAAATTGCTCGAGCAACTTATAGATCGCTGGCGCAAGAATGCGCCGCACCACCAGTTTGTTTGCAGTATCCCGGCAGAAGACATCGTTGTGCAGTGTGATACGCTGCGCATCGAGCAAGGGCTCAATCACTTACTCAATAATGCAGTGACGTACTCCCCCACAGGAAGAACAATCAAAATCCGGCTAGAAACGAATGACCTGGAAGTCCGGCTGAGCATCGCTGACCAGGGTCTAGGCATAGCGCCTGAGCATCTCGACCATATCTTTGACCGCTTCTATCGTGTTTCGCCCTCAGAGGAACGCTCCGGCGGCAGTGGCCTGGGCTTGGCGATCGTGCGCGCAACCATAGAGGCGCATGGAGGCAAAATCTGGGCGGACTCTCCAGGCGTGGGCCATGGCGCCACATTCTACGTTACCTTGCCATTTGCCCCATCTCCACAGGTGGAAGAGGCGCCATGGACAACCGCAAGCGCTTCTTCGCCCAGCAGCCCGCTAGCTGCACCGCGCACCGGTCCTCTCAAGCAAATTATGCGTTCAAAGGTAGTCGTCGTTGAGAACGATGCGCGTATCGCTCGCTATCTACGCGCCAACCTGGAGGACCAGCAATACCGCGTACAAACCATTACACACGGCATACAGTTCTTGCGCCAGGTTGATCTTGAAGAACCCGACCTGATTTTACTGGCAACACGCCTGGCAGATATGAGTGGTGCAGATCTGCTCCAACGCTTGCGTGAATTCTCGCGTACACCTGTCATGATGCTCTGCGATGAATGCGATGAAGAAGAACGCGTACGATTTTTAGACCTGGGTGCTGACGACCTGGTCGTAAAACCTTTCAGTGTCAAAGAACTACTGGCACGCGTGCGTGTTCTATTGCGCCGTTCGCTCGCCCTGGGTGAACAATCAACCGGCGAGGTTATTTTCAGAACAGGCGAGCTTACTCTTGATCATGCGCAGCACCAGGTACACATACAGGATCGTCCGGTGCAACTCAGCCGTACTGAATACAAAATGCTCTATACGCTGGCGCAAAACGTGGGCAGGGTCATGACCCACGAATTATTGCTGGAACGAGTATGGGGAGCCGAGTATAACCGCGAGGTAGATTTCATCTGGGTTTATATCAGCCGCCTGCGCCGCAAAATCGAGGCCGATCCCCGTCATCCATGCTATATCTTGACTGTGCCCGATGTAGGGTATAAGCTGGCAAAATTGTAGTTCAGACGTTGACTTGCATCACCTCCTATGCTATAGTCCCTATAAGCTCAAATGAAAACGGCTATGACGGGGATACCCTGGGAACCTCACCGGCGCTCAGAGAGCGGCATGCATGCTGGAAGTGCCGCCGCCGTTCATCCCAAAAGACACCCCCGAGCCAACCGGTGAACCATCTTGTAGTAGCCGGCTTCGGGACGCGCCCGTTACAGTGCAACGGTTTACTCTCCACGAGTCGAACCGGCTGAGGCCCCGCTTTGTTTGGGGCAAATGGTGGTGGCACCACGACCAGGCGTACAAGCCCTCGTCCTCCAGGTAGGATGAGGGCTTTTTGTTATGCACAAACCTGTGCGCTGGGTAGAGTGCTGATTATGGGTTTTAAGCAAATACCCCGGATACCCGTAGGTGCCGATTTATCGTGCACACCGCCGATTTATCGGCCTTTGCTGGCTGTTCCGCTCTCCCGCTTCATTTGTTAAACCTCATTATCGAGGGGGTGCTTGAAAGGAGCTTTGCTTTGAAACGTATACGTACCATCGAGGTCGGCTCACATATTGGTGAGCGCGTCCGTACAACCGGCTGGCTGCATTCACTGCGCCAGATGGGCGGCATCAGCTTTCTCATCATCCGCGACGGCTGGGGAATGATACAGGCAGTGGCTGAGACCGAAGCCGAACTGGCACCACTATTCGCAGGCCAAGCCGGTCTCGAAAGTGTGCTGGCCGTCGAAGGGCTGGCGATCACCATGCCCCAGGCACCGGGAGGGATTGAACTGCATAACCTCCAGATCGAAGTAATCACGCCCGTCACAGAGGAACTACCGGTATCGTTGAACAAACGCAAGATTACGGCAAATCTCAGCACACTGCTCGATCATGCAGTTATCACGAACCGTCATCCGGCGCGGCGTGCTATACTGCGGCTCAGCGCAGGCGCTATGGCGGGTTTCCGCGGCGCGCTTCTGGCCAGGGGCTTCACCGAGATACAGACACCCAAGATCGTCGCTTCAGCAACCGAGAGCGGTGCCAATGTCTTCAAACTAGACTACCTTGGGCGACCCGCATACCTGGCGCAAAGCCCCCAGTTCTACAAGCAGATCATGGTGGGAGTCTTCGAGCGCGTCTTCGAGATCGGCCCGGTCTTCCGCGCTGAGCCACACGACACGACGCGCCATCTCAACGAGTTGGTCAGCCTGGACGTAGAGTTTGGCTTCATTGAGAACCACTTTACGGTGATGGCGCTCCTGCGCGATGTGCTCGCCAGTATCCTGGCTACGCTCAGTGGACACTACGCCGCTGAACTGGAACTATTACGTGTCCAGGTGCCCGCCGTTCCGGCGGAGATCCCGCACATCCACTTCTCCGACGCCCAGGAACTTATCTTCCGGCGTTACGGTACGGACGTGCGCGGCGAACCTGACCTCTCGCCACAGGACGAGCGCTGGTTGGGCGAATGGGTACTGCAGGAATTCGGCAGCGATTTCCTCTTTGTCACAGGTTATCCAATGCGCAAGCGCCCATTTTACACTCACCCTGACCCTGAGCGACCGGAGTATTCAAACTCCTTCGACCTGCTCTTCCGGGGAACCGAACTGGTTAGTGGAGGGCAACGCTTACACCGCTACGGCGACTACCTGGCAGTACTGGAAAAAGCACACCTGCCGGTTGAACCATTTGAGTCCTACCTGGAGGCGTTCAAATATGGCATGCCACCCCACGGCGGCTTCGGTATGGGGCTTGAGCGCTTGCTCATGCAACTGGTCGGAGCTTCCAACATCCGGCTGACCACATTGTTCCCGCGTGACCTCACGCGCCTTACGCCGTGACAGAAAACGAGGGAACGCGTCGGTGATGAAGTTTAACGACCAAAACCGGCCATACCGCCATATCGTAGGTGCCTCAGCGAAGCGAAGCGGAGCGCGTATCAATACTTCGCGCACATCGCCGATTTATCGGCCTGGGGAGCGCATCGCCGGGCCATTGGCCGATAAATCGGCGGTGCGCCAATAAATTGTGCGCCTACTGAATGTTGACGACCGAATCGGGGAATCCTATCCATTGAGGTGCTTGCGGCCCAGGGTCCTGTAGGGACAAGGGGCGGGATGGAGTGGATGAGGGGGCCTTGTGCTTGTCCTCGTTGGGGTGCGACCTGTTTGCTCCACGCAGTCCCTTGTCCCTACAGGACCCCATTCGGTCGTCAACATTCATCAGGGTATTACCGATGTTGTTTGGTAAACTTCATCATCGACGTGTAGCTTGATTTATCAACGCGTAGAGGAGAATACATGCACCGCCTCGGGGGGAATGCCCAGTGTGACAGGCGAATCAACGCCTATGTGCAGATCGTGCAGTTCGCGAGCAATCATAGGCATATCCAGTACCTGTCCTGTTTCCAGGCGTACGGTGATGCTATGAAACGTGCCCCTGTCCTGGTTGCGTACCACTATACCAGGCGCACAGGCTACCATCATAGTTGACTCGCTCGTCTTTTCCAACATGCGCCCGGCTGTCCCGTGTTCGAAGACACGTAACTCGTCAGTGCGCATGCCAAACTCAAGCGTTTGTCCGGGATGCACCGGCATGGTGGCAGGAATGTTTGCATAAAGCGAAAGACCTTCAACCTCCAATGCTACGGCCTGCGAAGCGTTTGTTGAAGCGTGCTGCGCAGTGACAATGTCGATTACCTTGCCCGTCCAGCAGGTATGCATCCCGACCAGGGCCGCGACGGCGCGTGTTCGCGGCGAGCGAAAGACCGCATCTGAGGTGCCCACCTGTAGCACGCGCCCTTGCTGGATAACGACGACGGTATCTGCCAGGGTACGCGCCTCTATGGCATCGTGTGTCACCAGCACGATGGGCACGTGAACGCGCTCGTGGAAAGCTCGCATCTCCTCGCGCAGTGTCTCCCGCACCGCGGCGTCGAGCGAACTGAATGGCTCGTCGAGCAGCAGCAGGCGTGAGTCGGCAGCCAACGCGCGTGCCAGGGCCACCCGCTGCTGCTGCCCACCGGAGAGCTGCGCCGGTCGCTGGTGTTCCAACCCGTCCAACTGCATCAAATCAATGAGTTCACTCACGCGCTGCCGGGCCAGCCTGCCGCGGGTCTTGAGGCCGAAGGCGATATTCTGCTCGACCGAGAGGTGGGGAAATAGCGCGTAGTTTTGGGGAACATACCCGACGTGGCGGCGCTGCGGTGGGAGTTGTATGCCTGCTGCGCTGTCATGCCACACCATATCATCCAATACGATTTTACCCGAGGCTAATGAAAAAAGCCCCGCGATAGACTGCAAGGTCAGGCTTTTGCCGGAACCTGATGGCCCAAAGAGCACAGTCAACCCGTGCGGCACGCTGAAGGCGATATCCAGGGTAAATCCGGGCAGGTCGCGCCGGATTTCAACCGTCAACGCTCCTACGTTGTGGCTCGCTTCTGTTGGGCTCACCAACGCTGAGGGAAGCTGTTCCTCAAATTGTCCTGCACGGTGTCCTATCATGAGACAACTATCGATTTCCCTGTTCGCCGCTGTACTACAACTATCCCGCCAATAATGATGACGCTAAGACCCAATGAGAACAGCGCCAGCGGCAGCGCGCCAGCGACACCGGTGCTGGACAACTGGACAAAGGTATACACGGGTATGGTGTAGGGATGGTATGCCAGGACGACTGTTGCACCAAACTCGCCCAGTGCGCGCATCCAGGCCAGTATCAGCCCGGCGACGATCCCGCGGCGCGCCAATGGCAGGCTGACTCGCCAGAACAGGCTCCAGCGGGTGCGTCCCAGCGTCGCCCCTACCCGCTCGAGCTGGGGATCAATCGACTCGAAAGCGCTGCGCGCGGCCACAATCACAAACGGCGCGGCCACGAAAATCTGCGCGAGGATGATACCCGCCAGCGTGTCATCGACTTCCCAGCCGGCGTTTGCCAGAGGTGCGCCGATCAGCCCGTAGGGGCCAAAGAGTACCAGCAGGATGATCCCGCTCACAACGGGGGGAAAGACCAGCGGGAGGTAGATTGCAACGCTCACAATACTCTTACCAGGAAAGCTAAAACGCGCCAGTACATAGCCAAGCGGCACCCCGAATAGCGCGATGAGCGCGGTGGCAATCGTCGCACTCGTCGCGGAGGTTATGAGCGCCTGCACTGCATCCGGGTCGCTCAACGCAGATGGCACTGACGGCCAGGGCAACACGAAGAGAAAGTAGACGAGCGGCCCGATGAGATAGAGCATCATGCAGGCACCTAAAAGCCAGAAGACGGTTCCCCAGCCTGACCTTGCGTTACGTTGCCAGACAGCAGATACATGCTGCATGAATGCGCTCTATCCTTTCGAGTTTCCAGGGGCGACCGCCTCACCCTCTGCTCCCTCTCCACGGCGTGGAGAGGGAAGGGGTGAGGCTAACTCTGTGCG